>Ga0307487_1000017_pt1 | contig 138662 bp, 179 predicted proteins | sample CBIW12metaG_FD_203665 | JGI IMG/M metagenome (GOLD analysis project Ga0307487, IMG submission 203665) | Sea-ice brine microbial communities from Beaufort Sea near Barrow, Alaska, United States - CBIW 1.2 | ecosystem: Environmental > Aquatic > Marine > Coastal | place: USA: Alaska | collected... | reverse complement strand
GCGTTTGTGCCGTCGGCTTGAAGCGTCCCGTTAGTTGGTCCAGCTGAATCTACCCCACCTAGTATATTGTCTATGGCCCCTGCGGTCATGGCATTGTCGGCACAGTACAGCTTGGTCAGTAACGTAAGGCTGGATACATTCAATGCCGCAATTGAGTTGTTGTTGCATTGAATCCACGTTGCCGACGTAAGGGCTGCTACGTCTAGGGTCGTAATCGAGTTGTTGTTGCAGTCCAGAATTACCAGCGAGGTAAGCCCTGACACGTCCAGCGATGAGAGCGAATTAGCGTAGCACAGCAGGTTTGTCAGGGAGGTAAGCCCTGCCACATTCAACGTGGTAAGCGCGTTGGTGAAGCAATATAGCGTGGTCAGTGACGTAAGGGCGGATACATCCAAGGCTGTGATTGTATTATCGTCGCACTTAATCTCTGTCAGCAACGTGAGGGCTGATACATCCAGTGTGGTAATCGAGTTGCTTTCACAGTTCAGAATGGTCAGCGCCGTAAGGGCTGCTACATCTAATGTTGTGATTGAGTTATTGGTGCAATACAGACTTGACAGGGAGGTGAGGGCTGATACGTTCAGTGTGGTGATCGTGTTGTATCCGCAGGATATCACGGTCAGCGCCGTGAGTGCGGATACATCCAGTGTTGTGAGCGAGTTGGCGTAGCACTGAATCTCTGTCAGTGAGGTAAGCCCTGCCACACCTAGGGTCGTGATTGAGTTGTATCCGCAGTACAGGCCGGTCAGCGAGGTAAGCCCCGATACATCCAAAGTGGTGAGCGAGTTGTCGTTGCAATACAAAGTGGTAAGGGAGGTGAGGGCCGCTAAACTGCTGCCAGCCGCCCCGACCACGTTATTGTAAGCCAGGTCAAGCGCAGTAACACGCCCGCCACTGACTGTCACTCCGTACCAGTCACCCACACCTTCTGTGACTAGCCAGTTTGTATTTGTATTCCAGCTGGAGCCGCCCGTCGCATTGTAAAAAGCAACCAGCGCGTCTTTATCAGCCTGCGGTACGTCGATAGCCATTATCCTTGCTCCCAAGTAAGCCGGGCCGAGGTAGTGAGGATGTTAGTAGCGCCGAGGTTAACGGGGGTAGCTGGACCGGTTGAGACCGGTGCGGTCGGGGCTGTGTCGCCGTTGGTGCCTACGGCTATTTCGTAGACCTCCATCGTCGGGCTGGAGTTCGTAAGGTAAGAAATACCAAAAAAACCCGCAACAGGTAGAGGAGTCGCGTCGGTCACTGATGCGTCTGCGGTTGCCGGCCTAGTACCACCAACATCCCAAGCTCTGACTTCTACAAGCGCCCCGTCTCTGATGATTTCAAAGTAGTACGTGGGGGTACCGCTACTAGAAAGCGATGTTGACCCTGACGCTATGGCCGAATCGCCACCGTTATCGTACTTCGATATTCTATGGTTGTTACCCCACCACTGCACATAACCCGTACGCTGAGCTGAGGCTCCAGAACCGCTTAAGAAAGCCCCCGGAATCGTGACATTGGCAGGCGAAAACTGAGCCAGAAATCGTACCGTTGTTTTCCCGGATGTAGTTCCTACGTCCCACTTTACCGCTGTTCGCCTAAAGCTACCGGTTGAGGTCGGGATTACCTGTAGGTGATTGGCGCTTCCGGCAAGCGGGTTCCCTGCCTTTACGAGCAGACTGAGCGGCCCTTCCCAAGCAACGGAAAACTCCGGTGGAGTGGAGTCGAGGGTCTTACCTCGGAAGTCTTCAAAGAACTGAGCCATTAGACGCCCCCCACTCGGTCATCCAACATGCTCCATAACGACATAGGCTCTATGCCCCACTTTGCGTACACAATATCTATCTCGTCGGGTGTCATGGTTGGCTGCACTTCTAGGGGTAAAGTCCCTACCGGTGTGCTGTCCAGCAACGGCGGGTAATTCTGTGAGCCGTCTGGATCACGAATCAGGCAAACCGTGTCGGACAGGTAGCGAGCCGTCCACGATGTCGCAGCGGTGTCTGGAATCTTGCCGCCCAGCTCTGGGTCTTCAATGACTGGCACAAGATAGTATTTGACCAATGTCACTGCCCTACTTTTTCAGTGATCGTGCAGCCTGCACCACAGATAATCGTAAACTGAATGTCAGTCGGTGCAGAAGGTTTCGCTGTGCTGTCGATGTTGAAGGTCTTGCTAACTACATTAGATCGCACCGACTTGAGCCCATCCATATCCACGGTGGATATAGCAAACCCTACAACATACGGAGCGGCCCGAGGCAACAGATCCAGTGTTACCGTTTGGCTACCTAACGTGCCATTCACGACAATGGGGGAGCCGTCACCCGGCGTCTGCCCGTCGATAGTGTAATAAATCAGATACTCTTTTATTTCTTCCAGCGTCAGCGGAGTGCCGTCTTCTCGGGTATCTGGGGCTACCCAACTCAGATTGGCAGGCGCCTCGCCTCCAAAAGCCGCGGTAGACAGCGCCAGTAGTAGGCTCATAGCCAGTAGTTGCTTCAGCATCCTGATTTCTCCTTGTAGATGAGCCATCCGAAGATGGCGACGCCCAGAAATATGGGCCAGCGGCGCCAGATTGGGAGCCCCTCGTGCTTCATGGCCGCCAAGAACGTGCGGTCAGCTGCTATTTTGCCCCTACCCTGCTCATATAGCCAGTCGTGCACCACGGCAGAATACGTCGCGTGCCCTTTGTACAGGGCGTAGACCCCCGGAATGCGGGGTACGCTGTCTATGTCAGTGACAAAACCCTTCGGCACCTGCACTGCCGGCAGGCCTCCACCCGGTGTGTACTCAAATCTCGCCAAGACTAGCCACCGGCCCGCACCCAAGTATTGTATATGCAGGGCGTTGAACTTACTCACGGGGCCAGCTTGTCGATAGCGGACTGGGCGTCGACGCTGAGCCGCTCCAGCTCCCCCTCGGTGATGTCCCGACCCTCGGCCACGGCATTGGCCACCAGTGCGCGGTACTTTTCGCTGTTGCCTGCCAATAATACCGCAGCGTTCAGCAGGGTGACCGCCTGCGAGAGGACCATTAAAGTCGTTACGGTGCTACTCATTAGCGTTCTCCCTAATCATGGCTTCCACTTCTACAAGCAGGTCGCGCACCAGCTCCAAGCGGGATCGGTCCCCGTCTGTCAGGGTGCTACCTTCCAGCACAGCGCTCAGGTCGACGTAGGTTTTCGCCTCCTGCAGCTTCTTGTAGATACGTGTCGTGGTGTCTCGGTCAATGTCGCCGGACTCAAACGCCAGCAGGGCGGTGTCCGCCAGTGTTTCAATCGCCACGTAGGTTGCCGCCATGGTTTGCTTGGGTGTCTGTGGAGCAGCGGCGCAGGCGGCGATTGTCAGCGCCAACATGAATATGCTAAATACCGAAAGTGCTCTCATCTTGTGCTCTCCGTACAGTGGGTTTTGCCTGCGTACTATACCATTTGTTTTATTCGAAGTACCTCGCGCCGGGGACTGACCGGTCGAACACGTCCTCGGTATCTATGCGAGGGTCGCCGGCAGCAAAGTTCATCAGTTCCGCGGCATGTTCGCCGGTGGGGCCTAGAACAAACGACTGCCCCGGAATGTTACCGCGTGCTGCGTCACCAAACGCTTCGTTGTAGAACTCGCTCTTACCCAAGAGCCCAGAGCGTGTCACCGAGTGCATGAAGTGATCGTAAAAAGTCCAGTCTGGTGGTACCGAGCCGGTCAGAGTCCACTTAGCCATGTCCGCTGCAAACATCACCGGCACGTACATGCCCAGCATGAGCATGGGCTTGATGTTCTCGTTCTCGGATTCGTGTGTGGCGCGACGCAGAATCACACTCTGGAACGAGAAGGCGAACTGCTTCAAGTGGGCGATCAGCATGAAGCGCGGGTCACTCATCCATACTGCCCGGTGCGCAGCGTTAGGACGGATGACCGCGCCGTCTACGAACTTGAACAGCGCCTGCTGCACCCGCTCGGAGGACTGCTCGGCTTTGGCCCGGGTCATGCCGCGTTCCACAAACTGGTCGGCTGTAATAGCCAGCCGGCCATCAGGTCCGGGCTTAATGTCCACGGGCTTCACGCCGAGCTCTTCCATCCGGCGGCTGTCCGCTGTGTGCTGCAGCATGTAGCGCTCGCCGGCGACCGTAGCCGCTATGCGCATGGAATTGTTCCAGCCCTGCATGCCGTTGTATTTGAAGAACGCCCGGTTGATGTTCCGCGCACTACGGGACATATACATGCTGCCGTAGGTCTGACCCATGGCTTCCAGCATGTTGTCCTTGCTGATAACACCCAACATCTCAGCCAGCTCGCGGTCGTAGTCGTAGGTCTTGTCCCGGGTAATGGCCCGCTTCAAGTCTTTCAGCGCACGCGTGTATCCTGAGCCTGCTTCTTTCAAGCTGCCGGTGCGCACGCCAAGTCCGAGGCTGTCTACCATCTGTGAGAATATCGCCAGCGGCAACAGGATCACGTTCTGGTAGGTCATCGCCATGGACATGTATTCTTTCATGCGCGGGTTCATGTCGTGGCCAAGCGTACCCTCAAGAGCCTGAACCTGTTTGTTGGCTGCTTTCAGTTCCTCGGCGGTAGCCCCTTGGCGCCCAGCTTCGGCCAGCTTGTCAGAAATCCACTTACCGTCATTGCCGAAGTCCTTGGCGTACTCAGCACGATGGACTGCCTGCTTAACATAGCCCATCATAATATCGGCCATGTCCTGAGACTGGTACTTGGCGTAGTCAGCGGCGTTGTCTTCTTTGATGAACGTCAACTGGCGGTTCTGCACCGAAGCAGCAAAGGGTGTGAAGCCTAGATGGTGCTCGTTTTCAGCCAGCTCCAAGCGCCCATCGCCTTGAGTCAACGCACGGATGATTGCATCTGCCTCGCGGGGCCAGACGTTGTCACGGATCAGCAACTGGCGGAAACCTTCGCGGTCGTTAAGAATCGCTGAGCGGTCGAACACCCGAGGGAAGTAGTTCTTCACTTCACCCATAGGCACCCATGCACCGTCCTTGTTCTTGTTCATCACGCCTGAGTCGATCATGTACTTGCGAATCTCTATAAAGAACTGCTCCAGATCCTTTTCGATCTGGCTTGAAGCTTCAGTCACCGGTGTCATCGACTGAAAGTTCTTAATAGCCGTCTTGCGCTGAGCAGTCGTGGAGCCGTCGAAGATATTCTCCATGCGGTTGGACCACTGGCCTTCGCGCATGAACCGGCGCTGCAGGAACGGCAACTGGCTGTCTTCGAACTCAGCTTCTTGGTGCAGGGCGTCTGCGATCTCGATCAGAGCAGGTAGCCCGGTATCACGCAGCCTGTCGGTCGCGCCGCCCAGCACTACGTCCCGGCTCTTTCTCAAGAACGGGAGGTGCTGCTCCATCTTCTCTTCCATGGTCTGGCCACGTTCCGCCATGACCTCGGCTACGATGTTCGGGTTGGTCAGTGCACCTTCGTGCAGAGCTGCCATGACCATCGCGACTTTTTGGTCAGCGCTGACAGTGCCCATCAGTTCGCGGATAAGCTGGGCCAGCCGCTGGAAGATGTTCTCGCCAACGGTGTCTATGTCCAGCTTGCCCTCGGCCCAAAACTGGAACATGTATGCCAGACGCTCTTCGGAAGCCTCGGGCGAACGGCCCTCGATCTGTTTCAGTGCGTTGGGGTGCTTCGCGAGTAGCTTGCGCAGTTCGGCTTTAATCACCGGGCGGTTAGACGACGCCAACAAAGAAGCCTTGAGCTTACGAGCTTCTGGAGATGTGCCCATGTTGTGGAAGAAGTCGTGCAGCGACTCGTGCCACGCGACGGACTTCATATCACCGGCGTTAACCGCAAGACGAATCAAACGGTTCTGGTGGTCCTCGTCCATAGAGAACTCGCCGGAAGCACCGATTTCTGCAAACGTCTCGAAAGACACGCGCACGTCTTCGCCACGTATCCGGCGAATCTCATCGATGAGCTCTTGCTTCTCAGCTTGGCTCCAGTTTCTTGGGCGACCGCGGCGAGGGTTCATGTTGCTCTTCTTAAACGAGCGAACGAACTCGCTGATACGGGCTTGGTTGTTAATGCTTATGGGCGAGCGAACAAAATCCTCGCGGGTCATAAGCTCGGGCAAAGCGGCTTTTCGCTCTCCGCTAGTCATGTTTTTGCGTTCTTCGACGTCGCGAGCTTCAATCTCGCCTACAAGATCTTGGTAGGCCTCAAAAGCCAGCTTCTCTATGTCCGCATCAGGGCCACCCGCCCTACGCGCGTTAGAAAACGCTTCGGCCTGCATGCTCGACATATTTGCATCGTCGGCCAGCATGTCGTCCAGAGTGTAGTCAGTGTATCTAAGAATTAGGCCGGAGAGAGGGTTGCCGCCACCATCGAAGCCCTCAGCAGCTTGAATGGCGTGCTGAAACTCATGCAGGAACGTAGAGGTGACACCGTCGACAAACAGGTTGTATGTCGAGGTCTTGTACCCTGCTTCGGTAGCCATTTTTGCTAATAGCTCTACCGCCTCAATCTGGGTAAGTGAGCTCTCACCTTTCAAAAAAAGAGTGAACTTTTTCGCGTTGGCGCTAGGGTTAGCACCAGTGGCGTTATTTATAATTTCATTCACTACATTATCTGGAAGTTCAGACATCGCAGAAGCAGCAGGGTTTACCTCCAGTATTTTTGTCGAGTTGTTAAATGACCCTGCATGCTGCATTTTTTCAGCATCCGCTTCTTCGCGGAAAGGTGAAATCATTATGGCACCGAAATCATCTATGCTGTTGCTTGCGCCTGTATCTGATAATGAGCCGAGCGTGTACCCAAACACGTTGGCTAGCTCCTGACTACCTATCCCGTCAAGGATCACTGTTAATGGGATGGTCCCAGTAGCTACGAGCTGGTCTACAGTCGGGTCGGTTTGTTCGCCGTTACTATAAAGCGATTCCTCTAAGGCTCGGGCATCCGGGCCATTTGTCCGCTTCAACACAGCTTTTAGTGCGTCGGCAATGGAGGCGTCATCGAACTCCCTACGCATCTTGCCGTCAGGGCCGTTGAACCATCCGTGTTGGTTCCAGACCATGCCCGCTTCGATACCGGCGTTAAGGGCTTCGATTGCTTTCTTGGCTCCTTCGGGATCAGCCACTTCGCCGATGAACGTATTACGGACGATGCGTTTCCCACCGTTGCTGACTTGGCGCGCAGTTTTGTTCAACGCTGACAGCAGCTCTGCTTGTTTCTCAGTGCGGCCAGCTTCGGGGATAGCGCCGAGCATTTCTTTAGCAACGTCAGACATAGCGTCAAACGCAGCTTTCTTGTTCGCGCTGTCCAGACGTGCGAGGTTGCCCTCGACCGCGACGTTGTACAAAGCCTCTAAGGACTTATCGCTAAGCATGCGCATAGCGGGCTTGATATCAGTGCCAGAATCTTCGGGCGGTGCCCAAAGGCCCGGTGCAATTTCCCGGTAGCCTTTATTGGCTACGATGCGCTGCAGGTATGGCTCCTGAGTTTTAACTGGCCGGTTGCCGCGAACAGCACGCAGCACGTCGAGCCCAGACTCTACGCCCATGGCGCCGGGTTTTACGCGCTCACGATTGAGCTTGCTGGCTGGTTGGCCGACCGGTTCTGCCTGCTTAGGTATAGAGTACAGCTCGTTCAACAGGTCAGTATGTGTGTCCAGCATAGACTGGCGCTTCGCTGGATCTTCGGTGCGCTCCAGCGACTTCTCGACCTTGTTGATTTCGTCCTGCACTCCTTTACGGGTGCGTTGGTTCTTTTTTGGGTCCTGCTCGAACAGATGGTTGCCAGTCTCGTACCGGTCGCGCCCCTGCTTGTTCAGGTCCTGCGGGGTGCCGTTGTTCACCGGCTTTGTGTCTGGAACTTTGGAATCAGGGTCGCCGACTTCTAGGCGATCATCCAGCAAGTTCAGCACAGTTTCGACGTCGTCGGCTTCTTTCATAGCGTTGCGCGCATCGCGCATCAAACGCAGACGCTCACGGTTGTAAGCCTGCGACGGGATGTTATCAATGAGCGGGTTGTCCGCTTGCGCTTTTGCTTTGCGCTTAGCCTCAGCCGACTTTTCTGCTGGGGACATATTTTCTTCGAACCCGGCACTACGGCGCTTACTCTCAACCATAGCGTTATCGAGCAGACGCTGGGTCTTGTCGATCCGCTCATCGAGCTCACCCTTAATTTCTTCCTTGCGGCTGTCGTACTTGTCGAAGTTTTTACCACTCGGCAGCAGGACAGTCTTGCGCGTTGGGCCCTCGACTGTAGGATTCTCTGGGTCTATAGGCGGAACATCTACGTTCGACGTAGGAGCTTCGCGGACTTTATCGTCTGCCGCCCAGTACTGGTCAACCAGATCGTCCATCGTAGCTTTTAGCTGGCTAAGGCTGAAACGGCCATTTTCCAGAGTCTCTCGAACCTGCGCACGATAGCTTGGGTTAGGCTCCGGACGGTTAAATAACTTACCGTCTACCTGCAAGCGTACGCGTGGCAGCTCGCGGATTATCTGTTCAGGCGCGGTGTTCGGCGGAGTGTTAGGGTTCTCGCTTCTACGGACCTGTTTCTCAGTTGTCTTTTTAATGCCGACAACGTCTGGGCGGTTAAGCACCAGCGCTACAGCTTCGTGGAACAGTCGGCGCAGGCGTACGTCTTCGCGCTCGTTCTGACGTGATTCGGTCTTCGCTGCGATAGTCTTCCACATAGACTCTGCCGATAGAGGCGTAGTCGTGCCGTCGGCCATCTCGAACGTGATACGGGTCTGCCGGATCTTGTCTCTGCGTTCCACTGCTTCACCAAGCTGCTTGTCCACCTCCTGCTGAGATATTCTGTTCTCTCTGAGAGCTGTGTTCAGCCGGCGAGTAAGCTCCTTGATGTTAGGTTCGCGGTTCAGCATCGTGCGCATAGAACCAAGCTCTGCGTCCGAAGCGCGAGAATCGTCTGGCGAAGCGTTCTGAACTTTAATCACTTGGAACTGTTCGAGCACTGCGGCGGCACCGCCTTCTTCGTACAGCTTATCGATAAGCGCGCGCTCACCACGCCGTTCGTTTAGCCGGTCACGGTCGATCTTGGATAGGTTAGATCTACCCGCCAAGCTGCTGATTCTGTCGTCCAGTCGCTTGGAGATTTTCTGATACTCGGTTTCTGGTGAACCACCAGTCTCCTCAACGTACTGGTTCATGGTGATCGTTTGAGTATCAGCCACCTCAGTACCACGGCGCTTGGAAGCCTCGGCAGAAGCAATGGACTGCACGCGCTTGTTGCTCAGCTCGCTGCCTTCGAAAGCACGGAACGGCTCGTCTCCTTTCTGGAACACGTATTCTGGACGGTTAAGGATATCCTCGGTGGTCTGCTGAATACCTTGGTTCTCAGCTTCTACGTCCCGAGATTCCACAGCGTCTGGCTCGGCGTCGCCCTCATCATAGCCCGGGTCCAACCCTTCGTAGTCGCTATCCATACCTTCTTGGAGCGTGCCTTCTGTTACAGGCTCGCCGCGAATAGTCTGGTCGTCCTGAGTCGCGATGGCTTCTTCGCCGTCATTCATGGCGCGGTCAGCTTCGTCCTTAGCAGACTGGCGACGCAGCTCTCCGTAATAATCCATCACGATCTCAGCGCGCTCAGGTGACCCGAAGGCCTGAGTCATCGTATTGAGCACGCGGTCGCGACGCCCGCCTTCCATGTTTGGATAGCCAGCAGCGTTGTCGTCAATGAACCGAGCGACCGTGTTGGTTACGCTGCGCGGCAAGCGCCGAGGCATCATGGACTCCAAGAAGCTTTGACCCTCGCTGCCACGCACGTCGGACAAGGCGGACGGGATAGCCTGAATAGCCTCCATGCCTTTAGCCAGAGCGGGCAGTGACGCTGACAAAACTTCTTGGATAGCGCCAGTAGTGTCCAGCCCGCCGAGCGCGTCGCGAGTACGCGTCAGAGCCTCGACGGTGTCTGCGTCCAGAGAACTCTGGTCTAAGCGCGCGGCAAGAGCCGTAAGCTGTCGGGCTATCTTTGGTGCTTGATCAGCTTGAGGGCCGAGTGCTCGCGCCAGAGTATTAACCAGCTGAGGCATTTTAGTTGTCTGCATGTTCTGCAGGTTCTTCCTCTTAACGCCGCCGTCTTTCATTTCTGTAAAGTCAGCAACCGTAGCGTCTTCGTCTGGTAGCGCGTCACCCAGATCACGGAGCGCGTTGGCTTTCCTGTAAGTCTCAGCGATGCGCTTCTGCACTGCGGGGTCTGTGACGCTGCCAGACTCACGGATCTGTGCTTTCACGTTTTCGGGAATGTCAGTACGCGCTAAGATCTCATTTTTCAGGCGCTGGGCACCGAGCACTCGGCGCTCTTCTGACGCGTCCATGTTCGCAGCAGTCTCTTCCCGCGTAGCGCCTACCAGACTGGGGTCAGAATCACCGGCCATGATCTCGTCGGCCAGATCTTCGGGCTTAGCTTCGTAGAACACGCTGTCTTCAGCCGTCGGTGCCTCTTGTGTAGGGTCGCCGCTGACGTCAACCGGTCCGGTGTCGTTCGGGCGCGTAGGCCCTTTGCGCGAAGACAATGCACCTAGGCCGTCAGCGATTGGGCGGGCCACGGCGCCGGCTACGTCACGAGCAGCTCCGAGTGTTGGGCGTACAGCGCTGGCACCGACAGAGGTACCGCCGCCAGTAATGGCACCAGCAGCGAAGGCGTCAGCATAAGCCATCGGGTCGCGTTCGCGGGTAGAGTCGAGCGCCCGGGCACCCAAGAACTGTGCCTCAGTCTGAGCCGTTTCTGTAGAGCCCTCAGTAACAAGGTTCCGTCCTGCCGTACGAGCAGTGCCGCGGATACCTTCGCCGGCGGGGCCACGAAGCAGAGTTCTGGACAGCGCGGTGGGTACGACGGCTTCAAGTGCTGAGCCTGCCAGACCCACGCGGGTGGCTATAGTGTCGCGGTCTTCTGCGCTGGCCGCTGCGAGAATAGGGTCGTTGTACTGCTCGGAAACCACCTCGCCCCTAACCTGAGGATAAGAAGCAGCGCCGGCGGACGTGAACGTAGCCAGCGGGGATTTTACCAGACCGCGGGTGGCCAGAGCTGCGGCAACAGATGGCGCCATGGAACCTAGACCTTGGCCAAACGAACTAGCTACGTAGTCGCCAGCATCCCCAGCGTTGTTGATATCCCGCAGGGAATTTACTCTAGGCGCGTACATGCCGCGGTCACGTTCGATACGCTCAGCGCCTCGGCGAGCTATATCCTCTGCTTCTGTGTCACCAGACAACTCAGCATCAAGCTGCTCGTTACGCAACGCTCCAGTAGAGATGTTGGCCGAAGCAGTGCGCAGGCCTTTAAAGAACTGGTTGTCGTTCGGGTTCTGTACGTCATACCGCTCTTCAGGCGTGAGCACCTCAGTGGCTGAAAGCCCTGCTAGACGGTTCCCACCAGTGCGTAGTCCTGAAAGCCTGCTCTCACGTCTTTGAGCCATTGTGTATACCTTACTGGTTGCGTAACGTGCCGGGATTCATAAGCCGGGTAACTTCCGCGTTACTGTCTGGGTTCAGATCTGAGCGCAGGATCTTCTTACCGCTCTGGGTCTCTACCAACTGGTTATCAGTAGCCAGCAGGTTGGAGTATAGGTAGTCGAAGTACGATATACCATCGTCTGAGAAAACACCGGTGGCATCCTCCCACGTAGCCTCACGGATCATGGTAACCGGGTCCACGCCCTCCAAATCTTGACCCTTGGCTTCGTTCAGCCTGACACCCATCTCTTGCAGACGGCGTAGGTCTTGCAGGATGTTGGCCTGTGCTTGGGGAGGCTTACTCGTAAACTCCTCGCTGCCCAGTATAAGGTCGCTGGATTCCACAAACGTGCGGAACTTCTCCTGTTCTATCTTGTTAGTCTGATACCCGCCATTACCATCAGGCTCTGAGAACATACGGTCGACAGTGTTGTTGTACCGCTCCCAGCCTTTTTCGCCAAGCTCCCGCTTAACTTTGGCCGCGTCTGCAGTAGCTTTTGCCTGACTGCGGATACCTTCTTGGGTCTGTTTCAACCGCTCGGTACGCAGATCGCCGGCGGCGTTTATCCCAGCTACATCACGCTGCGCATTACCGGCAATAGTCTGCTGCTCAGTAGCAGCGGCGTTGCTGCGTAGCCCGTTGATCTCAGACAAGCGCTGCGTCTCTACGCCTTCAAGAGCCGCGGTCAGGGCCCGTTGTCCTGAAGGAGTGCTGGTATCAAGATCAGCGCGCAGGTTCCGCTCTCGCTGATTAGCCCGCTGATTAGCCCGGTCTTCTTCGGAGTACCCTACGCCGTTAATCTGCTCGCTACGTAGGCGGTTGTTCCCTTGAGCAATCTCAAGCGCCCGCTCGTTACGGCCCGCAGACCGTAGGCCTTCTGCCATGCGCTGCTCGTTTGTGCGGGGGGTGCCCACGCCGGCGAAGTTGTTCACCCGACCGTTCTCATCAGCAGTGCCGAAGATATCACCGTTGGGGTCTTGGGAGCCGAACTTGCCTAAGTTGTAAGTCTGCCCAGCGACGCCCCTACCGTCAGGGGCCAGCACAGCGCGCCGGTCATTCTCTTCAATAGGTGCTGAGTCGATAGCTTCTTGGGGCACACCCATCTGACGAAGCTGCCTAGCACGGGGGGTGTCTGAGGCATTGGGGTCGGCCTGAGGTACTGAGCCAGACGTAAACGGGTCAGCCTGAAAGTTACGGGCCCACTCAGGCGCTTGGCCGGGGGCGACAAGACCGTCTTTGTCACCAAGATCTTCGAAGGTAGGATCTAATGGCGCACCGCCGCTGTATCCGGGGCCTGTATTCTCGAGCTTTCCAGCACGACCGCGAGCAAACAGATCTGCCATGTCCGCAGTGCCAGCTTCTTGCCGAGCATTCTCAGCAGCTTCTACACCCATGCTGGTAACGGCGGCTACGGTGCCGAGCTGACCCAACCCACGCAGTATTCCGCCTTTACCGAGCGCCTTACCCACCTGACCTAACTTACTCTTAGCAGTAGTGGTGTCGTTAACAAACGTCGGTAAGCCGCCTTTTGGCGGTGGAGTAGGAGAAGCAGTTGTTGTCGGGGGGCGTAAGCCGCCACCGCCAGCACCACCGGAACCTGCTTGCGCAAGTGGGGAGGCCCCACGGGGCTGAGTCGCTACGCCCGTAGTAGTGGACGGGCCGTTAAGGCGCACCGGAGTATTTCCGCCGCTGGCCGCAGTGCCCGACCGCATATTACGGAGTCGATCCCTAGCCATCTGCGCTTTATTTCTCAAGTTGTCGGTAATTTTGCTCACAAGCCACCTCCAATAAATTCGCTAAAACATTTTACCCTGATATGCAAACGGTTGATACGTCGGAAAAATTCACTATGCGGTTTGCTAGGGTTGCTAGGATTGCTAGGAAAAAACCCTTAACAAACAGCTCTCTAGTAACCCTAGTACTTATATACTATAAAAAACTTTTTATTTTTATTTTTTAATTTGTTTTATAAGACAATGAGTTTTCTCTTTTATAAAGAGTTTCCCTAAAACTTTGCTAGGGTTGCTAGGAACTTAGCTTGCTAACAGTATCCTCTGCATTTCCGCCTTCCACCGTTCGCTGGCAGTGGGCGGAGGCAGGATAGGTCTTACCTTATGTGCTCCGCCCGGCGTTACCCTCCAGCCGTACCCCTCGCGCAATGTACCAACTACCTTGCCGGCCTTTAGTGCTTGCAGGTTAGCGTACTGCCACTCGCGCAGGGTTACTCCCCTAAGCAGAGGCAATACCCCTCCAATAACTTCGCGCCGGTGCACGACGCCGTGGTGCATCTGCTTACACTTGGCAAACCCCACGTCTGGAGCGAGCTGGTCAAACCATAGCCGTGTTCTAACGGCCCCGCACTCTTCGTACAGCCCGTGGTTCACATAGCACGCAGACACTTCGGGGGCTCGCATCTGTTCCACCGCCCACGCGTATGTCCATGGCTCTACCCAGTCGTCAGGGTCCACATAGCTCACAAGCCCTGACGTGCCTAGCGCGTAACCATTAGCACGCATAGAACCCACGTCACCCGGTACCGCATCTACGAAGCGTATGTTCACTGGCTGACCTTCAAGCGACCGCAAGCAGCGGTCGAGCCACGCTTGTGGCTCCGCCCCGCTTAGCCCTATGTGGACGTCGACCTTACTCGACATCAGACAGGGGGACTAAAATTTCTTGGGTCTGGTTGAACGCTGTCCAGAACTCGTCTGGTATGGGTGCCCCCGTGACCAGTACCTCAATCTTTCGGAGCTCAACAAGCTCGTACGAGTTGTTGGACATAAACAGCCCAGTCCCAGCTTCAAGGCTCTCGACGTAGGCGGGATAGACGAACTCGTCCGAGGTGAAAACGTGTTCCAGCGCGGCCTCGTCGTACGGCAGCCACCCCCGCCCAAAGAACGTAGCACGGTTGCTGGATACCCCCCCCTCAGCATAGAGCTTAACGTAGTCGCTGGTCCCGAACTGGCTTATCTTTGGGCCCAGCGTCAACCGTAGTCTGAGCGGTACGAGCCCTACCAGCGGGGCAGCAGTTCGAAGTTCTGCGCCCTCGGGGGTTCCTCCCTCATCCCCGAACACCCACACGCTACCATCCCATTGAAAGTAGGGGGAGGAAGCCACGGTGTCCCAGTTCTCCGGGTCTGTTACGTCGAGCCAGTACGTTTGTTGAGTAGACGTCAGAACAAACGCATCATACGAACTCATAAAGAAGTCCGAGACGCGGTTAGTAAGTCCTGTAACTGCGACCGCCGGGGGGCGTACCTGCATGGTTTGGCCGACCAGATCGGTAGCAGATATGTTCAGCTCGGACTCAGCGTTTTCTACCGATATGAGTTTCCCGGTAGCTCGGTGAAGGTGCACACTGTAGGGGAACAAGTCGGTCCCGGCAGTGTCATTTACACGGTAGTTTGTGCTTGTAGTAAACACATCTGGGTAATAGTCTAGGTCGTAGTTTCCAGTTGTAGAGCCACCCGCCCCTCTTCCGCCATACGCACCCACAATGACTTCGTTACTGCCGTCTGGGCTGCCAAGAAAACCCGCGGTTCTCTGGAACATCATACTTTGGGCATTGGCGTTAGGCGTGCCGGTGGCTCCGACGCTCGTTAGATCGCTAGCCGAGCGCACCGCTATAGGCTCACTGAGCTGTGTCGCGAACACACCAACGCGTTCTATACCCGCCACGTTAATAAATGACGCCACAGTCCTACTTTGAATAGCCGTGTAGGCAAAAGTCGACACTGTGTTTGTAGGCACGTCGTACAGAACAGTCCGCTTCGAGCCCGGTATGCTGTATAAGACTTTGCCCCCCGCTGCGTTTACTCCAGATACACCATCGGGGAGGGCGCCGTCTATAGAAGACATGTCAAACGTCTGCACCAGATTAAGGTCTGGCAGAGAAAACACTGTTATGGTGCCCGCGCTAATAAAAACCAGTTTACCGTCAGCCACAACTATTGTTCTGTGGTTGCCCGGAGGGGCGGTTGTAAAGGCAGCTAGAACATAATCCGCGTTGTGGACTACGGAGAATCCATCTGCAGACAAAACTACTCCCGAATCCCCACCAAAGTTCTCGGCGCCGTAAACGAACACGTACTCGCTTGTCGCAACTGGGTAAGAAAATCTATAGATGTCCACCCCAACGGTGGCTACCAAAGCAGTCAGGTCGACCACTCCGTTTTCTGGCACCGTCTCCGTCACAGGGTCGTAATATACTAGCCGCCACACATCTGGTGCCGAGGCTTCTTCTCCTAGAATAAGCATGTAGCTCTCCTACCTATATAAGTTGTTAAGCAAACTGCTTTGCAGTGGATTCCCCAGTGCTGATACGCTCAAACCGCCAACCACGCCCATAGACTTGGCTACGCCCTTGGCTATAATATGGCCCTCCACGAACCCCCCGTCGTACTCTGAGTTTGCCACAAAGCTGGGCAGGCCCACCACTAGCCCGTCAACTACGGAGCAGCGTTGGTAGACACTTATACTGGGTAGCCGGTCTGAGCGTCGGAGGTTCATCTGGGTCAGGTCTATCTCCCAGATGCCGAAGCCGTCGACGGTGTCCCACTTGCACAGCTTCAATTCCTCTGTGGTTCTATCCCACCCAAAGAAGCTAAGCCCGAACACTTCAGGGGTGTCGACGTGGCAGGCGACGTATGGAAAGCGCCGAGGTGTAGTAGCCGCTCCATCCAGCAGCCTCGTTGGGGCGCCAGTAAAACGGAACATGGTTATGTTAGGCGGCACGCCGCGGGCTACTTCTGTGGCGCCCTTGTTTATGGAGATGACAAAGCCACCTACAGTCGCGCCGCCGTCGCCTTCTCCGAACGGGGTGTACGATAAACCCGATGACGAGATGTCGTACTGCGCCCAAAAAGCCCAAGGGCTACCAGCGCCGTAGAACACTGTTGGCGGCTCCACCCACCGGAACTGCCCTGCAACAGAGCCCACTCTACGCGAAGCCAAAGACGCATCGGTGCCTGTTACGTCGCAACTTAGCACCGACCATGAGTCTAGCCCCTCGGGGGTTATGCTTAGTCGGAAGCGCGTCAGCATTTGCTCAAACCCTGACTGCGTGGTCGCAGCGGTGCCGTACACAAAACCGTAGAACCTCCCGTAGATCGTAGTCGAGCCATCGGGGTGTAGGATAGCCTGACTATGCACCACCGTCGGGGTGTACCCCCGCTCTTCCGCGCTCCGCCACAGCGTCTGCTGAAACGCGGCTAGGCTGGGGAACTGGAACAGGTACAAGGAGGTGAAGGATTCCGCGGTGCTGACGTCGACAGAGCGCGTAAAGAACATAGCGACCTTGCCGTAGTCTTGCCCGGTGTCATCTGCAATTTTTGCTAGCGGCTTCGTAACCGGCGTGGCGATCACTATAGTACCGGCTACCGGATCGTAGTCTGTGGCAGCGTGGGGGGTTACCGTCGGGTATGCCAGCTGGAACGCGCTGTCCACTATGTCGCGTGGGGACATGAGGTAACCGCCGGTGATAGGCGTGACGAACGCTTCAGTCGTGTTGATGGCAGTACCAGTGTCGCCCCGCTTCAGAAATTCCACCCGTGTGTAAAGCGCCCGGGAAGCGCTTAGTGGGTATACCTCCACGTCCCTGTCTAGAGAGTCCGCGGCCCCGCCGGACCACAGCTTGGTCACACCCTTGACCTCGGGCAGCGCAGCTCCCTCCCAAACCCCAAACGCAGTGGGGGCGACGGCCAAGTTTATGGTGCTCCAGCTGGTGGGGAACTTCGCTTCGTCGAGGTCTTCCACCGTGAGCGGGATCGGGTCAGCGCCGGTACCCGGGTGGAACGCGTCCCGGTTGCCACCTACTTTCAAGCGCGGAGACCCGAGAGCCCGCCCGGCTATGTTGAGGCTACCTACCACGCGAACGTGGGGCGGCATGTCCAATAAAGTAGCTGAGCGCTGCGTACCTGCGTGATTAGCCCGAAGAATATAACCATCTTGGATCTCAGCCCGACTGTTGTTTTTTCCCAGTCGAGCAGCGGTGTTCATAGTCCGCCGTAGCCAGTGCGCTCCGGTAGCCGTGTTGGTCCGCCGGCGGACTATCCCACTCATACAGACTCGATCTGAGCTATCAGCGAACCGGCTGCGTTCGCAGAGCTGGCGGATATGTCAGAGAAGCCTCGCACAGCGTTGCCTATTGCCGTGGCCACGCCGGTGTTGTTGTTCAGTGCGATCTTGTTGCTGTCCGATGCCAACTGGGCGTCTACGTCACCGGACGCAGCCCGCAGCCGCAGCTCCTCGAACGAGATCTCGACGTTATAGTACGCGCTCAGTGCTGAGTACAGAGAGCTGTACGCTTGCGCACGCACGCGGGCCCGCTCGATATCCTTGTCTGGGATAGTCGTCCAGATACGATAAAACTCGGCAAGCGAGGACATAATGGCCAGCTTGTACCGCCCAGCTTCTTGAACAGCGAACTGTAGGAGCTGGAGTTTCACTTCCTCGTTACGGATAGACTCTGTGCGGTTGACCTCCTGCACGGCCTCAGACGCTCTCTGGCGGGCTTTGTCCATAGCCACTGCCATCGCCCCCGGCGGGAGAGAGAACCCTCGCGCAGAGAAGTCTGCACGCAGTGAGGCTTCTTCACTGCGGTACTGCCGCTCTTCACGGTCACGGGAGTTGTGCCAGATAGCCTCGAACACAGATTCGTGCAGACCGAAGGCCTCGGTGCCTGAAATAATATTGCACAACCACTCGTCAGGCACGTTCTTGAAACAGTCGTTGATGGACGGGAAATAATCCGCCAGCCACTTGTCCACTTCACCGTTCAGCCGCGCCACCTCTTCCGAAGTGCCGTCAGCGTCAGGGAACAAGTCCGAGAACTTTGGCGGAGCCTCGATGTTCGGCTTGTTTAGGTCTATATTTAACCGCGGGTTTTTAAGGTCGACGACTCCGTTAGCTTGAATTCGCCCCTCAGACTGCCTTGCAAGGATCATAGCATCGCGTGCATGCTCCTGCAGGAAGTCAGTAGTATTGTCGAGCCTGTTGTTTAACTCAGTAGCCATAGGTCACCTCTGATAATTACCGCGTGCGCCGTCGCGAGGACACCGCTACGTAAAAGTCTATGCTGTCCAGACTGGCTTTCTCAGCATCGAAGATTTCAAGCTTCAAGCGCCACTCTCGGGCAGATGCCCCGCGCCCGGGCGAGACTCTCATTGTAGACTCCCGCTCAACTGCGCGGTAGATGAGCTCTTCCCCGCCGTCACCGGTGAGCTTGGCGTACACGGTGCCGTCGGTGCCCAGCCCCAAGAACAGGGTTTCTAGGTGCTTGCTCTGCTGCACGCCCATCGCCATTGCGCCAAAGTCTACGAGCGCAGAACGCAGCTCGCCGTTGTCGTCGCCCCCGCGTAACCGGTACAGGCCGTCGGGCTTGATAGCGAAAGTCTCCTGCCCAGCCCGGGCAAACTGTGTGAACCCGAAGTCCGAGTACCGCGTTGCTGCTCCGGAAATCGAGTTAAACGCGTACTGCGCCACCGACGTATCCGGCAGCTGTGTAGCGCTGGACAGGTTGATACCGGACTCGATCATCGCGTACAGGAAGCCCTTAGCGCTCAGCGACGGGTCTAGGATCAAGCCCTCAAAGATCGTACCCGACAATAGCACGGTCAGAGACATCTCAGTCTCAAGTTCCAGCGTCTCGTAGATACTGGCGAACAGGCTAGGGTCTGTGTACATAGGGGCGGACAGTTCCAGCCCCTCGTTGTGGCCGTAGTAGTCAGGGTCACCGAACCCGTCGTCGCCATACACAAGGAGCGCCGGCAGGGTCATGGTAGCGCCGGCGTATGGGCGGTCAGCGGCCAACGAGCGCAGGCCCTGCAGAACCAGCTGGGCAGTAATAAGTCCGCCCGTCTGCATCGTTGCGTAGCTCACCAGTGGGGCGAGCACAATGTCCGCCCCGTCGACGGTCTGGCTAACCTCGCCCGTCCTACCTTCCACGGCAATGGAGGAGAGGACGATAGCGCCAGCAGTGTACGGCTTGTCGGCAGCGAAGGTGGTCAGCGGGCCAATTGTAATGGCCGACGTCGTAAGCCCAGAGTTAAACGTCTCGTCGCCACCAGTGGAACCATCGAGGAACACCACGCCTGTACGCAGCGCGCCGGTAAAGCCGACTTGGCCAGCTGCCGATACTTCCTGCCCATTGGCCGTGAGCACAACGCCGGTGAAGCCTATCTGGCCTGATACGGACACCAGCACGGTGCCATCAACCAGTGTGCCAACAGCGCCGGCGAAACCTATCGACGCCGATACGCCGGTGCGTGCGGTCAGCCCAGCGGTGAAACCAAAGCGCCCTGACACCGAGACGGCAAGGGGCGTACTGAACTCTGGGTTATCCACGGAGTCGTTCGAGGTGTACAGCAAGGCGTCTAGGTATACCGGCTCCAGCGTGGACGCCGTGGCGGAGTACACCAGATCGTTGCCAGACTGGATGAAGAACTTGTCGCCCACGCGGGACAGCGCAACACGGTCGCCGTTGGTGAACGTGCCGACAGCCGCCTGCTGCACCCCGGAGTTTATCGGGATGATCTGAGTAGTCTGCCCTGCGGTCACGAACGCCACGCCCATACGGACGTCGCTCTGATTGGCACCGGTGTCGCGGGTGGAGAACCCTATGAGTATTCGAGGGCTGTTGCTTACGTCGAACGCAGCAGTCACGTCGCCGGTCTTGCGCTCAACGCTCCGCGACGAAGCCCGCCAGTCAGGGCCAGCGTTCTGCTCGATGGTCTGCGCTGCTACGCCTTCGCGCCCTGCCACCGCCGGCGTGCATATCGTCTGCTCGGTGGTGGTATAGATCGGGTTAGCCGGAGCGAACCGAAGTATGTTCCAGCCGACAAGCTCTTGGGTTACAAGCTGCCCGAAGTCACCGATGTAGGACGGCACCTGCCGGAACACCGGCGTTGCGAACCCCCCGAAGGACTGGTTCACGCCGGCTTCGTAGGACACAAACGTGCTGGTCGTACCCACGCTCCCCGACGTAGTGCGGGTTATCGTCTGGGTGTAGCACCGCGCGGGCCTCGGCGGTATAGCCGTGACGCCCGGGATGTACTGTTTGGTAACCGGCCTTATCAGCTTGTTGGTCACGTCGGCCCCTTTACGCTGGCATCAGCACCGAGAAGTAGTCCGCTGTCTGCGTAGCGCCAGAGACCAAGTTGATATTGGTCATGTTCAGATCGGCTCCAGCAAGCCCCGCGGTACCCTGCAGGCGGATCGCCGCGGTCGAGGCAGCGCCGTCGTCCGCAGACGTCCCGATCCGATACCACGCTGCCGTACCTGTGGCCGCGTTAACCCCTGACCAGACTTCCCCGGCGGACTTCAGTAGCAGCCCCGCGTTCGCGGAGGCTTCAAACGTGACGCCTGTGCCTGTGCTGTTTACAGACACTAAGCACAACAGCACAGCTGCGCCGGGCACGGCGGCGTCGGGGGTAGCCGGTGGGGTGCCGGAGTAAATTCTCAGGACGCTGCCGTCCACTCCGGCCTTGAACGAGCCGACGGTCATTAGGTGGTTACGCAACGCTGTGCTTATTGTGGACATATTACTCTCCTGTGATTACCAGCTCGTTGATGGGGATGGAGAACACACCGCTGGTGCCCACCGCCCGCGACAACGGAAGCTGGAAGATAGCAAGGGCGTTACCCGCAGTCAGGGCGCTGAACACGGACACGTGGGTCACGGTGAACGCCGCGGCTGCGGCGGGGAACACAACGTCTGCTGCGTTACGCACTCGCCACGGGCCGTCGGCTACCGGCTGGTCAGCTGCAAACGTCGCGGACTGGCGCGCGTAGTTGGCGTCACCCACTTCGTTGCCCGAGCCGTCCAGCGTAGGGTCACCGGTGTGCAGCGCCACATACCAAGCGGTTGGGCGCGTGCCGAGGGCGACGCTTGTGAACAGCAGCTTAACCAGCTGCTCGGACGAAAACTCTGATACGTTCATGTCTTACCTCACAGCGGGTTAGTAGGGGTGAGCGATAGGCCGGCCGTGATGCGCAGGACGGTTCCGGGCTCGGTTATTTTAGCCGTACTGAACCGTGCTATCGACAACAAGATGCCCGCGGTTCCGCCCTTGGTGGCGTTAGACACGATGAAAGCGCCATAAATCGTCTTGTTGGCGTTCATCGCGAACTCCGCCATGCTGGACGCGTTGCCAATAAAGCCAACGCCGTCGTAAACATTTGTCCACGGCAGGCGAGCAGTTTGGGTGTACGCTGTGGACTCTCCTACCGTGGCCTGCAAATCAGCCGCAGTGACTGAGCTGTCTGCCACGTAGTTGTTCTCGAACAGCCCAAGATACCAACTAGAAATCGGCGTCGAGCCCCCACCTCGAATCAAGCTGGCGATGTGGTCCACCGACTGCTGAGGTAAGATATTATGTTCAATACTGGACTCAGTAACCACGCCGTGATTAATGAGTTCGATTTTATATGTTAGCCCGGTCCCAAGGATCGTCATGGCCGTATAACCTCCGCTTCAAAGTAGTCGCTGGCGACCAGCGTATTCGGCTGACCGCCGTTTTTCAGGGTGGTGACAACCATCTCGTTGCCGTTATTGTCCACAACACCGCTGGCACCCTGCGTCGCCTCTTGGGGAACGAACGACTGCCGGTTCGGCTGTATAACCCCTTCACGGGCATCTGCGCTTTCTATACTCATTCCATACCTCGTTAACCAAGCAGCTCGCCCGTCTGCGAGCGAAACCCCAGTGCCTGCCACGGCGGGATAGTCGGATATATCATTCTGGTCGGGCTTGTCGGTATCTGCCCCCCGAAGCTGGTAGACCTTGTCTGCACTAACGTACACCCCCCGGGAGCCTGGTAGAACCATACCTATGCCCGTCGGGTATTGAAAAAACGCGCTCGCCGGCGAGACTAGGTGCGGCGCCATAGGGCTGGTAACTTGTAGGGCCGACCCCACAGCGCTTAGAATAACGGCGTTTTTGGACGCTAAATGTGTGGCTGGAGAAGGCTTGCGCATGTGCATAGTGGCCAGCGTCTGCGTGTCGTCTACTGGGCGGTTAACCGTTACGGGGCCTGCCGTTTCGTAAGTTCCCTGTAGGTATAAAGTCCGACCGTTGAGAGAAGACACATACAGGTTTGCTTTTAGGCCGGCTGCGAGAGGGGGAATAGTGAATTCATACACGCCCTCGGGGACGTTGGCCGCGGAAACCGTGCCGCCTTCCTCGCCATATTGGTTCGTGTAGGTCATGGCGTACAACCGGCGCCCGGTTATTTGGTCGCTGATACTCACCAGCGGCTGGCCGGTGACGTCAGGGACGCCCCACTCCCGTACGTTTTTGCCGTCGTAGCGCAAAGTCTCGTTCACGGTAGAGAAAAACAGTTCGTGGTTATGGACACAAGAAGAGACTGAGCCGGCCCCAGCAACGCTGCGCAGAGTGCGTGAAGCGTTGGTTAACATGTCAAACTCGATCAGAGTGGCCCCGTCTACATACAAAACTTTGGAGCCTAGCGCCATCACCGCCCGCACGTCGGTACCCGCGGCAACCAGCTCGTAACCGGTGCGCATCTCGAGGGTTCCACCGACCGGGTCTAGGTTCAGCAGGTCGCGGACAAAACCATCAGGTAGGCGGTCTTCGGGGGCGATGTTGTTCGCCCCGTTCTCCCAATTGCTTAGGCTTACCTTCTTTGACATTACGCCCCCGACCTGTAATTCCCTACAGTATACCTGTGTTACTTAAAAAACGGGCCCCCCTTTTCAGAGGGGCCCGCAGACCGGTGTTATACCCGGAGCGTGTACCCGGGCAAGGCGCTCACCGCCGGCTGGAGCGCTCTTGTTCTCCCACGGCGAGTGGTTCAGCTCATCCCCCCATCACCAATAACGTCGGCGTTGGGTCGATATACTCCCCTTTAGCGTCCTTTATTTCAAAGTGGACGTGTTCGGTAATGCCGGGGTACCGGCCACCCAGCGCTTGGTGGGTGCCTACTGGCTGGCCCGAAACTACGACGTCCCCTTTAGAGACCGTTGGGTCCACGTAGAATAGGCGAAAATTGTATTTGCCCGCGCTGATCTGAACGTACCGCCAGTGAAGGTCATCAGCGTACACGATGCCCAGCTTGGTGATTACCCCGCTGATTGGCGAATCTACAGTAGTCCCGGGCACGCATTCCAGATCGACGCCATTATGCAACCGGCTACCCCGGCCAGCATGCCAATGGCCGCACCCATGGTCGTCGCACTTGCGAAAAGGCATTTCATTCAGCTTCATAAAACCAGCGCTCCTTCAAACAACTCGGTGACAACTATCCCTGTAGAACAGTTGTGGGTCACATAAAGCTCTAACTGCGCGGTCTTTGGCTCCAGCCGCCAAGGACCAAAAAACTGCTTTCGGGCTAACCGCGTCACGTCTGGGTAGAGTCTACCTTCTCCGTCCACGAAACTGACGCGGACCAGCGTTGGGCCGGAGTAAGCTACCACCCCTACAAATTCACAGTCGCGTACTTTTGAGAAGGAGCCATAAATGTCGACGGTGCTGTCTACCTGTTCTACCACCTCAGTTATCCGGAAGTCTGTAACTACCGGAAAAAAGCGGCTCTCAAACTCCTTGAACGTCAGCCAACTGCCGGCGAAAAGAGCAAAGCACAAAGCCCAATAAGTGTATCGTCCCATAGTATTCCTACGGCGCGAAGGGGGGTGTCTTGCATCACATTCAGCTCTACCAAATATAGCTCGCAACATGGGTTTCACCGCTCAACGATTGACCGCAATATTCTCCCTAGCGAGTCCCAAGCCAACATCAGAGCTCCTAAAACAGCCGCTAACCAGATTGAACCGGTGCGGATAGTTGCCCAAAGCCATTTAGCTCGCTTGTCCGCTTCTATAATTCCCCGGATTTCACGAATTTCCTCGTCTGTAAGCGCCCTCTCGTTATGTTCATCACCAGACACCGCGACCTCCGTAACTGTTACCGCCTATTTCAGGGCCCCCATACACTATGGACCGCGGAGTGTAATCCCGTTTGTCGCGGGCAGCTTTGGCTTCCGTGATAACACCAAAAAAACGCGCCTGCAACTCTTGGGCTTTCTGCTCGTCAAACGTCTCAGCATCGTGTTTTAGCAGCGCCTGTGCGGCCATGCCATACACTAAAGACCGGTGGTACTGGTCTTCTATCTCAAATTCTGCAGTCTCAATAGTGTCTGAGGTGACCACCAAAGAGGACGCGCGATAAATCGCCAGCTCAATAGCCCCCGCTTCCGAGGGTACTGGCATCCAGCGTACTTGGTTTCTTTTAAGCCCGAGAACGAGTTCGAGTGGGCGGTACCGGCGGTTATCAGGACGATACAGCCGCGACGTAGTGTCTAGCTCCTCGATGTTTCGAGTAGTCAGAGGCTCACCGTCCGGATGATAAGCCTTCCGGACGGTGTGCAGCAAAGGGGTTATATTTGAAAATGGCTCATCAGGAAGGTAATCAACCGGGACGATGTCCGGAATCCCACCTAAACCAAGAACGAACTGCCTGTGCGCCTCGGTGAGGTATACAGCAGCTTCGCCCTCGCTCCACAGATGGGGGGCGACGGTGTCTCCGAACTCAGCTCGAAACAGGGTAATAACGTCTTCCGGAGTCATCGCTTGTCACCATCAGGCGTTTTCGCCTGCCTTTTCGTCGTGGTATCTCTGCCACAGCGGCTTGAGCTCTTTGGTCTGGACCTTGAAGCCAACCCGTTTGGACACGGCTGTCTCTTTCGGGGCATTCGCGGCAGTGAACTCGTCGTTAATGTTGTCTTCGACCATCTGCATAATTACCGCGTAGATCACCCCTGCTCGCTCACCCGGATCGATGGGGGCGCTGTCAGAAGTCTTTTCGTTTTCCAGAGCCGGCTCGGTGCCATCAGCAGGAACTGCGCCGATGCCCAAAGCAGCTTTGTACATAATAGGCGGAACGTGAACAGGCACACCTTTTGTAAACGCAACGGAGTGGCCCATAGTTGAAATCAGGGTGTAGTCGCGGTTAAGCACAAGTTCGTTGGTGCTACCGGCTTTTTTAGAAGACGCCATAGCTCTAATCTCCACGCTTTTTAGACAAGTGGTAGCAAGAAAGGGCCTATTGGCCCCCTCCTGCTAACCGGTTAGTGGGTCTGAACTTCGTTGGTTTTGCCAGAGATATACTGGACAGTTACCTTCACTTTGCCGGCTGTCGCATTACCGTTGGCATTTGCCAGAGTAACGCGCAGATTCTCACCGGCCAGATTCTGAAAACCTGTCGGCGTAAGCGCAGTTCGCGCAGCGGTTTTCAGGCTCACAGCACTGGCGTATCGGGTAGCCAGAGTCTCGTCGCCAACAGAGATGGTGGCGGTGCCTGTTTCGTCGCTTACGGCGATAACGGTGATGTCACCGCCGACGATCTGCGAGCTAGGCGGCAAAAACACCGCTTCGAAGACCCCGGCGGCGGCTGCGAAAGCCTGACCAGCACCGGAGACGTTGGCCATAGTGTCAGTAATCGTGAACTCGAATGAAGCGCTCAGGATGTACTCCGCGCCTCGAGTGGTAGATTTTTTCATAGTCCTATCCCCTCAGATATCGTTGTGGTGAATTACTGTGCGACATACACAGAGATTACACCGAAGTCTTGCACAGTGTTACCTGAGTAGACGGAGTTGAACTTAGGCTTCAGGAACCCGGCAATCTTACCGATAGAGATACCTTGTTGGTTCTCGTAGTCAAAGCCTTTTTCTACCCACTCTGGAGTCCCGATATCCGCCATGCCTAGTGCCTGAGCACCGCAGAACAGAATCTGGCAACCGTTGACGTTACCGCCAGCGCCCCACTTGGAACCAGCGGCAGCACCGGAGGTGTTATAAACGTGGCGGAACTCGTGGAACATGATGCCGTCGATCAGCACACTTGAACCGGTGAACAGCGGGTTTTCACTGGACCGGGTCTGGGCGTGGCGCAGGTTTGTCATGTATGTGACGTCCAGCTTCAGCTGGGCCATGGCCTGCGGGGTCAGGAAGCAGTGGTACACTTCTTCGCCACCGGGCGACTTAACACCGCGCATGTACTGGTCTTTAGCGTAGGCTTTCAGCTGAACGAACAGTTCCCACATCGGGGTATCTGCAGCGGCCACAGCGGAAGTAGCACCACCAGTTACCAGAACCTTGTTAGTACCGTCCCAACGGGCGCGGCGCTGTGCAGTAGGCGCGGACACGTCAGCAGCATACTCAAGGAACGGGAAGTCGGAGCCAATACGGGCAGTACCGTTGTTCTTCATGGCGTAGCTAACACCTGACAAAGTCAGGAAGGCCAGCTGGTCAATCCGGTCGGCAAGCCAGTAGGCTAGAACGTCGCGGCTGTTGTTACGGAACTCAACCACGGACTTCTGGTCGGCCATGCGGCCTTCGTGACGGTTAGCGTGGCGGAGCTGGTCGATCTGGATAACCTGATCGTAGCTCTTCATCGCTTCTTCGTTGCCTTCCAGCGTACGATCTCCAGCGATGCCATCGCCTTCAAGGTCGGCTAGCAAGGTGATAACGGCTCGGGCACCCTTCTCGGACTTCTTCAGCTCAGTGATGTGCTGGACAAGCGAGTTGGCGTCTTTACCAAGGAACTTATTTACGAAAGAATAATTACGTGCCTGCTTCCATGTGTCCATGGACCAGACGGTTTTATTCTCGTCTGTTAGCGCGGCAAAGTTAGTTAAAGCCATTGTGTTAGCCTCCTAAGGCTGGGTTTTTAAAGTTCAGTCGGTTCACTACTGTTTGCCCGAAATATCGCTCAGACCAGCGGGAAGCGACTTTTTAGGAGGCCGAACTCCGTATGTGCTGTCGTGACATACAAAACGAGATTCATATCAGGATATTATGCTCTTAAAGAATAAGCGTCAAGTTATTGGCGCTTATTCATGCTTTTTGCGTTAGTGAGTTTCTCGGCAACCATAGCGCCAATCGTAGCGCTTAGCTGGTGGCGAAATTCGCGCCACTCTTCTTCAGAAGGAGGGTCTAGGGCTTTCAGACCGGGTTGTGAGCAGACCCATATAACAAATTCTTGTGGCTGCATGATGTAGCTCCTGAAAAAAGCGGGGGGTGGCGCCCCCCGCAAGCTCCCCATACTATAAGCCAAAAATCAGACGGTGTCCCCGCGCAGCGTGCTGAGCTGTTCTTCGTTCAGCTCGGCGAACTTTTCTTGCGAGAGCTTCATCACGTTGATATTAGACCCGTCAGCACCTTGGCCTCCTTTGTCGGAGTCTTTCCCGATACCGCCTGTCGACGGCGCCTGTTTCGTTGCTGCGTCCGCCGCTTTACGCCGCGCCTCTGCTGCGCGCTGCGCGCGGATAGTGTCTGTTTCCTCAGTGTCTTTCTTACCAGAAGCCGATTTAGCGTCTCCAAGAACATATTTCACCGCCTTGTCCAGCGCTGCGTACCGAGTGAACCCGCGAGCGACAAAAGCCTCCAGCAACTCAGAAACTTCGCTGGCAGTGTCTTCGTCAAAGCTGTCGCTGTCCGGATTTATTGCCGCGTGCACGCCTTCGTGCCGGGCCAGTGCCGAGTCGTACTTCAGCTCCTCAACCGCTGAGCGCTTAGCCGCTTCGGACTTCGACGTGGTGCGCCGGTCAAACAGCTCTTCGCGCTTGCCTTCGACTTCCTTGCGAACCGCCCGGGCTTCGTCTTTCTTGCCCTCTAGGATCAAGTCCTCGTACTTGTCCTGCAGGTCGTTAATCTCCGTCTGCATGGTGGTCAGTTCGGTCTTCTTCGTCTTGCCGGCGCTGTCTTTTTCTAGCGCGTCTATCTGGTTTTGAAGCTGGAGCTCGCGGGTTTTCGCTTTGCTCATAGCTTCGTCGAAGCGCTGCTTCGGGATACGGATGCGCTTTTTCTTTGCTTCCTCGGCCTCAGCAGCTTCGCGCTCGGCTTTTTCTTCTTCGGTTTCCTCGTCGCTTAGTGAGTCTTTCGCTGCGGCTGCGGCAGCTTCGGCTTCTACGCGCTCGGCTTCTACGCGCTCGGCTTCTACGCGTGCGGCTTCTGCCTCATCGTCCCCGCCTGTTTCTGCTACTACGTCGCCGCGGGCAATTGCGGCCTGTTCAATTTGCTCAGCAGTCAACATCCTTTATTCCTCGCCTTGGTTAGAACTGTTAAAGACGGCGTCTACGCGCTCATCTTTCGCCTTCTGTTGCTCGACCTTCGCGTTCAAAGCCGCTTCCTCACGTTTGAAATCGTACTCCATAACCATCGCTTCGCGTTTCAGCTCGAACTCACGGTCCATCTCCTCACGCTTGAGCTGCATCTCCATCTGAAGTTCTGCCATCTTCATCTGCATCTCGCCGGGGACTTGCCCGCCGTTCTGCATTGTCTGCATGTCCTTCTGGATGGTCAGCATCTCTTTCTGAGACTTGGCGTCACGCAAACGAGCATCTGCCTGCTTCGACAGGGCGTTGGCCTCTTTCACAGCGACCTCGGCTGCTGCGTCACGTTGCTGCAGCTCCCGTTCAGCCTGTGCTTCTTCCGACTGGCCCTGTTCTTCGAGCTCGGACAGGATATCTGCCTTGTCCTTCATCCGGCTGGCACCAATGATAAACTTATCTGATATAGGAATGCCAGCGTCTGTGCGAAGTCTCATGGCCTGCTCGAACTGGCTCACTTCCATCTGGTCACGTTCTGGCTGGCGAGTCACAAGGATCGAGTACTCTCCGAGCGTCAAATCATTGACAATTTCACCCTCGGGCGAGATCTCGTTGACCATGACTTCTTCAGTCTTGCCGGCCAGTTTGTCAGTCGTGATGTGGACGAGCCGTTCTTCCGTGTAATACTCCTGCACGACACTCAGCACTACGCGGGCCAGCATGTGATCAGACCGGTTCATGTTATCCATGACCTTGGCCAGATTCGCCTGCCCACCTTCTTGGTTTGCTACCACGCTCTTGGCAGACACGTCCTCGCGGGCGAAGCCTGACATGTAGTCGCTCACACCGGAGATCGTCTTGATGTGCTCCTCAGCTTTGTAGCTGATGCGGTCCAAGCCGTTGGGTGTCTGGTTAGGCTGGATTTTTTCCGCGCTGGTGAGCTCGTCCAACTCAAGTACCAGTCCGGACTGCGCGCCGCGCTGCTCAAGCTCGCCAATGGTCATGTTCACCAGACCGTTGCGCTTTATCTTCCAGCCAGAGTTCGCTGTGGTGTTAATAACGTGCAGCTCTTGGCTGGACACCTTGTTCAGCAGCTCTTGCGGTCCAAGCAGGTTCTCGACCAGCCCGACGGTGCGCCCGCGGCGGAAATACGGGAAGTAGGGCACGATGGTGTAGTGCCGGTACGGGCTCCAGTCATCGTGCAGCACGATGTTGTCAGCGACCACTGTCCAGCGGATGCGGCGGATCAAACGTTTCTGCGTGTAGGCGTCAGGGTTATTTTCGAGGTAATTCTGAATCTCCGTCTCATCCCAGTCTGCTGGGACAGGGCGAGTCTCGCCTGAGCGCAAATCCACGAAGTGCAGGGTTTTGTCGAGCTTGCGGTACTGACGCTCAATAACCCGGATACTGCGCACGCTGCCCTCGGAGGCTCCGCCGGCATACTGGTAGTGAGTGCCGCGCGCATCGCCAAAACGGTCCCGGCCTGCAAGCTCTACGGCATCAAGCCCATAGGGCATGTACGAATCTACACGGTTGCGGAGCAGGTCGGCGTCTTTCTTCGAATACACAGCCTCGATTTCGTCGGGGCTCATCCACTTGGACGTCACCACGTCGCCCCACGTATCCGGGTCGTATTCGTCCGCGTCCGCGTCAATCAGCACGTTCTTGGGGTTGGGCTGGGTGATCCGTATCTCGCCTTGCTGGTTCTCGTCGAACTCAAGCCTGACGTCGAAGAACCCGCGGGAGGTGATAATCCCGTCGCAGAACACGTCACTGCGTAACCAAGGGAGATTATTATTGTCCGAAATCTGCATAAAGACTTTCGACAAGGCTGTAGCGACCTCTGCTGTCGCACCTTTGCCCCGGGGCTTGTAGGCGATGTCCGCCCGGTTGAAGATCTGCTCGCCCAGCACGTTGCTGATGGTGCTGATGATTTTGTTGATCGTCAGAGCAGGGCGCTTATAACTGCGCATCAACGCCAAATCTTCCTCTGACCACTGCAGGCCTTCGAAGAAGTTCTCACACTGCTCGGCCTTGCGGACGTATTTGTGGTGGCCGTTATCCCGCAACCACAGGTAGCGGTCCCATATCTCCTGAGCAAGGCTCGTATTCACTGGCATGTTTTGGCTTCCTCTATGCGGTCATGTGGCTGCCGGCGTTGCCGGCGGCTGTTAGCTTGTCTCGCCATGAAGGTATCCGGCGCTCCTGCGGCTGCTGTGGTGGCTCGGACATCATGCTTAAACGGACGGCCCACGCCAGCGCGTCCACTACGTCGTCGTGCGCACCTGCCGGGAATCTTAGCATCTCGGATACTGCCGTCCCCTTCCAGTGCGCCTCTGCCGGGAAAACAACCCGGCCCTGCTGCATTCTACCCTGCAACGGGCGGGCCCGTGCAGCTTTGTCTGTTATTGGCCGTAACGGCTCAATAACCGGGAACAGCCGGCGCTCGCCCATGCGGCGTTTCAACAAGGGTTCGATGGACCGCCATATCATGCCGTCCTCGGCACCCACCTGATAGTCCACTCCGGCCAACGAACTGTAGCGCTCAGTGGTGTCGAGTATGGCCTCTACGATCTGGAAACTGTCACCGCGAAATCTGTGTATGTCGAGGACATACAGCACGTCGTTCTCGTCTTGGAGCAAGGTGGCCCCAACTGTCCAGTCGTTGACCTGCTTCTCACCAATCGCGAAGTCCCACGCCGTGAAGATTCTAAGCCCGAAGGTCTGGGGGAACGTCTGCTGCTCTCGAAAATAATCCTTCCGGAAGTACATGCCCTCATCAGGAACAGGGTTCTGCTGGAACAAAGCCGACCAGATCCGGGGCTGTAAGTTCGCTTTGATGCGCTTCAAGGCGCTAAGCGGGTAGCGACCGTGGTGCAGACACTCGTTGGGCTTACGTAGCAGGGTCAGCCCTTTGGTAGCGTCATCACCTTCGAGCAGGTTGGGGTCTTCGGTAAAGCAGACAATCGCGTTCGTCTCGTCGTTGCGATATTCGTACTGGCCCGAAATAGCCGGGTACTTCACGATCTCGAACTGATCCGCCTCAGGATCCCTGCGCATGGAATCTTGGAGCCTGCCGGCGAGGTCATCGTCGTTCCACCATGTATTCGACGATACCACGCCATTAGCGATGAAGTTCGTGGTACGTTCGACAGAGATATCGAACACTTCCTCGACACCATCAGGCTCGATACTGACTATCTCATCAAGCGTGAAGTCGGAGGTATCGTGCAGCGGCAAGTGCGATGGACTCAGTTCCAAGATGTCCGATTCCAGCGTTACAGTCGTTGCAGAGCAACCCTCGGACTTTGTTGGAGTCGTGGCAGTGGTCGACGGCGAGGATGTGGTTCCACCGATCTGGGTTTCTGGAGTCTTTGCCAGTTTTTCTGCAGATTGCGCACAAGCCATTCTGTTCTTCAAGGAGGGCTTGGTACTCGTCCGCTGTGATCCCATATCTGTACTTGAGGTGTGCTGCGCGCTGGGAGACTGGGTTAGCAGACGGGGCGCGGTACCCACTAGCCCACTTCCACTTACTGTAGTGACTAGGGCAGAAACCTCTGCACTTGGCGGGTTTGTCGCAATCAGCTGCGGCGCATTCGACCCCTGCGTATTTCCCCCACTGGCCTTTACGGTTACGATTTTGTTCGCTAATGACAGGCTGCGCGCTCTTATCCACTTTAACTCTCCGGTAGTTGTCGTAGCTAAGAACGGATGCCGTCCGTTAGCACGTACTATTTTACCGGAACTCGTGGTAATCCTCAAGATGTGATCATTACCACTACTGCGGTGATTAGCCACGCGAGAAGATGATAATTTCCCATTCTCATACGTAGCAATAACGTCCCCTGCACGCAGCTCGTCAAGACGACGTTCTGAGCCGTTGGGGAGTCTGACCGGGGTATCACCCGTCATACACTCGATAACCAGCACCCCGCCGCCGGGCGCCAAGCGGGTGTACGCCGTCGACTGGTACCAGTCCCAGAGCTTGTCGCGGACAGACACGCTGTCTGCTTCCTCTTGGTTCTTAATAGGGTCGTCGATAACCAGAACGTGCGCGCCCTTACCGGTAATACCACCACCAACACCCGCCGCGGTAAATCCGCCGCCGGCAGTTGTGTACCACGCTTCTACGGACTGAGAATTAGGGTCGAGTGCTGCATTGGGGAAGATCCCCTGATACTGACCTTCGCGCATGACTTCCCGCACCTTGCGCGAGAACTTCATGGGCAGCTCGGTGTTGTAACCGACGTTGATAATTTCGTGGTGGGGGTACGAGCCAAAGTGCCACGCCGGGAAGCGTATCGAGGCCAGCTCACTTTTACCGTGACGTGGGGGCATCAGGAGCATGAGTCTTGGCGACTTGCCGTCGGCCACGTCCTTAGAGAACTTCTCAAGCCGGCGGCAGATATCCTCGTGCACCCAGCCGGCGTCGTAGGACCCGTGGGTCACCTTCGTGAAGTGCAGTAACCGGCGCCGAGCCAGTTCGCGCCCAGCAAGGAGCTTCTGAATTTTGGTCGGGGCGCTCATAGCGGTCCTTTGCGATAACCGAACGTGTACAGAGTTATCCTGACAAACAGCCACTCGACTTCAAGCGTCTCAGCTGTGTACCCGGAATCGTGGTCCACGCGCCAGCCAGCAAAATCGACGTGGCACCTGCGGAAACCAATAAACGGTAAGAACCTCATGTAATCGTGCCGCCGGGGTTAAGTCTAGTGACAACACACGTGTTGTACCACTCCTGCTCGAACACGTTCATAGGGCCAAGATTATTTATAATGTGGTCCGCGCTTCGCCCCATAGTCGGCTGGCCGGGGGAAATAACCAGAACCCCGGGCTTAAGGTCTTGGTCGGGGATGGGGGTTCTCGAAAGCAGCAAGGTATTAATCATCACTAGGTTCCTCGGTGACCTCCTCAAAATCGCCCTCAAGAACGTCCTTCTCGTCGGCGAGCTGCAGCAATTCTTCGTCGGACATGGACTGCATCCTCTGAAGCATAACCTGCCCATTCACCGACACGTTAACCTGATGCTTCGTCGGCTCATAAAACCCGCACATCCGGCCAATCTCCCGGTAACCCTGAATCATAGCGGTCGGGTCTGCTTTCAGGCGGGCCATATCAATAGCCTCCTTCATGCCGTCGATAACCTTGGCACGGGTCATGTCCGACGCCTTGGCGTACCGTTCTTTTTCCTGAGCAACGGCGAGCTTGATTTTAGGGTTCTGCATCATACGCCACGCGGCTTGACTGGGGGCACCATACTTCAAGTGGGTGGCCGCCCCGGTTAGGCTCGTGCCCTGTCCGACCATCTTTGCGAATTTTCTCTGTCTCTCTGTCAGCTTCGGGGGCATATAACGGGGTCCTGTCAAAGATTTGACGATTGTAGTGGAATCTGGCGCTTAGGTATATGTTATATCAGATACTGGGTTATTTTTTAGCGAATTTTTTTGGAATCGAGTTCTGAGAAAGGGGTGGGGGGTGCCGAGAAACGGGGCACTAAGAAACTTTAAATTTCGTTCTGAGTCGCTGCGCGGGTCCCCCTCCCCCAACCCTAGAAACCGGGGGCCACTTCGGTTTCGAGTTCGGTTCGGGATAAGGGGGCCCCATAGCTCTCAGCTCTTAGCTTCTCAGTACTCAGCACCCCCATGCCCAGTGCCTAGCTCCTCAGCACTCAGCTCCCTGCCCTAAGCACCAAGCTCTTAGCTCTTAGCTCTCACCCCCCATGGTACGCATAGCATCCGTGCTAACGCACGGTAGCCCGTGTGTGGTGTAAGCGTCGCTCACTACCGAGCGGTGCACACCTTGATCTTGGAGATCACCGTCATGGCTAAGAAAATCCTTAAAGCAGAGTTGGCCCGTCAGAACGCAGAACTTCGCGCTATGTTGTCCCAGTACAGGGCTGACCTCGCTGCTCTGCGTGCTAGCACCAGCACCAGCACCAGCACCAGCACACCAAGTACTCAGCCTACACGTGCTGCGCTTATGGCTTATGCCAAGCACTTGGCCATGAAGACCGGCCAAGTCACCCAGATCCGGAACGACCGGGTAGAGGTGAAGTCCAACGGACAATGGGTAGCTGCCTAGCTGCCCTTCCCCCAAGCGCTAAGCGCTTGGGGCCCTATTTCTTATCTGGAGTATTTACTATGTTCAACGTCACCACTGTTCGTGGAATCCTGATCAACCTGTCTATCTCTTTGGCCTGTTGGGCCTTGATCAGCCTGCTGCTCCCAGTATTTGCAGCTATCGGAGCTTTCGCAAGCTTCGGCGGCAACGTCGCCCTGCTCATCCTTTTATTGAGAGATCGCCTTCTAGCCCGCAAGGTACTTCGCCTGCCTAGGTTGGCATCATGAGGCGCCTAGATCTCAGACACCTAGTCTTGCTCGAGTTGTACTACTCCGTACAGCTCGCGCTTCGGAGCTGTAGCCTCGAAGCTGTAGCCCACGAGGCTGGGTGTTCACCCAGCACTCTGTATCATTGGCGCGAGGGGATCACTATCGCCCCTCGAATCAACACCCTGACCCGCGTAGCTCAGGTACTGGGCTACGAGATCACGTGGTCTAGGCACTAATCACTAAGCTGCCGCGCTTACGCGCGGTGGCCCGTTTTAATTGAAGTTTCACTCAATTGTTCGTTCGGAGTTTCTACTATGAAAAACGTTCTTAAGCTTTCAGTTTCTGTCCTGTTCTACGGCGCGGCCCTGTGCGCAGTATTTGGCTCTTGGTTTGTGCTGTGGGAGGTCTACGGCCCCCTGATGATCGGGTTCTGGCTGCTCAGCTGCCTGACCTCAGCGTCCATGTACCTAGTCAATCCGTCGCATTGGTCTTTCGGCCACCTGAAAGCGGCTAATCTCGGCCTAAACATAGGCCTTGTGGCTGTGTTGCTGCCTGCCGTGGTTATGCTTATCGGCTGGTATGCACTGGCGCTGTTCGCCGGGTGCGTAGCAATTGCGTTCGCGCACATTAAGACCCGGGACGACTCGCCATTCGATCCTGCGTACGGTGCAACCATGGACTGGGGCACCTTGACGCCCAGATAAACAAGAGTCTTAACATTTCAGCGTACACGTGTACGCTGGAATCATTCTCATTAAGGAGATACAAACTATGCCTCAAGTTCTCGTAGGTGCAGTTATAGGATGGGCAGTAGCCCAAGCATTAAATGCAGGCGCAGCTGCCCTGCGCACACGCCGAGCAGCTAAGGCTCGAGAGCGTGAAAAGACCGGATACTCAGGTCACACGTTCGAGCACAAAGCATAAATTACTGGGCTGCCACGCTTACGCGCGGTGGCCCTTTTGGTTGAACTTCCAACCAAAAGGAAAAGATTATGATTATTGAGAGTGGTGTCATCATCTTCCTCGGCTTGCTCTTGTTGGGAGCCAAGCTGCCAAGGTGGGCAACCATGCGAGCTCTAGGCCAACCGTTCTATCTGGACTTAGGCTGCTCGTTATTAGCCTTCGTCATGCACTACGGTACATTCAGTGGCGTGATGGCAGCTGCGGTTGCCGGCTTGATGTGCAGCGGCTTTACGTCAGCTGCACGCTACTCAGCCGGGTATGTCCTCAAGGACAAATACTATCCCGGCAAATTTGTCACTGTGCCGGCTGAACAGCTGGTTATCCCTATTCAGTTCAGGAGAAAGAAATGAAACTCATACCTGATGTAGAAGAACGTGCAAACCTCACTCACAAGCTGTCTTCGATGCTACGAGTAGACATCGAAGACAGTGAAGGCATTACGAAGGCGGAACTTGCCGCCTTCACCGTGTTCGGCAACGCCATGCTGTTAATTCACACCCATGAAATAGACGGTGTGGACGAGCTGCACCACCTGTCGAAGACGCTCAAGAGTCTGCTAACAGAAGCCCGCGTTAAGAAAATCGGTCAGGGCACCGAGCAAATCATAGAATTAGTCTTGGCGTTAGTACAGGAGCGAGCGACCGATGCAACATTTGAGTATCGGAGATAACGATTTTCTGGATGCGCTGTGTGATAAGTCAGACAGCACGACGGAATCCTTCGAGGACTTACTCACCACCCTCGAAGAACAGTTAGAGACAGGTGAGCTAACCGTAGACGAAGTAATCAACATACTGGAGCAATACAACTAATGACCGCAAACATCGTAGATAACATTGAACAGATGGACACAGTAGCGAAAGTAGCTGCATACCGCTCAATCGCCCACTCAATGATGGCCAAGGCAATAGGAGCCATCCGTCAGGACATCCGCAATTCGCAATACCTAGTCCGTAATCCAGAGGGGGCAATCAGTACGGAACAGAGAAACGAGCAGGACGCGTGGAAAGACAATGAGAAGCCCGCACCATACGGCCTACAGCAGGACCGCGAGTCAGCCATTCTTCAGGCCTCTCGGTTCCACAAGCTTTACGAATACGCAGTGGTTGAGATCAGAACATTATCGAGCTCAAAGTGGGACGAGCCAATGTCCCCGGTAGAGATGCTAGAGTTTATGATCCAGAAAGCGACACCGACCGACGTGGCGTTTTTACAAGCGTTAGCGGATGCCGCAGGTACTGATCTGGCCACCATCAAAACATTCCAAGAGGCGCAGGAGCGTCAGGAACGTGAGCAGCTAACAGAACAAAAGCCCGAAATACTTCAGACGTTCGAAGGTTTCGGTGAGAAGCGGAAGAAAAACGTGGAGTACATAAACACCCCTGACGAAGAGATAGACGTTATCTCCCAGCACCAACTGGCCGTCAAGATCGTTGAAGGCCTCGGCAAAGCGAAGAACAAGTCGCTTGAGCGGGCGTTGAGAAGCCGCAAGCTAACAGAGTTGGGGAACATCCCACTGTTCGAAGAGGGTATAAAGTTAATGTCTGCTAACGTAGACCGTCTTGAAAAAGAGCACAGAGCCGAGATAGGAGAAGCAATGGAGGCCGGACGCAATGTTCGCACCCTTGCAGACGTAGCGTAACTTCAGGCCCTGCCGGTTAATACCGGTGGGGCTATTTTTGTTCTATCAGGCAACAAAGGAGAACACCATGTAACAGAGCCACCCCGACATCCACCCAAGTGCGTGCCAAGCCAGAAGCTAGAGCGCGCCATAGAACAAAACCCACCGCGGCACACCACGGTGGGTTTTAACAGCCAAGAGCCAGGAGGGCATGGGCACTATCTCCCAGTCCCTTCCAACCGAAAAGAGTTTTCAGCTGCAAGGCGAACCATCTCCTTAGTAACAGCCACTCTGAATAATTCAGCAGCAGAGATACCAAGTTCCTTGGACACGGCATGGGCATCGTCAAACATTCCCTGAGGCAAGCTGATTAGCAACCGCTTTTGACTACGGGGGTCTGCGTATCGCAACTTCCATCCATCAGGCTTAGGTCTAGGCATAAAAAACATCTCTAAGTGATATCAGAAGGAGAGTATACATGAACGCACCCAAAAAACTACGCAGACGATGTGCAAGTTGTCGTCCCTAACAATGCTCAACGTGCTGATCATCGCCGAACCTGACGAATTTATGTAGCTTCCTATATTCCTAGCGACCTTACTACTTGATTCTAAACACCTTTTTCTCAGGTTGCTAGGATTGCTAGGAATTAATCGTTACAAATCAACACTCTAGCAACCCTAGCAAAATTTTAAGCAAACTCTACCACTTATAAAAAAAAATGTTGTCCTATAAAGCTAAACCTATTGTCTTATAAAACAAAAAAAAAAAAAAAAGAAAATAGTTTTTTTATAGTAATAGTAGTTAGGTTTGCTAGAAGACTGAAAAGTAAGGGTTATTTCCTAGCAATCCTAGCAACCCTAGCAAACTGGACCCCAAATCGGGTTTGTCTTATAAGACAAGTCGAAAATGCCGATATCGGTGCTCAAAAAGTGAATCCTGTTTTTACCCCTAAAAAAGGGCCTAAAACAGAGCAAAATAGCCCTCCAAACTACGGTTTTTGCCCTATGAACCTCGAAAAAGCCCTCGTAGCGAAGCTAAAAGGCGCCAAAATCGACTGCCGCGACTGTAAATATCATGCGCAAACGATCTCAAAACATGAGAAAGGAGTGCGCCCAAGCCTGATCGCTTACTGCGCAAAGCACTTAGAACTTAAAACTGACAAGACTTTGTGCTCAGATTTTGAGGGTCTTATAAACGGCAGGCAAAAATGGGTGCACGGGCGAAAAGAGTCCCGCGCATTCTTCCACTCCCCAGAACTTAGTGACTCAGATCTTGGAGCCTTGTATGAACACCACAAAAGCAGCGGTCGCTAAGCTCAAAGGAACTACTGGGCAGCTGTCATCAAAAACAAAAACTCCCCAAAATACTTCTGTACGCAAACTTGCGAGCGAAAAACAGACACGTCCTCATGCCCACTTTTTGAACAGCGGCACCCAAGAGCAGTTTACCGAGCTGTTGGGCAAGCCGTTCTAATCTACGCATCGGATCTCAAATCGACAGAAATAGAGGGCTTAGTATGCCACTTATCCTCGCAGTCCTAGGTTTCGTAGTGCTTGGCCTCACGCTTGCTCCGGACCCAGCCTCTGAGCACGACCTGTACTGCGAAATGGTACAGATCCACCACGAAACCTCAGGCGAGTACGGCTGGCCACCTTACAAAGGAGAATGCCCTGATGAGTAACCGCCTATTAAAAATTTTTCTTTGGGTTGGCCGACTGGCCTTCTTATCCGTTATAGCCCTTGTCGCTTTTCAAGCAGGGTGGGGCTATGCAGTCCTAACTGCAGTGCTTCTATTACTCGTCTGTTTCGGGTGTTATGCCGAACAGGACCTAGGAAAATACTCGGGGTATGTGTAATGAAAACCTTTGTACTTATCCTGCAAGCAATCTCTCTTTTATCTTTAGCCTTCATGGTGTTTTTCGGCACTGAGCTACAGGTAATCCAAACGCTACTTATCTACGTCGTAGTCACTCAGATTCAACAAAATCTTCTAATCAGCAGCCTTAAAATGGAACGGTTATGTACTACGTAACGTTCGGCCAAGTGCACAGACACGAAGTCGGTAAGCAGGTATTCGACAAAGACTCAGTAGCCAGCTTCCCGGCTTCAAGCTACGAAGACGCTAGAAAAATCGCCTTCGAGCTCTTCGGCCCTAAGTTCTGCTTCCTGTATTCCGAGGAGCCAGACATGCAATATTTCCCGAGAGGAGTAATAGAAATATGCCCAAGTTACCTAGATACAACATCGACCAAAATATAGCCGTTCCGACAGACAACGGCTACTGGACACCGTGGCACTTAGCCGTTAGCCAGCATAACGAATGGCTTACATCGATGTGCGCAGATTGGAAGATCGACCATGACCCGCACGAGTTCGGCATGCAGCTCGGTGTTAATTACAAGCTGCACGAGCTAACAATAGCTTTAAAAGACGCTGTCGACATCATCCAAGCAGACGCCAACACAGAAGAAAACTACGCCTCGTTGTGCCGTATGGGCAACGCGCTTAGCAAAAATTCGTCTACCGCATGGTTATTGCGGCAGAAAGCTGATGCGGTGAGGGAAACAGCGAAAGGAATTATCAGGCTTTCCGATGAATGCGGGAGCTATAAATCAGATACTGCCGCTACTTTGCGAGTCGCCGCTGGATATGCAGAGCGTAAAGCAATCTCTCTAGACAGCGCGCTTAGCCACACATCAGGGGAAAGAAAAATGTTATGCGGACACCATAACGTAGCCCCGTGCGTCCAGTGCGACCAAAAGCTAGCTGCCAAAAGCGCCATCCCCAAAGGCTGGAAAATTACGCGCGAATCAGAAAGCAGAATAACAATCGAAGCCGCTGGCATTGGATTCTACGTAGCGAGGCTAAACAGCGACCGCGCATCAGAGATCATGCTCTACGCGCTAGCAAATGAACTACTGGAGACGACGTCATGAACCCAGCAACTGAAAACGCATTAAAAGAGTTCCTCGACAAACTCAACAACGGCATCGACCAAACCGTGACTTTCGGCAGCGAGCAGATTCCAGACGTCATCCAACAACTACTGATGTGGAGCGTTGTAGAAGGAATAGTAAGCGGGCTCTTTGGCCTTTTCCTATTAGTCCTGACTTTCTGGGCAGCGTGGCGCTTTGGTTGGAAGAAAACTCCTGCCCCCGACAGCACAAAAGACCACCCCCGTTTTGTTGAAACGCTAATCAGAAACATTCGAGGCGACCTGCACGAAGTTTGCCTCGTACTAAGCGTTGTTCAATTTGGGGCAACTATCGTCAGCCTCGCATACATATTGGATTTTATGATCCCTCTCCAGATCTGGCTTGCCCCTAAGCTGTTCTTATTGGAGTACGCCGCGGAGCTTGCTAAATAACCATGCAAAAGCTAAAAAGCTACGCGCAGATTGCCAGTGACAAGCTGCAAGGCAAAAACGTGACCTGTGCAGGGTGTGTGTATCGGGTGCTTTTAATGCAAGAAGCCGAATGGACGGAGAATTGCGTAAAAGAAACACACCCTCCACAAAGCCACAACGATTTTGAATCGCTAAGTGCAACGTCGCCTGTATTTAAGCACATCTGCCCATTATTCAAAGGGCGTTCAGTAGCAGTAGACAGAGGAGACGATTACAGAATATACCGCCCTAGTAACAAGCAAGGGCAAATTTATGCGCTCGATGTTCGGGAAGCTTATACCGACGCTGTTTTACCGTTTGCCGCTTCCCGAAACATGAAAGGCCTCAAGGGGATCAAAGATGGAGAATACTAAAGAAATCTGGAAGTACAGACTGTCCCAAAACGCAGCCTTCGACATGCCTCAAGGCGCTAAGGTGCTTAGTGCTAAGAGCCAGTACAACCAACTGTATATCTGGGCTCTTGTAGACCCAGACGCTCCAAAAGAAAAGCGCTTTTTCCAAGTGCACGGTACCGGGCACCGTATCAATAACTCCGAAAACCTGAAATACGTCGGCACAGCGCTGATTGAAAACGATAGTTTGGTATTCCATGTCTTTGAACGCGTACAGCAGCTCGCACTAGAGCCCAAAACCACAGACACATGGCACCAGCCAGAAAAGAAAACAAAAACCGAGTCACCTTTTACTTCAGGGACGTAAGCCATGAAAATGCGAACTGCTCAGCAACTTACAGCGGCGCGCCTTAAAGGCGAGACTTTTACTTGCTCAGGATGCCGGTACAGGGTGCTTTTAGGCTTAATTTCGTCGGAAGAAGACTCAAAAGAAGACTCAAAAGAAGACTCAGTGTGGACAGAAAATTGCTTAAAAGGACGGAAACTGCCTGCTGATCATTCTAAAATAGGTACGTTATCAGAACCTAGCATTGATTTTGAAACGCCATGCAGACTTTTTTATGGTTCGCCAGAATCAGAAGAACACTGCAGTATAAAAATTAGTCATACTGCAATCCCTGCTAAAACCATGAGCTTAGAGCTGGTTGGGCTGGACGAAAAAGGCACTCGGAAAATGTTGCGTAGGCTGGTCCCAACACAAAAAGCGACAGTAGTAGGAATTGTTTCTTACGACGAGGAATAGCGAAAATGGAAATGCAGACTGCGCAAGAACTTATACCTCGCCGCCTCAAAGGCGAGAATTTTACCTGCGCAGGGTGCAGGTATCGAGTACTGGTAGGGATAGCTTCTAAAGGCAGAGAAAACAGAAACGTATGGTCAGAGAACTGCCTCAAAAAGCAGAAACCACCAGAAGACCATACCAACGAAGCGCTTCTACATGGCACCAGCCCGGGTTTTAGTACCCCTTGCGCTCTTTTTTATGGGGTAATAGAGAGAGAATACCCAATCGCTTTAAATAGAAGCGAGTTTACTCATCCAGCGCTCCCCCAAAACCTGTACAGCCAAGTAGTATCGTTAAGAGAAGGGGGAGCCAATAAACTAGTTCGTAAACTAGTAAAAAAACTAGGAGGGACCTTATGTTAGGTTTTTGGATTTTCGTATCTGTAGTTTGGGCTTGTGACACGGCCATGTATTTGAAAGGCCATAACACTATGCTGTTCAAACACAAAACCCCTGAAGAACTCGCTATCCGCAAAAAACAAATTTCCTCCGGAGATTAGCAATGTACCACCTCAGAATAAAAAGCGCTCGAGAAGCTCTTAGCCTTACGCTTCAAGATCTTAGCGACGCAACGGGAATCCCCGTATCGGCCCTATCTAAGATCGAACGTGGAGAGCACAACCCTACGCTGTCTACTCTCAGCCGAATCGCCAGAGCCATGCCGACTGAGGCAGAGCGCATAATTATCTGGCACAGCTGATATCACAAGCGTAAGCTTATCGACCGCGGTAAAAATTTTCTAGGGGGTTCATTGTATGGACTATGTATTTCTGTCTGCAGAAAAAGCCATAGTAAAAAGATACGAATTAGACAGCAATGGAGACCTAGAAAAGCACAGCTACCCGTTCGTTTACGAAGTTTCTAGCCACGTCGAAACTGTGTCCGATTTAGCCCACCTTGAAGTCGCCATGAAAAAGCATGCAGCGCTTGGTAACTGCATGCTCAAGGGCAATATTGCTAGGCCCCTTGTCAAAGAATCCCGCGCCGGCTCCACAAACCCAGACGAAAAAACCGACTGGATCTGTCTGGATCTCGACGGCGTAGACAACTTCCAGACCGTCGACTTATTCCTCACTGCCATCGGCTGCCAAGAAGTGGACTACATTCTGCAGTGGTCTTCTAGCATGGGCATAGAAGCCAACGCTGGGTTTCGCTGCCACATATTCATGCTTCTAGCCCAGCCCCAGCATCCACAGTTGCTGAAACACTGGCTCATGGACCTCAATCTTTCAATCGTCGCCATGAGCAACCAGCTTGAGCTAACCAAAACAGGGAACGCCCTTAAATTCCCGCTGGACATTACCACATGTCAAAACGACAAGCTGTTGTATATCGCACCGCCTCAAATCGGGAAAGGAATTACCGACCCGTTCCCCGGAAACCAGCGGATCCAGTTTGTAAAAAAGAAGAGCCGCAGGCTCAAAGTGCCCTATCCAATCCCGACGCGCGACGCTTTGCGACAACGGATCGACGCCCGGGTAAACGAGATCCGAGTAGCGACGGGCATGCCCAAGCGCAAAGTCACGAAGTACAAATTTGCCGGAACTGTGGAATACATGGCCAATCCAGATGCCTCGACCGTGACCGATGTCAGGGTAGAGCGCGGATTTGTGTACTTCAACCTTAACGGAGGAGATTCATGGGCTTACTACCATCCGGAGAATAACCCCGACTATGTGTACAACTTCAAAGGCGAACCTGTCTACCGTACCGAAGAGCTGTTACCCGACTACTGGGCTCAGCTCAAGCAGCAGACAGCAAACTACGCCCCAAATTCAAAAGGCCTGATTTATCTGGCCTTCAGAGATTTTCGTTCGAGCAACTATTACAACGGGACTTACGACACAGGCACTGAGAAATTAGTTCTGGCCATGGCCAAGTCCGAGTCCCAGCTCAGGCACTTTATGAAGCAGCACGGCCAGCCTCTCGGCGAGTGTGTACCTGACTGGGACCTAATCTGGAACCCACACTCTGCCAAAGTCGTAGACGCTGACAAGCACGAGCTGAACATGTACGCGCCCAGTGAGTTTGAAGCACTGGCGCCCGCCAAGCCCAAGAACATACCGTCGACAATCAAGTACGTCATCGAGCATGTTATGGGCCACGATCAGAGAACCATTGACCATTTCCTAAACTGGCTTGCCGTTATTGTGCAGTTCAAGACCCGCACAGGGACTGCATGGGTATGGCAAGGCACCCAAGGTACAGGCAAGGGGGTTCTGTTCCACAACATACTGACGCCCTTGCTCAACGAGCCTAACGTCGTGTCTAAGCGCATGGACGAGCTAGACAGTGAGTTCACAGGATTCATGGAAAACAAATTCTTGGTGTTTATAGACGAGATCGAAGCTGGCAAAAGTCTGTACCACAACAAGATCACGGCGAAGCTAAAAAACCTGATCGTCGAGCCGACGATTTCCATACGCAAAATGTACTCTCCGCCGTACATGGCTGAAAACTTCTCCAGTATGATCTTTGCTTCGAACAAACCGGGTCCAGTGGAAGTAGCTCCGGACGACAGACGTTTTAACGTCGCTCCGTATCAGAACGACCCGATCAGCCTGACAGCCACAGAAGTAGACGACAAGATTCCGCGGGAGCTCGCTACATTTTACCGCTGGCTAATGAATTTTAAAGCTAACCCAGATAAAGCACGCAAGCCGCTAATCAGCGACGCGCGCAAAATGCTCATCGACATCAACCGCACAGCCATCGACACAGTCGTTGACGCGTTGTACGCCGGCGACATGCAGTTCTTGTGGGACCACTTGCCAACGAACAACAAAGAAATGAACGCCCTGTCGACCATGAAAGTCGAGGGCTTCAAAGTCTTGATGAAAGAGATCATAGAAGATCAGCCCGCTGTGCTGACTCGAGACGACCTGTTTGTTCTTCTGGACTGGTGCATAGGCAACATGCCGCAAAGCCCGCATAAGTTCACAGCGTTGCTCAAACACCACAGAGTTCACCTGACTCAAGTATGGAAAGACAACCGCAACGTGCGTGGTATCGACGTCGCTTGGAAAGCAGACCCTATTTGGCTAGCCGGCGCACTCAAAGAGGTAGACAAAATATGAAGCTCTACGCCAAAGTCTTAGAGTGGACTCTCCACATATCTGTATGCGCCTTGATCTGGGTGCTTCTTCCCGAAGACTCATTGCTAGCTTTCTTTGTGCTGTGTTTCATTAGCGCTTTGCTTGCTGACACAACAGCACGGTGGGCGCTAAACAAAGAACAAAGCTCTGTTTTGCGTACTGTGCTAAGAATCTACGTGCATAATCTAGAAGAAGGACATCGCTACACAATGCTCAAAGATCCCGGAATCTCTGCAAAAGAAATGCAGCGTCGGGCTGACAAACACCCGGACCCTGAAAAATGTATAGAGATTTACCGCGTAGAAACTGTCGGAATCCAGATCTTTGGTAAACGTTTTATCTGGAACAGGACCCCTAAAAATGATTGATGTAAGAGAACTAAAGCACGGCGCGTATTATCGAAACGGAAGGGGTGAATTAGGCCGGTGGGACGGAGAAGAACGCCACTTCTTATGTGTGAAGCGTCATAACATAAGAAGCTACACAGCAGAAAAAACCGGCAATGAAACAAACATATTCTTCACACCAATCTACCGTGTTTTTACTAATCAAAGCGCCGACGAGCTGAGTTTTTACTTAAACAACTTGGAATATGCCAACGCTGCTCTCCAAAGAAAAAACGTATGTTTACAAAAAGAACTCGGAAAAGCTTTGCGCAGAATAGATGAATACAAAGCTGTTCTCGGTGTAAAAGTACCTGAAGAATTAGATATGAGAGATTTAGCATGGCGATCTGTAGATGTCCAAAACAAGGTCTCAATGTTCAAGGTTAAAGACCTGACTAACTCACACCTCAACATGGTAGTAAGGGATCTTAGACAACAAATAATGCGAGTGAGACTGCAGACAGGAGAAACAAGCCTGTCTTTTCTAACACTTCAAGTAATGGAGGAGGAGCTTGCCAGACGTAACGAAAATGTCCAACCCGACCCTCGTCGCACAAATTTATAGCCTGTCTAGAACCTGCAGTACTTACAAATTTAGGAACGAAGGGCGCGCTCACCCGCAAGAGCATTTTTTAAACCAAATGATGCAAGAAGCTAGACGCCGACACATCGAAATCAATTCAACAGGTGACTTATGAACTTACGTAAAGAAATAACAGAAATGCTTAACAAAGTAGAAGGAGAAGAGATTAAATCCGCTTTTATCTTGGTCTCTACAGAGAAAAACACTGCGTTTTTAGCTGGTGGAGAAAAAGAAGATCTGCATGAAGAACTAGCTAACGCGTTAGTTCGCCTGATCAAAGAAGACCCAGTATTTCTTCTAGTTATGGCGCATGCCATCGACCAAACTAGAAATAACAAAGGAGAAAAAGTTGGCGGCGACAGTGTTAAAGACACAGTCAAAAACATGCTCGATAAAATCACCAAGCACTGAGGAACGCGTTATGAGCTTAGAAAAAGATACCAAAGCCAGCTTTAAAGATTTTGCCGCCCGTGTAGAGCAAGGCGAAATCGATCTGCTTGTATTGCTCGGAGGTAAAATTGCCCTCGACGATGAAGGCAAGCCCATGGGAATTCACGCGTCAAACATCGCCGACGGTGATGCAGAGCAAATGACAAATCTGCTTAGCGAATTCCTATCTGGGTTCATAAAAGAAAACCGCGACGAAGGTCTGCACCTTGTTGCGACAATGGTCCAGCAACTAGTAAAGCAATCGTTCAACGTAGACGTGACCATTGCAGAGCTTGCACCGCATTTGATCACGATGATCAAAGAACTAAAACCCACCACTCACTAACAGGCTTCATTATGGAACAAAAACGATTGTTTCAAATTACGGATACCAAAACCAAGCGCCCAGTTCCCGGGCTCTATTTTGCAGACAAACAGATCGCAAAAATGAAGCGCCGCGAACTGAATGACCACGAAGAAACGCCGCCTCTTCGTTACATTGTGTCGCCCGGCCCAGATCACGTTAATTACACCCACTAAACCCCCCAAAATGCTTAAAATGCACGGAGATATGAAATGCATCCTACCCAATTAGTCGCCGCTCTTGATGTTTGTGTACGTACCAACCAACCAGCCATGATCCACGGATCCCCGGGCGTTGGTAAGTCTCAGATCGTCAAACAGGTAGCCGACAAGCACAACATGGAAATGATCGATCTACGGCTGAGCCAGCTTGACCCAGTTGACTTGCGTGGTGTGCCCAGCGTCGACAACAAGACCCGCAAGACCATCTGGAACGTGCCCGACTTCCTGCCTACTTCAGGCCGCGGCATTTTGTTTCTTGACGAGATCAACTCAGCTGCTCAGGCAACCCAAGCTGCTGCATACCAGCTGGTGCTTGATCGTAAGCTCGGTGATTATGAGCTCCCAGACGGCTGGACCATCGTAGCTGCTGGTAACCGTACGTCCGACCGCGCAATCGTTAACCAGATGTCGACTGCTTTGAAAAACCGGTTCGTTCACTTGAACTTCGAAGTTAGCAACGACGACTGGTGCACTTGGGCGCTTAAGTCCAACGTTGCAACCGAGATCATTGGTTTCATCCGTTTCCGTCCATTGTTGCTCAACGAATTTGAGGCGCGTAACGACTCAAAAGAAGAGCGTGATCGCATGCAGCGTCTGAAAGATGCTCAGGCATTCGCTACTCCGCGCTCGTACGAGTTCCTGTCCAATATTGTGCAGGCTGGCCCTGACCCCTCTATTGAGCACGAGCTGTACTCAGGCATTATTGGCGAAGGCGCAGCCGCCGAGTTCATTGGCTACATGAAGTACCACCGCAACCTGCCCAATCTGGACACCGTCCTGATGAACCCCGGCAAAGCGCCAGTACCTGAAGAGCCCGCAATGCTTTATGCAATGGCTACTGGCCTTGCGTCCAAAGCAACCGAAGACAACATGGAGCGTGTGGTCCAGTACACCGGTCGCATGCCTGCTGAGTTCCAAGTGCTGCTCATGAAAGACGTCGTCACCCGTGATGAATCCCTTAGCGAGACACGCGCTTTCACAGACTGGTCACTGAAGAACGCCCACATCATGTACTGAGTCCGCCATGAAATGGACAGAAGAGGATAAAGCGCTAGCCTACAGCGAAGGCTGGCAGCTTTCGAACGGCGCTTTTTCGCTTAGATTTAATGGCCCTTTCTACACCATCCTTGGTGTTCTGATCCATCTCGAACAGAAAGCCCCGGATAGTGATCTCCACTACCGGGCGTTTATGGAACCTCGATGGATGGGTGCTTATAACGAGCTGGCGGTAAGAAAAAACTATGCATGGGCCCTTGATGGCGGATCTTGGATTCGCGGTAGATATGGGCCTTACCAAACCCAAGACAAGCTTTTTGAAGTTATCCAAGCAACTGCGGATCAAGGCTGCTTACTTTCTCAGAAAGCATTGAAAGTCTTATCCGCCCGTAAATTAAAAGGATGGTGATCATGGCAACTGTCAGGATTTCACAACATATAAAGCAGCATGTAAGACAGAAATTTGAACACATGCGGGCCAGTCGAGTGGCAACTCAAATAGCCAGCTTAGACGTCGCGTTGTGTACAGCAGCAGTCAAAAAAGAAATGCTTTTTGACGTAGTAGAAACTGCGGTCAATGAAATAAGCAAAAGCGATCCGGAGCACTACGACTGGGTTTTTTCACGGAAGAATTTTGGGCTCCGCACAGGTTCCGGCAGCATTCAGGTTGTGCTCCATGAAAGTGTTTACGTCCCCCAAAAATATTCGGCGACTTATTTTCAGCCAGACGTAAGGGTTACTGAGGACAAATATCCGGAACTCTACGCGCACATGGAAAAGATTTTTGCGCGGGTAAAATCGATCAACGACGAATACGCCAATCTACAAGAAACCTTGTGTGCTGGCGTAATGAATAAGTGCAGCACACTGCGCCAAGTGCTCGAGCTGTGGCCTTCTGCCATAGATTTTATGCCGGAATACGTTGTACGCAAACACCGCGAGGTTACAGAAAAACGAAAAAACATCGTTCAAGAAATCAACATCGACGATTCTATAAAAGCTAGCTTAGCTAAGGAGCGGATGATTTATGGCACTAAATAACCGAGCCGTCCTCGTCCATGTGACTATCAGTCAGTGGCGCGGACGCTATGTCGACGACAACGTAGCGAATGAAGTAGCCGCAAAATACGGTGTTCAAGACACCTACGATTCTTACGTCAAGAATCTACTGCCCCCGGCAGCTTTTCAAGCGATCCGCAGAAACGCCCGGGATATCCGAGACTTTATCAGCAAAAACACGTTGCCGTGGCAAGACAACGGCATCCGAGTTCTACCTTCAAAGTCATACCTGAAATTTATGACTCAGCTCAGCTCTCTCCGTGATGATTTCGACCGCTCAGTGCAGTTGTTTGTCGATAATTATCCACGTTGGGTTGAGCACGCCAAGCAGTCCAAGAAAGGCTTGTTTGACGAGACTCAGTACCCTAGTCAGCAGGGACTTAAAAACCACTTTGGTGTTGAGCTCAATATTACCCCGTTCCCAGAAGTTGAGGATTTTCGAATCGACAGCGTGTCCGAAAACGATATGGAAGCTCTGCGTGAACAGGCACGAGCGTCAGTTGGCTCTGCGATGGATAAGGCGTCACAAGCTTTGATTACGCGGATACGCGACCGTGTTCAGCTATTGCATCAAGCTTTGAAAACACCATCGCGTAGCGTTTTTGAAACGACTGTCACAGCTGTTCCTGACATGGCTAATCTGGCCAACGACCTGAACATCAACGATGACCCAGAAGTCACATTCTTGGCCAACGCAGTGATCAGCACTATGCAGGACGTAAGCGCTGACAAAATTCGGCTTAGCTCTACGTTTCGTAGAGAAATAGCTGACAAACTCAACGTAATACTGGCAAATTCTGGAGTAAAACATGGCGATTAACACAAAGATGGCAAAAGCCCGGGCTAACCTGATCATGGCCCAACCGTTCTTTGGCTCTCTGGCACTTCGTATGAAGCTGGAAGAGTCCACTGACGTTGAGCATGGCGACACAGACGGCCAGATCATTCGTTATAACCCAGAATGGGTAAATAAGGCGCCCCTCAGCAAGGTTACTGGCATGGTCGCGCATCTGGTCATGCATCCGGCCATGCTCCACCATACACGCCGTGGAGCGCGCGACAAGAAGCGCTGGAACGAGGCATGCGACCATTCAATCAACGGCCTGTTAACAGATGCTGGGTTCGACTTGCCCACCGGTAAATACAACGACGCTCAATACCGGGGCATGACCGCCGAGCACATCTACACGCTCATCCCTGTAGAAGACAATGACGATAAGGGCGACGGTAAAGGCGAAGGCGAAGGCGAAGGCGATGGCCAAGGCCAGGGCCAGGGTCAAGGCGACGACGGCGGAGTAAACGACAGCCCAGAAAGCCAGAACTCGGGAGGTACGCAATCACAGCAGCGCGCCGAAGAATCCGAGTGGAAGACTGCAGTAGCTCAAGCTGCTCACGTCGCTAAGCAAGCCGGTAACCTGCCGGCGGACATCGAGCGCATGATGCAGGATATTTTCGAGCCTATATTGCCGTGGAAAGACATTCTGCGTCGCTTTATGACCGAGCGGGCCAACGACGACTTCTCTTGGCGCCGTGGCAATCGCCGGTTTATCTCACAAGGCTTGTATTTGCCAAGCCGTGAGTCCGAAGGCACCGGTGACATAGCCATTATGATCGACACTTCCTGTTCCGTTGGTCAGGAAGAGCTCGACGTATTCGCTTCCGAGGCACTTGGTGTTATTCGCGAGCTGCGTCCCGTGACCACCTACGTGATTTACTGCGATGCACGAGTCCAGCATGTTGACCAGTTTGGTCCGGACGACGACATTAAGTTCAAGCTGCACGGCGGCGGCGGCACTGACTTCCGGCCACCGTTTAAGTGGCTAGAGGACAATAACATCGTGCCTAAGTGCGCCGTTTATCTGACAGACGGCTACGGACCGTTTCCTGACGAGCCTGACTTTCCAACCATGTGGTGCATCGACAACTACGACGTTGTGCCGCCTATCGGTGAGCATTTGATCATTGCAAAATAAGGAGTAACTCGACGTGGGCTGCGACATTCATTTTGTTATCGAAGGTAAGCACGAATACCAAAACAAATACGTGAAAATTTACGCCTCTGATGGGCGCTACGGCCAGCATCTTCCGGGGTTTCCAGATAAAGCTGTGCCCGATACTCATTGTGAGTTTTGGGACAACTTTTCTGACAGGGATTACAACTTTTTTGGGGAACTAGCCGATGTGCGTAGATCACCTGTACACGGGCCTTTTGGCACGCCGGGTTTGCCTGACCAAGCTACTGAATTAGCTGTTGAGGCTACCTGCGACGGGGATTCTCACAGCTTAGGGCATTGCTCCTTAGAAGATTTTTTCAACGCCCACGCCCATGCTACTCAGCCAGCTGGGCTAACTGCCCAGCGTAAATTGCAAAATCTGCCTTTGTCTGTGCACCAAGAAGGGTTCAGCCCAGAAACTATCAACAATTACCGAGTTATCTATTGGTTCGACTGCTAAAACGAGGTTTACATGAAACACCCTATGCAAAAAGTGGAAGACAATCGTTTTGTAAAAAACGATATGGTCAGATGGCTGCTGGATAATGGCGGAAAAGACCTTAATGATTTGGCGCGTGAAGACTTTTCTAACGAAGACCGCGAACAGTTTGCGCAGTTAATTGGGTACTCACTTTCTGGGTTTTCGGAACTGTCTTACGTAAGTGACGAGTCTGTAGAGACTGCTTTTAAAGCAGAAAAAATGCCTGATTGGCGTGACGCTCGCATCACAACACTTGAAGAAAAACTTGAAGCAATTCGAGGGCATCTTCGTAGCGCAGCAGTTGCTGCATTTGCAGTTCATCCTGACAGCTTACAAAGCACGCCAGAATAAACGAGGTTTACATGATTCATTCATTCGAACAGCTAAAAAAGATCGCGTCCCGTGCCGGCGTTCAGAAAAAAGGCAAAAAGATTGGGAGCTCTGAGTACCTGCATTACGATGCGAGCGCAAACGTCCTGACTTGTTACCGCCCAGCACACACTATGCGTCAAGTTTTTGACAAGGCGGGTTTTGTCCCTGAAAACTCACTTATTTTGGCTATAATTACGCCAGAACGTTTTGTAATGACAAAGTATTTTACTCAGCTGCACGGCGACGTTATTTTAAACGTGTTCAATATTGTCGTACGTTCACTTTCAGGGACCCCTTTTAGTTCAGGGCTAAAAGTACAAGCCAGCGACAACCACCAAGTAGTGACTCCATTCCCCGCTACTTATGAGTGGGGCGTTGGTTTTACAGCAGTTGCAGCTCCTCAAATACTGGATTACGACCCTGAAAAGCGAAAAGCGCTGAACAAACTGATCCGTGAAAAACGCCACATGCTCAAAACTCGGGCCAAACTAGGCGCAAGTTTTTCAATGACGCCAGAAACTCTGGCTAAAAACATAGTTGCAGGGCGTTCTAGCGAGGGTAACCAAAATTCGCTACGAGAGCTAGTCGCTAGATCGTCGTATCTAGGGTCTTATTTTCACGGCGGGTATTCGCAGAGCGTGGCTTCGCACGCTTTAAAGCTGTTAGTTAACGCAGAAACTGAGTCCTTAGATTCGCTGGCCGCTGTTATTGGGTTTCATCAAATACACACAGAGTTTTTACGCCCTCAGCAAGAATCGGCTTTTCTTGACCATGCAAATTTGGAAGCCCACGTAACTACTTTCATAAAAGACACCACCGCTCGCGTAAACAAAAGACTCAAGGAATACAATGAAACGCCCCCAATGCGAAAATATCAGGACTTTGAAGCCGCGCTAATCCGTATAAAACCGGCAATGCGGCAAGCGTACGGAGCTGATTTCTACAGGAAAATAACTCAGGAGCAAGCAAGAGAAGCCTTAGAAAACTCCTTGTGATATCATAACTTCTCTTTTTGCGGAGATTTTTATGTCACGTTTATCGGCTTGGAGTTTTTCTCGTCTGATCATAGGCGAGCAGTGCCCGTACCGTGCGCGGCTGGCGTTCGCTGACAGAATTCCAGAACCTCAACGAGACCTACCGCCCGGGAAAACTGAACAAGCCAATGAGCGTGGTAACCGAGTCCATAACGGCGCCGAGCTGTATGTTCAAGGCACTGGGTTGTTTTTGCCTGAAATGGAGAACTACGCACCTGAGTTTCAAGTGCTTAGCGCGTTGTACAAAGACGGCAAAGTCTCTCTGGAAGGCGAGTGGGGCTTTAACAAAGACTGGGAACCTGTCGAGTGGCGTTCTCGTGACGCATGGGCCCGTATTAAGCTCGACGCACTGGTGTTTCTAAACCCTACTGAAGCCGTTGTTATTGACTACAAGACTGGCAAAAAATACGGCAACGAGATTAAGCACGCAGAACAGTGTCAGTTGTACCAGCTGGCTGCGTTTCTACGGTACCCAGACTTGGAAACTATCCACACAGAACTGTGGTACCTAGACACCAATGACATATCCCAGACAACCTACACTCGCGAGCGCGGGATGATGACGTTCCCCGTATGGGATCGCCGCGGGCATGCTTTTACCGACCGCACTGAGTTCCCAGCCAAACCCAACATGTTCAATTGCAAATGGTGCCCGTACGGCCCAAAAGGCACCGGCCACTGTAAGGTAGGTATTCAATGATTCACGATTACACTATCCCCGAAGAATTCAAAGCAATGTCCTTGGACAAAATGCTTGGTGCGCGACCTACGCAAACCCGTTTCGGCGTAATGACAATCGAAAGAATACTCAGCATGCCGCGACTGTACCTTATGGATGGTTCATGGCTGTCTGTTCAAGCAGGGCTTTGGATATATTCTCGCCCTGCTGCAGCTTCTGACAGCTACACACACGTCGAAGTTATGTCAGAAATAGAACTACCACCCGACGTGTTTGGTAAGTACGGCGACCCTGCCCCTGAAGTTTACAGTTACGTGCCTTTAAAAGAACTGATGCTGTATATCGCAAGCTGCGGAGGAATTGACAGGAAAAAGACTTTCGAAGAAACTTTGGAGTTCCCTAAATGACACATACTAGCTATAAAGAAGAGTCCCGTAAAAACTACGGTACTGACCAACCGGGGAGATTATCCCTTTTGCAAGTACAGCTTGGCGCCATATTACGAATTGCTGACGCTGTAGAAGGCCGGAACAAAACCCAAGAAAACAGTAGGGCCGCTGAGCTGGCTCAAGAAAAGCGCCGTTCTGCCAGCTACCGCGGACACATGGGGCGCTTTAAAAACGAGCGCGACGAAATGCGCACTATGCTCAAAGTGTTTGAAGCCTGTATTAGGACTGGAGTTTTTCCTGCTCTTGACAGTCCGTGTGATAAAAAAGTTGCTGAGCTACTGGGTAAATGAGCACTCTCAAATGTGGATGCGTCATTGCTACACGAATGAACACCGAGTCCGTCCGTAAAGATTACGAAGTAGGCGGATACGTAAAAAAGTGGTGCCCTAAACACGATGATAGGTGGCGAAGCAATGGAGCTAGTTCTAGAGTCGTTTTTGCCCAAAACAATAAGAGTCAGGCTGATTAGTACCGAAGCTACTTGCCGCATAGATACTATGCACGGAGTTACTCTAGCCTACGACATAGAATATAAGATACCAGTGCCTTTTATTTATGGGACTATGTTTTTTGAAGGTATGAAGATTAAGTTCGAGTCTGAGGCTATAAATACCCCTATGACTATCTCAGGACCCCATATGAACTACCACCTTAATTCTAATGATGTATTTTCGCTCGACGTAGTTGTCCAAAAAAATGCCTAAAATACCTCCGTTATTTGCGCATCAGCAGCAAAGTGTTGACCGCATAGCCAAGTGCGACCGTATTTTAGACACTTCGGACCCGGGCACTGGCAAAACGCGTGTGCAGATCGAAGCCTACCGTCAACGAATCAAACATGATCCGGGCAAAGCGCTAATAATTGCCCCAAAAACTCTGTTGGAATCGGCATGGGAAGACGACATCAAGAAATTTGCACCCGAGCTAGTGTGCTCAGTGGCCCGGGCCTCAAATCGAGAGAAGGCCTTTCAAGTCCCTGCAGATGTCTACATCACCAATACCGATGCTGCCAATTGGTTAGCCAAACAGAAACCGGCATTTTTTGCGTCTTTCCACACTCTTATTATCGACGAAATATCGACGTTCAAACATAAGACTAGCCAGCGCTCCAAGGCTGTAAATAAGATTAAAAAATTCTTCCGGTATCGTGCAGGACTGACAGGCACGCCAAACGCAAACTCTATCGTAGATGTGTGGCATCCGGCGTTTCTTATCGACGACGGTGTGCGACTGGGTACCTCATTTTATCAGTTTCGCGCTGCTGTATGTGAGCCTGTACAAGTCGGGCCAAGTGCCAATATGCTTAAATGGCAAGACAAAGAAGGCGCGGAGCTCTCAGTTTCTCAGTTGCTTAGCGACATCACTGTCAGGCACAAGTTTGAAGAGTGCTTGAGCATTCCGCCGAACCACACGTTTTCTGTGAACTACGCTTTAAGCGCTAAGCAACGGCGAGCTTATACGGATATGGAGCGGGTAGGCATAGCTCTGACCCAAAGCAACGAGATAGTAACCGCTGTCAACGCAGCCTCTGTAGCGACTAAGCTTCTTCAGATAGCCTCTGGCGCAGTGTACAACACGGAACCAGACTTAGAGGGTGACGTCCCTACAGGCCAGTTTGTAAACATCGACACAGGGCGCTACGAGCTCGTTGGTGAGCTTGTCGAAGACCGGAAGCACAGCATTGTATTTTTCAACTGGATCCACCAGCGCAATAACTTAATCGCTGAGTTTGAAAGACGGGGCATAAAGTACGTTTTAATCGACGGCTCCGTTAAAGACAGCGACCGTAAAAAAGCAGTCGACGAATATCAAGCGGGGTTTTACCAAGTTCTGCTTGCCCACCCGCAAAGCGCTGCGCACGGGCTGACGTTGACCAAAGGCACCACGACTATCTGGGCGAGCCCTACCTACAACCTTGAGCACTTTGTTCAAGGTAACCGGCGCATTTACCGGGCTACTCAAAAACTCAACACTGAAACAATCGTGATTATTGCTAAAAACACTATCGAAGAAACGGTGTACCAGAAGCTGATGGACAAAGACGCCCGCCAGCTAACTTTTCTAGACCTTATGAAATCGGTGTTCGGACCATGAAAATAGTTCTCCACGGCATTAAAACCATCGAAGAGTGGCAATGTGCGCACGATGCTGTGAAACATGCAGAAAAGGGAACCGATTTCACTTTAGAATACGAGACCCCTCAAGGGGAGTTAACTCTCGTCGCCAGAAAGCGCGGCCAAGTCGTACACATCCAAAAGAAGTGAGCCCTGCATGATCACGATCAACAGCGTGGACTATGAAATTGTCACTCTCGATTTTGAAACTTTCTACGGTAAGGACTTCACACTTTCGGGAAGCCTCAACGTTTCGGAGTACATTCGCGACCCTCGTTTCAAAGTTCACGGCGTTGGGATTAAAAAAGGAGACCTGCCTACCAAGTGGTTTGCTGGCGCAGCCAACGTAATTATGGCGTTGCGCGCAATTGACTGGTCAAAAACAGCGCTGCTGTGCCACAACACGGCGTTCGACGGTTTCATACTGTCTGAGCACTACGACATAATCCCGGGGTTCTATCTGGATAGCCTGTCTATGTCGCGCGGCGTGCACCCGGCAAACATGCGGCATGACTTGAATACCGTCGCTAAGCTGCACGGTTTCAAAGGTAAGGTGAAGAAAGATGCCTTGTCTAACACCAAGGACATTTACACGTTACCTAAAATCCAAGAGAAAAAGCTCGGCGAATACTGCATAGACGACACAGACGATACGCGCAATATCTTTGACGTCATGGAGCCTCATTTTCCACATGACGAGTTTCGGCTGGTCGACCTGACCATACGGATGTTCTGCGACCCTGTTCTTGAAGTTGACGAGCCACGGGCACAAGCAGAGCTGGAACGCGAAATTGCCGAGAAAAAATTCCGAATTAATAAAGCTCAGATCCCAGTTGCTTCGTTAATGAGCAACAACAAGTTCGCCATGGTGCTACGTAAACACGGCGTAGAGCCGCCAACAAAGATTAGCCCTACTACGGGCCTAGAAACTTTTGCTTTCGCTAAAACAGACGACGGCTTTAAAGCTTTGCAGACCCATGAACGCGAAAACATTCGTGATCTGGCTGAAGCACGGCTGCGTGTAAAATCTACGATTGGCGAGTCTCGGGCCCAGCGTTTAATCGAAGCCGGTAGTGACGGCCAAAAACTCCCTGTGTTACTACACTATTCAGGTGCTCACACGCACCGGTGGTCTGGCGGCAACAAGCTGAACCTACAAAACTTCGTGCGTGGTGGTGAGCTACGCAAATCTATTATTGCACCGGCAGGGCATCAGATTGTAGTGGCCGACTCCGCTCAGATTGAAGCCCGCATGTTGGCTTGGGTAGCTGGGCAGAATGACATTCTGGACGCGTTCCGCAGGAAAGAAGACGTGTACGTGCTGATGGCTTCGGCTATCTACCATGTACCTGTAGACCAGATCACCAAAGACCAGCGGTTTATCGGTAAGGTCTGTGTGTTGGGTCTTGGGTTTGGTATGGGGGCTTACAAACTACAGCAGACTCTGCGCTTAGGCGCCATGGGCCCGCCAGTAGATCTGACACTGGACGAGTGCAAGGCAATCGTCAGGATTTACCGGACCAAGAACCACAAGATCGTCAAGTATTGGAAAGAAGCGGACAAAGTAGTGACCAACATGTGCGTAGGCAAGACTGGCAGCTTAGGTCCTTTGGACTATGGCAAGTGGTATACCCGCCTGCCCAACGGTTTGTTCCTGCACTATCCGCTGCTGGAAGGTGAAGCTGTCGAGATGTACGGCGATATTGTCGCCAACGAAGTCACCTACGCGAACAAGAATGGCCGGTCTAAGCTGTACGGTGGGCTGCTGACTGAGAACTTTGTACAGGCTTTGGCCCGTAACGTAGTGGCTGAGCAGATGCTCAAGGTAGCCGACGCGGGTATTCGCGTAGCCACGATGACCCACGACGAGATTGTCGCTGTCGTACCTAACGACAAAGCAGCTTGGGCTCTGGCTACTATGCTCGAGATTATGTCTACTCCACCTGATTGGGCTCCGGATTTGCCGTTAGCCGCAGCTGGCGGCAGCGCGCGAGAATATTCAAAATGAGCATCTACCACGACATTTTAGGGGTGCCCGTTACGGCTACTCCTGAAGAAACTCGACTCGCTTATAAGCGGCTCGCTATGAAACATCATCCGGACCGCGGAGGCGGCAACGATGATTTTAACCGCGTCCAACGTGCGTACCGTATCCTGTCCCGCAAGGTCTGTAACGAGTGCAACGGGGCAGGCTATGTAGACAAACGAAACGGCGCTTTTGTAACCCAAGTTGAATGCCCACGGTGTTGGAAAGGTATATAACATGTCGACCATAGGTGATAAAATTAATCGGCTTTACGCGCTTCGAGAAGCGAAGCGGGACCTAGAAAAAGAAGTAAAAGACATCTCCAAATCAATGTCTGAGTTGGAGTGCGAATTGATTGATCAGATGGATGAAGCCGGCACTTTTAAAGCTGCCAGCGGAGCTGCTTCTGTATCAATTACCAAGAGCGTAGTACCTGCTGTGGAGAACTGGGACCTGTTCTATGAATTCATTCATGAGCACAAGTATTTCCATATGTTGGAGCGTCGCCCCGCAGTGCTGGCATGTCGAGAGATGTTCGAGCACGACGGGAAAATACCGGGGGTTGTGCCTTTTGTAAAGCGTAAGCTGACCCTTAACAACTCCTCAAAATAACTGATAGAGAGACCGCAAAGATGGCAAAGACCCAAGATAACCTTCCGATCAATTACGCCGAGCTGATGGCCAAAGAAGTTGCCGGTATATCTAAGCGCATTGCAGCACCGTCTGGTGACCGCATTCGCTTTAACGGACACACTATTCTGACTCCTGACGGGGGAGAAGGTGAGCAGCTCGAGGTTGTGGTCTTGGACTTCATGTCCGCAAACATGTACTACGACTCGCAGTATGATCGGGACAATCCCCAACCACCGGCATGCTTTGCTATTGGCCCTGAGCCAACATCACTGGTGCCTTCTGACAATTCCCCTGACCGCCAATCGGATGCTTGTGCGTCCTGCCTTCAAAACCAGTTCGGTTCTGCTCTGGTTGGTAAAGGCAAAGCGTGCAAGAACACACGCTTGCTGGCTGTATCTCCTGTTACGGCTCTGGATTCCCCGGACGAGCCACCACCTGTCTGGTTGCTGACTGTATCGCCGGCGTCGTTGAAGAACTACGACAGCTATGTGAATACGTTGGCTAGCAAGCACAAGACCGTTCCTATTGGCGTGGTCACCAAAGTTTGGCTGGACGAAAACCTGACTTACGCATCGCCTAAGTTCTCAGTGGTTCGACCGCTGGAAAACGCAGAGATGGGTTTGTTCTTCGAGCACCGTGAAGACGCTACCAAGCGCCTAGTCACTGAGCCCGATGTATCTCAGTACGAGCCACCTAAACGTAAGCGCTAAGGAGCAGCAGGCATGGCCACACGCAAATCCAGTGTGATCATGCCGACTGATACTGACGACGAACGAATCAAGGAGCTGAACGCAGAGATGCGGGAGGCTCTTTCTTCGCTCAGGGATCAGGACAAACAAAGTCGGCTGCTTGATCGCACATACACCCGTGACCGTAAAAACCTCGACAAGCTGCTAGCGGCAACGCAGAAGCACGTCGACAAGTTGAACACGTCGATTCTAAAACTCAAAGGATAAATCTCATGGCACAAGATCACGAAAAAGTCGCTGAGATGATGGATGAGCAAGGTTGCGCTGGCGACAGAGTAACTGCTGACTCAATCGAAGCACGGATTGTTAACGTAAGCTATGAAACCGTCGTACTATGCGGACAAAAGTTCATGTATTGCGGTATCTGCATGGATAACGGTTTTGTTGTCGTCGGCAAACCTGCTGCGTGCATAGACCCCAGTAACTGGCGCGACGAAATCGGGAAAAAGATCAGCCACGACAACTCGTTCTCAGAAATTTGGCGCTTGGAAGCGTACCGCAAATTATCGGAAGAGGTGTAATTATGGACATTAAAAAAATTGCCCGCGTTGCCCACGAAGTAAATCGCGCATATTGCACAGCTATCGGCGATGACAGCCAGATACCTTGGGACGAAGCTCCTGAGTGGCAAAAGAAAAGCGCTATAACCGGTGTTGAATACACACAAAGCAATCCAGATGCCACGCCTGAGAAATCCCATGAAAGCTGGCTCGATGAAAAACGTGCCGACGGCTGGAAGTACGGGCCGAAAAAAGACCCGGCTAAGAAAGAGCACCCGTGTTTCGTGCCTTATTACGAGCTAGATCAAGAGCAGAAAGTGAAAGACTATCTGTTCCAAGCTGTAGTCAGGAGCATGCTTTAATGAAGCACTTCATGGTAGACCTAGAAACTCTAGATACCGGCAGCGACGCGCTTGTGCTGTCTGTTGGTATCGTAGCGTTCGACCCCAATACTGGGGAAACAGGCGCTGAGTTCTATATTGAGCTCAATAGCGAAAACTGCATGGGCGAGCAAGAATTTTGCGACCGGACAATCTCCACAGCAACAAAAAAGTGGTGGAGTGAACAGTCGCCAGAAGCACGGATGCTGTTTCACGAAGGGTTTGGTAACCGAGTAAACTATCTGCACGATGGTCTGAGAGACATCTCAAATTTCGTATGGGGGGTGTCAGGTAAAGACACTGACAACGTGAAAATGTGGGGTAACGGAGCCGCGTTTGACAACGTGATTCTGCGAAACCTATACGCCGCTGCTGATATGAATCCGCCGTGGAAGTTTTACAACGACCGATGTTTTCGAACCCTGAAAAACTTGCCCGGTGCTAAGGACTTGGCTCCTAATTTTAAAGGGACCCCTCACTACGCGCTAGACGATGCGATGCAACAAACCCTTCACCTTCTGGAGATCTACAAAAGATGTCTCGCCCCCTCCCAATAATAGGCATCGCAGGCCCGGCGGGTAGCGGCAAGGACACGGCAGGAAGCTTTGTTCTGTCATATCTCGGCGGCTATACCTACAGCTTTGCTTCGCCCATCAAACGCATGCTGGCCCAGATTGGTGTAGATCTGAATGACCCCTACTGGGACGCTCGTAAAGACGACGTCATTCCGCTGCTTGGCGTGTCGCCCAGACGCTTGATGCAGACTCTCGGCACTGAGTGGGGCCAGAACTTAGTCCGAGGTGACATATGGGTCATCATGGCTCAGGACCGGTTCCTACGGAGTGGGGTCGGTATGATCGTGACGGACGTACGGTTTGAACACGAGGCTAATTGGATTCGAGAATCCGGGGGCCGCATCGTGCACCTGACAGGCCGCGCCCGCGAAGTTGAAGAGCATTCCAGCGAAGCCAAATTAGACATAGACCCTGCCGACTTCGTGCTGAACAACTCCGGCTCTCGCGAAGACCTGCAAGACAACCTCAAGGCGATGTTCAGTGGCCAACACCAAACCTGAGAATCGATTCATCGGTCGCGTACACAAAAAAATCCCACTTGTGTACAGCGACAAAACCAACAACCCCTATAAGGGCGGGATCCCGGATGTCTTCTACTCAGGTTGCGAAGGCGACTTGTGGGTTGAGTACAAGTACATCCCCGCTCTTCCTAAGCGCGCAAATACACAGATAATCCCAGACCTCTCAGCACTACAACTACAGTGGCTGACCCGTCGGAAAAGAGAAGGCCGGAACGTTGCTGTCATTGTCGGGTGCCCCACCGGTGGTGTCATTCTTACGGACGAAGTAACTTGGGTCGAAGGGCTTAGAGCTCAGGATTTTGTCGCCCGTATGCACACGACTGCTGAGGTATCCGCGTGGGTACATTCTCAAGTAGGCGATTCTGTATGGCATTTGCCCGAATAGTTTTCAAGATCACTAAAGTAGTGACCTCAAGCTACACACTAATTGCTACGGGGATAGCAACTTACCTGCTTATCGACGATTTTCTACAAGCGCAAAAACGAAAACGCGCCGAGCGCAAAGCTCAGGAGGCTAGAAAAAATGACGCTCCCGAAACTCCAGAAAGCGATGGAAGAAGCCGAAGCTAGAAAGTATCAGCAGTGGCTATGGTACCAGTTAGAAAGAGGGGGAACTCTAGGCACCTTAGACCCTACGCAGCGCTGGTCACACGATGACAACATGGAGGCTCAGGCTCTTAAGTTCATGATTGTAATCCCAATGAACGGGACAATCCCCCAACTGTTTTCTTTAGCAAAAGCGCATTCCCCCAACCACGTCTATCAAAGACTTGTAGCTATGGCCGAGCACGGCGACGCCCTGTGCAAAAAAGCGGTGGCCTTTTTAATTCAACAAAAGTTCAAACACCCTACGCACCGGTTTCTCCATGCGCGAGAGGATTATGAATGGTATTCAGAACAGTAAAAGAAGCTGAAAAATACGTTGGGGGGCTGGGTAAGCCCTCCAAAATGCCGGGGTTGTCATACGGCATCCCCGCTACTCGGTGCAAGGTAGGCGCCGAACTGGTTAAAGTACCCAATAGTGTCTGTTCAGACTGCTACGCCCTCAAAGGCCGGTACATGTTCCCGAACGTTGTAGCCGCTCAGGAGCGTAGATTCGAGTCGCTTCGTTCTCCGCACTGGGTAGACGCGATGGTGTTTCTTATTCAACGCAAAAAAGAGACGTTTTTCCGCTGGCACGACGCCGGTGATCTGCAGGGGGAGTGGCACTTAGAGAACATCGCAGAAGTAGCGCGTCGCTGCCCGGGAACTAAGTTCTGGATACCGACCAGAGAGAAGACTACAGTCGCAAGGTATATGAAGGACGTAGTAAACTTCCCTCTCAATCTGGTTATCCGCGTGTCTGGCACCATGGTCGATGGCCCAGCTCCGCTGCGGTTCGTGAACACGTCGACAGTGACTACGGACAAAGCAAGTGTTACCTGTCCTGCTCAGAACCAAGGCAACGAATGCGGTAGCTGCCGTGCCTGTTGGGATCTGAGTGTACCTAATGTGGCGTACCCCAAGCATTGAGGATTAGCTATGGTATTAACTAAATGACTTGCCCCCAGTGTGGTGATACCGCTATCTCCACACTGGTCAGTACAAAACAGGCCGCTTGTATAAGCTGCGGCCTGTTTTTTCCATTACCGGACGACAAGGTTACAAAGTAATTTTTTGGCGCCCGAAGAGCGCACAACTCTGTCAGTCGCGCAGTTGCTAAACATCGATAGTCGCAAGGCTCCGCCTTTTGTTAGCACGTAGCACCAGTTCTTCTTGGTACTGCCTGCCAGCGTAAGTCGCGGTTACTCTCAGCACGTAGCGCTTACCTCCTTCGAACGTAGCGCTTGCCGGGAGGTCGGTTTTGTACGTTCCTCTGGCACCGGTGTAACTTAGTGCTAAGGGCCAAGTGACCCCCAACACTTCCGTTACACCATCCGACTCATACATCGTAGCTACGACAGTCGCGCCAGCGACAAAAGCCCCGGAAGCTTCCCGGAGCTTACGCAGCTCAACGTGGTGGTCGTTGTTGACGTAGAGCGAGCTCATCAGATCAATCCAAAGTGAACGTCAGGTTTCCAATAGGGAAGCGCAGTGTCTCCGCAGCCGCAATAGCTTTATCGACAGTCAAAGCGCCATAGGTAATTTGGTTGCCCGCGGTCGCAGCGTCGAACAAAGCAAAGTGCGTCAACGTGCCCTGTGAGCCTGTGGCTTCTGGGAACGCCATCTCAACGCCGTTGGACATTACGCCCGCGGCGCGAGACCAGTCAGCGCCGGTGGTTGCCACTCGGGCGTAGCCGTTGCCCACAGGCTCTGCCAGACCAGAATTGTCATCGAGCGGGTCGGCAGTCGACACGCCTAGGTATAAAGTAGGCTGGGTGAAAGCGGTTTTGCCAAACACGTGGTCCAGCACCTTACCTTCTGCATAATCTGAAAAGCTCATAGTGTAATCCTCATGTTATCTAGGTCGTACGACTTCGTCGCCGTACAGCGCTGGTATTACAGCAGTGTAGCACGACATGGCCGGGAAAATACTCACTTCGTCCGCGTAGAGACTGCGCGGCTGCACAACGGTTCCGCCTGTTGTATCACCCCTCGCTATGAGCCTAGCAAACGCCGCCGCCGCGGCGTCTCTGCTGCTGGCTACTACCCCCGTTGCAGTCAGCGTAGCCAGCGCACCAGCACTGACACTGACTGTTTTGGCTGCGGTTCCCGACACCAGTAGCGTGCTGGAAGCGCTACCACTTGAATCTGAAGCCACCCCCGATACAGCAGCGCCGGTAGTCGTCAGCACCGAGAACGCGTTTGCGAACACGGAGCGTATAACGGCAGCACTGGCCAGCCCTGACGCCGTTGCACTGGCCGAGCCGCCGACGGTCTTGGTAACTGCAGCACTGGCCGAGGCAGTCAGCGTGCTCGACGCGCTTGCCGCTGCCGCCCTGTCTGCTACGGCTGCGCCCAACGCTGTGAGCGTGGCGGCAGCTGAGCCCGAAGCGTCTGACGCCGCGCCCCCAAACGCACTGCCGGAAGTCGTAAGCGTGGCCGCCGCGCTTGCCGCTACAGATATGACCTTAGAGCCGGCGGCGGTGGTTGCTAGCGCAGCAGTGGCCGCGCCCGCTGCGGTCACCAGCTTGGTAGTATCGCCGGCAGCGCTAAGTGCTGCAGTGGCCGAGCCAGTTACAGACTTGCTGATAGCCGCCGTGCCCGAAGCACTTAGCGCTGAGGACGAAGTACCTGCGGCTGTCGTGCCCCCGCTGACCGCTCCGGTTGTTGTGAGGGCAGCAGTAGCCGAGCCAGACACCGACTTGGTAACCGCCGCTGCGCCTGTAGTGCTTAGCGCCGCAGTGGCTGTGCCCGCTACAGACTTGAGCGTGGTGGCTGTGCCCGAAGTGCTTAGCGCCGCAGTGGCTGTGCCAGCAACGCTTTGGACAGTAGACGCCGTGCCCGTAGTGCTGAGCACGCTAGAAGCTGTGCCCGCTACAGACTTGAGCGTGGTGGCTGTGCCCGAAGTGGCCAGCGCGCTTGCAGCCGCTGCCGCAATGTCTACGTAGGTGACTTCCGCTGCCGTAGTAAACGAGTACCACGCCGAGAACGCGGAGGGCGTTACCCCGTCCGTTTCCAGTACCCGGGACTCATACTGGGTTGCCTGAGTCAGTCCTGTCAGATCATAGAACAGTCCGGTGATGCCCGTCACAGTAGTCGTGGCGCCCGGGCCAGCGACTAGTCGCCATTCGAGGGTATAGGACAGTGTACCCCCTGCACTACCGGCAGCGGTCAGGGCGCTGCTGGCAGCGGCCGCAATGTCTACATATGTGGTAGGTGCTGCGGCCACTGTCACCGTCCAGCCTTTTGCGACTAGAGCGTCTTTATAGCCTAGCCCTGTCGCTGAGGGAGCCGCGTTTGTGCCGTCGGCTTGAAGCGTCCCGTTAGTTGGTCCAGCTGAATCTACCCCACCTAGTATATTGTCTATGGCCCCTGCGGTCATGGCATTGTCGGCACAGTACAGCTTGGTCAGTAACGTAAGGCTGGATACATTCAATGCCGCAATTGAGTTGTTGTTGCATTGAATCCACGTTGCCGACGTAAGGGCTGCTACGTCTAGGGTCGTAATCGAGTTGTTGTTGCAGTCCAGAATTACCAGCGAGGTAAGCCCTGACACGTCCAGCGATGAGAGCGAATTAGCGTAGCACAGCAGGTTTGTCAGGGAGGTAAGCCCTGCCACATTCAACGTGGTAAGCGCGTTGGTGAAGCAATATAGCGTGGTCAGTGACGTAAGGGCGGATACATCCAAGGCTGTGATTGTATTATCGTCGCACTTAATCTCTGTCAGCAACGTGAGGGCTGATACATCCAGTGTGGTAATCGAGTTGCTTTCACAGTTCAGAATGGTCAGCGCCGTAAGGGCTGCTACATCTAATGTTGTGATTGAGTTATTGGTGCAATACAGACTTGACAGGGAGGTGAGGGCTGATACGTTCAGTGTGGTGATCGTGTTGTATCCGCAGGATATCACGGTCAGCGCCGTGAGTGCGGATACATCCAGTGTTGTGAGCGAGTTGGCGTAGCACTGAATCTCTGTCAGTGAGGTAAGCCCTGCCACACCTAGGGTCGTGATTGAGTTGTATCCGCAGTACAGGCCGGTCAGCGAGGTAAGCCCCGATACATCCAAAGTGGTGAGCGAGTTGTCGTTGCAATACAAAGTGGTAAGGGAGGTGAGGGCCGCTAAACTGCTGCCAGCCGCCCCGACCACGTTATTGTAAGCCAGGTCAAGCGCAGTAACACGCCCGCCACTGACTGTCACTCCGTACCAGTCACCCACACCTTCTGTGACTAGCCAGTTTGTATTTGTATTCCAGCTGGAGCCGCCCGTCGCATTGTAAAAAGCAACCAGCGCGTCTTTATCAGCCTGCGGTACGTCGATAGCCATTATCCTTGCTCCCAAGTAAGCCGGGCCGAGGTAGTGAGGATGTTAGTAGCGCCGAGGTTAACGGGGGTAGCTGGACCGGTTGAGACCGGTGCGGTCGGGGCTGTGTCGCCGTTGGTGCCTACGGCTATTTCGTAGACCTCCATCGTCGGGCTGGAGTTCGTAAGGTAAGAAATACCAAAAAAACCCGCAACAGGTAGAGGAGTCGCGTCGGTCACTGATGCGTCTGCGGTTGCCGGCCTAGTACCACCAACATCCCAAGCTCTGACTTCTACAAGCGCCCCGTCTCTGATGATTTCAAAGTAGTACGTGGGGGTACCGCTACTAGAAAGCGATGTTGACCCTGACGCTATGGCCGAATCGCCACCGTTATCGTACTTCGATATTCTATGGTTGTTACCCCACCACTGCACATAACCCGTACGCTGAGCTGAGGCTCCAGAACCGCTTAAGAAAGCCCCCGGAATCGTGACATTGGCAGGCGAAAACTGAGCCAGAAATCGTACCGTTGTTTTCCCGGATGTAGTTCCTACGTCCCACTTTACCGCTGTTCGCCTAAAGCTACCGGTTGAGGTCGGGATTACCTGTAGGTGATTGGCGCTTCCGGCAAGCGGGTTCCCTGCCTTTACGAGCAGACTGAGCGGCCCTTCCCAAGCAACGGAAAACTCCGGTGGAGTGGAGTCGAGGGTCTTACCTCGGAAGTCTTCAAAGAACTGAGTCATTAGACGCCACCCACTCGGTCATACAACATACTCCACAACGACATAGGCTCTATGCCCCACTTAGCGTAAACTACATCTATCTCGTCGGGTGTCATTGTCGGTTGAACTTCCAGCGGCAAAGTCCCTACCGGCGTGTTGTCCAGCAACGGCGGGTAGTTCTGTGAGCCGTCTGGATCACGAATCAGACAAACCGTGTCGGACAGATAGCGAGCCGTCCACGAAGTCGCCGCGGTGTATGGAATCTTGCCGCCCAGCTCTGGGTCCTCAATGACTGGCACAAGATAGTATTTTACCAATGTTACTGCCCCACTTTTTCAGTAATCGTACAGCCATCACCGCAGGTAATGTTGAACTGTAGGTTCGTCGGTGCAGAAGGTTTCACGATTCTGTCGATGTTGAATGTCTTGCTGACTACATCCGAGCGCACAGACTCAACCCCATCGGTATCTACGGTGGTAATAGCAAACCCCACAACATAGGGAGTGGCCCGGGGCAACAGCTCTAGTGTTACCGTTTGGCTGCCTAACGCGCCATTCACGACAACAGGGGAGCCGTCGCCCGGCGTCTGCCCGTCCACGGTGTAGTACACCCGATACTCTTTTATTTCTTCCAGCGTCAGTGGAGTGCCATCAACCCGGGTGTCCGGGGCTGTCCAACTTAGCTCAGATGTAGCCGGGGCCGCGTGGGCTGCCAATGTGACTATCATGCCGACGATTAAAAAAGCTGCAAATTTGATCATGGTGTTTACCTCAGTCGTCTTTGATTAAATGCCGAATGTTTGAGCCAATACCAACAAGAAAGCCGCCAAGGATCGTTGCTTCTGTAACACCGATGGGTATTCCATAAGACTGGGCAACTTTTGTCAGAATGATGGCTACAGCTGCACCGCCTAACTCACCGCTGTTCTTTGCAACATTCTTTGTGGTTTTCAGTGCTGTGCGTTTTTTTACTTCTACCATTACGCTTTACCCCTGTATCTGCTGTTTCCAAACAAAAACGGTCCCCAGTAGATCGGGTAGCGAATATGTTCGGGAAGACCCTGATCTTCCATGGCGTCAAGAAACATCAAATCGGCAAACTCCTTACCGCGCTGTTCCCGATACAGGTAGTCATGAACCCACGCCGCATGGATTGCTCGACCCTTGTACATCGCATAGATGACAGGGATACGTGGGACACTATCACCGTCGCATTCAAAACCCTCTGGGATTATGATTGTCTTACCACTTCGGTGAAAATAGAAAAGCGGCTTGGTGAGCTTCCAATTATCACCCTTAACATGCTCTTTACTGAGCACTGAAAATGCAGGCAATGCAGCTAACTCAACCGCCTCAGTCATGAACTGACTCTCTGTGCCGCTTGGTCAATCCACTGAATCAGTGTTTCCAATGGGTAACGTTCATCCGGACTTACAATGCCTTCATCAATGAGATCGCTAATGACAAGTCGTGCTTTTGTTAAGGCAAAATTTAACAGCTCCTGGTCTGCCAAATTGTAAGAAGACCAATCGATATTTTCACGCACGGTGTTCTCGATGTCTGCCAGGGAGTAAAGCTCGGGACCTGACACCTTTAAGGTGATCTCTTTCAACGTTTCTCTCAAAGCATCGGCCCGTTCCGCAGGATTATCAGAACCCGCAATAAAACGTAGAGTGATTTGATTAGTAATCAATTCTGAAGCCATTGGGGATTTTTCGATATTATCTAATACGGAACATCCGGACAGTAGAAAAGAAATCAGGATAACAACAAACAAGTTATTCATAAATTTAAACCTCATTAAATAAAACAGTGCACGCATTACTCAGTAACTTTAATACCTTTCGTGCGTGCACCAAAACTGTTTACAGATACTCTACTTTTTAAGCCGCTGTAGCGTCACGCAATGTAATGCTAATGGCTGTCAAAGAGAATGTGTTTCCTGATGTTACTGCTTGAGAGGTGATAGTACCTGTTGCAAGAAGCTCACCAACACCATCGGTAAGAGCCCAGAATGCCGCCGTTCCAGTTCCTGTAACCGATCCTGCAGTAATAGCAGGAACCTGTACACGCCGACCATCAACGGCACCGTTACTTGGAGCAGATGTAACTACTGTGTCATTACCCAGAGTCAAAGTGCTGGTTGCTTGTGCGTAGGTAGTAGCTTCTGAGCTGGTGATATCCAGCTGTGTGCCGTTAGTCTGTGCGTAAGACAAACCGTTGTCGTAAACCGTACCTGCAATAAATGCCATTAGTAATTCCTCGGTGTTCGTGTTTGTTGCGAAATTATATCATGATTACAGTAATATAATTGTGAGTTTAACTCAATTAAGTTTGCTCAACTGTTTTGCAAGTTCGGAGTAATATAATGAAGGGTTATTAACAGCGTAGATGTATTTTCCGTTTACTCGTATCCACTCCAGGCAATCTGGTCTGCAGTCTATGTGAAACATGACGCTTGGCTTAGTATCAAAGTAGACACCCCAACCACGTATTTCTAAAACCGTGGATATCGACTGAATTATTTTGTAAATACTTTTAACATCAGATTTTACAAAAAAATCGGTAGCGTCTGAAAGACGTTTTCCTTCTTTTATGCTGTGCCTTGAATTTCCATTTTGTCTTACATGCCCTTTATATATTGGGCTTGGAGTCATGGGTATTCCAGATTCTGTTCTTAAGGCAATAGCAGCCTTTAGAATTTTTGGGTCCATTTTTTCTATAGTGCCATTAGGCCATTCTGTTGGCTGAAGCTCAGGAATCCAAAGAATCATAATTTTTTACCTTATCTCTTTTCCTGTGTAGAAATTACTCACTACTCGTACATAACCACCAAAACAATCATGACCTACTTCTGATCTTGCAAAATCAAGTTTTTCTGGAGGAAGCCCAACAACTATACCAGTAAACTCAATAAGTCCTTTTTCTCTTGATTGTGGTTTTTCTTTAAACAGGCTAACAACAGATCCTTCATTTCCACCTTCACCAATAAACCAACTCATAGTTCTTTGATCACAGTCTCTGAGCTTAGTACTTGTACCTTTAATTAAACTTGAATCCAAACCAAAATTTACAATTTTTTCAACACTTGTTATATTTAAAGGAGTTACAACAGGGAAATGACGTCCTATTAAATTAGCTGCTTTTCCGATAAATATAAGACTGAGAAGAAAAATAATACCTAACCAAACAACAAATGTATTTTCAACAACTCTTCTTATGGCGTTCATTAATTGTCAAGCCTCTCTACTATGCTGCTCCAAGAAACCAAAACAGCTGAAAACCCTACCAACAAGGCAACCATCCAAGATCCAATTATCTTAATTCCCAGTATTCCTCGGTAAACCTTAATAACGGATTTCAAGACATCGATTTCCTCATTACTGAAATTGGAGTCACGCTCAATCTTCTCTTCGAGCTTGCTAAAGTAGTCTTCCATCTCAGTTAGGGCACCTTATTTTAAAAATACACATCTTTAGTTGTCAGACTCTCGCCTTCCATTATCTTCATTTTGTCTGCTGTCTTGTATTGTACTTTTTTGAAGTTTGATTATAACAGAGTTTAGAGCAGTTCTTTCATTATGACCTTTTAAAGGTACCCTATCTAAAAATTCATAAATAATATTAAACTCACTTTGTGTAAGCATTTTTTTATACACCTTTTGATTTTTTCTTTTAAACAAACCCACTAGCCTCAAATTTGAAAACTTGCATTGAGTCTTCATTTTGAAGTCCTTGAGATTTAATAAGTTTACAGCTTTGTTCAAATCTCATGAAGTGAGTATTGTTTTCACCCTTGATGTCACCGTTAACAGAAGCATGTGCCCGATACCCAACATAGTGAAACAACGCTTCAAAATACTGAGGGGGTAGTGGAATAGCCTGTTTTTCGTAAGTAAGAAATTTTGGTGCGGCTTTGTAATTAACTTTAAGAGTATCACCTTCTATGGGTGTTTCAACTTTTATTATATTGTATTTTGGAACTTCTATTTTACCGTATCTAGGAACTTTTATTTTGTAATCAATTTCTTTAATGCTTATTTCTATCTTTTCATCTTCTTTATCAAAGATGGAATTGATCATAATAAATTCGTGATCGGTATTGTCTAAAGCAACATTGGTATCTTGTTCATCAATAGTATACTTATTTACACCATCAACCATTGTCACTACCGCTACTTCTTCCCACAAATCGAAACGACTATAGAGAACGGTGATGGCAGTATTGATGTATCCGATAATTGCTTTTTTATCATCGGAAAGGCTCAACTGTTTTAGCTCAGAGTTGATTAGTATTTCAATAGCTTCGCTAATGTTCACAGTTGTGTCTCCTAAAATATTGTGCTGCTATTGTATAAGTCTTCTTCTTCGTCGTCTACAAACAAGCCATGATTACCATCTTCATCTTCTGTATAAGAGACTTCAACTGCTTCACCAGGCTTGTAAGGGTCCATTTCTGTCAACATGGACATCATATCACCAGCATCGTCATTTTTAGATTGGAAGCCTTCTTCAGTTGCAAACGTCAGCTCTTCCACAATTTCTACCAGCAAAGGATCTTTTTTCATCTCTATTGGTAACCAAACTTTCTTAGCTTTGATCTGAGGTACAAACAATTTAAAAGACACTATTTTTTTAGCAGTACGACGAATACCTTCAATGTTGCCCTGTTTTGCAAAGTTAAAGAATATGTTACGGGTTATCATTTCTCCTTTTATCCACTGTATAAAACCTTTCTGCTGACCGTTAATCTCAATACCGACGCTTAAAGGACGGTATACAGAAACGTACCTAAATAGCTGGTCAATGTTTTTATCCATCAGCTGTCGCTTACAAAACCCATCTACTAGGAGCCATTCACCATTGTTAGTGTAAGCCCAAACACCACACACGCTGTAGTCACTCTTCTTTCCATCAGATGTGGCAAAGTCAGTAGTAATATAGAAGTTAAACTTTGAACGATTTTTAACAACCAGATCTCTGTTGTACCAAACCAGATCACTGTCCGTAACCAGCCTGCTTTCTTCGCTTGTGATTCTCAACATAAGCTCCTGGTTGAAAGAGCTGATTTCACCACTCTCCAACAATGAGTAATACTCGTTTTTGACAAAGGAGTAAGGGAATCGATCTTCCCAAGCACCTTTAAATTCTTGTTTAGTGCACGGGAATTTTTCACAAATAGGGTACACACGAACGTTCCAAGCATTGCTGCTGGCAGCTTCATAGAACGGATCTGATTTGTTGAAGGGTGTGCCCGTCCATATAACAATACGCTTCTTAGGGTGCATTGCCTGACGTGCAGCTTTATACACAATGTTTTTTATGTCACGAATAATAGTTGCTGACTCGGCATTTTTGTCAGACATCAAATCGTCCATACCGCACCACGTCGGACGCTCACCGTATTCTTTAAAACCACGAACACCCGTAGTAGCACCAAAACCACGAACCGTCAGCCTCTTACCGTCAGCGTTCTTAAACTCCCACCTAACATCTGTAAATCTGGTATACGGCACGTACTTCTGAAGAAACTCGCTGTTGTTCCACCGGAACTCCAAGTTATTCCTCATGGACTTCACACCGTTCTCCATAGTGTCACTTATGTACATGGCTACGTTTATAGGACCTATGCCTTTAATACCGCCATAGGTTGCCAGGTACAGGTACATGTACTCGTGCAAAGCCGTTGTCTTAGCTGATCCACGAAAAGACACGTACAGGTTTTGAAGAAACCTCGAAGCTGCGCCTGGCCGTTCTTCCGATAGCTGATCTAGCATGTCGTAATGGATAATAGGAGATTTGTTTTCTTCCCCCATGGAACCATTAACCAGCTTAACAAAAGCGATAAATTCTAAAGCAAATTGTGTTGGACGGTAATCTGTGTCAAAGAATCCATAATCTACTAAATTTAGCTGTTTATCCAAATCCATTAATCGTCATCCCTGCTACTGCTGCTAAATTCCGCTTCTATGATGTTGGAATTTGCGATATCCCTCATGGGAACTCCGGCATCTACGGATCTACGCTCTGCTGCAGCGAGCTTCTCAGTAGCCTCTCTAAGCTCCTGTATCACGGACTTGGACCCATCATCTACGTTGATATTGATGGTCTGATCTTCCGTAGGCTTCAGCTCTGAGATCAGCGTTGCGCCTGCCTTCTGCCTTACCATGTCGGATCTTGAAGTACGCATAAGGTGGGCTTGTGAAAGAATGGCTTCATGCAGTATGTGTCGATGGATAAGCTGGATGGGTATAGCTGACATTCTGCGAACGTCATTTACCAACCGGGTTTTATTAAACCTGCTGGCTTCGGCATTTATGACTGCATCCGGATCATCGCTACGACGGCTTCTTTCTTCCCACCGTTCAGGAAACGTTTTTATATAAGCTTCCCGTAGGTTGTTACCGCTCTCAACAAGACTGAAAAACTTGATGGCACTTATGTACTGGGTATGACTATTTTTGAGATTGTCTTTTAATACAATCAGATGATCCATGTATGTCTGAAGAAACTCTGGACCGTAATCCGGATTTGTAGCAAGTTTGTTTATTTCTTCAATGTCTCCATCCGACACCATCAACTGCTGTTTTTTTGGCAGCTGTGACATAACAAGTTCTTTTGATAATTCTTTCATGGTGTCCCTGAATCTACTGGGTTAAGAGTCGGTTTATCGTGCCAAATTCTTGTTTGCTCAGCTTTGGTGGATCTATAAACGAGCTGTTTCCATACGCTTTTAAGAATTGTATTACTCTCAATTCGTTAATGCCTACAAACATCTCTGTTCCGCCATCTACCTTCAGATCTGGCTCAAATCTGTTATTGCTTAGAATCTTGTGAATGTACTGTTCAAGTTTGTAAGCATCTCTGCATTCCATATCCAGACGCAGTTCCGTGTACGGAACAAACCGATAAGCCATAAACCAAGAACGCAAAATCTCCATCATCCTATCAGCAGAACGTGGGGTATTTGTCATTCCGATCTTGTGCACCACGGTATCATCGGGGAGTACGATTTTAATGACGTACACCCGTTCTTTATCCGTCCGTTTGAAGAATGCCATCTACTACGGATTCAACGCAGCACGAACACAGCAATCTTTGGCTTCCAGGATTTTACGAAGCCCTGCCGATTTCTCTGGACACCCATCAAGGTCTTCCTCCATTTTGTGTGCCAGGTCGTGAAACGGTTTACTTACTACCTGCAGTTTTTCAGGAAGATGAGCGTATTCAAAGTATTTTAAGATATCGCTGCTCATGATTTTCTCCATCAGATTTTGTAAACGACGTATTTCCCATTACGGATTTTTTTCATAAAACCACCAGCATACAGTTTTTGAAAAACCCGATTAACCGTAACTTTCGTTACTTCACACTCTTTAGCTACCGTATCTAACGTGGCGTGAATGTGTCCCGATTCGTCTTTGTTCTTTAGAATCCACAACAGCACAGCTACTGCCTTGGATTCAGATGTCATTAAGTATTCTTCAAGAGGGTGCAGTGCCATACCAATTATTCTCGGTTGTAAATTTGAAATTAGTCTACTTCAGTTTACTGAGTCTTCGCAAATTTATTATCTACGAGTACCTTATTTAAAACATCGTTTATCTGGTTATAATTTTTTTGTGGTGGCTTTCCGACAATGATACGGTCAATTTTATGAACAATTTCCATAGCTTCATAGTCGTATTCGGCTTCTTCGCCAATACGTCCTTTTATCTGACGAAGCAGGTTAATAACTGCACATTCACGTTTGTAGTCCATATCACTATCCTCACTTTTTAAAATGCTTCGTCCAAATGTCCTTGGTACGCCAAGCATTGTTACCGCCATAAACCATCACATCTGGATTTAGCAAATACACCCCTTGGTTCACCATTACAAGAAGTTCGTCACTCTGAAGTCTCTTCATAACTGCGTGTACCGTATTCTTCGGTATTCCAGAATCTGTGGATAACGATCTTACAGTACCGACTATTAGATTCTGACTCGTCTTAACTTCTAGCAGGTAGGCCAGCACTCTCATTCTAGGGCTGTCTGCTGCAAGCATGAATTTGAGCATTTTGTATGGATACGTTATTTCAAATCCTCTCTTCTGCTCACTTCTGGCCCTTCCAAAGTAATCTCTTAGAAAATCCTCATCGTTAACTTCCTCGCCGGTGTTTCTGTCTACTATCTGAAATCGGCTTTCTTGAAGCTCATCCATACAAATCCTTGAAAGGCTATTGTGGGCCTTTGTACCCCACTGGCGGTACAAGTGTACCACGCACAAGGTACAGAAAGTCGAGTTTGTACCCTCTGGGCGGTACAAAGTGACCCTGTGGGTGGTACAAACTACCCGTTTTTATCTACTCTGAACCCTTGTAAATCAATCACTTACAATTTCAGGAAAGGCTCCCCTTATATCTTATCTTGGGGGGCCAAGCTAACCGCTGGCACATAGCTGCAAACAGTTGAAAAATAGATGGGTAAAGTTTATTTGAGATAGCCACACAGAAATCGAAGTGCACGAAGATTGAAGTGGGGCTATTGAAAATAAATTTTGCGAATCTAATTTTCACGTATCAAGTTGTAGGTGTATCTTTATAGAGATCCATGTCGAATAAGATTCTAAAAGCATTCGCAGTGTTGCAGGCAGCTTGAGAAAACTTCACCGCCTCATCAGGATTCTTACTTTTTTCTGCACGACTGATAATAGTTTCTACAGCTGTTCTTGCATCGATTTTAGTTACTTCACTCATAATTTCTAACTCCAGTTGTTTACCCAGAATTGGGCAATTTCAAAACTTGACCTCGACAAAGCCCTGTCTCCCAAGGGGAGACCTTGTACGGTTTCGCTGACGCTCAACCTTACAAGCGGGCCTTGTCTCGCATCTGATTACGCAAGGCACCAATCTTCGGCAATCATATCCGTCTGCAGACACTGATTATAAAAGTTCCTGTTTTTTAAACTCGTAATACTGTTCTTTTTTGCACCGAACCTGCATTCCACCAATCCAGTTATGAAAAGCTAAATGGTAATTTGCAGATAAAACTACATAATTATCTAAGGTGTTCCTCCCACCAGCAGCCCGTGAATCTAGGTGGTGAAGTACTAAAAACCTTTTATCTTTTTCTCCTGATATGTCACATATAGCGTCTTTGTTATTAGTTATCAGCACTCCAACCCAGTAGCAGTGAGAACCATCACCTTTAATTTTTTTCTTTGCACAATCAGTGCATCGGTCTGATTGCTCCTTTTTAACCCATGAGTAGTAAGAAGTACCAAACTCATTTTTACACGACGTACAAACACGTTTTATGTACGTACTTGAAGCCGGTGGTAAATCGTTAATTTTTACTACTATTTTTGTACTTTTGGCGACTGCTTCTTTGGTACCGTTTTTAAGACGTTCTCCGTTTTTATTAGCCCACAGCTGCCTTTTATGGGTTGGTATTTCATAACCTTTTTCTCTGTACCACTTTAAGGTTGTGTTATTAACTACTATCTCTATTTCATTACTATTCATAAATCCAACCTTCTATTGATATGTCACCAGAAGGTTGGATAGTATCAAGGAAGTGTTACACTATCAACCAGTCACAGCTTAATAAATCCGTTTGACTTGCCGCCCACCCTGGGGCCATAGCCCGCCGACCGTAAGCATTAACGGTATACATATCAAAGTGCGGAAGGATCTCACACTCATCTACACCATGATTTTTGTATACGGACCCATCGTACATTGCAAACGTATGGCCCGAGCTACCTGGGTTATAAATTACCCACATACCCTTACCATTCCACCCTTCACGAGCAATCTTATGACCCAACTTAGCAGCCTCAATCGCCATTCCAAATGTCATCCCATCTACTGAGCGATAGCTTGAATCCGCAGCGTCTTTCGGAGACCAGCTAATGTACCCCTTATGCCTGGAATCGTTAGCCTTGCCACCATCCATGTTTTCAACCAGATACCCGTAATCCGATCCATCCTCATCTACCGGCAGTTCCCACCCTCGATAAACATTGTACTCAGCCCTGTTCATCGGCAGCAACGTAACCAATTTTGTACCCAAATACGTGTTAGTCATTTTGTGTGACATACCCTTTCCTCTACCTTTGTTTGTTAATCGAAACTGAACTCTAGCACAGTATAGAAAAATATACCAAATTTCCGTAGAGAAAATTAAAATTTGATACAGAGGAAGCAGTATATAAAAACATACTAAAAACCCATTGCAATTTTTTAAATTTGATACAGTGGCAGAATTACGACACTTCATATTTTCCATAAATACTGCACATCTCATTTTCGGAGTCGGCTAAAAACTTTCTTATTCTGCGACTAATGTCTTTTACATTCGATCTACCGGAGTCTTCGTGTATAAACTTGGCTGCAGCACCTGCAGAGATGTAACCAACACCATTAACAAAAGTTTCCACACCTGCCTGTGGTGCCCTGGCCTTATTTTCTTTAATAACCTTAGCCCTGCAACCTTTGTAAGCTGCGTTTTCTGTTTTCGTTACGAACATGCACGTATCCTTTGAATAAATTCTGCTTCTTGGAACTTTTATATCTTTATCCAATTCCATACCTTTCCAGTTCTGCCTAACCATCCACGACCTAAAGTTGCTAAAAATCAACCACTCATCAGCTACTGTGCAATCATTGTAGGAAGGGTTTGTTACCGCCCTCTTTTCTGAGTAACACCTTTCCAACATTCTCGTCCAGCTGTGGTAGTAAGGGCACCTGTACTTAACCCCAGAAACTCTAATAGTTACTTGATACCACGCGTCATTAACTCCTACACCGTAAACTAAACCTCTTTGAGCTATTGACGCTTTTCCTGACTCTACCATCTTAAACATAAGAACCTCCTGCTAATTAAGCAATGATTATACCCCCCTTAATCAGTTTACGTAAACCCATTTTCCATAGTAATTTTTTTATGGTTGTGCAGGAGCAGTATATAGGGTGTCAGCCCTATGTAACCGGGTAACCCCCCGCACTCCTGCAGAGGGACCCATTTAAACCAAAGGTAAATTACTATGAACATCATCAACTCAACCAAGCAAAGCTACACAGCCTTCACCACTAGCCCAGCAGCACAAGCATGGGCCGCTGACTTCAGCTTACTCAGCACTGACTCAGTGCGTGTGCTCAATGCCACCAGTGTGGCAGCCATGCGTACCACTGCGCTAACCATGCGCTTCACCAGCATCACCATTGAGAGCCTAAACGTTGGACTAGGCTACGCCTTGGACAACACACCCAAGACCTACGAGGAAACTCGTGAGTCTATGTCCTCACTGATGGACAACCTCATGGACATGTTCGATGACGCAGAAGAGGCCAAGCCAGAGGCTAAATCCGTAGCGTAAGGAGACAGGCTGAGGTAGGGAAAATCGCCTTAATTCCCACACTTGTATTCATCTGAATACATTATAGGCATACGTAATACAGGGTGTTGTTTGGATACGCATGTGTACTACATGCACCCAAGCAATGCCTTTCACCCACTAATGCATAGTCAAACTATGCGGAGAAACAACTATGAAAATGTTCATCATGTACATGGTCTACGCAATAGCTCTTGCTTACACAGCAATAGAGCTGCTTAACAGCGTATTGCCAGTTGTATCTTAAGGCGAAACAGGGCTTCGGTCCTGTCTGTAGAGACTGATCTCTCTGCACTGATGAGCCAGGTCAACTAACTGAATTACGGAGAATACTATGAATATTCTTTATAAAGGCGGTATCTACTACTCCTTCACTGAGCTGTATCTGTTTGTACAAGCTCAGCAGTAATACGACTGCCCTTAGATCTGGGTCTACCAGCTGAGGGCATCATCAATGCTTTCCACATCGGAGAGCATTGAGATGTGCATGTCGTACATCAATCAACTTAAAAAGGAAGTTATCATGGCTGTTAAAACTGCTAAGCAAGACGCAACTACCAAAGATCTTGGTGAGAACATTCACCGTATCTCTGTTGAAAATGTTGACCTTACAGACCTTCAAGTTGAGTTCAAAAAGTGTCAGTCGAAGATGACTGACGGTATCACCTTACCGATGCACCAGCTGGTCTATGAGCAGGATTACCTGTCCAAGAACAGTAGTGTCCTGGGTAAGTTTCTTAACCATCTTCACGCTTCCCATAGGGAGCTGAACATTGAAACAGTCTTGGGTAAGTTGGCTATCAAGCTACCTTTCCCAAAAGGCTATTTTGATGATCGTCGTAAGTTCAATAACTTCACCAGAAAGCAAGCCAGCTACATACTGGCGGGTATTCTGATTGAAGTGTTTATCGATGCCGGGATACTCAAAACCAGTTCACGGATCGTTTACGATCCTAAGCCTAAGACACTGACTTACATCCTATTAGGATCGTCTGATGCCAGGGTAGATTTGCTAGGCGGTTACTCTGTAGAGCCTGGCACAGCTAATGTTACTCATACGAGTAATGGCTTTCGTGTTGGTAAACTCTTGAAAGGCATATTGTCAGATATGTCTAAGATGAGATTTACTATAAGTGGTCATTTCGATGAGGCTTTGTTGCTTCATGGCTACAGTCTCACAGGGGCATACAATGCTCCGTCAAAGAATGAAAGCACTGATAAGAAGTATTATCGGTTCTTCAACACGTACAAAAATGCGTGGAATGAGCTGAAAGCTCGTGGTGACTTCAGCCTTACAGCGTATCCGGATTCCAGGTTACGTCTGTATTACAGTGCCAATGTTCTCATTGGTGCACGTCCACAAGGTAAGTTGTGGGAAACCTTGGCTATTGATCGTGCAGGGCCCAAGTTATTGGATAACTCTGCTATTGATCATATTAAGCACATCATCATGACCACTCTTCATGGAAAGATGTCAGTAGACCAGGCATGTGCCATGTTTACGGATGATGACTTGTACTCTGCTATTTCTGCAGATCCGTTTGCAGTTAAAACTCCTGACGTGCCGTTTACCGGTAACGAAGGTAAGTATCGTGCTGCTGAAGCTGAGTTTGGTGAGCGTATTTTGCTTAACAAATGTGCTGAAGCCATTTATATGACAAGAGAGGGCATTCCTTGCCCATACTTGTTCGGTAAGGATTTGACCAACTCTGGTTTGATCATGGCTGGTAACAGCTTTCGTGCACCTAAGATGCTTGATGGTGCTAACTGCATGGGTTCTAAGGATGTCATGGATAGCCACATGCAGTTTGGTAAAGCTCACCAGGTTGATGGTGTTCTTAGTCGTATTCAGATTAAGGATATCCACACTCCATTGCTTCACGGCAGCAGTGTCTTCACGATTGCTGAGAAGCTTAAATTCTACGTTCCTAATCCGGACGATGTGACCGAAAAGGCGGTCATGGAACACAACGTTGAGGCGTATGGCCACGAGGTTAACAACATTGAAGAGATAGCCAAATTTGGCTACAACGCTGTTAACAATTACGTTAACAAACTCACTTGGACGCTTCCTGACGGAGAGAAAGCACAGCACGAATCCGTTATGGAACACACACCGTTTAAGGTGTATGCGGTCTCTACTCGTAAGAAGGGTAGCAGCTACCATGCTTACAACTTGGTACAGACCATGCCATTGGCTGTGGATTCTGACGGTCGTAATGCGTATGACTCCAGCCTTGGTGTCAACACCAAGCGTCGTGGTCTGTTTGCTAACATTACTCACGGCTTGGATGCTTACACGTTGCGTAGGCTTGTCACAGCTCTCCTGGCTGCTGGTGAGGTATTCCTACTCAAGCACGATGATTACATGGTCAGTCCTGACATGTTCGACTTTGTGGTTAGCAACCTTCAGGGTACCTTTCACATTCTTCAACAGGAGAATTTGTACCAGACTGCACTTGATCAGATTGCCAGTGTTCTGGGTGTTGACGCACCTCAACTAATCGTTGGCAATGCTCAGAATAAAGTTATGCAATCCGTTAATTTCCTGATTGCATAATTGGTATAGACACCTATACTGCTGAGATCACTCAGTAGGCTCAAGCCAAGCTAACACTGGCAACAGTTCTGTCTCAGAGCTGCCAGTCGCCTGTCTCAAAGCCTATTGAAACCTCGGCAGAGAAACCCACCTAACACCAAACCTCTGCCTTGATTCGACATGTCTTATGCTCGCATACGCTCGAAATTCTGAAGAATGGCAATGTTGCTATTTTAACCACAACTTAAGAGGTCTTTATGGACCGTAATCAACATGTCTTGGCTATCGCTTTTAAGCGTGCCAAAGGTAAAAAAGGGGCTATTGCCCGTCTTGGTATCAACCCAGCAATGGATAATGATGCCCGCAGGGACCTGGTTATTTCTTTGTCTGAAACCAAAGCTGACAAGGATGGTGTACCGGTTGAAAAATTGATTGACGGCCAGCAATGGTACATTCAGTCACTGATCGATTTCAGTGCACTCACACCGACCGAACAGCTGGAAGCTGAGTATCAGGATGCGTTTCCTGAAGTAGCCAGTGAGAACGAGCTGCTGGCGGCTCTGGAAGCTATGTGATAATGCCTGGGTGACCGATGGTTGCCCTGAACAACATAGTAATCTGAACAGAAGGTAGATCACACATGGCACAGGAACAGCAGTTTGTTGCAGTAACATCTACAGGCCATCTAACGCTAACTGAGAATGACTACCTACCTGATTGGTTTAAGTTTAACGGTGTGAAAGGCTGTTCATTGCCTGCAGGATATCTTGTTAGTACGTCATTCAATCTTGATTTACCCCCAAATCTTTCTTATGTTTTGGGCTATTTTCGTGCCAAAAACTATTCGTGGGTCAAATTTGATTCTGATGCACCGAAAGAAGAGGAACTACCTCAGTACTTTTGGTAAAAAATAGAGGTATAAATTTTGGAAACTAAAACAGTTACAGGTATTGTTTTGACCCTTACTGCAGAAGAAGCTAAGTGGTTGCATGACAATATGCAAAACCCGCTCCACACTCAGACACCATTTGATGAGTCTGCAGAAGACGAAGAAATGCGTCACATGTTTTTTGAAGCTACGATTACCAGGAGCTGAAAGTGGTTAACTACCCAAGGTCTATGTACCGAACTGCTAAAAAAGTTCCTGAACCTTATTACTTTTGCATAGGTTGTGGTGCCAGGTTTCACGATTCCAATCCGTTGTGTGTTCACGTAAAAACTTGCAGTAGTTACATCCACGAAAAAAAGCACAAAAGGTAGATTGTAATGAACAAACAGCAGTTGTTAAACGCTATTGCAAATGAACTTGCTCTTGAAGTAGCCCAAGAAATTAAACACTCCAAGCGTAAAAGTAAAAACTCTGAATACAGAGATTCTGAAAATATTGCAAAAGCAAATCTCAAACGCAAACTCAAAAAAGAAAAGCGTTTGGAAAGGTCATGAGCGTTGACGTGGATTACCACAGACGTCTTGCCTGGTTAGCAGAGCTTATGCTTATTGATCCTAAAAAACCTGTTAAGAAACTTCAAAAAGAAGCGTTGAAGTATTATCCACTCAGCTCTAAAGAAGCTATTCGTAATTGGATGAGTTGGCGCACAGCTTTTGCAGCTGCTGACATAGCGAATGAATTATGAGCGTTAACAGCTTAACGGTTAGAAAGAATAGGAAAATAGCTAAGCTGAAAAGGCTAAATAAAGATATTAAGAAACGCAACTATCTACTGGCCTATTTGCGTGAACGTTCCTTAGTTACCCTGGCCGACAAATACAAATTGTCTCAATCTACGATTTGGATTGGAGAAAAAACTCTGATAGTAAGTTTGTCTCACAAACAAAATGCAGAAATTCGTCAGTCAAGAAAAGAGTACTACAACGCAAAAAAAGTAATGCCCAGGTATTCAAAAAAATCGATTGAGCGACGTAACAATATCGCTTCTGGATCGTTTGGTATTAAAGAAGAACAAATGTATAAGCTGGAAGACTCATGAAACTATCAAAAGATGATAAAAAACTTCTTATAACAGCTATTGCCGAAGCAAAAGGCTTTCTTGATAACCATTCAAAGACAGTTACTCACCCAAAAGATTTAAATTTGATAAGAGAACAAGTATTAAAGTATGACGCTATTGCTGAACGATTTTACCAATCCTTATCTATGGGTCATGCTAAAAAAGAAGTAGATCCAAATCCGGACAGCTGTGAACCAGACTGGAAAGGACATTGTGATCTATGTGGTCAAACCCCAATCGTTCCTGTAACGGGTATGTGCGGTCCATGTACATTTGGCAAAGCCGACACTTCTGATGGGAATTGGTGATATGACTATTGATATTGAGCGGTTGAAGATTGACGCGGATTACTGGGATGAAGTGGCCCCAGAAAAAGCAACTCATTTATATGAATGCGTATTAACACCAAGTATGTGGTACAAAAAAGGAAAATTTTGGTCAAATTACCGCAAAAGCTGGAAAAAATCAAGAAGTCTAATGCGAGGGGAGTTAAACCTTAACCAGATGCTACAACGACCCACTAAACCAGTCGAACCAAAACTGATGCCAGACGACTGCCTGGCTGCTAGTATCGGCGAGATTGGAAATCAGGCTCACAACCTTGGCTGCACTTATCAGAACGACGAAGATCTTTCTGAAAGGCTTGGCTGGATAGCTGGCGATCTATGGGATCTAGCTAAGAAAGCCCCGACACAATCAGCTACAACGGAATGGGATGGCATTGGCCTGCCTCCTGTTGGGTGTGAGTGTGAAATTCAGACTCAATCTGGAGATCCTTGGTGCGTTGTTAAAATCGTCGCTCACTTTTACGGCGCTGCAGTGTTTGCTGCCGGTGATGATTATCCTTATGGGGCCTATGATGGATGCCGACACGCTGAATGTTTCCGGCCAATCCACAGCCAAGCAGAGCTGGAGATAGAAGAATTGTCAACTTTGGTTCGGGCAAGAGGGTCTGCCGAAGAAGTAGCAAGGCACATCATTGCTGCTGGCTGGAGAAGGGCTGACAAATAATGAACTTACTTAATTTCTTACCTGGATTCATCGGGACTTTAATTGGACTCATTGTTTACCAGCTACTAATTCGTCCCTTGGCTATCAATCTCTATGTGCGATTAAAATCTCGACGCGAAGAGCACCGCGTAGAGAAAGATGAACATGAGTATCAGAAAGGCAGAGAATTTGCCTGGAGTGCCTGGGGAACCCGTAAATTATCTTTTAACACACTTACCGGTGGTGGCTTTTCTAGTACCACCGTATTTGGACGCGGAATGGATCAGGCACTAAAAGAAATCTGGCCATTAGAGTTAGAACGTCGCTTAGATGAAGCAATTGAAAGGAAATCAGCATGATCACTCAAGCAGCTATTGCAGTGTTTGGCCTAACCGCCATTTGGTTCTCACAATCCACTAACGTTAAACAACGAAAGTTTGCTCCTATACTTGGATTGTGTAGTCAGCCTTTCTGGTTCTACGCAACCTATTCCGCTGAGCAGTGGGGCATTTTTGTATTGGCTGTGTTCTATACCCTGGCTTGGTGCCGTGGTATCAAAACATACTGGTTTACGGAGGTAACATGATGAACTCATATAAAACCTGCAATACGTGTAGTACTTCTAAACCCGTAGATGAGTTTCCACATGATAAAAGGAAAACACAGGGATGCGCTTCAAAATGCAAATCCTGTACAAGCCTCTACCGTAAGCAATGGTTCACCACACCAAAAGGTTGGGCTTCTGCTGTGTACACGAACCAGATCAATAACAGCAAACGCCGTGGCCATAGTTTACCTACATACACTACTGGTGAATTACTTCTATGGGCTGAGTCCAACAATTTAGTAAGTCTTATGAATGCTTGGGCACTATCACATTATTCACTAGAGAAACGACCTAGTGTGGATAGACTTAATGAGAATCTTGGATACTCATTATCTAACATCAGACTAGTGACCTGGCAAGAAAACCATGAACGAAACTCGTTTGAGGTTTTTCATGGTAAACCTACACCAAGAACCCGTCGGTGTAGGCAACTAACACTAGACGGACAAGTAGTAGCTGAATATTTCAACGTTAGTGAAGCTGCACGACAGAACGGACTAAGACGCAGTGCCATTAGTAATGTATGTAATGGCAGAAAACATAAAACAGGAGGATTTCAATGGGAGCACATCAACTAAATCCCCATTCAGACAAGTTCTACCCACTGTACTGGGAAATTGTACATTCGGCTGCTTCACAGTCGTACTGTAATAGGCACCAAGTAGGTGCTCTAATTGTCACGCCTACAGGTATGTTATCGGTAGGCTGGAACGGGTCACCTCCAGGTTTGCCTAATGTTTGTGAAGATCTAGCTGGTAAAACTTTACCCACTACATTGCACGCTGAGCGTAACGCCATAGATAAGATGACACGCCAGGGTGTACCCACAGAAGGATCTATTCTGTTTGTCTCTCGTGCACCTTGTTTTGAATGTGCCAAAGCGCTTCATGGCTTAGGTTTGAAGCTTATTCTGTACAAAGAAAAACACGATGATATGACCGGTGTTGCCTTTCTAAACAGTATTGGAGTTCCTACTCTTCTACCATCAGAAATGCCTAAAGGTCAGATGGTAAAAAGGTCATGAGAAAAGTATTTGTGCAACAAGTAACTAAAGCTGTGCCACGGTTTAGTCGTATAAGCGGTCATCGGTGGGCAGACTTGGTTCCAACCAATCGGTGGGAAGTGTCTGGACCTTACGGAAGCATTCGTAAGTGTCACACAGAAGCTAGGGCCATTAAAGTTGCCGAAGAATACAAAGCATTTTATGACAAGTTCCCTCAACAGACACCACCAAAACCACCTACCAAACCTGAGAATTACAACTTAGCTGCTTAAAAACTTTTGTATACTTATTTGTTTTTATAGTGGTAAAGTAAACCAGCAATAAGGAGAAGTTGTGTATCTATTGATGCTGATTCTCCGGTATATCCAAGCTATGCCAGTGCCTTGGATTATAGAGAGCCTGTTCACTGAACAGAAAAAAGGGTTCGCCGGAACTGTAAACCGCAAGCTTCTGGGGCTTGTCTGGTAAAGCACTGGCTCATAAAAAATAGAGAATGATTAAGAAATAAAAGCCCCTTGGATAATTCTTAGGGGCTTTTTTCGTTCAACGCATCTGAGAGTGGTTGGATATAGTGGGACTACACTCCCCTAAATTTCTGTGTAGAGAGTTCCCAAACTTACCTGGGGCCGACCACTCTCAAATGTGCTGAACAACAAATTACCTGTTTATGGGGCTACAGCATCGTTTAACTGTCGGGGTCTGATGCAGAACTGAGAAATGCAGTTCGTGGAATACGTGCTCAAACACATGAACTGAATAAAGCAGAAAGCAAACTATTAGAAGCGTGGGAAAAAAACACAGTTCTGAACAAAAAAATCAAAGAACTGGAAGCCCAGTTAGGAGATTAATATGCCCACCGTTTATGAACTCGCAGAACAGACTTACCCTGGTGTCACGTTTGACTCAGCACTGCCACAGGACTGGGTAAACGCTATGCAAGAACGTGGCTTTGATACACGCAGTCATTTTGTGACTCTGTATCCCAAAGACTCACTTGCGTACATGGCTCCCATTACACCCGAAGGCATTCGTATGGCAGCTACTGTTGCCAGCTACTTATAAGGAACAAATTATGTTTATTGTAGTTGCAGGAAACCCTATTGATGGTGTCATGTTATATGGTCCATTTAATGATGCAGAAGTTGCTAATGATTGGGCAGATAAGTACCTAAATAATACAGGTTGTGATTGGTGGATCACCCCACTCAAATCTACTAACGTTGTATAAGGAATTAACTATGACCCGAGTACAAGATGAAGCCATTAGAAAACTGCGTGACCTGGGTTATGCCATAGCCATATTCACTCCTGGTGAAGTCGGTGAAGCAGACACAGATGCACTGGAAGACGTTATGGTTGAACGTGGTTGGAGCTACATAAATTTTGAGAATGAAGAATAGGGAATCTCATGCCTCTCTTTGCTGTCGGAATACTAATTTTAATAGTCGCTTTTATCCCAGAACCAGAACCAGAACCAAGCCTGTACTGCGAGATGGTGCAGATCTACCACGACACAAAAGGTGAGTATGGCTGGCCACCTTACAAGGGGGAATGCCCTGATGAGCAATAAATCAATCTACCTGGGTGATGGTGCTTACGCATCCTTCAGTGAATTTGGTGATCTTAATATCACAGCAGACCATCATGACCCAGACATAGCAACTGGTGCTGTCATCATTGAAAGAGCATCTGTGAAAGAACTTATCGAGTTCTTAAAAACTGAGTTAGGGACTAAATAAAATGCGTAATTCAGATGCTCCAGCATTTCCGTTGACAGAAGAACAAATAGATCGATGCGAACGTGGAAATGGCTATGAAGGACTTTCAAAACGTGAATTTGCAATTATAAAAATAATGGCAGGAATGGCTGCAGACCCAGACATAACAGCAGGAAGTGACTTAGTTTCCGAAATTGCTATTAATTGGGCTGATGTACTTTTTGAACGTTTGGAAAAGGAAAACAACAGTGACTGAAAACAGAGAAGCGTTTGAAGATGCAGCAGCACTCTTAGGGCTTAACTTGACAATGAGATGCCCAGAATCAGAGGACGGGGAGTATTTATACCCAGTAACGCAGGACGCTTGGAATATTTGGCAGGAAGCATGTGATTGGCAAGAAGCTCAGATACCAGATGTCAGTTCTGAAGTTACAGAACAATGGATTGATCTTATTAATCGAATTGTTCCAGACTTATCCCCTGAACCGGATCAAGATCTGTATTTAGCAGAATGGTGTATGTGGTCAGATCGTCAAAGAATAAGGCATGAGCTTGCCGTTGCAGTAGCTTGTACTCCTAAGTCACAACAACCAAGCGCTGTGGTGCCGGAGTGGTTTAACCCACACAGCAACCCGCCGGCGCACTATCAACCCGTTGTAGGCTACCACCCGGAATGGATTGACAGTAGCAACCACGCAGGCGTACGTGAGTGCTTCACTACCGGCTATGGCGATGTTTGGTTAAATTCGGCATGGCTAGAGGGCGCTGATAGTTACCAAACGGGGAAGATGGTACCGCTACTTTGGACCCACATGCCAGCCCCACCAAAGCAGGAGGTAATTGGCGATGAGTGACTTTAAAAGAGAGGCAAGGTACTACGTAATAAAGCAGAAGAACCTGACCGAAGACCAGGACACAGCGCTTTGCGATCTACTGTCAACCTATCAAGTAGCGTGCACGGACTGTGTGGTGGTAGAGAAAGACTGGCTAAATTATGAGCACACGTGGAAAACAATCCAGGATGTTGTGTCGGGAAAATTCTGCGATCCGTATGAAGAAATTGACAGGCTCCAGGCGCGAGTGGCTGAACTTAAGGCCAGCGCCGTGGTGCCGGTAGCTCATATCAAATGGTCAAATCACAAGCAGTCAAATGATGAAATCCAGTATGACCATGTTATTGGAGAAACTCCGTTTGGTCAATTTCAGATTACCTGGAAGGGTTGGAAAGAAGATTCCTGTCCAACAGTAGATGATACACCCTGGGGTGGATTTTTAAATGCTTACTCTAACGTTGAAGAAGCCAAAAAAGCTTGCCAAACCGAGTACCAAAACCGCATAGAGAAATTGTTACAGTAGGAGCAAGAATCATGAAAAAGCTATACGCAGAACGCGACATTATTGAGCAGGGAAACTTTTACTCAGAACATGTTCACGCAATGACAGAAGAGGACTTGCGCTCAAAATCAGACATTGCCGCCGAGTTGGCGCATCGTGACATTCATATTGATAAGCTTCAAGAAGAACTTAACTTTTTACGTAACTGGGCAGGAGTTAAGTGTTCAGATGATTTGTTGGAAAAGCAGAGTTTAACATCGAGACTAGCTGCAGCCGAATCACAAATTCCAGAAATTTTATATGATGGACACAAGGTTTTTTCAGAGGTTCAGCGTGTACGTGGATTGCAGGGTTTAGTGAAATTGAAAAGTACGGTTGTGGTTTCTGACACTTTGGATGCAATTGTTAGACTTTTGAAAAAAAAAAGGGGGGGGGGTAAAAGTAATGCTATGTGAACACGGCAATGTTCTCCCGTGCGCTGAGTGCGACATTGAGCCTCTTGAAAAAGAAATTAAAAGGCTTAATCGATTAATGGAATTAGAAGCTCAAATTTCCAGTCTGTATCGTCACGAGCGTGATTCTTTAAAAGCACAAGTAGCTGAACTTGAATCTAAAAACATGGTTCCTTCAGGAGTGTGGCAATTTTACCAAGATGGTGAATGGCACACCGGAGGATGGGCTAAAGACCATAAAATCAACACTATTGATGCTGGTTACAAAGTCCGTGATCTATGGGTAAAGCAGGAGCAGGAATGATGATCGATATTACCGACAAAATTACCGACAGATTGCAACATGCAGCAGACTACTTCCCACAAATTGAAGACAATCCCTATTCTGTTTTTGTGGATGCAAAAGCAGAAATTGAAAGGCTTCGGGCGCGAGTGGCTGAGCTTGTGACGGCCTTGCAAGACGCCACTGACATTATCCAAGCGGACGCTAACACAGAAGAAAACTACGGTTCACTGTGCCGTATGGGTAGCGCCTTGGCTAACAACTCGTCGTCTGCATGGCTTATGCAGAAGAAGGCTGACGTTATGGAACAATGTATGCGCGACATTCATTTGCTTCGTTCTTCTTTTGATCTTTCTGAAGGTGAAATAGCTGGAATTAAAATGGCTGTTCAGCACTGTAAGGGACAGGTTAAGGATTTTCGCACAGCAGCTGATAAGCAAGAAATTAAAGATTTTCGACAAGCCACAGATGATGCCGACAGGGAGTAATAATGATGCTTGAGTTTTCAGGTACGGTTCTGATGAAAAAAATCAGTGTTCAAGAAAACCCTAGAAAGTATGACTTCTCTGGTATGGCTATTGGCCAATCGATGTTTGATCCAGGTGTTAAATCTACTGTATCAAGCAGGATTCGAGCAGCTGCAGCAAAATATGGTGCAAAAGTAGGTAAGAAGTTCACAGCAAAACAAGAACCAGACGGTGTAAGAATTACACGAACTGTTTAATACTTTATAAGGAGCAACGAGCATGTCTTTTGAACTGAATATAATGAACATGGACAATGCGGCATTTGCTGGGTCACCTTCAATGGAGACAGCTAGAATCCTACGGCTAGTAGCCGCTAAAATTGATACCGGTGAAGAATCAGGAAATATCTATGACCTGAATGGAAACGCTGTAGGTATCTGGTACGCAGACTTCCCTGAACCCATTCGTGAGGATATTGAATGAGTGACACAAGTTGGTGCGGAGGGCCGTGGTCTGTTCGTAAAAGCCCCTTTGAAGTTATAAACACGGATCACGGTGTTTTGGAGTATGAGGTGTGTTCCGGAAATATCATGCTAGCTGCGCTATACGTGGAGGGGAACAGCTTTGTTTCCAACTTAATCGCAGCCGCTCCAGATCTTTATACAAAAGTAGTTGAGCTTCATAGCTACCTCATTGAAGAAGATCAAAATTATATGGGAAGCAAAGCTTACCTTGAAACAAAGTTTCTTATTGCAAAAGTAAAAGGTGAATAATCATGATCTTCATTTCCTTTGTGCTGTTCATGACCCTGGGTATGTTGATGGAATCGCAAGGTTTAACAGACCTCGTAGCCTATGCCTTCATGGGTTACGTGTGTGGAGCCATTGGCTTTAACAAAAAAAAACTTCCTGACTGAGAGTTAGCTTATGCAACTTCCAATCGAATACGCCAAAGCACATCACTCAATTCGTAAAAAAGCACGATTGCAGTACGCAGAAGAACAGAAAGAAAAATGCTGTCACTGTGGATTTACTCTCAAAGGTGGAGCAAGCCCTAAAATTGCTAATAAGAAAATAAACCATAACCTGTTTCCAAGAGGTTTCTTTAACAACCCTGTGCATCTTCACCACAGTCATGAAACTGGACTGACCATCGGTGCTGTACACGCTAAATGCAACGCTGTACTGTGGCAATACCACCATGAGTGAAATGACCCCAGACTTCACTGAACCTAATCATTTTCGTCGTAAAACTGTTGTTAACGGCTGTGTATTGTATCTCCCTTGGGGAATCTCTCACGTCAACGGCTCGTGGCGGGTCACTGTCAACAACAAGCAGCAATACACCCGGAGTCTGCGGGAAGCCTGGATCAATTTACAGGAACGTAGACCCAAGCACACTTTTAGAGAGCCAGGGTTTCACGGTCCTCGTAAAGCGTTGGATACCGGTGTCATCGGTCTTCGCATAAGTATCTACCACCGTAGAGAAAACGTGTACGTTGCTGTCAGAGTGTCTCAGTCATTGGTTAGAGGGCACCGTGCTGTCATGATCGGGCATTGTCCTTTGCACGAGCTAAACCTTGAGTGGCTGGATCGTATGCTTCGTATTGGAACTGGTGCACGCTGGTATTATTTGGCCCATCGTAAACTGCATGGCAAACCTGTTGACCCTATCAATGGAAACAATGTTCCTAATGATTGGATACCCAACAAACCAGTAAAGCAGATCACAATTGATCAAGTTGCTGCTCAAATCGATAATAAAGATTGGAAGTAAAAAGTTTTTTGGTTTCTTTAAAGAAGCCTGATAAAGAAAACAGGAAGTTCGCTGCCTGGGAACTGAAACCAGAAAGAGGCGAATAGGGAGTCCTTATGCCTGAGTTAAAGACAGGAGGCTTGAAGCAGCCATACGCTCAGTCTTTTCTACGACTAGGTTTTTTACTTCATAAAACTTATAGCTCCGCAGGAATCGCTTTCCCGATTTGGGCAATCGTTAAATGCTGCCAGCCTGGTACGCTATTCTACCTGACCTTCCTGACAGCTTTGTAGCTCATACCTACTTAGCTGTCAGGGAGTCATCAAATTTAAATGGAGATTAATTTATGTTAAAAGCTCAAAGTGATTTTTTAACGTATCACAATCAAAACCCTCACATCTACCAAGAGTATCTACGGTTTGCTGAGGAACTTCATGCCGCTGGTATATGTCGTAAAAGCATAAGCATGATTACTGAACGTATTCGTTGGAATACCGCAACTCGTGGAAGCGGTGAGTTTAAAATTCCAAATTCATTCCGTGCTGGGTATTCCCGTTTACTTGTATGGAAAAATATTAAGTTTCAATATCCTGGATGCTTCATGATGAAACACTCAGATATTGATGGTGTTTTCTCTCCAGATTTTCATGATCTTTTAACATGGAACAGGATTTACTGGAATTCATTCTCCGTAGGAAACAAACAATGAATATAACAATTGAAGATACCGTAAGTGTTGATCTTATTAACAATGTAACACCTTGCGGTGAACAAAGAATTTCTACTGTAAAACTTTTTAGCCAGGGTGGAAATTCATTCAGTATTGTTTTCAAATCTGAAGATTTAGAAACAGTTCATAAACTTCGAGCTGCTCTAAATATTGTTGTTGATTTTATCAACAAGTAAAACCATAGCATTTAAAAATGCTTTAATCATAACGGAGAAATATTTTGAAAAAAGAAACAGCAAACACTAAAACCGATACAGTTGTTCCTCGTCCTCGTCGTGGTCGTCCACCCGCAAAAAAACGTGGTCGTCCAGCAGCAAAAAAAGATGTTGTAACATTTGCTGCACCTGTAGAGCAGTCATCCGGTGGTGATAACACTTACTGGGTAGCTACAGTGGATAATCCAAAGCGTCTTGATCCTTACAAGGCTGAATGTGAAGACTTAATTGAGCTGTTCCAAATGACGTTCCAAGAAGGTGAAGCTTTTAAAGCACTTTGGCGTAAGGGGCAGTTGCGTATTGGTAATGGAAAACCTGGAGATACTTTGCTACGTAACTCAGAGAAGGCGTATCACTACAGCGGTCGAATGGTGGCAATGGAAAGTTAATGTTTCTATGGAAAGTGGTGGGTGTAAGGTTGATGCCTTACATCTACCGAGACAGCTATCAATTAGAGGTTTTCATGAAACGAAACAAACAGTGGTTTGAAGGACTTAAATGGGCTGAGTCTATATTTAAAGACATGTTTTTCCATGAAGCTCTTAAATATGTTGAAGATAAACTTTCATCAGTTGTTCATTGGAGTGCTTTTGATAGAGGTGCTTCTGATTATTGCAGGCATGTCCAAAAAAACATTGAAATATTTAGATATAGGTTTAAGGAGTAAAATTATGATTTTTGATATTTTTATGTCTATAGCCATATTTTACTTGTGCTACAAACTTGTTATGTTTCGTCGTCGTAAAACTCGTGAGTTTAAGGAGAAGAAGCGTGAAGAACGCAAATGATGAAAATATTGTTCATTCAATATCCAGTACAGTTCCTACAATCTCTTTAAGATTCTGCAGTGATTGCTTATCAGATAAATACCTGGCAGTTGCTGTTAATTACAATGTTAAAGACGTTGTTGAATACTTTGCATTTGTAATTTGTACTAACTGCAATTATGAATCTGAAGGTGGTGGTATTTTTTCTGACTACCGAGATACTGTTCAAAGTGCTCAAGAATTTTGGAATAGCTCAAAATCGGAGAAACCAGATGAGCCGAAGAACTAAAATAAGCATCAGCAACTACAACAAGGTTGGAGTACCTACTGAAAAGATCGAGTTTTCAGAGGGGAAGTACGTTACCTATTTTAATGGTAAAAAAGACCTGTACTTGTGTGTAGAAAGCCTACGAATAAATCCTATGACACAAACTGTTGAGTATGTACTTGGTGCACGCTCAGGAGATTTGGAATTTCATGTCGTAGCAAACCCCAAACAAATAAAGCAGTCGAAGTACTTTACCGGCTGAAGGTAGAAACCTGAATGCTAAAATTTACCCCTGAACAGGGCGATATCATTGATCATGTTGAAGCTAAAGACGGAATACTGCTTGTTCATGCAGGTGCCGGTACTGGTAAGACTTTCATAGCAAAGCATATTGCCAATCTACTGGACCCTCGTAAGGGACTGTACACCGCTTTTAACAAAGCAATTGTAGAAGAGGGTACCAGTAGATTTCATGGCACTAACATGGAGTGTAAAACCTTTCACGCTCTTGCTTACAAGCACGTTAAACCTACCCAGAAAATTAGCGACCTGACTTACACGTGTATTGAAGAGAATATTTCCTACCCTTTCAAGTTTGAAATTATTACTGCTATAGACATGTTTTACGTTTCTAGATCAGTAGACATGTACCAGTTCTTTGAAGATCACATTCCAGAAGAAGATCCTGCTCGTAATACTAAAATCGATTTGTGCATAAAATACGTTGAAAAAATGGTGAATGATGAACTGCCACCGACGTTTAACTTTATGCTCAAGTTCTTTCACCTAATGCTGGTAGAAGGCACTGCTAATTGTGATTATGATTTGGTCATACTTGATGAAATCAATGACACTACTGCTGTTGCTCTTGAGATATTCAAACTCATACCAGCTGCCAAAAAAATTGGTCTGGGTGAAACCAATCAGGCTATCTACCACTTCCTTAACTTGGTTAACGGTTTTGAAGAATTGGCTGATGAGCCTGTTCTGTATCTAACCCACTCATGGAGATGTAGTGAAATAATTGCTCAAAGTATTCAAAACTTCATGCGTAAAGACGTATCTGAAGATTTCAATTTTGTGGGTACAGACGACCCAGTAGCTAACGGTAAATTTCTTTACTGCACAATGACTAACGCTCTTATTGTCAGTGAGATCCAAAACAGGATTGATAAAAATAAAGGATTTCATCTACTGCGTAAGATCTCTGAAATCTTTGCCGCTCCTATGGCTGTTGCCTCAGCTGCAGCTGGAAAAGTTCCTTATCAGAAAAAATATGGATTTTTAGCAGACGAGTATAAAAACTACGTCAAAAAAAGGGAGAAAGGTCAGAGTTACATGATGTATCTGCTAGAAAACGTTGATGATTTTGAGGTGCAAAGTGCGATAAGGTTGCTTCTAAGCTTTCAGCGTAAAAACATCAATTTGTTCGATCTTTACAAAAAAGCCAAAGAATCTCCTGTAGACTTAAACTATACTATCGCTACAGTATTCACCTCCAAAGGACTAGAATTTGAGACCGTTGAAATTGGTGATGACCTAAACGTTAAGATAGAGTCCATACGGGAGAACGGTGGAATCCAAAATCAAGAAGACCTTGTAGCTTACCGATGCTACTACGTAGCGTGCTCAAGGGCTGGTAAAAATTTGCTCTCAGCGAGGGCTCTTAGGGTTTAAGGTAACTCACACACCTTATAACTTAAAAACTCAGTGTGATAAATAAAATGGAATACCAACTATGTCAATTACTAAAATCTTGTCAAACGAAAAAACTTCTGATGAAGAAAAAATTGCTTCTGTTGCTGAACTGGCAGCAAAAGCTCGTGAGTCTTACGGCAACGAAGATGCTGAAATTAAAGATCCGCTTGTGAACACTACTTACGGTGAAATGCGTTTCAGCAATCTCGAAGACGATGCAAAGCTGACGTTTGTTCGTAACGAAGTAGCAAAAATCAAAGTCAGGGCTTGTGAGGCTGTTGAGCAAGGCCAGGGTGTTAACCCTAACCGTCGTGTTGAAGAGCTTATCGCTACAAATCCTGTCCTGGTTAACGTTTCTTCCGGTACCAAGTTCGAGTACCTGTAAAAACTCAGTATAAAGTGTAAATAGAAAAGCCCCTTTTTTAGAGGGGCTTTTTTAGCTCTGTAAATTTATCTGAAAGAGCGTGGGCATGAAAAAACATAACCGGCCAGTGCAAAGTGACTCCACACTTATTTGCTGTAATCCCAGTACAGGCACAGTAAGGCGGGTAGGCCGCTCTTTTTCAGATGAGTTTAAACCACTTTAAAATTATAAATAAAATTTGGAGAAGTAATTATGTCAAATAAATTCTTACCTTTTATTGTTGAGAAATCTCCTTTACTAAGCATCTACCAAACAATGCTTACCAGAAGTAAGGGTGTTAACAGTATTATCTTCTTAAACGTATTTCATGCAGTTGGTAAGCACGGAATTAAAACTGTTCGTGAGTATGTAAATTCTCAATCTGAAAAAATGGATACAGGTGCTTTGTACCAAGCAATTGCTAATCATTATAATGAAAACGTATTCAGCAGTGACTTAGAAGCTTTTAACCTTCTTGAATACAGTATGAGTTTGCAACAGTTGACTCAAGATGAAGATAAATACAATGGTTATAGTTACCCAGATATTTTAGGATTCATCCTTGTTGTTTCTATGCTTGGAAAAAATTCTGAATACTTTAAAATTGATTACGAAGCATATTTAAAAAACTACCAGAGTGTTAAGGAGAATATAAAAGAATTTATAATTCTGGATGAAAAAAATCCAGACATTGAAATTTTCGTAGAATCTGAAGATCAACTTGTAAGCAAAGTTCTTTATCTATCATTGATAAATCCCAATCCTGATAAAACTTATAAATTCATGAAACACGTTCTACCAAAAAGTAAAGAAGATACTGGAGTTCCTTTCTGATGACTGAGCACTTTAAAAAAGCAGAAATTCAAAAACTTGTATCTGCAGGCATTGCAACAATGCTTATAGGCCCTGCAGGTAGCGGTAAAACAACAATAGCTATGGCTGTTGCTAAATCTTTGAAACTTGATTTCTATAGCTTATCAATGACACGTCAAACCACATTGTCACATCTACTGGGGTTCATAAGTGTAAACGGTACTTACATCGAGTCTCAGCTCTACAAAGCTGCTACTTGTGGTGGGCTGTTTTTGATTGATGAAATTGATGCTTCTGACTCAAACGTAATATTGTCTTTGAACACAATAGAAAACGGGTATATATCGTTTCCTACTGGTGTTGTTCAGATACACGAAGATTTTAGGATGGTAGCTACAGCCAATCCTCAAGACGAACATCGTCACTATGTCGGGCGTTCTAAGCTAGATGCTGCTACTCTTGACCGCTTCGACATTGTTCTAATTCCACTTGACCTTGACCTGGAGAAGTCTTTAGTCGATACAGATACTGTATTAAGAATTTCTGCTTTACGGGAAATTTTGAAGAAAAATAATTCCTCTACATCAGTGTCAATGAGGGATAGCCTAAGATATTACAAAAGAAAACAGTTGGATCTGACAGAAGGATTCTTTGAGAGGATAATAGGGGATAACCCTGGCGTTCTTCAAGAATTTGAAACTGCTTTGAGTTCAATGCCTAAATTTATAAACCAGTCTGAATGTGTAACAGTTTACGATTTATCTGAACTGCTTGACGTTCAATAAACTAATGGTATAGGAAATTGAAATGACAATTAAAAATACTGATATGGCTTTACCGCTGCATGATATTTTTCCAAAAGACTGGAAAAATATTATTGGAAAGTGCCACTTTCTACCTTTCCGAAATATTGAACACTTCAAACACGAAGTCGGAAAAATTACACAGCGTGCTGATACCCAGTGTGGAATGACTTACGCAGAATCGCTCGAAATGCTTCTTAAAGGAAAAACAGATTTTCTTGAAGAAGAGCAGGAATCTATCCGCAACCTGGTACGTTCAAATCTCCTGAAGCGTGGACTGCTCACTGAAGAAGTGTACGAAAACTTCCGATACACCACAGACGGTACCCAGGTAGATGTTGATGTAGGTAAGTATGTTTCTGGTGAGCCTGACTGTGTTATGACTCCCTCTAAACAGTACGTAGACTTCTTTTACGAGCTTTACGTAAATATCAGCTACCCGTGTAATGTAGACAATAGCGATGTACGTAAAAACGTTGCTAAGCTGTTGGCAACTGTTGAAGAATTAGAACGTCGTCATATTTTCGTTAAAGTTACTTTGGTTTTACCAATCAGTAACTGTGCTCACGATGATGTTGGTAACTTTTTTTCATCAATACCGCTGTTTTCTCACAAAGACCCAAAGTCTGTATCAGTGATGTCGTCTGTAATTAACGACCGACTTCTCCGTAAATTTTACTTTGCAATTCTGGAAACTGTTTTTGAATCAAAATTGTCCAGTGGTTATGGCAATGCTGTACAGCTACCCAAAGCCATGAACGTCGGTTTTGAATTTGATGAAATCCAGTTTTACGAAGACGTTGTTAACGAAATAGGTGCATAAATGGAAACCAAAGCTCTCCTTGAACAGTATGTGTCGGATCGGACTTCATCAGTTGATGTGATCCCGCATATTGTCAAGAAGGGTATTGACACCATCTCTGGTGACATACCTTTCAAATTGAAATTGGCCATTACGTTGAGTGAGCTTATAACTTTTAGCTCACATTTGCGTAAACCAATTCAGCTGTATGACGGAACACTGGTACCCACAAACGCTATTGTGTTTGCTCTGAGTGCTTCTGGAACGTCTAAGGATAAGTCACTCAACACTATCCGCAAATCAATGTCTGATGCATATGAACAACTGGAGAGTGTTCGCAAAGAGTATGCCAGAACCAAAGCTGAGAACATGGCAATTCTGGAAGGTGAAAAAAAGGAAGATTGGCAAAAGTATTACCATTCTCCAAAACCATTACAGACGGGTCTTGGCACTGTAGAGGGATTGATACACCATTTCGCAGATATAGCGTCCAACCCTCTCGGTGCCGGTTCCATAATGTCTTCTGAGATAGGTTCAGAGCTTCAGAATAACGGTTCAATGACTGACATCATAAAAACCGTTGCTGTGGCATACGACCTGGGTAACATACCTCCAAAAATTGTTAAATCTAACGAAAATCAGACAAGCGATGTTAAAGGGTTACCTGTAAACGCCCTGTTTTTTGGATCTCAGGAAGCAATACTGTTCAATAACGAGATTAAGAACCGGTTTAAGTTAGTGTTCAACACGCAGCTTGCCCGAAGAAGCATCTTCACATTCACTCCAGAACAGCCTGTACCACTGGTAATCACTTCAATAGATGAACTGTACGCCATGAAGGAAAAAGAGCGTGAGCGGGTTCTGAAGGCTCAAGCATCACTCAATGAATACACATCAGGCTTAGTAGATAAAACAAACAATACGCCTCTGGAAGTTTCTGAAGATGCTAATAAGCTTTTTGATGTTTACCTGGAGCTGAACAATATCATCTCTGATGGTATGACTAACAAATACCCGATATCCAAACTGAGCCGAAAGCACAAGCAATGGCTTGCACTAAAACTAGCCGGTAGCTATGCAATTCTTCAGAATGACGAAGAGATCAATGAAAAGACTTATGCGTGTGCTATCAACACCGTAGAATCTTTGTCTAGTGATATGGCTGATTTTGAGCAAGAACTTGTTAAAGAGCCGTATGAACAACTTACAGATATGTGTAAGTTTAAGTCTGAAGATGGTGAATTTTTTCTGTCACTTCACGAACTTAGAAAGTTGTCTTATATAGGAGGAACTGGTTCATCAAAATCCAAAGTTGAAGAAATTTGCACAATGGCAAACAGCTACGATGAGAGCGGTTCTTACACACCTACTGATGGTGGCATCAAATACAAGGAGATAATAAAAACCAGCACTGTTGGTGTTTCTTACATAATTTTTCAGGAAGATATGAAAGACGCAGAAATGAAAGACTATATGTCTCGAAACTGCAGTCACGGTTACGAATTCTATGAAACAGAATTTTCTGAGATAGAGCTACTGCTTCAAGAAAATTCAGCCTACAGCTCATTCGCGTTCAAAAACGGGGAACGTAATAAAGCCAATCTGATTAACGGAACCAAGTTTGTGGTACTCGACATCGATAAGTCTATGTTGACTGATTTTGAAGCCCACACTCTGTTAAGCCAGTACAATCACTACATAGCTAGAACCAGCGATCCGGATAATGAATTTAAGTTCAGAGTAATCATGGAACTGGATTCTATTGTCGATATCGATGAGCGTATGTGGAAAGAGTTCTTAACAGAAATTGGTGAAGAACTTGGCCTGGTGATAGATTCTCTGCCACAAAGCCAAATATTTCTGTCTTACAAAGACCGGGTTATCCTAAAACAGATGGAAGGTGAAACACTTCAGACCAAATATCTGATAGAACGTGCTGCTATCCGTATCAGGGATAAACCTAAACCTGCTGCCAATCTACCTAAAACCCAAAAAGATACAAAGCTACAAGATCCAAGGGAGACTTTCTTCTTTGCGTTTGAAGCAGAAAATGGCCAACGGTCTGTCCTTATGTACAGAGCCCTGGCTTATGCTATCGACTTGGGTGCCGGTGAAGAGTACATAAAAACTCTGGCTAACGAGATCAACGATTACTGGGTGGACAGTCTCGACATAGATAGACTAAACAGGACGTTGGTTATTCCCGCTCTTCGGAGAATTGGTTAGTGGTTGCCTGGACTTACAAAGAACGTATCGTTGAAAATCACGATGACCTCTTGCCCGAGTGCACAGATATTGTGTACTTGATCACTTATGTTGATGGTAAAAAATACATCGGCAAGCGGGCCGTTCGTTCTGTGCGTAGGTTAAAACCCACAAAAGCACAGCTGAAGATACGTAAGAATTACGTTCGTAAAGAGTTAATGGATCTACCTTTTGCAAAATACGAAGGTAGTCATGGTATTGAAGGACTGCAGATTTTAAAAAAAGAAATTTTGTATCAATGCTCTACTCGTAAATCGTCTACCTATCTTGAGTCAGCTTTGTTGTTTGAGCACGACGCTATATTCGACCAGATGTTCTTAAATTTAAATATTGGAGGAACCTTTTTTGATTCTGACTTAAAAGGATTACTGGATAATGATTAAAGTTAGCTATTGTGTTACTGCAACTCGTTACAACATCCAAAAGAAGCTCAACAAACTAGCTGAGAAGCCCGTTATGAGCCTGGACACTGAAACGTCAGGAGTTTACCCAAAGCAGGATAGGAGTACAGCACAGAAGCTTTTAGACAAGGACCAGGACCTCTCCATCGATCAGATTAAGCAGTATCGTATGGTAGCTGGAAATTCTGGTCTCAGTTTCCCATCGTTGGTAGTCACTACCCATTTCATTTTTGGTCTTTCTAAAGACCACAGTGAAATATTGATACCGGATACTATCCATACAGAAATGCTTATATGGAAGTTCATTGCGTATTATAAAGGGCTGCTGTTAATACATAACGCTCTTTTTGACTTACAGATCATGTACAACCGTGTTCGTTGCTTTCCAAAAAACTACGTAGACACTTCTCTGATGTCCAAGTGTTTTATAAATCACGTAGACATTTGGAAAGCAAAAGTTGGTCTTAAAGAACTGATGAAAAGTCAGTACGATCCTACCTGGTCACTTTATGACGAGTACGAACCAGATAACCCTAAAAGTCCAAAATTTTTAAAATACTGCTCTATTGATGGATGTGCTACAATGCTACTTTATCAACAGATAATGGAGCATAGAAATGAACAAGACACACGGTGATACTGGTAATCGTTTAAATAACATATGGAAGGGTATGAAATATAGGTGTACCAGAAAACTTGAGTATTCTCACATAGCAGTGTGCGAAGAGTGGAAAAATTCTTATGAGGAATTTAAAATCTGGGCTTTGTCTAACGGTTATAATGATAAGTCTTCAATAGACAGAATAGATAATAATGGTGATTACCGTCCTGGTAACTGTAGGTGGACTAATCAGCTAGTGCAGTCAGCTAATACCCGAATTCTCTACAGTCATAACAAGTCCGGTTTTAGGGGTGTAAGTTGGAATAAGATGTACGAAAAATGGGAAACATCTATAAGTGTAAAAAATAAAACTGTAACAGTTGGGTTCTACGGTACTTCTGAGGAATCTGCTATTGCTTACGACATTTATGTAAAAGACAACAAACTACCCCACACAACTAATGGTGTTGAAGGTAGAGTAGAGTCTAATACAGGTAAGATTTTAGGTGTAAAAAATACTTCTGGGTTTGTTGGTGTAACTGCACCTAAACGTATATCTCATATGAAAAATCCTTGGACTAGCCAGATTACTATTGGAAAAAAACGAATCATGAGCTGCTACCACAAAACCGCATTAGATGCCGCTATATATAGGGACAAATACATAAAAGAAAACTTGTTACTGACCAAAAGAAATTTTAGCGACGAAGAATTACAGGAGCATTTAAGTTATGCGCCCTTTTGAAAGACTTCCTGTTCCTTTTCCTTGTGACCATGATCCTGGACCCAGTTATTTCTATGATAACTTTGCCAGCCACTTTATCCCTGACATGATAAAAATGGTGGATACAGGTCTATTGATTGAATCAGAAGCTGTTGAAAATCTCAGAACGCTCATTGATGAGGTTCAAGAGACTGTATACGAACGTTTAGGCAAACACCCTTACGTTATTAAGTACCAGGAGACCATGCGTAGGCCAAAGGCTCAGAGAGAGCATGAAGAAGAAGCTACCAAATCTGTTCGCACCCTTGATCATTATTTAAAGCCATTCAAAGAAACAGACATGACTCACCGTACCTGGTTGGTCAACACGCATCTACTGGCCATAGGCCGTGATAAAGATGTCCGTAATAAGTGGTCTGTTAAAGACGTAAAGGAATACAACGTCTTTTTGAATGATCCTTTTTTGTCCAGTGTCATAGATAAGCGGATAAGCGCAAATTGCACTACTGCAGTGAAAGCTATGCGCTCCCTGGCAGAGTACAAACTTGAGCTTTGGAACAGGCCACGCTACGAGAAAAAGAAGCAGAAAGTTAGTCTGGAAGCCTTCAACCCTAACAGCTCAAAGCAAACTTGTGAGATTTTTCAGATGTTGAAGATTCCTGCAAGGTCTTACTCCAAAGACACAGGAGAACCTTCATGGGGTCGTGATCAAATTGAAGAACTTCGTAAAGATTCAAAAGATGAAGTTTTAATTGAAATGCTTGACGCTATGATCGACAACTCATTTAGTTTCATCATAAAAAGCAATTTTATAAAAGCGTTTGATACATTCACTATTGATAAAGTTCTTCACGGTAAAATAAAACTGTTTGGTGCCAAATCGTTTAGAAATACATCAAATTCTCCAAATCTGCTTAATGCTCCCAGCAGTAAATCAATCTACGCAAAGCCACTGAAACGGTGCTTTACAGCAAAGAAAGACTTTGTAATTTACACAGCAGATCTATCTGCACTGGAAGACCGTGTAATATCCAATCTTTCTGGAGATGTGAATAAGTGCAACGTATTTAAAGAAGGTCTTGATGGCCATTCTCTAAATGCGTGTGGATACTATTCAGAAGAGATAGAAAAAACTATCGGAAAATTTAACAATAACGTTGATTTTGTTAAAGCCTTTATGCAAAAAAATGACGAAGGAAACTCTGTTATAAAAGATATTCGTCAAAAATCTAAAGCTCCAACATTCAAACTTGCTTATGGTGGATTTCCAGATGTAGACAAAGGAGGTGTTATAACTCAGGAGATTTTCGATAGGTACCACAATGTTCTGTATCCAGGAATTACTGATTACCGTGATAACTATGTTCTTCCAACGGCTGCCAGTAACGGTTACATCCACCTGGGTCTTGGTTGTCGTCTTTATACAGACAACGCTCATAACGATATCAGAACCTTGCACAACGCAACCGTACAGTTTTGGAGCATCCTAACACTCATCGCTGTGAACGAACTGAACTACCGCATAGAGCAGGAAAATCTGGAAAAGTATGTTCAGGTACAATCTACAATCTACGACAGTATCTACACGCAAACCTACCGTGATCCTGAAATAATAAAATGGGTTAATGAAAACCTTATCGAAGTGATGACTGTTCAGTATTTGCAAGATGAGGAAATTCACAACGAAGCTGAAGGTGAAATTGGACTAAATTGGGCGGATCTTCATAAAATTCCAAACAATGCTTCTATCCAACAAATAGAAGAGGTTTTGGCAATCTTATGAAAAAAACTGAAAGACGTAAAAATAACGGTCTTTATATCAGCAAGTCACGAAGAGATCGTTTTCGTAATATCCTTCGCACACTCTACGGTGAAAAATGTTGCTGGTGTGAAAAACCTATGCTCTTTCCAACTATGGGAGAGCCTGTAAATGATGTTGAAGAAATGGCTACCATAGAACACTATTTTTCTAAAAAAGAAGATAAGCCTGGGTACCTATTTCTACTAAAGCTATCGCATAAAAAATGTAACAGATAATTGGAGAATTGAATGACGAATCCTTTAAGTTATAAAAGAACACCAGTACCTGAAGGTGCTGTTATGAATTTCAGCCCAAGCAGGTTTGCTGAATTTATAACTCATCCACATCGGTGGTTTCAATCGCAAGTAATGGATGTTTCATCTTTTGATTACAACACGTCAAGTGTATTAGGAACAATTGTTCACTACTGCGCTGAGATGGTTGCAAAAGGTGAAGAAGTAGATCAGAAAATGATCGAAGAATACATCAAAATGCACGAACCTAAAGAAGAATACGACCCCTCTATTGTTAAAAGCCAGTACGTACCAATGGCAGAAGAACTTGTTAACACATACGTTCTTCGTAACGAATACTTTGAAGTTGAAACTCAGCACCAGGCAGAAATTAAAAATGGTTATTACGCTGGTGGTACTCTTGATGCTGTCCAAGGATGTAAAGAAGATTGTATGGTCGTTGATTATAAGACCTACAACTCTAAAACAGTTCCTAAAACGATTCCATCTCACTACAAATATCAACTTCTTGTTTACGTTTGGGTACTAATTAAGAAAGGTTATAACCCAACCCGTATTCGACTTGTGTACATAAATCGAAACATTGATGGTGGACTCAGTGAGAAAACTGGAAAGCCGTTAAAATCTTACCCTCCAACTGCTACAAGTATTACGGAAGTCATAGCTCCTGAAGACTTGGAGTTCATCACTGGTCTTCTGGAACTTGCTGTAGATTCAGTAGTAGCCTGGAAAAAATACCCAGAGCTTGCCCATGTCATTTTTCATGATCCAAGACTCAAACAGGAGTAGGTTATGGAAATTTTGCTAATGGGTTTTCTAACTGCTATGGGCTTTATCATTCTGCTGTTAAAGATGGGACTTCCAAAGTTTCTGCGCTTTAACTGGCAGACTGACATTGTTGTGTCAGCAATATTGGCAGCACTATTCTTCGGTACAATGGGTGGAATGCTGATTGGAATCACTGCAGGTATTTTTGTTAGCCTGTTCCTTTCTGTAGCTAAATCCATGTCAGGTACCGGTTCAGATTCAAATAAACGTAGGGATTAACAAAATGTCCAGTAATGTAAAATTACTTGTATCAAGCTTGCCTAACATTGGTAAAACCACGCTTCTTCAAACTCTTGAAGATGCGTTGATAATTGCCAGGGATGGTAAACAATATCCATTTCCACAAGCTCACGTAAACGTTCCTGATTTCACATCAGCTGAAGAGTTGATCAACCTGATTGTAGAAAAAGTTGAAGCTTACGAAAAGAAAATGGGTGCTTTGCCTAAGACCATTGCCATAGACTCAATCTCAAAAATCCTTTTGGATATTGAAGGTTATGTTCTTGAGCAAGTTAAGTCTTTTCCATACGGCAAGGTGAACACGGAAATTAAAAAAGTAGTCGATTTTATCGAACGTGACATGGTTCCAAACTTCAATATTGTTTTGGTGTCTCACGCTCTTTATAACGAAGACGTTTCTGGCTACTCCCTGGTAAACGCTGGTGGAAGCTACGGCAAGAAAGGTGGAATCCTGTCTGAAGTGGACGAAGCTATTTTCGTTGAGCTTCGAGGTAAAAGCCGAATAGTTCATTTCAGAAATTCAAAAATGGCTTCAAGGACTACCACAAAAAGCCTTCCTGAAAATATGCCTATTGAAGATTTTAATCTTCAAGACCATATTGTAATGCTTCGAGAAAGACAGAACGAAGCAAAGGCTTGGTCTCTGTAATCAGTAATTAGATATTAGTAAAGTAAAAACCAAACGAGGGTAAATAATTACCCAAAACCAGGGGGTGACACCCCAAATCTCTGAGAGGTAAAAATATGTCATCTTTTTTCAAATCTTCCAAGAAAGCCGAAGACGTTAAACAAGGTGGTAGCAACCACATCACGGCTTCAGGCGTTTACCCTGTAATGATTCTGGCACCTATTGTCAGCGTGTCGAAAAATGGGTCTACTTCCATTGACATGTACCTTGAACATAAAGGTCAGAAGCAAGTTATCTACGGTAACCTGCGTATCACCAATAACGACGGCAGCGATAACAAGATTGGTTCAAAAGTCTTTAACCAGTTGCTGATCATTGCCGGTAAGGATGAAGTTTCTGATCCCATTGAAGTTGAATTGCCAATTGGCAAAAAAGAGGCAATGAAAGAAGCTGCCATTCTTGAAGACCTGGCTGATATTCCTATCCTCATGCGTATTCAGATGGAGTACTCCGTCTATAACGGTAAGATTCAGGAAAAGAAAGTCATCAAAGCCTTCTTCCGCGAATCCGATAACGCTTCTGCTGAAGAAATCGTTAACGAAAGTGATGCTGGTGAATCGTTTGAAAAGGAAATGAAGTACGTAGATAACGTCACGTACAAAGACGACCTGACACCTGAAACAATTCAAGCCTGGATTGCTGGTGGTCGTAAAGACGGTCTACCTGCAGGTTCCTCAGCCGGTTCGTCTTCCGAACCAGCCAAGAAACCCGCTTTTGGTAAGCGTCGTTTTGGTGCTGATAAAGAGTAATCTCTTTAGAATACGTGAGTCGGTACTATGTTGCCGACTCCCGGATCTGCCCAGGGGTTGTGGAATATACCCAAATGAGAATTAAATTTGGAAATGATATTCGCGTCTTCTATTGAAGAACCTTCCAAACCAACCAACTCGTTTATAGCTTCTTCAATCCCGAAACTTACCGGACGGTCTTTGATCATCCGGTAAATCGTTTTCTGAATCCTCAGCCAATACGAAGGAAACATAAGAATGCCCACATCGCTTAACTGACGAACTTTAACCGGCATTGCCTCTTTGTAGTCAGGAAAAGAATCAATAACCTCCAACTCTGCTTTTTTAGCGCTCATGCCATTGCCCATCAGATGACGGTACAGCGTTTCTTTAGCCATCACGTCACTGAGATCCGTCATGTGACTGCCCAGCTTAACAAACTCACTGTCCGGACTGTTTAGGTACTGGTGCATGTACGCTACTGCGTCTTCCTTGGTTTTAATGTCTTTCCAACGATCCGCTATTTCATTGATCGATTTTTCAACTTCTTTTGTAGACCCTACCTGTCCAAACACAGGACTAACAGTTTCAAGAAGTTCTTCTAAACCTACGTTCCACTTAGCACTCTTAATGAGAAGTCTTCCAACTGAGTTGTTTTTACCTTCATTGTCTTGAAATACCTTTTTTAGAATAGCATCAAGATCGCTTTTGAATCCCGATGAGGGATCGTCTGTGTTCATGATCAATTCTGATCCGAGTGAATTTAAAAACCCTCTTTCGATAAACCCGTTTGCGGGATGGTTTTTAAGTTCTTTCTGAATTTTATCCATCTGATCTTTATAGTCACCAGGATTTGAATAGCTTCGTACTTTCAGATCCATGTACCTGTTACGGATACCGTGGTACTCGTTAAACTCAGTGCTGATTTTTCGGTACTGCCTTTGCAGGAACACCGGATCTACGCCTCTGATGCCCAGGTACGTGATGTTCGATACGTTGTCGTTAAGAATCTTGACAGGGTTCAGCGCAATCAAGCCTATCTTCATTCCGGATACGATGTTTTTGGTAATTCTCAACGCCCACTGTAGTTTAGGATCACGTACCACAGACCGTTCTGAGGCACCGATCAACCAGTAGCCAATGTCTTTTCTGACGTACTGAATTTTTTCATCAAACCGATTGTGGTCAGAAAGACTTTTTGTAACGGGTGTGTAGTGCTTCAGCAACTCTGGGTGCTTAGACATATCAAAATCGTTAGTTGATCCCAAGAACCAAGGGTTATCTCGACTGGGATCTTTAACCAACCTTTTCAAGCTGTCGGTATCCTTAGATTTCAAATCCCAATAGGTCTCTTTCTCCAGTAACTTATTCCTGATAATTTCTGACTCTTTCATGGTCATATTATGTGCCATTGTTCTGACCAGGCTCTGGCTTGGGTCCTTACTGGCCCCTAGCTTATGTCTCTGGTCTTCACTCAGGACCATGACGTAGCTTCCATCAGCTGTCTTAACCACGTTGTTAAACGACTTGAAAGCCTCTGTAACAGGTATGTCTGCAGTCTGTGTACGAATGTCTGTAAACACACCTTCTTGATACGTCTGATCAATTTCAGACTTGTACAATATGACTGGCTGGTTTTCATCACCTGAGGTTTTTAAACGCTTCCAGCCATCCTTTTCGTACTTGGCCATAAACCGCATATCATTAGGATGAACTGCCCGTTTCACGATGGGAGTTTCAAAATTTTCAGCCAGGCCGTTGTCTCGAAGTTTGGAAGTATTAATTCCACCTTCAAAAGTCAGAGACTCGTTAGCCAATACAGTGTCTTTGATAAGCGTCAAAAGCTCAGTGTTGCCCAAAAATTCAGTGAACCGATCTTGTCCCAATTCCTGAATTGATCGCAAAGCTACGTAAGCCCTGGCGTTGTTTTGGTTATCACCTGCTGAACCCATGATCTGTTTGACGTTGTAGTAAGTCTTGCTGGTAATCTCACCATCAACGTTCATTTTTACAATGGTATCTAACTTGTTAGTTGCGTCTGACTTTAAAGATGCTTTTAGCTCATCTACTTTGGCATCGATATCGGTAACGGTCTCAGCAAGCAGAAAGTAATCCTGTATGGCCATTTTTTGAGTGAAATCACGATAGCTTCTGAGTTGGCCTTCGGTCATGTTAAAAGTAAGTTTTTTAAACTTACGAAGCTCTCTGCTTACCAGGTCGTTACGCTCAGCCCTCAACCTCGAAAACGTAGACAGAACTTCGTTTTTGGTTTCGTTGTTGATGTTGCTGTTGGTGATTTTGTGCACCAAGCTCTGAAGCGCCTCAGATCCATCGTAGATGCCTTTCATGTAGTCAGCTGCCTGACTGTAGACAGGAAACTTGTCACGCACAATCCCATCCAGAGATGCTGTCCAAGATCCTATTTTTCGTACCGCTGGATCATTTATAGACCTGGCCATTGAACTGTTTAAAAGCTCGAAGTAATCACGAGACTTTTTTACGTAGTCACCTGCCCGAGACCCAGAATATAGGTCTTCACCAAATTCCTTTTGTAGTTGCAAATTTTGCTCGTAAGAATTTTCCCTCATCGACTTACCACCTTCGATGAGACCGTTTATAGAACTGTACAGAATCTCAGCATCTACTGTGTCCATGCTTAGATCCGCAGCTGTAGGACTTTTTAAAATCCTTTGGATGCTCTTAACAACTCGGCCAATAATTCCTTTTAAGGTGTTGCCAGATCCAAATTGCTTATAAACCTCTTTAGCTACTGAAGGTTCAGTGCTCATTATGGAGACAAACTCACCCAAAGCTGTTTTTTCATTAGCCTGGTTTTTGGCGTAAACAATCCGGTTTTTGGTTTCTCCGGAAAGCTTGCTTGCATCAATTTTAGCTAACGCTTTCTGGATGTACTTCATGTCACGAAGATTTTGATTGAAGCTACCTTTGCCTGTTATCAGTTCAACCTGTTCAACAAACTCAGAATTTTTATCCGCTTCAAACGTTTTTTCGATCATGCCAACGGTGTAGCTGTGAACAATTTCGTGTTCAATGTCAGCTATGGTTGCAGTGTCAGAAATGGTGATTGTGTCGGTATCTGACTGGAAAGAATCTACTGTGCCTTTAACTACTGCCGACTTGTTAGTGCTTTTCAGGAATCCCGCAATGATAGGTGACTTAGCAGAAAGCTTTTCCAAAGCTCTCTGCGTAGCAGCATCACGGTTACTTACCTGTCTTTTTGGACTAACTTTCGGGCTGCTATTCGTGCTTTGCGTTCCTTCGATTTTTTGCTTTGTAGTTCTGGGTGTTGCCTCTTTTGCTTTGACACCTGAGACTTCAAGATTTCGATAGCCATTTCCGTCGCCAATAACACTATTCGTTTCTGCATCAAAGTTGTCCTTTAGAGCCTGTTGTTTGGTAGCTTTACGCTTTCTGGTAAACTCAAGTATACCATCAAAAGACTTATCTTCGTCAGTTTTTTTACCTGAAAAAGCTTTAATAGCTAACATAACCTGCTCTTGGATATCAAAATGCTGAGCAACTTTCAGAGTCTCTGCTATGTATTTTGAGTCGTTCTCCATGACCAAATGGGCGTTGGAGAAGTACGCATCGTGTACCGTTATGACTCCGGTATTGTGCTTCGTAGGTAGCCCCTTAAGGCTTCCAAACATAGCTGCAGTATCGGCTGTGTGGATCATCGAAGTGTTCATTACAGTTTCTGCAAGACGGTCTTCACGGGTCAAAACAACGTCACCACCGTCAACCTCACGAGCAACATCATAAAGTTTGGTCAACGGTACGCCGTATTCCCTCAACTCTGCTAGTGTAGGTTCAATGCTTCCACCTGACTCAGCCCGTTCAACTACCCAGGCTGCAGGCATCACTTTGAACTGTGGATCACCTACGTTTTGGCTAATAAGGTTAAATACCCTTTTAGCCATAGATTTGTGGTTGTCCAAATACTTTCTTCTAACAGTCGTACCCAAAGCATCGTACAAAAAATTACCAACTCCGGAATTTATAAATCCTTGTTCCAGTGACGCTTTTAACTTTTTATCGGTTTTTTTCAAATCATTGACATCTTTTTGAGTAGTTACCTTTGTAGGTAAAAGATCATTAAGAAGTTTAATTAGCTCCGGACTAACAGCATTGTTGTTTCTGAGCTTACCTAAAAGTTTTTCAGTAAAAGTTTCTGCCATAGATTCTACGGCCCCATCTTCAGACTGGTCGTAGATGAATGTCATCGTTGGTGACTTGGAGAGTTCTCGAAAATCCCCGTCAAATAGATCGTCTTTGACCGATGTTAAAACAGACCTAACGGTTTCTTCATTAAGCTTCCGATCTAATGAAAGCTCGTAGATACCATCACTATCCGGTTCTTCATCTAAAAACGGCTGTAAAGCGTTTGTAAGAATGCCGTATATGTCTTTAACTTCTGCGAGATCCTGTTCTTCGTTACTTTTAAACACACCCAAACTTTTCAAGACTTTGGTAATGTCTTCTTCCTGTGTAGAACCAATAGCTTGCAACAGTGTTAACAAACCACCCGAACCGGTAGCGTCACTGGATACCATGTAGGTAGACGTTATCCGCTTGGAATCAAGACTTTCACGAATGCCTTTAATCGCTTTTACAGAAGATAAAAGATCAGAAAAGTTTTCAAATTTTAGACCGGAATTGCTCATTGCCCTCAAAGCGGTTAGCTGACTGTTAGCACTTCTTGCTTCACTGTATTTGTTGTAAGCGTTCAAAGCTTTTTGAATTTCAGCACCCATAGGCTCACTGCTCATGTCTTCTTTAAGCAGTGTTTGAGCAGGTACGGTACCGTCTTTGCCTTTAGGCAGAGTAGATCTGGCTACCTTATCTACGTAGTACTTATAAACGTCTGATCCAACTTCCATAGCATAGGGTTCAACTTCCATAGCAAATCTCATGCTTTTGGAAGTCTGCGGGTTAAGTACTGAGTTCTCCATGTAAGCCCTGGCATTGCGTCCCAGGAACATTTTGAAGAACAGTGCAGGGTTATCTTTAAACTTTGAAAAGTACTCAACTACGTCATCTATAGGCGTAGACTTAGAAAGATTTCTGCCCATATTACTGGCTTTATCTGACTCAATATCATTACTCTGTTCCATGTTAAACAGCTTGCTTAGTGACAGAGCGTCTAAATTATTGTTTATCCAAGATGAGGCACTTTTACTAATATTCTCTGTTTCTTTTGCAATGTTGGCAAACAAGCTATGTACGTCACTGTTCATGTACAGCGGTTTGCTTTCTATTTCTCTAACCGATTTCAATAATTCTTTATTGCCCTTGTACGAACTTTTTTTAGTGAATGTGTCAGGGTCGTAACTCATGAATCCGGTTTTTGGAAAAATGATTGTTTCCGGAACAGTGACATAAGACACTGCATCAATCATTTTTAGGTAAGATCCAAATACGCTATCAGATTGTTCGGATGTTTTGCCTAGAATCGTATCTAAATCAGCACTGCCTTCTTTTGTAGAAAGGTCAAGAGATTTTGGAATTAACGTTACAGACTTCATATTAGTGGTGTGGGCATCAGGACCACGAGGCATTCTTTTTTTATCACCATCAATGTAATCAATAAGCGTAGATTGACCGCTGTTAGCTTCGTTAATTTTTACAAAACCACCATCTTGTAAAGATTCAAGAATCCTTTCGCCCACCAGGTAATACATGTGCTCAGCTTTAGCTGCGCTGTTTTCTTCACCCAAGCCGGTAGACCTGTACCCATTTTGGTACAGGACTTTACGACCGATCATAGCAGCCAATCTTGCCATAGGAATGTTAGGCACACTGCCAGGACTTATTACAGTAAGCGGCACTCTCATGTTGCTTGCTTTATTTACTTCACCTGCAATAGAAGAAATAATTTCTTTCAAAGCGACCATTTGAGAGCGTGCAGATTTATCGCTGCTTTCTCCCAAAGAACTTTTACTTTTAAGCCTATCAACAAGAGTTTTTACTTTTTGCTTGTGAGTTGGTGAAATACCGGCTAATGCGCCTTCCAATTTTCTGGTTAAACGATCAGATTGGGAACTTACTGACTGAGGCACTCGGTAGTTTTCTAACATATTAGCTACGTCAGTATCAGAGATGTTCCAAACGTTTACACGAGTATCTTGGTCACCAAGTTGGTTTATTTCTACCTCTTGGGCAATCTCTCTCAACGTATCAAGATAATCTTCAATGCTTATGCAATTTGCCATTTTTAGACCTTACAAATGTGGTTGCCCAGAATTTCTACCATCTTAGCATTAACTTTAGACATGTTAGGAGCAGATCTAAAAACAGCACCGTCTTCTTCTATAACAACATCAGAATCATCTTGATTGTTGGTGTCGGATTCGTTAGCACTCTTCTTTCTTTGCCGTGTTGGCTCAGTGTTAGGCTCAGCAGAATCTTTAAGCACTTCTGACATACGGTCACGTAGAATCTTTTCTAAAGAAGGTTCTCTTACAGCTGGGAATATTCTTTCCATGACAGCTATCAAGTAATCTGGGTTACTTGTTTTGAAAACCTTTGAAAGTCCTTTTATAGTCTTTTTTGCAAAAACTCCATCTTCTCCAACTATTATGGCTGTTTTTGATTGGAGCAAAGCTTCTTGATCTACGTTATCGCCACTTTTACCTTCTTCGCTTTCAAGAATATTTTTTATAACTTTATTAATTCCTGATATTGCAGCTCTTTGTACATCAGTGTCTTCTGATACAAAAACGTCTTCGTTGGTGACACGATCAATCAGCTTATCTACTGTGGTAATGCCCATACTTTTCAGTTTGTCAGTAGCTGGCTTAGCCCAGGCAGTTGCCTTGCTAGCGGCTCCTGTAACTGTACTAGCAGCGGCTTTTACCTTACTTGTTACAGACGCATCGGGTCTGGATTCAAGCTCTGTCCGTGCCTTGGAAAGCTTTCTGGCGATGTTTTTAACGGCAGTTTCACTCAGGGTAGCTTCACCCGTTTTACTAAAATCCGTTTTCTTGTAGTTTTCAAGAGCGTTTTCCAGGGACTGCAGAGTTTCCATGTCCTCTATGCTGCCTTTTCTGGCATTGGACAGTTCTATGCTCAAGGCTCTTGGGTTGGTTACAGTAGCCCCTGCTTGGCTGGCTTCTTTTACGCTGTCACCAAGATTATCGTAAGTTAGGGCAGAATCGTTTTTGAGGTTTACCCGCTTTTGATCTTTTTCTTTCTGATCAGCCCAGCTTCTAATTTCTCTGACAGCATTTTTGCTGTTGTCAGGAGAGTTAGTTTCTAACGATGTTGCCAGAGACCTGGCTGCACTGACCGAGTTGAGTGATTCCAAACGACCTTTAAGTTTCTGCACAGACTCTTTGCTGTTTGCGTACTTAACACCTTTTTTGGTGTTTTCCTCTACGGATTCCGATATGAAATCTACAGCTGCTTCGGCTACGCCTAACGTTGCAGAAGACTTAAAATTCTTAATGTCATCTGCAAAGGCTTGACCAAACTCTTTGGTAGATTCTACTTTGCTGACTACGTAATTTTTTACAGCCTCAATTTCTTCTGGAGCAAGATCCAGGATTTTTGCAAAGTCATCACCTACACGCTTTACAACTTTCCTTCCTGCTATAAAACCGTTTTGAAGCTTTTCTTCAGTAAGGGCGTTAACACTGTCTTTTTTATAAGAACGTACAAGTTTGTTAGACACAGACTCAAATACTTTCGGATCTGACAAATCTCTACCTGCAGCTACTCTAACCATTTCAGCTTTAACAGCTTCGTCAGTAACGTTTTGAAAATTTCCTGAGTCAGCTACTACAGATACTTTTCTTGCAGATTCTGTTTGAATCTCTTGAGCTGCTGCACGTAGGTTTTTACGCTCTTCAATGTCAGCTTCCTGGTCTGCAGGGTTTAGCCTGTCACGGGCAGCGTTGTAAGAGCTTTTAACGATCTTGTCACCCGTTGCTACAGCTACGTCAGCTACTGCACCAACCGCTAATCCAGGCGCTGATAGAGTAGATTTGATACCACCACCAGCTACTGCGCCGAGAATAGCGGCTACGTCAGCCTCATTCTGATTGTCTTGGTCATTAAGCTCTTTATACGCTGAAGCAAAAAGCCCACCAGCTTCTTCTGGGTCCATGTGCACACTTAGAATCTGAGCCCAGGTTTGAGAGTACTCCTGAACAGCTTCTGCACCACCTGCTACAAATACTGCTCCTAAACCACCACCAATTCTTTTAGCGATAGATTTAACAGCACCTTGATCCAGGTACTTGGACATCTGTTTCATTTCGTTGGTGAATTTTTGTTTTACAGTATTACCAACAAAACTTTTTGATCCTGGCAAATAGAGCATTTTAACACTTTGAATCTGCATAGCAGACGTGGCCAAAATAGCCACAGTTGTTCCGGCAAGCCTTTGAGGGCTCATCTTTTCGCCGGTTTCTTGCTCGTACTCAACTTTGGTTTGTTGAACCAGGTCGGCTGTTAAAACACTGGCCTGTGTAGATTTTTTTGCTACGGTACCTGCCAAATCTTTTGCAAATTTTACCGCTTTGATGGATTCTTTTGCCTTGTCGTAAGAATCATCAATTTTACCAATAAGGTCAAAAGTGTTTTTGGCTTTTTTGGCCAACAGTGCTACACCAGCACCACCAATAGGAGCCGCAAGTGCACCTGCAGCCATTTCTACAAGAGATGAGCCTGAATCCGCTATAACACCAAATGCTTCAGGTATAGCTTTACCAAACGCTGGAAGTAAACCGTCTTCTACATAGGTGTTCATAACACCTTGCAGATCCTGGTTAACAGCCTGACGCTGATCAAAACTTACCCCTGCCATTTCATCAGCTGCCGATGCTTGACGGTTCTCAGGGTCAGATTGGCGGCTCCAGCCTGTTTCTACTGAATCGTCAAACTGGGTATCAAACATAGAATTGGAAATGCTCTTACCCATGTCGGCAAGACTGCCACCAGACTTATAAAGGCTAGACTCAAATCGGTCACCCAAGCCTGGTGTTCTGTTTGAATTGCCACCATTCATCAAAGATTCAAGGCCGTTACCTGAATCTTCTGAAATAGTAGGTACTTCTGGTGCTCCAAAAAGCCTGTCTTTCTTTTCTTGAAGCTTTGTTTTAGGTACAGGAGCAAGAACAGGAGCAGCCAAGCTCATTGATGACCTCTGTGCCATTATCTCGTCTAACGTCGCCATTTTTCCTTTACCTATTTTTTACCGTTTAGGAATACTAGGTATTGAGTTTTTCATTTCCTATAGAAACTGATTTGGAAAATTACTCTTCAACATGCTTCTGTTCAGTTCTATCTGCTCGGACCCATTAGCCTGTGAGTAAATTTCAGACTGGTTAGGCTCATAGGACATTTCTGCTAGCGAAAGCCCGTTACCTGTGGGTCCGGTCTCTTGTCTGGACGGTGCTGGGGTGTTGCCGGGCAACATAAGTTGTGATGTTTTATCAGCTCTGCCGAATTTTTTAAAAATAGTTCTTAGCTCTAATACTTCATTATCACTTGCTGACCCACTTTTAATTCTATTAACTATTGATTGAGCCCTGCTTCTATACTCTTGATCTGGTATCGCATTTTTTAAGTATCCGGCTGTCATTAATGAAACACTTTCTTTAGTACTTTTTACATAGTTATCATCTTGTTTATCATCAATAGTATTCAATTCGGCAAACAATTTAGTACTGTCATTGCCTGAAGGAGTGTTTGAAAGCTGTTCTTCAATAGCCATTTTTTGATTTTGTAGCAACTCTGATTCACTGCTTGTTGCCATTCCAGCAAGCTGTGCTTCAAGAGAATTTCCCGTTTGTTTTGTACCACTTTCAGGAGAGGTACCCTGTCCAGGTCTATTTCCACCTTCACCCAAAGCATTGGCAATAGGATCAGGGTCTTCAATGTCATCTACTGTCACTTCTGGAGCAGGAGCGGGGTTATTAGCACTAGCTTCCGGAACCGGTACAGGAGCAGGTACAGAAGCCGCGGGTGATGGGTTTCCTCCGCCTTGTTGCTTCGGTACAGATTCTTGAAGAAGTAATCCAAATTCTTCAAGCAATGCGGGATCGTTCATTAACTGATACTGTTCGTCAGAAGTAAGAACTCCACCCTGTTGTCTGTATAGTTCACCTACTTTACCGATGGTTTCAAATCTCATATTCATGTCATTTTGAGAAATTTCACCCAACTGAGATAAAGATAAGCCACCATTTCGTCCGTTTCTACCACGACCTTCAGCCTGATCTTGAAGAATCCTAGCGTTAGTTGTTATGGTTTGAAAAAGTTCACTTTTAGAGTTTTTTAAATCTTTTGTATCTTGTCCGTTAGGCAGTTTTCCATTTTGTGACATGCCTAAAACAACAGAATTAAAATACTGAGGTTTTATACCTTGTTGGGTTTGTGCCAACAACCCTGCAGCTCTAAGTTCATCTTTGTAAATTTCATGATTTGAACCAGGGAAGTTAATACTTAAACCTCTTGAACCTTCTTCAAATTGTGAATCTACCCCAGTCTGAACTTCTTTTACAAATTCTGCTTCTGACCTATAACCGCTACTCCCTTTTGTTCCATAAGATCCTTGGCCATTTTCACCATTAGGATTGTACTTAGCTATCATGGACCCAACACCACCATTAAGAGCTGTATCAAGGTAAGCTTTCATGACATTTTCATTAGGTGCTTTAGGTGCTGTAAAGTTGGCAGCCATAATCCTTTCAGCTTCTGATGCGGCTTTTGTTCTATCCAACCCATACTCGTTTACAAATTGGTTTTCAAGATCGAATCGCATCGTTTTTTGGTCAACAAAAGCACCAGGAGTCTGTGTTATTTTTTCTCTAGTTCTTTGACGCATTCCGTCCCGCTGCTCTGGGGTGGCATTTGGGTACGCTGTATCAAATTGTTTTAGGGTATCCGCTTCTAAACGGAACCCTTCCTTAGCATCTGACAGGTAGCCGCTTGCAGAATCTGTAGAGTATTTACCCATTGCCATATTTTCTTGACGAACTCTTTCACGTTCAGACTCTGCTGCTGTTAACGCCCGTTTTCCGGCACCTTTTTCCCAGTCAAACATATTTTGGCTAAGTTTTTCTTTTTCTTGGTTCGCCCTGGCAGATTCTGACACACTCAAAAATCTGGCTAAGTCGTTAGCTCCAGGCGAATTTGGAACCGATAATGAAGCTGGTCTTTGTACATTAAGATCGTAAGCAGCCATGAGTGTTTCCTATTACTGATTCATTTGAGCTACGCGCTCATTTCTTTGACGAATAGCTTCAGACGTTCCATCTTGGCGTGCAACACTGCGATCAAATGCTACCTTTGACTGAGACATCTGTTGACCGATGTTTTTGCGATTAATATCGTTGTTTTTGCGTGCATCTTTCATGTTTTGAAGCATACCTACAAGAGATACACCGCTACCTATAAGGTTCATGCCTTGTCCCATATTACCAATCATACTGTCACCACCCCAAAATGGCATACCACCACCACCGTTAACATCTAAACCACCCATTGCAGGATCTGGCATTCCTGCTGTTGGTGCAGATCCACCTTTACCCAGGCTTTGTCTTACGTCTAAAGATGGATAAGCTGTATAAGAACTCATCCCTGTACCTGGAACTTGATTCCTATTAGCCAGTGAAGGCAATCCACTGTTAACTTCAAAGGGTTGATAATAAGATCCGTTTTCAGCCATTTTAATATACCTTTTTAATGTATGCCCAAGTCTAAAAGTGCACTGTGGTAATTTTTAACAAGTCTATCATAAGCACCTGTCAATTGAGCGTTATAGTCGTACTGTGCGTCTCTGGATTGATACAGCATGGTTTCTGTAGAACTTAATGATGCGTAAAAAGATGCGTCTAATATAGAATTGCTTGCTGGGGAATTATTCTCATAGTAATCTTCTTTTTCCTTCATTTCCTCCATAAGTTTTTCGGTTTCTGCCGTCATCTCTTCAAGTTCTACTTTGTACACTGTGCCCAATCCAGCTGAGTATGCAGTTATAGCCGATGTCACACCCTCAGCGGTAAAGAACCCAACTTGCTCAAGACCTGAAAAGTCTCTCATTATAAATGCAGCTATAAGTCCTATAGCAGCTGCTAAAGCAGCACTTCCGGTAGCCGCTGCAATCTCTACTACAATTTCCATTACAACATAACTTATAACAACCTGCTGAATTACTGCCCAAACACCTGCGTAAAAACCACTTGCTGCTCCGAACGTAATAGCGGTAAGTACAATAGACACTATTATCAAAGCAAATTTTATAAAGCTGAAAAATGCCGCAGTTTCGTACCAAGCTAAGTGAGTTACTTCGATCGAATAAAAATCAACACGAAATATTTTCTGGTAAACCTTCATCAGTTCTTCATTAGTTAACTGATCATAAACGTACCAGGACAGTGGAATTGTGAATGAACTGTCTTTAAGTGTGTTAAACGCTGCTTTATGGTAACCGTCGTACTTTATACTCGACATGCTGTTCATGTTTTCTATTACGATTTCATCGTAGCTGATAGCCGTTTTTTGAAATCTTAAAGTTAGCTTGTTTTCGTAACTTGTCCACGCAATTTCGTGTGTATGAATACCTACGGTGCCAATAGACCCAGATATGTCTTTAACGTAACTGTGATTTGTCCAAACATTTCCGTTGTTAACATCTTGCTCACTGAAGGCAGAAGTGTACTTTCCAGAATTAGAGGTAATACCTCTAACTTCTATAATTTCATAAAACGTTAGATAAAGAAGTTTTGCAACTTCTGGCCCTGTATCACTTGGGCTAACTGCAAAATTTACGTAAGCGTCATCTACCGTATCTTTATCTGGGTTAGCTTCTACACCCGCTATAAGATCGTCTACGTTTAGATCTACCAATCTCAAAAGGTTTTTTGTTGTCTTATATTCTTCTCCATCTTTGTCAAAATCTACGTTTACTTTGTCTTTTCTTATAATGCCAACAGGGAGCATTTCAAGTTCACTAATAACAGTATTTAAAGGATCAATGTCTGGATACAGGTTTGAGCTGTAATAGTAGATCCAGTAGTACCAATCGGTAGAACTTTGACCACTGGTGTAGTATTTACACACCATTGCTCTTTCGTCCACAAACTGTGGCTCTATAAATGTTGCTACATAAACTGATGTATCAGGAGCTGGTCCACCAGGGTCAGAATCTATAATAGTTACAGTTGCCACTCTTGAAGTATCTACGCTGACATCTGAGCAGTTTTGCAAAGCAACTGTGAAGTCTTCTCTCGATCCTGTTGATACATCGGCTGTCATTGGTACGACTATGTTTTGAACTTCTCCTGCAGTTCCTGCAAAAGTTAACGTACCTCCAGTACCGTCGTAGTCAACACCTGCAATTGCTGTTCCTTCAGGCAGTGTATAATCTACTGTAAACCCTCCGGAAACATCCTGGGTCAGCTTTATTGGTACCGTCACCGTAGTATCTGACTCATTTACGTAGATAGAATCCAGAGTCAAAACCAAAGAATCGTTATCGTAAACAGAAGTATCTACTGAGTCTAATGTGATTACTAAATCTTCAAAAGCTCCGTTCGTATTTGTTATCGAATCTACGGTTGTTACTATATTACCCAAAGACTCGCTTATTGCGTCTTCTGTTATTGATACTGCTATTGATACAGAGCTTGAACCACCAGCCATTACAGCCGATGCCGGTGCTGTGTACTGGCTTGAATCTACTGTTCCAGAATAGGTGAAATTTACTGTTACACTTTCCCCTACAGGAACTGGTCTGTTAGATCTTACAATTAGATTAACAGTACTGCTTTCTGTTACTTCGGATGGTCCTTCTATCCAAAACGAAGCTCTTTCAGCTACCCTGGTTATTAATATTTCATAGTTATTAGATCCACTCAGGTACGTAACACTGCCCCAAGCCCAGTTGCTAAATGTTTTTCCCCACTCATTATCGTAAGTCAGCTGATTAAGACCTGGCTTATAGTTTGTGGTACCGCCTTGAAGCTGGAATTTGAAGTGTTCTTCAGAAGTTGGGTAGCTGTTAGAACTGTATGTAAGTACAGAATTGGTAGAGTAAACAACGTCTATTGCATCTTTAATAGCACTTTCATCTTTATTTTCACCCTGCACAGACATACTAGGCAAACCGTGTATGTATCTACCTTTATCTGCGAAATTGTAATACCCATTTATCTTTCCTCTGGTTAAATTCATTTCAAAATACACGAACTTCCAGAAAGAAATATCACTTTTAAGCCACCGCATTACTGCTCTTGTTTTTGCAGCTTTTACTACGTCTTCAGTATTTTCGTCAAACATTTTTGTAGATATTTTTGATACAGTAACTACAGTCTCATCCTCAATACCAAAAAGCCCAAGAACATCTCCCAATTCTCTAAGTACAATTTCGTTCCAGACAAAAGACACGAAAGACTCAATTGCGTCACCGATTGCTCCTAGTACACTTTCTATAGCGTCAATTACTGCGCTCACTTTTCCAATCTCCTAAGCCTTAGCTTTTCAAATTTTCTTATGAGATCGTCAGTACGTATAAGTAGTCTGTCACCATTAGTCCTGTGACGGTATATTGCTGTCTTTGAAAGCATTCCTTTGTACTCTTTTATATCCTTGCCTATGTGCAGAGTAAGGTACAAAAAAATTGTGTCTTTCTTATCCTCTGGAACATGTTTTGGTATTCCAGCAATCATTGCCATCATCATCAACGGATAGTTTTTACCGTAGATTGAAACAGCATCTGCAAAAGCTTCTTTGGTTTTTTTGTAGTACATAAAACACTCATCACCTTTGGTGACAAACGCTGTTCCATCCTCTACACAATCTTTCATTTTACTAATATGGTCATCTTGAAACTCTGGTTCAATGTACTCTTTTATTTTTTGAAAATGCCTTGCTACGTCACCTTCAACGCAATTTCTAAATTCTACGTCAGGTCCCATTATTGCCGGTGTGGTAAACATTATTTCACCACCAAGAAAGAACCGTAAAATCCTCCAAGACCATTTGCCGTAACAAGTATTTTTCCTACAATTTCAGGATCGTCTAAAACCATACACGTTTCCAGGAGTGCGCTAACGCCCTGGGTGTGTCCTATGTCCTGCTTATAGGTTATAGGTGTAGCTATGGCAGCCAGACCTGATTCGCCCTCTGTGTTGGACGGTGTGCCGGTACCGTGCAGTTTTACGTAATCTACTGGGTACTCAGGTATTAAGGTGTCCAAGACTTCCTTCGGGAAATGGAAAGGGTTTTGTTGGTATGTGTACTTCCAAACGGGGTTATGGATACCATAGCCTTTACAAAGCCGAATGTAAGCAAACCCATCTCCGCAGGTGATTGGTATTCTAAGCTCACTGAACAAGGCAAGAGTAGCGTCAGTAGTTCTTTCAGCACCTATCACTATCACCTCTTCTACCATACCGCTTTCAAGCAGTGCTCTAGCCTCCCAGATTGCTTGTACTCCAGCAGCGCAGGTACTCGTTATCATATTAACGTGCTTGAGGTGTTCTTTGTTCTTGAAGGTGTGAACCCACTCATGGGCAATGTAACTGGTACCGCTTTTCAGTATGGCAGCCTTGCTTACTTTTACAGGCTCTCGCATACCGTTGTCTGACTGAGACACCAGGAAGCCATCAACGTACAAGAAGGCTGTAGGTCTGGTTAAAACGATGTCTAAATCAGCCATCTTAATAAACTGACCGACACTGGGCCGGTCCCTTTTCAGGTCTGGTATTGCTACGTAGCCGTTTTCTTTTACGGTTCCTTTGAAGTACTTGAAATCGCTAATATGCATTGTTTCACCAGGTCCCTGACAGTAAGTTCTTCTATTCCGTGTAGTTCTTCACCTTCAGTAAATCCTTCCATGTCACCAAATTCTTCTTCTAACGCTACTAACGTTAACACAACCCCCAGACTGTCCAGTTCAGAATCCATAAACATGTCGTCGATTCCAACTGAACGGCCTTTTTCTTCCTCGATTGCTTCGTTAATTAAGTCGAGAACTTCTTTTTTTGTCTTCATATAGTTCCTGCCGATGGTGCCAAGTCATCAAAAATTGAGTTAGCTACCATTTCCAAGGAAACACTGCTATTCAGACTAGGTGCTGGAGCTGTGACTGCACCGTTAGTCGTAGTTTCGATAGCGAAACCTTCAAACATCTGCTTGAGCAAATTCTGCTTGCCGTTTACTTTGAATCCAAGTGTCTGAGCTTCGATCAACAAAACTTTCTTGGCCGATTCCAGATCCATACGAACTGTAGCAGCAAGCTGCTCAAGATCCCTTGACTGCAAAAGATCAATTTCTTCTTCCAGTTTGGAAGTTTCAAGAGGTCTTATATTGGCTGTTACGTAAATCTGATCCGATTCTTTAGCGTTTACAAAGGCTACATCGGCGTTTGTTTTGTTCGTGTTGTCAATTGCATTACTGGCAGTAGCTACTTCTTGTGCTGCTTTCAATGCCCGTTCTACTACGCCATTCAAAAGAAGCTCTGAATTTTGAGTAGTCAGCAATTCGCTTTCTTTACCAATTTTTATAACCTGCTTACTGTTCAGCAGATTTTTTCTGTTTGTGTCTTTACGCGAAGCATCAATACTTTCGTACTGGGCAGCTGTTTGAGCAATAATCAGATCAATCTGTTCCTGATTCTTTTTCTTTTCAAGATCAATGAGACCGCCAGCCTCATTTTTCTTTTGCTCGCTCAGTATCTGCTCACTAATGAGTTCGGCCTGTTTTGCAGACTGTTGCTCACTCAGAAGAAATTTTACAGATTCTGACAAAGCAGACTGCATTGACCCCAGATAAACACTCCAGTAATCATTGCCTGTTATACGTCCTGCTTTGTACTGAGACTCAATATGCTGTTCAATTGACTGTATAAGCTTGTCAAATACACCTGTACCATTATCAGCGTTAGTGCTGTCTGTAAGGTTGGTTAGTTCTATATCTGCCATTTTCTTACACCGTCACTTGTTGGTATATGTGAGTGTCAGGTTCGCTAACTCTAAGGAAATACTCATAGAAAATATTGTTGTACTCTTTATTTCCCATTGTCAGTACAACAACCCAAACTCCTACCATATCCGGGTTTAGACGGTACGTTGCAGCTCCTGTCGTGATATCTGTAGGAGCTATAAAGTCTGCCGTCTTTACTGCACCACCAGGCTCCAAAATACCGTCAAGGTACGTAGACGAGCCATCAGGTCTTTTGATGGATACGTCAAAATCTGTATTTTGGTAACCGGATACCGTTGCTGGCAGTATCCAGTTAACTTCTATTTCAGTGTTGATTACAAACATTATAATTTTACCATTGTAGCTACGTCAAATTTCATAAAAATTCATCTTTAACAACGTAGGCCTCTACGGAAACTGTTTTTCCAATATCTGCAGAACTATACCTTATAACTCCACCCGTATTAAACAAAGCGTAGTTACCAGCCTGTAAAGCAGTATCGGTATCATTAGTTCCTATGTTAACCGCTTCTACTCCGTCTATAAAAACCTTAGTCGGGTCAGGATCAGTTATTCGGTAAAGAGGATCAAATACTCCTGTATCTACCCCATTACCAATATAGGTGTAATAGTCTGGGTTGGTTTCATCCAAAGAATAATACTGCACAAGTTCAAGACCGTAATTACTTCTTGGAACACACGCCATATCAAAATAGTAATCTACCAGGGGAACAGTTCCTATTGCTGGAGACTCATACAAGGTAACCCAACCAGGAGATTCAGTAGTAGAATACTGATAAACCATTATTCCGCTGTTAAGCAAAATTATCCTAAATACGCTGTTATTTGTGTTGTCGTAAGGAATATCTTCAACAAACGCCCTTTCTATTCCAGACTCGATAACAGCTACTCTCATACGATAATCGCCAGGGCTGCCAACAGCTTCGCTGTCAGTAAAAAAAGCATACTGTATTGTTGCAGGGTCCAGCAATGTTCCTAAAACACTACTGTCACTTAACCCTATGTATGACTGTTGAGGGTATCTACCGTCGCTATAAATAGTAAACTGAAAAGCTCCCTGAACATTACTGTAATCTCCAAAAATTGTGTTATTAGGAAGAAAGGAAACTGCACTTCCACTGAGTACAGGAGCAGCAGACCTTATACGACCGGTGTAGTTACCAGTTAAACCATTACCTGTTCCAAGTACCTTTCCTGCAAGAGCGTCAGTATTCATGTTTGATTTATCAACAAAATCTGCATCATCTTGCGGGATAAAAGTTGTAAAGGCATTAGATACTTTAAGATCTGCTGGGAGAGTTGCTGATTCAATATCCGTAACAACCTCTACTTCTTTTATGTATCTAGTCCATTCCGCATTAAACGATGTTGAGCCGTCCAGAAATACGCCATCTACCATAGTAAATGTGTAGTGATCGCTGTCGAGCAAAGGTGATACTCCAGCTTTGTCATCAAAGCTTACTGTAATCCCTTCAATTATTTCTTCTAAACCAGCATGAGTAGGTTTAGCTCCATGGTGTCCTTTAACCCACTGAATGCCATCCCAACCATATTCAGGAAGTGTTAAGTGACAAATTCCAGGATATAGAGAATAGTCTCTTTCTTGTATTCTTCTGGGAGCCACTGAAATCATATTCCAATGGTTAAGGTTAATACCTCTAACAATATCCGTATTGGATGCCCAAGTATCAGTATTATACGATCTGTAAAGACATAGACCATCTCTTAAATACAGCTCACCATCACCAAGACCACTAGGCATAGGGCATGTTTCTACCGCTGAATGATCTGCTTTTACTAGGATAGAACAAGAAATAAGACCTGATCCTGAAGGATCTCCACCATTTTGGTCTGAATTAGCAACATAAAATATTGCGTCATCTCCATCTTTATCTATTACATAATTAGTATGTAAACATTTATTTTGGGCTGAACCAGAAACGTTGCTAAAACCCACTCCTTCAAATGGGTAGTTAACAGGCCTTCCGTCAAGATCTCCTGCACTTATGCAATTCCACTGACTTTGGTTAGGTGAGCAAACTAAAGCATCTGCAAAATAGTAGTTGTGGTCAGTTAAGTAGTACCCCCAGTGGCAATTCTGCATTTGAGATACGTCTTTTCTTCTCAGTACACTGCCTACAGGCGTAGCGGTAGCAGTAGCCTGGTTCCACCAAGTATGAAGAACGTCTTGGTCTGTACCATTCCAAATTTCATTGTAGTGAATAACAGCCAGCTGGCCTCCTGCTGCGTTTTTATCTGCCTGCAGACCTACTACCAATTCAGGAGTAGTTGTTAGAGTAACGTCATTAAAACCTGCACCTACCCAAGTCAATCCATCATCATCTGAATAGTAAATATCAGGTGTTGTAGTATGTCCGAAGAATGCCCAAATTCTTCCTGCATTGCCTTCACATACTCCATAACAGCCGGTGGTTCCAACCAGTGAAGAGACATTAGAATCGATTACCGTAAGAGTATCTAAGGCAGCGTTAAACTTATAAAGACCTGTGTTACCACAAGCAATATAGATTTCTTTGCCAGAAGTAACACACCTTTGCCTAATATCAGTAGGCAAGAAAGTAGGAATTACTTTTCCATCATAAACTTTGGTGTTGTCGAATGCTTGAGTTTCACCTGTCAAAATTTCAGTTATGCAAAAAGAGTCTACCCATACAAACATGACTTTTGTTGTGCCAGGTTCATACTCGAAAGCTACGCTCATAGCAGAAGAATCGTAATTATCTCCCGCACCAAGAAACTGATATGAGTATGGTCCTGGAATTGAATAGTCATCTCTGCATATAGGAAAGCCGTCTGTTATGTGAGAATTAAGCTGAGAGGTAAAAGGAAGTGTTTCTCCTACCCACCCAAAACTATTTCCACTAAATCCTAATGTTTTTTGCTGAACAAATTTGTATTCGCTTACTCCTATTACACCAGAAGTAACAATATCTATTTGATAAAATTCCGGTACATCAGGATCAGTCCAGTTATCACCGTTTACGTTTATAGATCCAAGACCAAGCTGACTATCTGTAGGACTGTAGAAAGGTCCAGTAGAAGTACTTCTGTGACCAAAAATTCCTTGTACTGGAGACCCGTCTAAACTTTTTATTCTTTGATTAAGAAAATTGTAATAGTGGGGAGCCATCCAAGTAATAACATAGCCTACGTTTTCTGCAGGTACAAGAGTAAGTCCATACCAACTTTTGTAGTACGTACTGCTCCATGATCCATAGCTGTTAGCATTAGTCTCATCACAATACATACTAGAGGCTTGGTATGTATCAAACTCTCTAAAATTTAGTTTACTAAACGCAGAACGTGTTGGGTATGCCCTGTTACTAACTGGGTAATGCCAATATATATTAGTAGCTTCATAAAAATCTATTAAGCTATTGGCTATACACCTTTCTTCATGAGGACTAAAAGAAACGTCTAAAATTCCTTTTGAACCTCTTGGCAATTTTGGGGATTTAACGGCTTGCAGCCTGTAGTATACGTCCAAAGTTTCTAACGGAGTTTGTATAAGAGTTTCACTTAACCATACAACTGCACAAGGAGAGTTTGCTTCACCATAGTTTGTGTTTAAACAAACACCTATTGTGTTTATTTCTGTATCTACTGATGGTGGAACAAATCTTTTTGCTATCTGTCTTAGATTAACATTAGGAATAATATCTACAGTATTTTCTACTGCTGGAACTCCTACTATACCTACTCCAGACCTTGCTTGAGTTATTTTTCTATCTGTCCAGCCAGTAGTTTGACGACCTATATTTACAGGACTGATAAAAATCTCATCATAAAAATCGTTTTGACTGTTATTTTCTACAAGATACCTTAAAAATTCATCTTGAATATGATTTTCAGACTCAACAGTTTTTGTTATTTCTCCAGTTTCAATATTTCTTAAAACTGCAACAATGTCGCCTTTCATTTTCATTAGGTGCTACCTACATTCGAGGGGTTAAGCCTTACCAAGTTATATAACTTAATACCCGTACCGGATTTGTTTGTAAACAAACTTGTGTTGTCAAAAGCAGGATCTTCATCAGAGTTAAAACTAATATTTTCGTACCGTACAAGGTTATTAGTTTTTAATGAAGTTCCACTAGAAATATTGTAGATAGTTGTACTTTCCGATTTTGCGAAGGTAAATCTTTTTAAGTCATAAGCTTTTAAAGAAGTTCCACTTTTGCTAATGAGCAGTACATCATCAGTGCCTGAAGTTTTAACAGAGATGCCTGCAGGCTCCATAAATATAGTTGGAGACCTGTAGCTTTTGGTTCTTCCATTTTCGTACTCTATTTCTACGCTATAAGACCCTTCAGGAACAACAAAAAAAGTAGGTATAACACCATCTACAACAAACTCTTCTGTAATAAGTTCTGGATGAACGTAGCTTATTACACCTACAGCTCCCCACAATTGAATTTTTGTAGCATTTCCAGCTAAACCAGAAATAGAAGTAGGATCAAAAGATATTCCGTAGCCTGACTCAATAGCTATATCTGGTATAAATATTCCTTGAACAGGAGGAAGTGTTGTACCTGTTTCAAATCTTAAATTTGGTATTGTTTGCGGTATGAAGCCTATTTTTGAAGAAACGCCGTTAACACTTTTCTGTATAGAAGTAGGTGTTTTATAAAAAGTTATGTCTTCTGTTTGTTCTCTGTTTGTGTCTCTATCCAAGTAAACTCTGTAAGTCTTGTCACTGCTGTCACCGTCTACGTAAGATGTTTTTAACGTATCGGTAGAAGAGAGATTTGTTATCTCACCTGCAGTTTGTACCCACTCAATTTTTACGTTTCTCAGATTGGTTACGTCATTTAAAATAGCTTCTATGTTTACCGTGTTGCCAACCACGTTGGTTAAATTAAAAGTGTCTTTTCCTGCAGTAAGAAGTTTTACTCTTCTACGTTTTTGGGCAGTTCCGACGTATAGTGGCATATCACAACACTGTGCAAGGGACGATTATGCAACATCCTACCAAGTTTACGGCTATGTCTCTAATACGTGCGTCAGCTGTTCCAACGCCTACAAATATTTGAAGTTTGTCACCTGGAACAATAAGTGTAGGGTCTATAGTTATCACCCCTGTATAAGACTCAGTAGCAAACACAATTGTGCCAATTTCAATGTTATCTTTTCTGATGGAGAGCGTTAAATCAAAGAATTGTGCAGTATCTTCACATACTGCTCTGGAACCTGGAGCATTCATAGCAAGGCTTATGGATCTCGAAGCTACGAAGCTGCCGTAGAGTTCACCAGGGACTACATAGCCTTGCAGGTAGTAGCTGATGTCATACGGTGCTGGCTTGCCTATGTCGTCCGAATAAGGGGATGTTACGGTCGTGTTGTCAAACACGTACATCTCTACCTTAGAAAGAATGGTGTATTGGTTTGCTGTTCCTGAAACTAAACGGATACGCCAAAACCCCTCCAGTGAGGGCGTTATGACGTATTTTACAGTACCGTTAGTGTTAGCCGTTGGAGGCGTATAGTCCTGGGCAGCTATAGCACTCTCTGTATAAGAGGTGCTTCCATTAGGGTCAATGATTAGAAGATCAAGATCCCCAAGAATAGGAGGGGATACTGTTGCCAGTATTTCCCATTCAATCGTCGTAGCTTTCCCTAATAGGTACACAGGCGGTTACTCTCCAGTTTGTTGACGAGCGTAGCTTATAGCAAACTTCTTTACAGATACAGGAACCTTGTTTCCTGTACGTTTGCCAGAAACAATTTCGTCTTTGTGCAGAGTAATCCGAGTACTTTCTGCGATATCAATAAGAGCCTTTTCAAGCTCTACAGGCACATCAAGAGGAACAATTTTTGATAGGCCGAAATGTTGGTTTTCAAAGCTCAACTGAACGGTTGTCATCACGTCATTTTCACGACTGTCTTTGTTGGTCAGTGTGACAATGTGAGTCTTGAATGCTTTTTTACGAGCTTCTGCAATTTTTCGGCGCATTAGCATTCTTTTGGATGGCATACGGTCGCTGTTGCTGATCTCAGTTTTCTTCATGGATTCTTGAAGTTCTGCTACTGCTTGAGCTTCTTCTTTAGCAGCTTTTTCTTTAGCAGCCTTTTCACTTTCTTCAAATTTCATTTCTTCTTCTGTAAGCTCGTCGTCATTCAAATTTTGGTTTTCATCATGGCCTTCTTCCAAAGCAGCATCTACCAACTTGGATAGCTTTTCACTTGGGATATTCTTTGGGAAATCCAGACCTAGTTTTTCGGCTTGTTTAATCAGTTCATCGCGGTCAGACATATTAAATCCTGAAAGGTTGTTTAACGGTTAATATGGACACCCCCGAAGAGGTGTCCATCACTGCTGTAGCAGACTACTGCTCAATTACTGAGAAGCGGCTACCATCATCTTCATGAGGCGTTCTTCACGCAGAATGATACCTGCATACCACATGTTGTAGCTGAAGAAGCCTACAGTGCCGAATGGGTTGTCAAGAGCAATTTTCGATGGTGCTTGAGAATTGAACTTGATCTTGCCATGACCTTTCAGACCTACAGTTGCAAAAGCACCTTTAGTCGGGAACAGGATGGGGAATACGTCAAAACGCTCTTCAGTGTTGGCGTAATCCGAAGTTCCGGTAAAGGCGTTCATTGAAGCTGCAGAGGTTGCATCCAGAACAGTAGTAGACAAGCTACCAGCGTATCCAACAGGTACAGCAGCACCAGCACCACGGTACACAACAGCAGTCTCAGACTCGATGAAGCGCACATCACCCATTGCGCCAACTTCGCCTTCAGCCAGGTTAGTAGCAGCACTGTATTTGTACGCCGGAACGTAGGCAAATTCAGTGGTACCATTTTCAGCTACGGTTCCACGAATAACATTTTCCAGGTCAAACTTCACTTCCGGACCGACAATGGCGTAGAACGCCTTGTTGACCGTTCGAGTATCAATTTTAGTGGAACCTGAGACAATGCTTGTGTTCTTTTCAGCACGGTTACGAACCAGCTTACGGACACCCTTACGGATGAGGTCGTAGTTGATTTGAGCCAGGAAGTCATCAGTGTCATCAACCGCTGTTACTTCATCAGCAACAGTGGACAGAGAAGTACCAAGACCTGCGTACATAACAGTGGTGGTTGCCAGCATGTCCAACTGAATCAAATCTTCAGCTCGCATGTTAGCCAGTTTACCCAACTCTTCGCGGTAATGAACCTGAACCATGTCTTCAGCAAACATTTCAACTTCGTCGGTGTAATCGATCATTTCACCGTAGCGAGAGAAAGTAGTATCGATAGTTACTTTCTTAATTGAGCGTTTGTTGGTTGCTCCAGAGCCTTCAGTCAATGATGCGCCTGTACCATCAGTGGCAGTGAGACCTTCAGAAACATCAGCGATGTTACGGGCGGTCAGGTAGCCTTTGGTGGCAAAGTCACCATCAGTTACTTCACGGTCATAGATGTGCAACCATTTGGAGACCTTGTACGTCATACCACGCTTAAGCGGCATAGAACGTCGGTCGGAAAACTGTGCGTACACAGCCTGGGCGTTAGCGGCTTTTACACCAGCTTTGTCGTAATAGTGAATAATAGTGTTCTGTCCGTGCGTACTCGCACCGGAAGGTCCACCGTAAACATTGTCAGCCATCGTTTAATTCCTCAGTTTTTCGACATCAGTTTTTTGTACCAATCGTCGAAATGCTCATCGTTGTCATCTTCAAGGTAATCGGTAACGCCTTTTTTATCAGCGCGTGTCCGAGTAGATGCAGCTGCACGTTTTCTTTGAGCTTCTGATGATGCCTGACCAGACTTGTCCACCATTTCTTGTGTCTGACTGTTAGCTTCATCGACAGAACTCTTTGCAGAGTTTTCCGCCTGGCTAACTTGCTGACCTGCAAGCATGTAGTATTCAATGTCTGACTTGGAATTTCCATCTAGCACTTTCATTTTTGCTGCTACGGGCATAACTTTTTCGTAAAGGCCGCTCTTAATATCGTTATGAAGTCCTGAAATCATATCAGGATTTTTCGAGAACTCACTTCGAGAGGCCGAATCCCACTTATTTTGAATAACGTCTACAGTTGTCACGTACTCAGGATCAGAGCTAATTTTGCTGGTTACTTCTTCAATTCTCTGCTGATATTCCGATTTTCCGTACTGGGTAGGGCTGTAGTCTTCTGTTGCAGAATCCCCGTCAATATCCAGTGGGTCGATATTGTGGGTCTTCATCAAACTTTGAATTGCGTCTTTGTTGCCTTTTAGAGCATCAATTGCAGTATTGAATTGGCTTTCTGTGATGCCTTCCTCTTCCATTGCAGAGATCATTTTCCGATACGGAGCGATCTTCTGCATTTTCTGAGTGTAATTCATCGCTTTGCCAAATACGGTTCCAAACTGATCAAAAATTTCGTCTTCAGTGAACTCGTATTCTTTGCCGTCAGCACTGTACTTTCGTACTTTTGAACTTACGGCTTTGTCTTCTGCTTCACCATCTTCAGATTTATCACCACCTTCAGCGTCAGAATCAGATTTCGTTTTACTGTCATCGAAAACTTTTTCACTATCCGAAGATTCTTTATCTACTGTGCCTTCTTCTGCTTTTTCAGATTCTCCAGGCTCCGGAATTTCGTCAGCTAGTTCATCTTCAACACCGCTTTTGTCACTGGCTTCCTGCACGGATTCCTGCAGGCTTTCCATGTTTTCTTCAGTGCTGTCTTTAGAATTTCGACGAATTTCGTAAATAGCTTCAATGGGATCTTTGTCGTCATTGAAAACATCTTCTTCAGTGACGGTTGGCTGAACCATTAGTGAACTCCATTTTCTGATGCTTCTTGAGCAGCAAGCTCAGCTTCTTCAGAGTCACTAAGGATTGGCTCTATTGCAGCACGGTGCATTTGATCAATAGTCATAAAGAAGAACTGAAGGTTACTAATAGCAACCAAGTCTTCCATAACATCCCCACGCTCACCGCGCTTTTTAATTACAGGCATAGATAAAAGGCTTACAGAATCTAAAGCCTTATCTTTAAAATAACCTTCAAGAATAACTTTTTTAAAATCTGAGTTATCTTTTAAACGGTTAAGAGCTTGTCCCATATCAACGTAATGTTCAATTTCAGTTGTTTCCAATTCTACACTTTCGTTTTGGTTGCTCATTTATGAGTCCTGTTAATTTTAATGTTTATAAGTTTTTCAACGAATTTAATGTTATAGCAATGATTACTGCTTGGTCAACTGCTTTACGTATTCTATTTCTCTTTTAGATTCACGATCAGATTGTTTTCCAGCTAAAGAGCTGGTTCTGTCATGATCTTTTTTCTGCATTTCTTCCTGGAATACTTTGCCGTCAGCTGTACGTGTAAAATCCAAATCTTTAAGATCTGTATCAGATTGTATGTTTCCAGCTTTAGCTTGATCAAGTAATGCCTTGGCTGATTTAACTTGAATATCTACAGCATTTTCTCTAGCTCGTGAATTACGCTCTTCAATCTCAGAGATAAGCTTCTGCATTTCAAGTTCTTTCATTTTCTCAATATAAGGATCAGGTTGTGGCTGATACTCTTCAAGCTGTTTAGCAAGATCAGGCATTTTGTGCAACTTGGCAATTTGAGACATAAGTAAGTTCTTCATGCCTGTATCCATGCCTTGCCCAAGTGTTTGAAGCAAGAAAGAAAGCTCTTGGCCTTTTGCAGAATTGTCCTCAGCTGTGCTTACTTCAATTTCAATATCTACCAAACCTTTTAAATCATCACGTTTGATAGGTACAAACTCATCGTTAGTCATTCGTACAACTTCTTCTTCTTTTAGAAATTCAGAGTTGTACTCCATCCATTTTCGCATCAATGGCTTAATTAGATTTTCAGCAATGTTTCTAACGATATCCAAACGCCTGACGGATACTGCATCTAGGGCTCCCCGAGCTGATGTAGCAGTGCTTCCCAAGCCAGCTCCGCTAATGCCACCACTAAAGGCTTTAATGCCTAACATGCTTTCAGATTCGTTGTTAACCATTTCAAGAACGCTAAAAACGCTGTTCGGTATTTGGTTATAGCTTCCTTCATAAAAATCGTTTTGAGCGCCGTTGTACTCAAAATTACTACCATTAAGAAACCGCTTCATATTTCTCGTGTCTAAAGCACCTTTACGAACGCCCTTCTGAGCGTTGTTAGAACCTGCCATGTTATCCAGGATTCCACGCTTAATGGCTGTGGTGATCTTCTGGTTATCGCTTATAAGCTCTACACTGGCTTCGCCATGAATTTTAAAAGGTGTTGGATTGTTTTTCAGTAAAAGAAAAGGCAAACCCTGACCCGGCATTGGATTAGATTCAAGCTGGATAAGTGTATCGCCAACCCAGGTTGCTACAATAGGTTCAGCAATACCGGTATTTTCAATATCGTAAACACCCCAGTATTCATAAACCAAAACTTTTTTACGTGCAACGTCTTGGAATCTGAACTCTGTATCATCTTCAGGATCGTAGTCAGGGCTTTCACCTTCCAACATGGACATGGCAAGCTTCTTCAAGTTTTTGTACTTGCCTGCTTTGCGGAGGGTACTCATGTCCGATTCAAATCTGTGAGATACGAAGTTGGCTTTTTTCAGATCACCGAAGCATGTTGGGTCAATGTAGATGTCTTCTAATCGGCAAATAGTTGCATCAGGCTGATTGACCAGTATTTTAATCTGTTCTATTTCCTGCTCACCTACTTGCTGAGGAATACCATCTACTAGTCCCATAATAGGCATCATAACTTTTTCTTTTTCGTCTTCGTAATTCCAACCTGTCTTAACTACTACCGTGCCTTCTGAATAGTGGAGCTTTATTACGTCTGTTATAAACTGGTACCTTGGAAACTGTCTGGCAAACTGGTTATTCAGAATAATCTGATTTTGCTCAGCAGCTGCACGATCTTCAAAAGTGACAGGGTTGCATTTAACAATGTCAGCAGTAGATACGAAAGGATCTTTTACACTGGCATGTTGCCATTCATCCTGACGTTTTATGTCCCTGGAAACCAGGCTTGATTTTCCCTTCTGCTCATTTCCATAAGGTTCTCCGTTATACTCTTTTCTCCACTTTTCAATGCTGGCTACAACCTCCAGACGCAAACTGTCGGCAGATGATATATCGGCTTTGAAAGCTTTTAAAAGATCTTGTTTGCTCAATTTTTTAGATTCGTCATTCATTACTGAGCCCTATAGATTATCGTGTACTTCAAAATTGCCGATAGACGAATAGCCATTCCAGTTAGATGATATAACGTGGCTTTGGACGTAATACGTACCTTCTACGTTAATATCATCAACTTCTGTGATTATGTACATTTTACCATCATAGCCATCTGTGGATAAGATACCAGCTTTTGATACTGTAGTGTTGTCTGGACGCTTTAACGATACAGTTAAAGTTGTGGCAGAAGATAGGTTTGCAGGTATATCGGTATTGGTATCGTTATCGAACTCCTGTATCACCACTTCTATTTTTGCTCCGATTGATCCCACCTGTAAGGTTTCTTCTCTCATTTTTTTAGTCCATATTTAAAGTGGTGCTTATATTTCTGCTCTCATACAACTTATGGAATATTTTTTTGGTGACGTTTAAATTTAACTGAACGTCTACTTTAAAATCTGGAATGATTGTACCAGACAACGCTGCTACGGTACGTGCTTCAATACTGACTGCGTTTAGTATGTGAAGCTGTTCTAATATACCGCTGTCACTAACTGGTGTAGATATTACACCATTAGTATTCAAAGTGTGAACTTGTGACAGTACAGGTACTGTTATTTCGCTTATAGAATCTACGCTATCAGATAGTAGATAAATACTGGCTGACATAGTTGGTTCTGTAAGCGTTGACTCAGAATTTAAACTTTCTGCTGCAAGTGAATGTTTTTGTAATATTACAATTTCTGTCGTAGTGCTTACTGATTCAATACCGTCTGCAATAAGTGCGTAACTACCTTCTGTTACGGCTAAGGTTGCTGTAACTACTGTGGCAGCAGCTTCAATACTGTTCGCTGTAAACGTATAGTTTTGAAATATAGACGATGAAGTAACATCAGAATTTGAGCTTATACCCTGGCTTAAAATTGCATGTTTTTGAGAAACGGTAGGTGTGCTGGTTTCAGCTGAAGACTTTATGCTGTCTGCATCTAAAAAGTCTTTGCCTTCAGTTACAATATTGGCGTTTTCTGTACTTGATACAGAATTAACCCCACCGGCTACCAGGTAATTAACTTGAGCAATAACCGCTGACGATGTGCTGCTATCCGTTGTAAGACTGTCTGATGCAATAGCGTGTATTTGAGAAATAACCGACTGTGTTGAGCTGCTGGCTGTTTCTAAACTACCTGATATTAGTTTATGGCTTTGAAGTATATCCAAAGAAGAAGCAGCAGAGTCTGAGCTTACACTTTGGGCCGAAATCACATGAGACTGTGAAAGATCTGTCCCAGTGACTGTAGTTACAGTTTGTACGCTGTTTCCTAATAAACTGTGGTTACCTCCAGTTTGAAAGGTAGAGTTTTCAGTGGTCGATACAGCCTGCAACCCAACAGATTCCAGATTGTGGTTCTGGAGAATGGTGGAATTTTCTGTAGATGAAATATCCTGTAAACCAAAAGATTCAAGACTGTGCTTTTGGCTAAAGGTAGAACTTTCTGTACTTGATGCAGACTTTATATTTTCTGCTATCAGGTAGTCACTGCCTGATAAAACAGATTCTGTAACTGTAGCTGTTGATTCAACACTGGAAGAAATAAGTGCGTGTATTTGCTCAAGTGTTGAACTAGTAGTTGTGCTACCTGATTCAAGACCGGTACTTGTTAAAAAGTGTGTTTGTTCTAATGTTGGTGAAGTAACTGAAGATACAGAATTAACACTATCAGCAACCAGGGAAACGTTTACAGTTCCTGTTGCGGTAGTTACAGTAAACCAAGCTGAGAAAGCAGACGGAGTAGTTCCGTCAGTCTCTAATACCCTGAACTCATAGTCAGTAGCAGGTGTAAGTCCGGACAGATCGTAGAAAAGGTCAGTGATACCCGTTACTGAGGTCGTCGCCCCCGGACCAGCAACGAGCCTCCACTCAAGTGTGTATGACGGTGGAATCGCCTCGCTCGCTGTCACTGTCCAGCCTTTTGCGACTAGGGAGTCTTTATAGCTTAGCCCTGTCGCTGAGGGCGCTGCGTTTGTGCCGTCGGCTTGAAGCGTCCCGTTAGTTGGTCCAGCTGAATCTACCCCACCTAGTATATTGTCTATGGCCCCTGCGGTCATGGCATTGTCGGCACAGTACAGCTTGGTCAGTAACGTAAGGCTGGATACATTCAATGCCGCAATTGAGTTGTTGTTGCATTGAATCCACGTTGCCGACGTAAGGGCTGCTACGTCTAGGGTCGTAATCGAGTTGTTGTTGCAGTCCAGAATTACCAGCGAGGTAAGCCCTGACACGTCCAGCGATGAGAGCGAATTAGCGTAGCACAGCAGGTTTGTCAGGGAGGTAAGCCCTGCCACATTCAACGTGGTAAGCGCGTTGGTGAAGCAATATAGCGTGGTCAGTGACGTAAGGGCGGATACATCCAAGGCTGTGATTGTATTATCGTCGCACTTAATCTCTGTCAGCAACGTGAGGGCTGATACATCCAGTGTGGTAATCGAGTTGCTTTCACAGTTCAGAATGGTCAGCGCCGTAAGGGCTGCTACATCTAATGTTGTGATTGAGTTATTGGTGCAATACAGACTTGACAGGGAGGTGAGGGCTGATACGTTCAGTGTGGTGATCGTGTTGTATCCGCAGGATATCACGGTCAGCGCCGTGAGTGCGGATACATCCAGTGTTGTGAGCGAGTTGGCGTAGCACTGAATCTCTGTCAGTGAGGTAAGCCCTGCCACACCTAGGGTCGTGATTGAGTTGTATCCGCAGTACAGGCCGGTCAGCGAGGTAAGCCCCGATACATCCAAAGTGGTGAGCGAGTTGTCGTTGCAATACAAAGTGGTAAGGGAGGTGAGGGCCGCTAAACTGCTGCCAGCCGCCCCGACCACGTTATTGTAAGCCAGGTCAAGCGCAGTAACACGCCCGCCACTGACTGTCACTCCGTACCAGTCACCCACACCTTCTGTGACTAGCCAGTTTGTATTTGTATTCCAGCTGGAGCCGCCCGTCGCATTGTAAAAAGCAACCAGCGCGTCTTTATCAGCCTGCGGTACGTCGATAGCCATTATCCTTGCTCCCAAGTAAGCCGGGCCGAGGTAGTGAGGATGTTAGTAGCGCCGAGGTTAACGGGGGTAGCTGGACCGGTTGAGACCGGTGCGGTCGGGGCTGTGTCGCCGTTGGTGCCTACGGCTATTTCGTAGACCTCCATCGTCGGGCTGGAGTTCGTAAGGTAAGAAATACCAAAAAAACCCGCAACAGGTAGAGGAGTCGCGTCGGTCACTGATGCGTCTGCGGTTGCCGGCCTAGTACCACCAACATCCCAAGCTCTGACTTCTACAAGCGCCCCGTCTCTGATGATTTCAAAGTAGTACGTGGGGGTACCGCTACTAGAAAGCGATGTTGACCCTGACGCTATGGCCGAATCGCCACCGTTATCGTACTTCGATATTCTATGGTTGTTACCCCACCACTGCACATAACCCGTACGCTGAGCTGAGGCTCCAGAACCGCTTAAGAAAGCCCCCGGAATCGTGACATTGGCAGGCGAAAACTGAGCCAGAAATCGTACCGTTGTTTTCCCGGATGTAGTTCCTACGTCCCACTTTACCGCTGTTCGCCTAAAGCTACCGGTTGAGGTCGGGATTACCTGTAGGTGATTGGCGCTTCCGGCAAGCGGGTTCCCTGCCTTTACGAGCAGACTGAGCGGCCCTTCCCAAGCAACGGAAAACTCCGGTGGAGTGGAGTCGAGGGTCTTACCTCGGAAGTCTTCAAAGAACTGAG
>Ga0307487_1000007_pt1 | contig 179104 bp, 94 predicted proteins | sample CBIW12metaG_FD_203665 | JGI IMG/M metagenome (GOLD analysis project Ga0307487, IMG submission 203665) | Sea-ice brine microbial communities from Beaufort Sea near Barrow, Alaska, United States - CBIW 1.2 | ecosystem: Environmental > Aquatic > Marine > Coastal | place: USA: Alaska | collected... | reverse complement strand
TTCGGGTAATTCTAAAATAGCTGGGTTTATCGTTATCATCATAGATATGATAAGTTCCTGCGGCCTTTGCAGTAAATTTTAATTCGGTGAGTTCTTCTCCTACAGCTACTACATCATCTTGTAGTGTAGGATCAGCCACATATTCAAAATGGATATTTCCAGTACCATTCTGGGTAAGCGCCCAAATTGTTACTTCATCGCCCTCCTCTAATTCAAGACTGAAATACCTGTCTGTAGCTCCAGATGAATTAATATAAACTCTTCCTTTGAACTCCTCGTGATCATCAATGTCATCATCATATTGGGTCAGATTCGTATTGGTGGTTCGTAAACGGTCACTGCCGCCTCCCACAAAACTAAGATCACCAGCTGTAAAATCGGGCAAAGTATTATCTGAGCTTCCTGGCGTAATAGATTCATCATACCAGGAGTTGATAATATCCTCCGTTAATTTGTTGTTGTATTGAGACTCGTCCAGTTGTGTTGCACCAAAATCCCAAACATCGGTAAGACCATCGCTCCCGCCGCTTCCAACTTCCTGGGCAGCACTTTTTCGGGTAATTCTAAAATAGCTGGGTTTATCGTTATCATCATAGATATGATAAGTTCCTGCGGCCTTTGCAGTAAATTTTAATTCGGTGAGTTCTTCTCCTACAGCTACTACATCATCTTGTAGTGTCGGATCAGCCACATATTCAAAATGGATATTTCCAGTACCATTCTGGGTAAGCGCCCAAATAGTTACTTCATCGCCCTCCTCTAATTCAAGACTGAAATACCTGTCTGTAGCTCCAGATGAATTAATATAAACTCTTCCTTTGAACTCCTCGTGATCATCAATGTCATCATCATATTGGGTCAGATTCGTATTGGTGGTTCGTAAACGGTCACTGCCGCCTCCCACAAAACTAAGATCACCAGCTGTAAAATCGGGCAAAGTATTATCTGAGCTTCCTGGCGTAATAGATTCATCATACCAGGAGTTGATAATATCCTCCGTTAATTTGTTGTTGTATTGAGACTCGTCCAGTTGTGTTGCACCAAAATCCCAAACATCGGTAAGACCATCGCTCCCGCCGCTTCCAACTTCCTGGGCAGCACTTTTTCGGGTAATTCTAAAATAGCTGGGTTTATCGTTATCATCATAGATATGATAAGTTCCTGCGGCCTTTGCAGTAAATTTTAATTCGGTGAGTTCTTCTCCTACAGCTACTACATCATCTTGTAGTGTCGGATCAGCCACATATTCAAAATGGATATTTCCAGTACCATTCTGGGTAAGCGCCCAAATAGTTACTTCATCGCCCTCCTCTAATTCAAGACTGAAATACCTGTCTGTAGCTCCAGATGAATTAATATAAACTCTTCCTTTGAACTCCTCGTGATCATCAATATCATCATCATATTGGGTCAGATTCGTATTGGTGGTTCGTAAACGGTCACTGCCGCCTCCCACAAAACTAAGATCACCAGCTGTAAAATCTGGCAAAGTATTATCTGAGCTTCCTGGCGTAATGGATTCATCATACCAGGAGTTTATGATATCCTCCGTTAATTTGTTGTTGTATTGAGACTCGTCCAGTTGTGTTGCACCAAAATCCCAAACATCGGTAAGACCATCTGATGATTCTGGTTGGTTTTGTGAAAAGCCTTGTATAATTCCTAACAAGAGGATAAGGCCTAAAAGATGTAATCGTTTCATCATTCCATAAAAGATTTAATTAAAAATGTATTCTATTCTAGTCTTAGAATTGTTAACTGCTTTTATATTAAAAGCGCGTTGCTCTTTTCCTTTTATCTTTAGAGCAGGCTTCGGAGGTTACTCTTACAAGCCAGTAAAAAAATAAATAAAAAGGGTGTGCATCGTTATGATGCATACCCTTTTTAATATTTATAGTTTTCGATACATATTATCTCCAGCGAGGATCACCTATGTTGTTATCTATTAAGGTTTGATTCGTGATCGTAAAATCTCCAGAGGATGGGTCTACAAATCCTGGATCTAAATTGAAATAATTACTATCGTCAAAAATATACTGTGACGTATTATAGAATCCAGGTGCGTTAAAGTAATTATTATCACTAAAGGAAGGAGATTCATCTATCCCTTCTCTATCGGCATAACCTTCAGATTCAGTTTCGGCGATCAAAGTATTTCTCACCGTTACGTCATTCGATACAAATCGAACATATAATAACCTTCTGCTATCATCATCAGAAACCGCGTAAAGGGTGCAACTATCTATTACAATATTAGCAGTAACACCGCTATCATTGGAGGTGCCACTGGCATCCATCCTTAAAAAGTCACGGCCTGGAGCACAATTATAAAACGTACTCGTTAAAATGTTAACATTAAGTACATCAGAACTCCTGAAGTCTATAAAGTCCCCTCCCGAAGTAAAGATGTTGGATACAATTGAATTTTCAACCGTTAGGGTTTGTAAAATCGCATCATTTTCGTTACCGGCAATGAAGGAACGTCCATAATCATGGATGTTACAACCACTTATCAACAGGGAATTATAATTCCCAGGACCGGTATATCTTACAACATCCTGTAGGTCTGATGATCCTTCTCCAAGTCCTTGTAAATCCAGATCGATCAATTCAACATCTTCAGCTCCCCCAACAAGTTCGAAATTTAATTGTAGAAGTGGTTTATCGAAACTCCTCAAACCTCTAATGGTTAAAGATTTATCAAGAGTAATAGTACCAGTTTGTTCAGTATAATCACCAGGTTCCAGAACCAGAATATCTCCTGTACTGGCATCTGAGATCATTTGCAACAAGTCATCCTCAGGAGTTACCAAAATACCTGTACCTATATCGATCCCAGTGGTAAAAGTTTTAACGCCTCTTATTTGACTACCGTTAAGTAAGGTCGCGGTATAATCTGTTTCAGGAATGAGACCAGTTACGGTAGCTATACCGTTGGATTTATCCTCACCTGTAATGGTATAGGTGATATCACCTGGGCTAAAGCTTATTTCAGTAACATCACTGTCAGGCACCCATCGCAGGATAGCCTCTTTGGCCTTAATATCCCCGGGTTCACCTTCTATAAAAATTTGTTCTGTTAAAGTTCGCGCTCTGATAGTTGCCCAGGAGGAATCGTCGAGTCCCCTGTCACTTATGGCTTTCACTCTTATAGAATAAAAAGTTTCACTTTCTAAAGGAACCAGAAATGGCAATTCATCTGGATTAACTTCAACAGTTTTTACAATATTGTCGAAGCTTGTTGAATCATCAGAAATCTCAACAATATAACTATTATGATTTTCATCAACTGTCCAGTTTAGCTCTACATTTACCTGATTCCTTACAAAGGTCCTGAGATCTACCGGAGCGAATTCTCTGTTCACCGGAAGCTCTTCGATAAGTTCTTTATCATAGTCGCAACTTGTAACTGCAGTTGCTAGTAGAATAGCTATCAGCAAACTCTTAAAGATATATTTCACTTTCATAACTTATAAATTAATTCTGTTTAGGTTCTAGTAACCGTAATCATTTACCAATTGACCATTACTGGCGTCAATAAAGACTTGCCAAATTGGCCAGAATTGTTTGTCATCTGGATTGACTCCCGGCTTATAAAGCGTGTTTGTCATCTCTTCAAGTGGCTGATCCCAACTAAATGCGGAATACTCAGGCCCGGGATTACCGGTTTCACCTCTATTTAAACCGTAGATATCCAGGGTATATCCATCATCTTCATATTTATAATAAAGTGTGGTGGGAACATTGGCATAGTCTCCCGTTCTATTTTGCAGATTTTCTAGTTCCTGCCTTTCTTCATCAAGTTTTGTACTAAGAAGGTTCCAGCGAATAAGGTCCATTTTTCGATTCATTTCCCCTGTAAATTCGTATTTATATTCTTCCACAATGGCGTTGAACATTTCTTCTTTTGAACCAAGGGCATCAACATAAGAATCTACTTTTTCCGCGTGAAGAGCGGAAGGAAATGCTCTACGACGAATTTCCTTAAGATATGGTGCTGCCGCTCCCGGACCTTCCAGTTCATTGGCTGCTTCTGCTGCAGTTAAGAGCACTTCGGCATATCTCATATAAATCCAATTTACTCCATCGTCATTTGTAGAAGTCACAATACGATCCATCCATTCGTATCTATATTTACCGAAATACCAGGTATCAATACCCCCTAGCTCCTGCTGTGCAATCCCTTCTACTGCAGCACCCCATTCGTATGGTACAGCGGTAACATCTCTTCTGGTATCATCTTCATCGAAATCGTACCAAATCGTAGGTGTAGGCCCTGCATCGCCACCCCTGGGCTGACCGGTAAACTGATCCACACTATTGTGGGGAACAGCGAATGAAAATAATACCCTACCGCGCCCATCAGCAAAAGGAATTTCCCATAATGATTCACCGCCGGCATTTATATTTTCTTCATTGTATTTTTTCCAGAACCCTTCAAATGAAGGTTCAAGGTGAGCCCTTCCACTATTAATAACTGATCGACTTTCCTCAAGTGCTAAACGATACATTTTCTCAACAGAGAGATCGGGATCGTTACTTCTCCTTACGCCGTCGGGGTACTGTTGATAGCCAGCGGCCACAAGTGCAAGCCTTGCTCTTAGCCCCTTGACAAATGCTTTATTAATGCGTTCTACTGAAGTGGTAGCGGGAGTTTCATTAGGCCATGCAACTAATGTTGAAGCTTCACCAAGATCAGCGATAAGACGTTTGTATATTGTGTCGCGACTTGTTTTTGGCAAATACAGAGTCTCTGATGTGATAGGCTCAAAACGGGCGGGAACATCCCCCCAGGCTTTCATGAGGTCTGTATAATAGACAGCCCTGTATGTAAGTGCTGCTCCCAAAAGTTGTCCAAATTCGGTACCTGGCTCAGGATTACCAAAATTTCTTAAACCACGTATTACAATATTTGCTCGCTCGATCCCCTGGTACATCATGGCCCAGGCGTTATTATCAGTATTCATTCTGGAGTTGCCCGGTTTGGCATCGTAATACAGTAGATCAGCATCAGAACCTTCATTACCAGCACGATAATGATATTCTACATCTGTATTAAATCCATAAAAAGGGATAAATCGACCACGATAAGAGTTCGTTTGTCCCATGGGTTCAAGAATACCATCAACGGCACCTCTTGCTAAACCAACCGTTGAAAAAATAGTAGATTCATCCAGGGTTGATTTTGCCGGAGCTTCCAAAAAGTCCTCATCTAAAAAATCTTCCTCGCAGGATAAAATCAGGCTCGTTAAAAGAAATACCGAACAGATTTTTATTAAGTTTTTCATTTTATCTAATTTTTAAAAATTAAGGTTTAATCCAAATACCACTTGTCTATTTCTAGGAAACGGAGAATAATCAACTCCTGGAGTAAGAGGAGTACTTCTCCTTGTAGAAACTTCGGGATCAAGACCTGAATAATCGGTTAGGATAAACACATTACTTGCAGTTGCGTAAAATCTTAGCTTAGTAATATTATATTTTGACATAAGCGAACTAGGTATTGTATAACCTAAACTAAGTGTATTCAACCTGAGAAATGAACCATCTTCTACTGCCCAATCACTAAACACGTAACTTCGCATATTTGGAGACCACATAGTTGTGTTTGTGTTTGCAGCTGCAAGCGCATCAGGATCAGTTATAAGCTGACCGGTTTCAGGATTAAGGTTCGTCCACCTACTTCCATCTTCCATAATCGTGCTTAAGTTTCGATACTGACTGTTTTCGTTGGCTGTGGCATACTGAACTTTGTTAGCATTATAAACATCATTCCCCACGCTAAAGTTAAAAGCCGCAGTAAAATCAAATCCGTATGCATATGCATCTAACACAAAACCACCGGTAAAATCTGGGTTAGAATCTCCAATAATAGAGTTGTCATTAATATCTACTACTCCATCGCCATTAATATCCTTTAACTTCAAAGAACCAGGCATTACTTCACCAATAAGATCACTATTATCTACCACGTCTGGTTTTAGCGTATAGGTACTTGTTGCGGGATCAAAGTCAAAATCTGATACTTCATAGCGTCCATCATTCCTATAGCCAAACATCGCTCCTACAGGTTGGCCGACCCATACAGCATAATCACTTCCAATTTCTGAAGAGGCCCAGCCTGAGTACTCCTGATAATCTTCCAGAGAACCTAAGGAATTAATTTTGTTCCTGTTCGCTGATGCATTAATAGCGAAACTTAATCCATAGTCTTGCTTAGTAATTGCATTAATATTTAATGAGCCTTCTATACCTGTATTTTGGATCTCACCAAGGTTTCTATATTGAAACTCATATCCAGATCCCGGCGTACGAAATGCAAGCAATAGGTCTGTAGTTATATTTTTATATGCCTCAACACTACCCCTTAAGGCCCCACCGAACATATCAAAGTCAAGACCGACATTCTGTGTTACCGTAGTTTCCCATTTAAGATCTGGATTAGCCAGAACTCTTGAAGATGACCAATAAGTTGGTATCTCATTTAAATAGGTGGTAGTATTTGACTGAAAGCTTTGCACGGTTTGACCGGCTGGTATATTGTTATTACCGGCTTCACCATAACTTAATCTCAACTTAAGAGCATCTAACCATTCCACGTTTTTTAGAAAATTCTCCTCTTTTAATTTCCAAGCTACTGCTGCCGAAGGGAAGTATCCCCAGCGATTGTCGCCCAGGAATTTACTCGAACCATCAGCACGGTAAGTAGCTGTAACTAAATATTTACTTTTATAATCATAATTAACACGCCCAAAGAAAGATAATAGCTTATCATCAGGCCTGTAGAAATTATCCACGCTTTGTGGCGTACCCTGAGTAGTTAACTTTCTTGTAGTTTCGAAACCAAAGTCCTTTGGGAAACCCTGAATTTCAGAAGTCTCTTCGTTATCCCGGGTGATAATCATCTCCTGACCTAATAGCAATTTTAGGTTATGATCTTCATTAAGAAAATTATTAAAATCATAATTAATCGTATTAGCATTCCTAAAACTTTCACGCTTTCGATCGCTATAAACCAGTGCAGGCAATCCCTGATTATCTGCAGATGGTCTATTGCGTGAATAATAAGTGGAGCGCCCATAATATCGATAATCCTGTTCAATGCGGTGGTCAAGACCAAAATCAGATTGAAACCTAAGATTATCTATTATATCCCAGCCAAAACTTCCCAACATATTAAAATTCTTTCTTAGTTGCTGTCTTTGATTATCAGATGTAGCTACAAAAGGATTAACCAGATAACCGGCTAAGGCTTGGTCTGTATTTGTAGTTGTAAGCCCGGAAATTGGAATTGGAGAATATTGAACACTATATTTCAATCGGGAATCAGCAGAAGAAATCTCATTTTGCTCATTTGTTCCACCTCCGTTGATCTCTGTTTCGGAATAACGAACGGTAAAAGATAAATCTACCTTCTCGCCAGCCTGACTTTTAAGAGCTAAAGATAAGTTATCTCTTTTATAATCTGATCCGAGCATAATAGTATTTACATCATAATGAGCATAATTAAAGTTAAAACTGGCCTTTTCAGAACCACCCCTAATCGCTAAATCATGGCTCTGAACTTCGCCCATATTACCATAAATCTGTTTTTGCCAGTTATTGCCTTCCTTCCCGATATATTGATCGTAATCCTGCCAAAGTCCAAAATATCTCTCGTAAGAATCTAAGTTTTCGGAATCTCTAAGCAGCGCATATTCATATTGCCACTTAACATAGTCTTCCGGCCCTAGAACATCAAGGGTATTTGCAATTTTTTGAAAACCGTAAAAAGTATTGAAATTCACATTTATTTCACCACTCCTTCCGTCCTTGGTAGTGATAATTATAACCCCGTTTGCACCTCTTGAACCGTATATGGCGGTAGATGAGGCATCTTTCAATACCGAAATGCTCTCAATATCGGTAGGGCTAATATCACTCATGCTGTTTACAGGAAAACCATCCACTATTATTAAAGGAGAACTATCCTGGGTAAGTGAACCGTTACCACGTATTCTAATATTTATTTCCGCATCCGGAGAACCCTCTGTAGACAACACTTGCACACCGGCAAGTCTACCCGTTAGAGTTTCAGCCACACTGGATCTTGCTTGTTCCGTTAGATTGTTTCCAGAAATTGAAACCACCGAACCTGTTAAATCTGATTTTCTAGTTGTACCATATCCTACAACCACGACCTCATCCAGTGAATCTGAATCTACTTGAAGGGTAGCATTGATAGTGCTTCTCCCATCTACATTAACTTCAAGAGTTCGGAAACCAATATAGCTAAACACCAAAACAGCATCAGGACTTGAAACTTCAAGTGAATATTCACCATCAAAATTGGTCATCGCACCATTGGAAGTTCCTTTCTCAAGTACATTAACACCGAGCAAGGGTTCTTGTGTTTCAGAATCTAAAATAGTTCCCGTAACTTGATTATTCTGAGCATTTAATTGAGCACAGAAACAAATAAACATCCCTAACAAGAATAGTTGTCTTCGGGGTAGCCTCAGCAATTTTTGATGCATAACTGATCTTTTTGATTATTAATAGTTTTCATTATTGATTAATTAGTTATTGAGAATTTTATCATCAAATCTTCTCAAAAAATAAAATCCTGTCACTATATCGATTTCGCTTAAAATTAAATAAAAGCACTAATAAAGAACCGCTTTAGATGAAAATAAATTGTAATCGATTACACAAACGTAAACAATTAATTAACATTTCCAAAATATCTGGGTAATAAAAATTATATTTTTTCTTATTAATGGTATTAAGGTTATGATTCCACATTATTAGTACAGTTATATTATGACAATCTCAGTGATATCTCGAAAAAACACCTTTAATGCAATCGATATCAAATTTATTTTTCACCAGTAAAATACTAATTTACAGATATCTATGATATAGATATTAAAATTCTAAAAAATCGCGCCAAGGATAAAATGGACGCTGCTTTTGAGTTTATTGAAAAACTTGGAATTCCTTATTACGGGGCTTCAACTAACCCAGACTTTGATGTCTTGGCACGCGCCAGTGCGCAGGCAAAGATCGCAATAGATGCTACAAGAGCATCAGATTGAGAGAACTAAAGTTAGAAGAAATTCTACCGATCTCGATAATAAACTTATAGCTCACATTGCGGGTATGGATGCCTTTGTACGCCGACTAATTGCCGCAGACAATATACGGCAGAACACTGACTATAAGAACCTTCGCAAAGATCGTTATGCTTCTTTTGACAGTGGTAATGGTGCTAAATTCGCAAAGGGATACCTTTCTTTAGAGAAGATAAGCAAAATTGCCAGAGATTTGGGTGAACCGAAGCAATTAAGCGGTAAGCAGGAATTATTAGCAAATTATTGTTAATTCTTATTAATAAAAATAGTACTTAAATACTATTTATTCCCCTGGGTTAATTATCAGGGGAATTCTTTTTAAAAGGTGTTTACATCACCCTATCTACTTTCCATCTCCAAACTAGCAAGTATAAATGGACCAGTTCCTTTGGGATCATTGGCCCTAATTTCTTCATTCACATAATATTCAAAAGAACCATCCCTATAAGGATTTCCTCCGAGCCCGGCAACGGCGCATACCTGGTTTAGATTAACTATTCCGTTTTCTTCTAAACTGATTAAATTATTCAAAATACCCCTATATCCTTTATCTGCATCTTCCAAATAGCTTCTATTAAGGTAACCTTTTCGAACCCCTTTTGCCAGGGTATATACAAACATTGCAGAGCCTGAAGCTTCCAGGTAATTCCCTTCTTCCTGCTGCCTGTCTAAAACCTGATACCACAGTCCGCTTTCGTCCTGATAATTAACTACTGCTTCTGCAAAATCCCGCAGATAACCGATTATTTTTTTTCTCTCTTTATAATCTTCCGGAAGATAATCGAGTACATCTACAAGTGCCATTCCATACCAGCCCATAGCGCGCGACCAAAAATTAGGAGAAGTACCGGTTTTAGGGTTCGCCCACTTCTGTTCTTTACTTTCATCCCATCCATGATAAAGCAAACCTGTTTCCTTATCTAAATGATGCTTTTGGGTAAGGTCAAACTGGTGAATAATATCATCATAAACCTTTTGCGCCGAATCCTTTTCGAATTCACCTGCATACCTGGCATAAAACGGGTGTGCCATATACAAACCATCCAACCACATTTGATTGGTATAGCGTTTTTTATGCCAAAACCCACCGCTTTTTGTACGCGGCTGATCAATTAATTGGTTTCTTAACTTATCAGCCGCTTTTTTATACTTCTCTTCCCCCGTTTTCTCGTATAACCACAGTAACACGTGCCCGGATTTTAGCATATCAAGGTTTTTTGTTTCCGGTTTATAGGTTTTAATATTACCTGTAGAATCAATTAAAGCATCGGTATAAGAAAAAATATAATCATGATAAACTTCTTTACCCGTCTTTTTAAAAAGTTCCTGAGTACCTTTTAAAACAAGTCCGTTGGGGTAACTCCATACAGGCTTATCATGAAAGTCCAATTGCCAGGCCTTCGGGAAACGCTCTATTTCAGAAAGCATCATTCGTTCAGACCAGTTTGAATCTTTGCTTATTAAAACCCCTTCAATGTTTTGACTTTCATCTTTTTCTTCGACATTTTTACAGCCAAAAATAAAAAGCAAACAAATAAAGCTTATGCTACTAATTAATCTCACAAATCAACAATTAAGGCATTCTTTCTAAACCTTCCCATTTTATATCCCAACCTTCTTCTGGAAAACCGGGCGTATCTCCTTCACTTCCATCCCAGCCGGCACACATCATAGCTACTGCAGTAAGAATACCGCCATTACCCGGCATATAAAGTGTTAAACGTTCTTCCTGAAAATTATGTCCGTTTTTCAGGTAAGTATTTGTTTGCGGGTTCATAAAAAGGGCATCAACGGCTTTTTCCGGTTTTCCCAGGCGTGCAGCCGTCATAGCAGTCATAGGAAAATCCCAACCCCAGGTTTCTTCCCAGCTCCAGGTATCCCAAATTAAATCAAATGTATTTTGCATTATTTGTTTGTCTAACCGACTTGTTTCCGGCAACATACCGAAAGTCCCGAAAACTGAAGGATGATCGGTTTTATATTCAGGATTGGTATAGGAATCGGTAGCACTTTCGGTAGCCAGGTAAACATCTTCCTGAACCGGGAATTCTGATAATTTTTTCAGAACTTCAACCCATTTTTCAGGCACTTCCTCATTTAAGCGTTCTTTCCACTCAATAGCAGTTTTTAATCCCCATTCCCAATAAGCCAATTCATAGGTAGGATTAAATGTTTCCCTGGCTGGAAATCGCTCCTGCGCCGGAATTACCGGAGGCCCTAATTCATAACGGTCTTTCTCTTCATTATAATTAGGAAACGATGCCATTAAATCGGCAGTAGCAAAAACGCGTTCTTTATATTTATTCAAGGTCGTTTTAGAGGAATCTGCCCTATATAATAATTCTGAAAAAGTGATAAAATGGGGTTGTTGCCAAATAAGTAATGAAGCTACCGAAGAAGGAGTTTCATATCCTGAATGGTCGGTCATTTTTTGCCAGCGAGCCCCTTCAAACCCCTGTCGCTCTGCAATTCCTTTTGCTTTATCAAAAGCGGTATCATACCAGGGCATGCTATTTTCCAGTAATTCCGGTCTTCTCCAAAGTGGAAAATGAACCCCATGCCACCAGTGCATTTCAATATGAGGCTTGCCATACCAACTGTTATAAGTGAGGCCGGTTTCTTGTGGTGGCTGACTTCCCGTACATTGCAATTTAGTAAGATATTGCGACAATACCACTCTTCGCTCTAACTCGTGAGCACGTTCATCACTACTTCCTGAAAAGTCAACTGCTCCTCCACTTTGCCAGAATTCCTCCCAGCCACTTCGGGAACTTCCCGTAACAGATGCCAAATCTGGAATTTCACTTATTTCACTATTCGAAAATTTAGTAGTGAACTCAAACTCTGACTGGTCTTTCGATGGTTTTAGAACAAAATAATGTTTCTCTTTTTCTTCAATTTCTGCATTCCCCTGCCATTTTAAGCCAATATTATAGTTTATAGAGTCCATCTCCCTTTTAATTTCCGCCCTATTATCTTCTGTAGAAAGTGTACTGGTATAATCTTCCTCCCCTTCCCATTTCGTAGCCAAATCTTCCCATTCTGCAGTCGGAAAAGGAACTCTAAGCCTGATCTGTAGTCGTTCTTGCTCAATTAAATCTGATTTCACCCTCACGCCAACAACATCATCTTCCTGATGTACCGCAGTGTAAACCTCAACCGGAGTTCCTTCTATCTCAAACGAACTTTCGATTTCCCCTGTCCATAAATTTAATTCCTGCTGAATATTTTTAAGGTCTTCAGGTTTTACATCCTGCCCATTTTCTTTAAATAATTCAAGTCCCAGATTTGCCAGGTGTATGCGATGCGGATTTTCCCGATAATAATTTACGGCTTCCACACTTCTTTGTGGCTCTTTTCTTTGGACAGAATAAGTGACTTTTCTTCCATTCTGGTCATATTCGGCAAGTGTTTCATCAAACTTGTAATTTTCGGGGTTCGGATGACTGTCCCAGCCCCATTCACTTTGGGTACCTAATGGAATACCAAATTGATAGGTTTCAGGAAAAGTTTGTAAACCAGTAGCATCTACAGTAAATGCAAAAGCCCCATTTCCTACCGAAAGAGAAGCCAGGGTATCTATGGCTTCCACCTTTACATTATGACGCAAAACAAGTGCTTTCCGATCAATTTTGTCTTTAGAAGCCTCAGCACTTTCTTCTTTCTTTGCATCTGAAAAATTACAGGCTGCAGAAAAAATTAATCCTAATAGTAAAACTACTTTTTTCATATTCAATAAAGATTATTTCTTTTGTTTTATTTTAAAGATAAAGGAAGAAGCTGTCTCATATTTTCCGCCCTGAGAAGCAGTGAATAAATAGGTGGGTCTACCATTTTGAAATAACAGCTGTGGCCGCTCAGCCCTTCCATAGCGGTTTAAATGACCGGGTGCCGGCGGCTGATTTACATATTTATCCAGAGGTTGATAAGCTATTTCAGGATCTTTCCAGGATTTTCCATCTTTAGATTCGAGGTAAAGTCCGTAATCCATTCCAAAAACTCCCAAATCCCGGGCAATCATTTTAAAGGTTTCATCTTCAAACCATACGTAGGCATCTTCAAATTGTTTGTTATCTCCTAAAACTGAAAAATCTACAACCGGGTTTCCTGAATATTTTTTATAGGGTCCTTCAAGCTTATTAGCTATGGCAAGACCATATTTACGATTGCCCCTTACATTTCCTTCTTCAGAATTATACTTTTCGGCATTTAAGGATTTATAGTACAACCAGTATTCTCCATTTGAGCGTTTAATAAATGAAGGATTGGTGGTAAGCAAATCATCCCAACTTCCTTCCTCTCCCGGAAGCAAAAGTGGTTCATCGGGACGTTTCCAGGGGCCATATAAAGAATCGGAAGTTGCCAATCCTATGCGCTTGGTGTTCATGCTTCCGTTAGAATTTCCCATATAAAACAAGGCATATTTGCCATCAACTTTATGGATGCTTGGATTGTGGCAGGTAGTAGCGTCCCAAAAACCTCCACCGCGTGGTGCGAGAATGGTACTCACGTATTCAAAAGGTCCTTCAGGATTATCTGCAACAGCGTGGGCAATTTCAGATTGATGAATCCAACCGCTCATCCCTTTTTCTTTTGGCCATCGGGAATAAAAAACGTGAATTTTGCCATCAGGGCCTTCAATTGGGCTATTGCACCAAACATAGTAAGCTTCTTCCTCTAAAGCACGGCCCACAGGAACCAATCTTTTTTCAAAGTCAGATAAAAGTTGATTCGAAAAATCTCCAGAAAATAAATGCAGGGGCAGACACAGCCCGACCGTTGTCAACGAAATTCCTTTTATAAAATCAACACGTTGCATAATTATCGTTTTAAAGTAGCCGCCATAAGCCCCACTATTACATCATTGGCTATAGTTTTTATTTCCAAATATTCTAACTCCTTTTCAGGGTTCAATGGCAGATCTAAAACAGTTGCTGCCCCACCGTCTATGCCATAATCGGTATAACCTTTAATAGCGGTGAAGTCTGAAAATTCCCTGGTAATTTCTCCGGTTTTTAAGTATAAGCGTGGCGGTAGATGCGCTTTGGTATCAAAAGCATAGCCGTCATTAATATAATCCTGTTCTATAGGCCACCAGTTTTCAGGGTTTTTAAGCTCCAAAATTTCTGAGGTTCCATCAGTATAATTTACTTTCACTTCAGCATTTATTAGCTGACTTTGCATTGCATTGGTTGTACCAGCCATAAGTAGATAGACCTGGGAAGCCTTTCCCGAAAGTGGAATTTGAATTTCCTCCGGGAAATTATCCCATAACGAAGTAAATACTATGTTTTCCTTAGTTTCTTCGGAAGGGGTTTGAAATGGAATTCCGTATGGAGTTTTAATTTCGTTATTTTCACCGGCTTGTTTTCGTAAGCCTGAATCATCGATATTCGCAGTCACTTCAGGATAGCACCAATTCCCAATTCCCTGGGTAGGCAACATAAGAGTTGGCGAATCAGGACGCGGTGAGAAGTATTTATTTTCAAAAATCTCAGTAACTCTACTATTAAAAATACCACTTAAATCTACCTTTTCCCAATTGCTGCCGGTAGTACTAATCTCCCAATTTTGCACCTTAAAACTTTTAGATTCGCTATTGGATTTTATAAATTCTATTCGATTAGAACCAACCGAAAGATATTCCGCAGGGATTTTGATTTCTTCTGCTTGAGTTGCTCCAATATTTAATTCCTTTTGAAAATCAGCTACACTGATTTTTCCTACCGATTTTTCTTCAGAATTATTCTGAATGGAAAGCTCCAATCCGGATTGATTCTCACTTAGAGTAATAATCTCTATTTTAGGCTTTAAAGTGGCAGAAACCGGTGCCCACCAGGTAATATCTCCCTGTTTTAATTGTATGAAGAATGTTTTATAGACTTTTTCTTCAGAATTATTTGTGATAGCCTTTAAGCTATTATCGTCAATAGTTTCTGAAGCAAATAAATCATGCGGATCTTTAATTGCCAGAATTTGAGCATCGCCCATTTTTAATTCAAATGCTTCTTCTGACACCAGGACTTTTTCAGAAGAGATTTTTTCAAGTTTCTCACCACCCCACTTAATTTCAATATCATAACTTTCTTTTTGTGGACTTTCAACAACTAATTTTGGAATTCCTACGGCATCTTCTTTTATCTTCCAATCAACTTTTTCATCATTGAGAGTTACCGAATTTACCTTGCTGTAAGAAACAGGCAATTCCAGTGATAAGTCCATAGGAACAGCAAAATCAGAAGTAATCTTATAGGTTGATGTTGTTTCGTTTTGATTAAAGCTTAAAGAAACATTTGGGATCTCAAGGGAAGCCTCTTCCCAATCTTCAGGAAATCCGGGCGCAATTTTCAGTTTATTATCGAGTGCTTTAGGTGTAATACCAAAAAGCCCTTCAACCAATGTTCTGGCTGCCACCCCAACTGGGTCGGCAAAATCCCGGTATAGCTCTCCACGAATAGCATCGTAAAAAGAGAGCTGTTCAAAACCTCCGGGGGCAGCACCTAAATACATACTTTCAATCAGTGCGCTTTCCCAAAGCTTATACGCTTGTTCAGGTTGATTTGCCTGCCAGTAGGCTAGTGAAGTATGTAAATTTTCCGCTAAGGCCACATTATTTACAGACCAGGTATAAGGTTGCCAATTGGTAGTAGATATAAGTTCCAGATCATCCTTTTCCAAACCTTCTGCTTTAACAGGAATATGCGGGATTTGATTACTTACATAATTCAACATAGAATGAGCCTGAAAGTCATCTGGAAGACCTTCATCCATCGCGTGATAGATGGTCCAAATGCCGGGGGTTTCGTGCAAAAGCTGATTTCCCATTAAATCTTTATATTCAGCATAATGCCCTTTTTCTGGCAGCCACAATTCTTTTTGCACTGCCTTATAAATTCTATCAGCCTCATTTTTATAGGGTGTAAGATCCTCACCTAAAAGTTCGGCAATCTGTGCTGCTTTTTTATTAGCCGAATAATTATAAGCGGAGGTATAAGTTACTCCGCCGCCGTTATACTGCAACGCATCGCTGGCCCAAATAGCGGCATACGCATCATAAAGCCCGTCCCCATCACTATCAAAGTTGCGTTTTTCCCATTCAAGGTGCCTTTTAATAACCGGCCACATTTTTTCAAGAAATTCTCTATCCCTAGTCCAATCAAAATGCTGTAATAACTGATTTATAAAAATAAGGTTCATATCATAATGATGGGCAACATCATTACGATTAGGATGCCTGCAGATATAACCGCGGCTAAACATAGCATTCCCAATTTCTTCTTTTTGACGGGCTAAATTTAAAAGCGTATCGCCTTCCACAGGCCGACTTGGTGGCTCTGTTACCTGAGAATTACCATAGCTTTCAAAATGAAGTTCTGCCCTATCGTGCCAACCTAATGGATTAGCTACTGAAGCACCACGCCAGGCGTTAAGATGCATCCGCCAGGCCACTGCCCCGTGTAAATAGGCCGGATCTTCCCAAATTGCATCTCCAGCATAAGCCAGGGCTTCGCCTAATTTATTTAAATATGGATCAGGTGTTTTTAAATTCACCCGTCCTTTATAATCTTCTAATTTCTCCGTCGCTAACCTGAAATCCCTAGCGAGGTCATCAGATAGATCTCCTTCAACTGACTCGGGATTCTCAACTTTCCAGAATGCTCCATCAGAATTTAAATCTGATAGTTTTCCAGCAAGAACAGTAAGAGAATCTGCTTCAGAGCTGAATAAATCTTTAGGAGTTTCAAGTTTTTCAACGCTAGCTAATTTCACTTTTCCTTCCGGGAAATTACCTCTTAATTTTTTAGTATTTTTCTTTTCTTTTGAATCCCAACCGTAATCAAGGCTGAATTTATTCTGCCTTTTTTGAAGATCATATTCATTATTCCGGGTGTATTCCGGTAACATATAAAAAACGGTTTCAGGATCGGCACCAATATCCCCGTTTCGAGAAAATCTTTTACCGCTTGCACCTCCAAAAGCCCAGATTAGGTCCGTTTGATTTGGCAATGCCCCATTTACTTTAAGAATAAATCCTTCAGAATTTGCCAGGGCCATAATTTCGATTTCAAGTGAATACTCATCTAACAATTCATCATGAACTTTATAGGTCATCTTCCCGGTAGTATAGCGGGTTTCAATCTTATCGGCTTCGGTTAGCCACTTACTTTCTCCATTTTGCACCAAACCAAGTTTGAAATTCCCGCCCATTCCCGGCATATACATTGCAAATTCGGGTACATCACCTGTTTCAACTCGAAATGCCGTATTGGTTCCGTAAAGTGCCCGATTGAATTTTTGTTTTCCATTTTTCAATAAAAAACCATCTCCATCTGGGATATAATGAATTTCACGTTGCTCATCATGCCATAACTCATTAGCATCCTGACCAAGGATGGTTTGAACCGCAAAGGCTAAAAGCAATATGAGTAATTTTTTAATACGCATTTTTAATCCGGTATAAGATCTGCAGGGCTATCTTTAGTGTACTTATCATATTGTTGTATTGATTCTGAAATAAAAATATCCTCAATTTTTTCAAGAGGAATTTCGTTTTCTGGTTCAAAATCATCGGAAGTCATGTACTTTTTAATGCTGAATAACAGTTGATCTGAGGCTGCATCACTCTCGGGACGCTCGAAATCTATACTGGAAACCATTAATTTCCCTTTACCAATTTTAGTTTCAAATAACAAAGCTAATCGCCGGTTCATAAACCAGGTATCTATGGGTTGGATTAATGGTTCGAAATCAGGAGAAAAGTCTTCGGTATGCATCACCTGGATTTTGTTTACAATACTCCACCATTGCAAGTCACTATGGTAATCGGTAGTGAAATTCTCAAAAACCTTATGGTCGGGATCTACTAAAATTCCCAGGGTGTGTGGTGGGCGCATCTGGAACCAGGAAGTATTCCAAAAAACGGGTAAAAAAGTTTGCGCCACCTCTTTACCTTTAATTACTTTTCCTGCCGCATTTAAAAACACTTTACCTCCTGAAGCCAAAATATTTTTCGCTTTGTAATCTAGTGTATCGGTAGTATGAATTTGGGAATCTACCACGGGCAGACTTTTAGGATAAACCCAAATATTCCATTCATTTTTTGTATTTAAATCTTTAATTGAGGTGGTTAAAGTTAATTTTTGAGATGATTCAATCTCTGATAATTCAATATAAATATCACCTACTTTAAAAGTACCACCTATGGGTAATTCTTTAGCCTCAAATTTACCGGATTTTATTATTTTCCCATTTTCCTGTTTTAACTGCCACTCTACAGAATTTGTAAGTTTTTCCTTGCCATAATTAGCTACCAAAATTTCCGTTTTAAAAGCTTCGCTATTTTTATAAACAAATTTTGGTATTTCTGCCAATAGCACAGTAGAATTTGTGAATTGCCTAAAATATGCTGCATTGGTGTATGGTTTGGGATCCCAAAATGCATCTAAAACGCCAACAAGTGCGGTTCCCTGCCCTGGATAATCACTTAAACTTAAAATTTGATACCCTGAATAGCCCGGCGTTCGTAGCGCTTTTTCCATATCGTATTTATAAACCAATGCCTGTAATTTTCCGGAAGCCATAAAGAAATCTTGCGCCTTATGAGCCATATGGTGGTCGGCAAGATCTTCCTGAAAAAGTTCAAAGTTTTTAGCTTTATATACTCCGGTATATTTATCAATTTCATTAAAATTAGGAAAGACGCAGTATTGGCCGGTTTCGTGCGATACAAAAGGCACATTAAATTTAGAGATTTCTTTTGAAAAATCATCCGTACTTTGGGGTGGGTTATTGGTCCACTTTAAACCTCTTGCCCCACCACGAACCATAAACTGATTATTTTCTATTACCGGCCAACTTCCTCCAACTGAAGCTCCGGTATAAAGCCGTCTCGGGTCTTTTTTCTTCCAGTATTCGTTAAATGCGGTAAGGTATTCTACTTGCTTGCCACTGGGTTCATTACCATAAGCCATAAAGCCAAAAGAAGCATAATTACCATAGTATTTACTCATTAATCCGGTTTCCTTATAGATATATTCGTCTATTGGGTCTCCTACACCTAAAGATGTACCATGATTTGCCCAACTGGGGCCTTCAGGCTGAAGGTAAATCCCTACTAAATCGGCTGCTTTGAATGCAGCTTCTGGAGGACACCAGGAATGAAATCGTACGTGGTTAAATCCATACTCTTTAGTGCGTTCAAAAATTTCTTTCCACCAGTCAACCTCCATAGCCGGATAGCCTTTTAAAGGGAAAACAGCATTTTCTAATGTTCCTCTTAAAAATATTGGGCGACCATTAAGGGTGAAGTTCTTCCCTTCTGTATCAAATTTCCGCATTCCAAATTGCGTAGAAATTTTATCATTTCCGGAGTTCTCGGAATTTAATTCAACCGAGAGTTTATAAAGTGCAGGATTAAATTCATCCCAGGTTTGAAAATTCTCTCCCATTTCCAAAACCACCTCCAGGGAGTCTTTCCTTTTTGATATTTTATAAGGAATTTTAAGAGATTCGGAGTGATGTTCTTTTTTGGTATTGAAACTTTTAGCGCTTATATGCAAAGTCCCTGATACGGATTTTTCATGAACTGAGCCCAAATATATTTTAAGTTTGGCTTTAGCGTTTTGTACATCAGGATAAACCTTAACATTATCAATATAAACCTCATTAATTGCTTCCAAGCTGAGTTCGCCTATCAATCCATTCCAGTTTCCCTGTGTATGATCTGTTAAACTATGGGAATCTGGCCCTACATTTATATCTTTTATCCGGTTATCAACCCGGATAGATATAAGGTGATTTCCCTTACTCAAATAGTCGGTTAAATCATAAACATGTGGAGCTACCATACTGTTTTGCATGCCTATTTTGTCGTTGTTTACCCAAATGGTAGTCTCGGTATGTGCACGTTCAAGTTTTAGAAGAATTCGCTTTCTCCCCCAACTTTCTGGAATTGCCACTTCCTTTTGATACCAGGCCGCACCCACATAATGTTTGTTAGGTGTTAACCAAAACGGAAACTTAATATCTTCAGCCTGCCTGTATTTTTTATAACGAGGATTATAATAAAAAGAACTGTCATAAATACTACCGGTCCATTCCGTATCCAATCTCACAGGATTTCCTTTATCATTGGTTTTTAGAGAACCTGGGAGTTCAACAATCTCTGGTAAATTTTCTGAAAACCAGGCTTCCTTCTCTCCCACATCTTCAGGATCTAATTTAAAATTCCATGCTCCTGCCAAGTCAATAGTTTCGCGCTGTGCACTTCCCGACAGGGAGAAAAGCATAAGAAAAACCGAATAAATTAGGTGATTAATTTTCATAACATCCATTGTATATCACATTGTTCAGGAATCAATTTTTCCCTCAAATTCTAGTAATTAAGCTTTTTAAAAAGTCACACAGTAATAAACCTGTCTACACCATTTCCGATTATTGATTTAAATAAATCTCATCAGTAAAATCTATACCCGAGGTTTCTTTGAGTTCTACCTTTGTGGTATCTAAGGTTTTAATTGTTACATTTTCTAACTCCCAATTCCGGCTATAGGAAATCTGACCAGCTGTTTCAGCTTCAATACTTACGTTGTTCAGGTAAAAATTATCGATATAGGATTCTTCCAATCCATTAACATTTATTGCACGTTCTGCTCCTTTTACATCAATGTTTGAAAGATGAATGTTTTTAAAAGTTGGTATTCCCTTAGACCTGGGTTCTACTTTCTTTAAAAGTGTTCGCCAGCGCTGCGGTACAGAATCTATATCGTATCCTTCGGGGAGTTTAGTGTAACTGTAGCTTGGGTTCCAATTCATGGAAACTTCTATAAAAGTTTTAACACTGTCCATTTCTATATCCTGCAAATAAATATCTTCTACAGTCCCCCCTCGGGTCATAGCAGATTTTATATTTAATCCGTTTGAAGTTCCTATGCCCTTAACATTTGAGACAAACACGTGCCGAATATCGCCGGCAGTTTCACTACCAAGGGTAAATAGTCCGGCGCCCCTGCGGGCAATACAATCTCTAATTACCACGTATTCCGTAGACCGGTCAACCCTTTGCCCGTCCCAATCACGCCCTGCTTTAAGGCAATAATTATCGTCATTGCAGTCTACATCACAGTTTTGTACTAATATCCATTTTGAAGAGTCTATATCTACCCCATCGGTACTGGGACCATGGCCTCCAATATTGTTTCTAATGGTTAAACCATCAACGGTGATATATTCTGAATAAAGTACCTGGACCGTCCAGAAGCCCGCACGTTGAATATTAAGGTCTTTTAAAAACACATTTTTGGACTCCTGAATAAGAAAAGTACGTGGACGCTTGGCATCGTAATCTACAATTGAACGCAAGCCTTTTGCTTCATATTCCTTACGTAAATCCCAATAATAATCCCAATATACTTTCCCTTGTCCATCAACCAATCCATCTCCATCTATTATTACATTCTCCTGGTCTAACACATTAATTAATGCTGCAGGCCATTGCATCTCTACACCAGCTATACGGGTATCAATTTCAGGATAATCTTCTATCTGTTCACTTCCTAGAATCTCAACACCTTTAGGTATATTAAATCTTATCCCTTCTTTTATGAAAATAGATCCCGATAAATATTTTCCGGGCCTAAAACTCACTGTGCCACCACCATTTTCAGCACAATCATCAATTGCTTTTTGAATAGCTTCGGTGGTAAGTTCTGAACCATCATCAATAGCATTATAATCGTTTACATAATAAACTTCATCTTTAGTTTGAAAATCTGCAGAGCCTACTTTGCTTACCCACTCTGGTTCATTTTGAGAAGTTTTGGAATTTCTTTCTTCCTCTTGTTGAGAATTATTTTCATTCTTGCATGATAAAAGAAAGATTGACAGGAAAAAACTTAAAATAATAGTGTAAAATTTCATAATAGATTTTCGGTTAAACAAAACTGTAACAATTTCTAATTTTTAGAAGCAAAAAGTATCCTGCACATACCTGAATAAAAAAAGCCACCCTAAGCATAGGTGGCTCAATGAACTAAAACATTGATTGATCATCTCCCACGACCTTTTTTGGCTAATTCTATAGAAGTGAGTTCTTGAATATTTACTGGGGTTCCGCTTTCAATACTTTTTCTAGCTGCAATGCCAATAAGAACAGACATAGCTCCATCTCTTAAGCCGGCAGCCCGATTATATAGATCTTCCTTTTCAGGATGCTTAAAGACCTGATCGTGCAAGCGCTTGTCCCCACCGCCGTGGCCAGAACGTTCCATTCCAACCTGTACGGTTTCAAAATCTTCCCAAAGTTTATGGGTTATAATTGGTTCGTAAGATAATTCTTCTTCCTCCTGGGCCATTTCGGCTTCGTGTAATTCTTCCTGGCTCATTTTCATTTCCTGCTGGTATGGTATGTCTAACCAGGCTTCAATACGCCCCTTTGTTCCGTTAAATGCAATTCGCCATCCCTCAAAAGGAGAATAAGTAGTTAAGGAGTAATTTACAATTGTATTATCTTTGTATTTAATTTGGGCCGACATTTTATCATAAATATCAATTTCGTCCCTCCATAAACAATTATCCCTTATATAACCATCATATTTTTCATTCTCAACATATAGTTTCATCATATGTTTGCTTTCGGTGATATCCCAATAGAAATGGCATTCAGACTTATGCTCACACCCCCTGCATTTATCTCCTTTAAAAGAATTATTGTCTCCGTAGTATTCTAAGTCACCATAAGCAAAAACCTGCTCGGGATCAGAATCCAACCACCAGTTCAATAAATCAAAATGATGGGTAGCCTTATGTACCCATAGCGTTCCACCCATATCTTTTAATCCGTGCCAACGTCTAAAATAGGATGCCCCGTGATAAGTATTTAAATACCAATGAAAATCTACTGAAGTTATCTTTCCTATAGTGCCTTCCTCAATTAGCCTTTTAATTTTAGTGTTATAAGGGCTCCAGCGATAATTAAATCCTACGATAAGTTTCCTGTCACTTTTCTTTTCGGCATCTACAATCTGCTGACATTTATCTTCGTCTATGGTTAATGGCTTTTCTGATAACACATCACATCCCATTTCAAGGCCTTTTACAATGAACTCGTGGTGGGTAGCATCGGTTGTTGCCACAATTAGTAGATCGGGTTTTGACTTCTCTATCATTTTTTCAAGATTGTCAAATGTTGGACAATCTACATTCATATATTCCAGGGCATAAGCCAGCCTACCCTCATTATTATCACATAGTCCTACAAACTCCAGGAGATCAGGATACTTTTCTACCAAGCTTCTACCCCAAAAACTTACTCCTCTAATTCCCACACCAATTAAGGCTACTTTCAATTTTCTATCCCCTAACCCAAATCCAAATGCAGGATTTATTATTACACCGGCAGCCATAGCACTTAAAGCTTTAAGAAAATTTCTACGAGAATTTGTCATGACACTCAGGGATTAAATCATTTAAGAATATCTGCTATTAAATCAACAATAATATTAGTGTATTTTTAAAATAAGCGCATCCTGCACATACCTGTGTTCCACATAAAAAAACCACCATTGGGATCCAATGGTGGTTAGCGTAAAAAACACACTTAAAATTTCTACGCCATTTTTTTCTGATACCATCTACTAAACAGCAGAAACAATATACCGCAGGATATCCAGGCTGGTAAGGTCAAGAAGGAAAGAAAAATATCAAACTGAATGGACAGGGTGTAGAAAACACCGAAACTAACCGCCCAAGCCCAGAACACTGCCTGGTTAAATTTTATTCCTGTTTTTTCAGCATAAAAAGTTTGTATTCCTGCTTTCTTTCCGAAGAAATATTCAAAGACGATTACAGCACCAATTGGTGCAAGGATAAAGCCATAGATAGCTACAAAATCGAGTAATCTCATTGCAAATGCAGGAAATAAACCGGCTATTGTTGCAACAGCTCCTGCGGTAATTGTTACCCAAAACGTGGACACCTTCGGCATAATGGCCTGAAATGCAAGTCCGGCCCTATAAATTGTTGGATTTGCGGTGGTCCAACCAGCCAGAATAACCGCTAAAATCCCAAAAACGCCAATAGCGTTATAAGCTAGGGGACCCGGTGCCACCGGTGGTGCTTCTCCATTTGCTAAAAATATCTGCGCTTCGGGAGATTCTAAATAAACAGCATATAACAAACAGGCGGCTATCCAGGCTATATAGTGACCAACATAAATTCCACCCGCAGTGGTCCAGCCAACGCTTGGTTTTTCAGCAAAACGAAATACTGAAAGATCGGACATTCCAATATGCATTGCTGCATTGGCAAACCAGGACCAAAGTACTACATGCCAGAAAGTATATTTTATTTGACCGGGGAATGGCTCGCCACCCTCACCCCAAATATTCCAAAATTCAGAGAAGCTGTTAACATTAAGTTGATTCAAAGCAACGATACCACAAACTATAAACGCCAAAACAATTATAGGAGACATCCAGTTCGCCGCTTTAGCAACAGTATTGTAACCCTTTGCAGCAATAATAGAAATTACTGCACCAATACATAAAACAATAATAACCCAGGTTAAACTATTGGGCATCGTATCGGTAAGTTGGGGCATTCGCATATCAAATGGAATACCCACGGCCGTTGCGGATATAGTAATCATAGAACCGGCCAGAAAACAGAATAAAAGTCCGTTTGCAAGATTGTAAAGAGTCACCAAACGGGTACCGCAAATTTTTTCCAGATGGAAATAAAGGGTATACCGAAACTTGGTTCCAATCTCAGCGGTCAAAAACCGCCAACTTAAAACCGCTAACAAATTACCGATTAATAAACCAACAATTAAGTCGAAAGCACTCACTCCTGTAGTAAGAAATAATGGCCCTATTACAAACTCTGTTCCGGCTGAATGTTCACCTGCATACATTCCTAAAAAGCTCTTCCAATCTTTCCACTTAGATTTTGGTACGCTTTCGCGCTCAAATTCGCCTGATGCTTCTTCAGTTAAAACTTCTTCTTCAATTTGGGCTTCGCTCATTTTTTGTTGGATTATATTTCTTTTCGCTTTAAATAAACCTATTTATTAATTTTTAAAATTCGAATACTTATTTACTCAAGATAAAGGCAAGGATGACCAGTTCATCTAGAATTCAACTTGTTATTTCACCAAATAATTCGGTAAATCCGTTACTTTTTCACAGCATACTTGTTCCAGTACTTGTTGTAGTTGCATTTTGAGCATAGCAATAGTATGATCTCCACCCTCATCGCCCAAAGCACCAACACCATACATAAATGACCTGCCCAAGAAACTAAAATCAGCACCACTGCTCATAACCCTTGCAATATCGGGTCCTGAACGAATGCCGCTATCCATCATCACGGTTATTTGATCTCCATATTTTTCTGCAATATGAGCTAGAGGTTTTATGGTAGATTCTCCCGCGTCTAGTTGTCTCCCGCCGTGGTTAGAAACTATAATCCCATCAAATCCCAGGCGAATTGCTTCTTCGGCATCTTCGTCGGAGACTACTCCTTTTAGCACCAGCTTACCTTTCCACATATCGCGTAAAGGTTTAATTTTTTCTTCATTAAGTCTACCAGAGAATGTAGCATTCATCCATTTCCCCAACTGCTTAATGCTCATTCCGTCCTTCATATAAGGCTTCATAGTGGCGAAATTCGGAACACCATGTTTCAATGTCTGGGCGGCCCAGGCCGGTTTTCCCATAACCTGCAGAACATTTCTAAAATTCATTTGAGGTGGCATTGCGAGACCATTTCTAATTTCTTTGGGACGGTAACCAAATGTAGGCACATCACATAAAATCACTAAAACCGGCACTTCGGCTGCTTCAGCTCGTTTAAGGATATCATCACGCAACCAGTCTTCTGTAGGGTGATATAGCTGAAACCACGCCCGCCCTTCAGTAAGCTCACTGGCCCGTTCAATACTTGTGGTGGTGACCGTACTTAAAATAAATGGAATGTTATGCTTTAAAGAAGCTTTTGCCAGGATTTCTGGGGCATTTGGCCAAATCAATCCTTGCAGACCAATGGGGGAAATCCCGAATGGTGCATCATATTTTATCCCAAAAAGTTCGGTTTCAAGTTTTGAGGTATTGTAATTTTTGAGATATCGTGGTTTCAGTTGAATTTCCCTTATTTCATCTGTATTGCGGCGTATATTTATATTTTCGTTACAGCCGCCGTCAAGGTATTCAAAGGCAAACCTCGGAATTCTTTTTTCTGCACGTTCCCGTAAGGATTCGATGGAAGGGTATTCTGTATTAAAGGGAAAAGCCATATTTTTATTCTTGGTTGAGTAATAAAGGTACCAGTTTCTTCATCCGGTAGTTTTCCTTTAAAAAGGAAGCCTTCACTTTTTTATTTGAAATCACCATTGCCGCACCCAGAGCAGACCCTAACGGTGACTGGGTAGATAGAACCTTAAATTCGCTAAAATGATGGGACATCAATTTCATAAAAACATCATTATCTGTAAACCCACCATCTATATAAATAGTCTTAATTTCTGAATTTCCTATGGCTTTTCTTATGGTCTGAATCTGCAATTCCATTAACTCAATCATTAATTGATGAAAAGCTTCTTCAAAAGTTTTAAAAGGCGCCAAATCGGTCTTATTTAATTCCTTTCGCTGAAGGGAAATACCTTCAAATTTGAAATAAATGGATGGATTTTCAATTAACTTTAAATAAAGGTCTTTATCAAATTTAACATCGCGATGATAACCATATTCCTTTTGATAATATTCCCCTAACTTTTCTACCTGTAAACGATATTCATTACCCATAAAAAATCTGGAAGCCTTTACCGGTTTTCCATCTACTCTAAGATAATTTAAGCAGTTATGTTTTATATCTTCTTTGGTAATTTCGTCTTTACTAAAAGGGTTTAAAGCAATACTCCATGTTCCCGTTGACAATAATAAAAATGGCTTCTTCTTACTCAGCACATAAGGCAATAATGCCGAAGAACTATCGTGTATGCCTACTCCAATTTTTAGTTTTTTTCCTTTATAGGAAGTATTCATACTGGCCGAGGTAGGCACAATGGGAGCTAATATTCTATCTATATTTTCTTCATAAACCCAGTTGTGATAATCTTTTTTATTATAATCCCATAAATTAGTGTGGCAACCTATGCTGGTATATTCACTTACGGGAATACCAGTAAACAAATAAGATAAATACTGGGGAAGATGTAAACTGTATTTTATTTTGCTGAATATTTCAGGCCTGGTTTTCTTAAGCCAGTATAACTGCATTCCCGAATTTAAAAATCCAGACTGTGGAGATGCGGTTTGGGTTGCAATAGATAATTCATCTCCATATTTTTTATAAAATTCTTCTGAAACCGATTCTTCAATCGATTTCGTATAATTATAAAGGGGGGTTAGTACATTTCCGTCATGATCTAAGTGAACAAAACTGGCGCCGTAGGAAGAGAAATTTACTGCTTTTACATTATATTCATCTTTTTCAAGCACAGCTTCAAAAATAGATTTCATCCAATTTTGAAGTGCCATCAAGTCTTCCGCGGGATAACCATCTTCGTCTTTAGTTTCGGGTAAACGTTTATATTCCCGAAGAATCTCTTTATAATTTTTATCAAAGAGAAAGAATTTTTTATTGGTCTTTCCAATATCAAAAACAGCGGTCACTTTAATTTTAGTCATTTCTTAATCCTTTTTTAAAGTCCGGTAGCCTGATTCTTTGTTCCTCTTTCTTTAATTAACGTATTTCTAACTTGCAGGTCGCGGTAAGCCTTTATCGGATTTACAGCGGCACCCGATTTTTCCCTAGCAGCTTTTATTAAAGGACGCACATCGGTTCGATAGGCGTCTTGCAAAATCTCCTGGCAGGTAACCACATCGTTTTCCTGCTGGGCTTGTTTTAAGGCATTTTGATCTACCAAAAGCGCTTGAGTATAAGCGATTAATATAGCTTCCAGGGATTGCAATAAATCTTCAAGCGGATCTTTAGTATTGTGACTGGCATCTATCATCCAGGCCAAGTCTGGGTTTTGCGGGTTATTTTTAATCCCATAGACCAATTCATTAAAAATAAGGAATAAGGCATAAGGTTTTATTGAACCAACGGTTATATCATCATCACCATACTTACTATCATTAAAATGAAATCCGCCAAGTTTGCCTTTCAACATTAGAGTGGCTACGATTTGTTCAATATTGGTATTTGGAAGGTGATGTCCTAAATCTACCAGGGTAAAAGCACGTTCACCACAAGCATTGGCAAGCATAAAAGAAGTGCCCCAATCCTGTATTACGGTACTATAAAAATTGGGTTCGTAAGGTTTATACTCTATAAACATTTTCCAATCTTCAGGCATTTCACCATAAATGCTTTTTAAACTGTTTTCGGTGTTTTGCAAAACCCTCTGAAAGTTGTTTTGGCCGGGAAAATTAGCACCATCGGCCAACCATACGGTTAAGCTTTTTGAACCTAACTCTTCACCTATTTTAATTACATCCAGATTATGCTGAACAGCATAATCCCTTGATGCTTCATTTACGGCACTTAAAGAACCGTACTTGTATGTTTCTTCAGCATTAGGTTGGTCCTGAAAGGTATTAGAATTCATCGCATCAAACACAATCCCGTGGTTTTGTGCTATCTCTTTTACGGCTTTTACATCATTGGGAATGTCCCAGGGAATATGCAAAGAAACCGCTCCCGAAGATTGGGTAAGGGCGTGCAAAACACCTATATCATCCAATTTTTGTTCTAAAGAAGCAGGCTCTCCACCATAAGAAAATCTTCCAAAGCGCGTCCCCCCGGCACCCAATGCCCAACTAGGGATGGCCACCTGGAAATCGGCAACTTTTGAGATTATTCCTTCTGTATCAATCCCTTTTTTAGTTAATCTATTTTTAAGGAAGTCAAGTTCGGTTTTGAAAGAAGAGTGATTATTTTTATTGAATTCTAAAATCCTATCCGCGGTTATTTTCATTTTTTATGAAATATTTTCACTTTAAAATTAGGCCTCACAGATTTGCTAAATCCATGAGGCCCGTTACTAGATTATTTTTAATTATCTCACAAAAGCATTGGCCATTCCTCCATCTACATTTATTGTGTTTCCGGTACTTTTATCAAGAACTCCAATACAGGCAAAAACTCCATTCGCCACATCTTCCGGTAAAATAATTTCCTGTAATAGGTTGCGTTTTGCATAGTGCTTAGGCAGGTCTTCCACTTTTATACCGTGAGCTTTGGCACGGCCTTCTGCCCAGTCTCCTTCCCAAATTTTACTACCAACAATAACTCCATCTGGGTTAACAATATTAACTTTAATTTTATCTGGACCCAATTCTGCTGCCAGTAATCTGGACATATGCTGTTGGGCGGCTTTTGCCGTACCATAGCCTACATTATTAGGGCCGGAGGCAATTCCGTTTTTACTGGCAATATTTATAATATCACCGCCTAATCCCTGCTTTTTCATTACCGAGACCCCGTGCTGAGCCATTAAAAACTGTCCTTTAACTAACACATCCTGAAGTAAATTCCAATCCTTCATGCTAGTATCTTCTAAAGATTTTGAGATTGCCAGACCAGCGGAGTGCACAATAATATCTACCCCACCAAAAGCGAGATTCGCCTGTTTATAGGCCGAGATAATTGATGCTTCATCGGTTACATCGCAAATCACCCCGCTCACCTGATCTTTTTTATAAGTTTTAACGGCCTCGTCTAAAGATTCTTTGGTAATATCGGTTAAAACCACATTTGCACCTTCAGCTACCATTTTATCAGCTATAGCTTTACCAATACCACCTGCAGCTCCTGTCACTATAGCCACTCTTCGAGAAAGTGGTTGTTCTGCAGGCATTCTTTGCAATTTTGCTTCTTCCAGAAGCCAGTATTCAATATCAAATGCTTCTTGTCGAGGTAATGATGTATATTCTGTAATTGCCTCGGCACCGCGCATTACATTAATTGCGTTTACATAAAACTCACTGGCAACCCTGGCCGTTTGTTTATTTTTAGCAAAACTGAACATACCTACTCCCGGGTAAATAATTATTACCGGATTGGGATCTCTCATTGCTGGGCTGTTATCGTGCTTGCAATTTTCGTAGTATGCTTTATATTCCTTACGATATCGATCAAAATCGGGTTCTAATTTTTTAAGAACTGCTTCCGGGTTTGATAGATCTTCTGAAGGGTCTAATTTTAAAATTAAAGGTTGAATTTTTGTTCGCAAAAAGTGATCTGGACAGGAGGTCCCCATTGGCGCCAATCTTTTAAGATCATTACTGTTTATATATTCCAGTACGGTATCGCTATCGGTAAAATGCCCGATCATTCTATTCTCTGAAGAAGCCAAACCACGAAGTAACGGCATCAATTCTGCTGCTTTTTCCTTTCTTTCAGAAGAAGGAAGGCTTTCCATTTTCTTTCCTCCAAAAACTTCACCCTGCTCTTTAATTTTATTTTCTATATATTCTGAAGCCGTTTCAATAACTTCTAAACTGTTTATATAACAATCATAAGAAGTATCTCCCCAGGTAAATAAGCCATGACTTCCCAGTACAATACCTCTTATTCCAGGATTTTCTTCCAGGCATTTTTCCAGCATAAGCCCAAGTTCAAATCCCGGGCGTTGCCATGGAACCCACCCCATAGTGTCTCCCCAAATTTCTTTGGTCACTTTCTCACTATCCTTCGCTGCTGCCACTGCAATAAGTGCATCTGGATGAAGGTGATCTATATGCTTAAATGGTAGAAGGCCATGCAAAGGAGTATCAATGGAAGGGGCCTTACTGTTTAAATCGTAAATACAATGATTAAAAAGGCCAACCATACGGTCTTCATCTTCAAGCCCTTTATAGACATTTTTGAGGTTTCTTAATCTTTCTGTGTATAATCCTGCAATACCCTCTCTGGTCAATGTGCCGATATCTCCACCAGAACCCTTGACCCACATCACTTCAACATCTTCATTGGTTAAAGGATCTTTTTCTATTGTTTTGCAACTGGTGTTCCCACCGCCGTAGTTGGTAATTCTCAAATCTGCACCCAGGATATTAGATCTGTAAAGAAATAATGAGACCTGGTCATCGCCCAGGTCTGCAGCTTTTTTCTCGTCCCAGAGATAGTCTACGTATTTAAAAGTTTTTTCCATGATTATTCCTAAAAATTAGCATTAATACTTCAAATGTAAATTATAAATTTTGGGTCAGTATCCTGTAGTGTACTGCTATAACATCATCGGATTTTTTTAGCTACTTCTATCTTTTATTTCTCACGAAATAAGCTTAATATTGTGTAATCGATTACCGTAAGCATATTTACTTAACAAATTCAAATGGCTCAGACCTTCCAAATACAAATAAATGAAAAATCCCGGATCCCAAAATATAAACAAATTGTGGATTCTATTATTGCGGATATTTCTAAAGGAAATTTGAAGGTGGGAGAAAAAATCCCTTCCATTAATGAGTTAAGCGAAACCTGCTACCTCTCGCGAGATACAGTAGAAAAAGCTTATAAACACTTAAAAGAACGTAAGGTTATTATCTCCGTCAAAGGGAAAGGTTATTATACTGCCAAAACCGATCTTATTTCTAAAGTAAATATTTTTTTCCTGGTTAATAAACCCAGTACTTATAAAATGATTATCTACAATTCCTTCGTAGACACCATAGGGGTGAATGGACATGTGAATATGTTTATTTACCATTGCGATGAATCTCTATTTATAAAATCCCTGGAAAGAAGTATGGGCGCTTACGATTATTATGTGATTATGCCGCATTTTAGGGACGAAAATTCTAATCACGTTAGTTCTACAGAAAACGTAATTAAAGTTTTGGAAAAAATACCCAAGGATAAACTTATCATGTTAGATAATACAAAACCGATTATTAAAGGAGATTATGGTGCTATTTATCAAGATTTTCATAACGATATTTATAATGCTTTAAACGAAGGATTAGAAAAAATAAAAAAATACGATAAAATAATCCTTGTTTATCCCAGCAAGAGCGCTGACCCTTATCCCCGGAGAATTTTAAACGGTTTCCAACAGTTTTGTTGGGAAAATAATCTAGATTTTGAAATCCTGGATGAAATATACGATGAAATGGATCTTCAAAGTAAAGATGTATATATTACCATTCAGGAAAGGGATTTGGTAAACTTAGTGCGCCAGGTTAGAAAAAAGAATTTAGTACTTGGTAAGGACATTGGTATAATCTCTTACAACGAAACACCATTGAAGGAGTTATTAGGGATTACAGTTATTAGCACCGATTTTAAAGCTATGGGAGAATCTGCTGCCTATATGCTTTTAAAAAATAAAAAGGAAAAAGTTAAAAACGTTTTTAAGTATATTGAACGTAATTCTGTCTAGCTCTCCTGCAACTTCTAAAGAGTTATTCTACAAAGACAACATAACAGTACAGGATAGTGCATATTACCAATTAGATTAATTTTAAGGCTTATTATGCACAATTGCCTTTAAATGAAGAAAACTTATTTCATTCTACTTTCTCTAGTATTCACCCTGAATCCATTGTTGATTATACAGGGGCAGGTTTCAGAAGAACGTAATTTTTATTTTGGAACCTGTGAGGATAAAATAAGTGAGCCTGGCACTTTCATAAACTCCCCTGTTATCTACGGGAAAGAAGAAGGATACGGATTTGATTTCCAGAGTTCAAATCAGCTAAGATTTGAAGAAAACGCAATCACTACTGAGTCGCCTTTTTATTTTTCTCTCCATCTCCCGGAAGGAAATTATACCATTGAAGTTGATTTAGGCAGTGACAAAAGCTCATCAGAAACAACTATAAAAGCTGAGTCACGACGCTTAATGCGTCGCCATATTCCTGTTCAAAAAGGAAACACAAAAACCGCAACATTTACGGTAAACCTAAGAGGGATTAAAATTTCCCCAAAAAAATCAATAAATCTTAAATCCCGGGAAAAAGATGATTTAAACTGGGATCAAAAACTAACACTTGAGTTTTCCGGAACAGTTGCCGTAAGGGCTATCCGTATTAAACCGGCAGAAACTTACACAAGTATTTTCCTTGCAGGAGATTCTACGGTAACAGATCAGGATGTAGAACCCTGGGCATCCTGGGGGCAAATGATCACTCAATTTTTTTCATCAGAAATAGTGGTAGCCAATTATGCAGCCTCAGGAGAATCGCTTGGTTCTTTTAAAGGAAGAAATAGGTTAAAAAAAATAATGCATAATATGCAAAAGGGTGATTACCTGTTTATTGAATTTGGGCATAATGATTCAAAAATAAAAGGTGAAGGAAATGGTGCTTATGGCCTGTATACTCAACTTCTTAAAGAATACGTAACCGCAGCACGACAAAAAGGCGGAATTCCGGTATTGCTTACTCCCACCCAACGTAGACATTTCAGTGAGGATGGAAGACTGAGCCCGACCCATGGCGATTTCCCCGACGCGATGCGAAAAGTAGCTAACGAACTAAGCGTACCTCTTATAGACCTTACTTTAATTACTACAAAAATGTACGAAGCCTGGGGAAAGGAAACCTCAAAGAATGCCCTGGTTCATTATCCGGCCAACACGTTTCCGGGTCAGGAAAAAGCATTGGCCGACAACACCCACTTCAATGTATTTGGAGCTAATGAGATTGCTTTAGCAATTATTGAAGAAATAAGAAATTCAGAATTAGAATTAAAAAAACATATCAGGGAAGAGACACCTCGTTACAAACCAAATAAACCTAATAATTTTTCAGATTGGAACGTACCCCGGAGTCCCCGTTTTGAGAGTACCAAACCCGAAGGAAATTAATTATAAAAGCCCAAATTTCACTGAACAAATTCAGGAGATATTGAGCATTTAATAACTAAAAGCCATTTGTAACCAATATAAAAAATGGCTTGCGAATTTTTAAATAGATGAAAAAACAATTACTACTCGCTCTTGTTTTGTTTGGTTTTTTTCAAACCAAAGCTCAGGAAACCCAAAAAATTTATCTTTCAGGTAAAAGCTTTGAAGAGCCCAAAGAATGGGATTTTAAAGTAAGCGACGGAAGAAACAGTAACGAATGGAACCGCATTAATGTCCCTTCCCAATGGGAGGTTGAAGGATTTGGAACCTATACTTATGGCCGTTGGTATAAAGAATTGAATCTGGAAGAGCCCAGCAAAGAGGAAGGCTTTTATAAATATGAGTTTGAAGTTGCCCGGGAAGACAAGGGAAAGATCATTAAAATAGTTTTTGGGGGCGCTATGACCGATACCGAAGTTAAGGTTAACGGAGAAGTGGTAGGTCCTAAACACCAGGGAGGTTTTTATCAATTTGAGTATGATATTACCGATTTTCTAAAATATGGAGAGGAAAACCTTCTAGAGGTTCACGTTTGGAAACATTCAGAAAATTACAGTGTTAACAATGCCGAACGTAAAGCCGACTGGTGGCTGTTCGGTGGAATCTACAGGCCGGTTTGGCTCGAGATATATCCCAATTCCCATATAGATCATTTTGCCGTAGACGCTAAAATGGATGGTTCTTTCACCGCTGAACTAGACTTAAATAATGTACCAAAAAACACTATAGTTGAAGCTACAATTTCCCCTGTCGGCGAACAAAACCAGGAGTTTAAAACCTTCAATTTTCCCCTGGCCGAAAATACTAAAGCAGAAACGATCAAAGCGAAATGGGAGAACGTAAAACCCTGGGATCCCGAAGAGCCAAATTTGTATAATCTCCACCTTAAACTAATTCAAAATGGAAAAACCGTACATGAAACTTCAGATCGTATCGGTTTTAGAACACTCGAATTCAAGAAAAAGGATGGCATCTACGTAAATGGCACAAAAATATTGATGAAGGGCGTTAACCGCCATACCCTATGGCCTGAATCGGGCCGGAGCACCAGCAAGCGCATTAGTGTGATGGATGTAAACCTCATTAAGGATATGAACATGAATGCTGTCCGGTTCCACTACCCGGCCGACAAACATTTTATGGAAGCCGCTGACTCTTTGGGACTTTTCGTCTTAAATGAACTTGCAGGCTGGCAAAATCCGTATGACACCGAAACCGGAAGCCAACTTGTAAAAGAAACCGTACAAAGGGATGTTAATAGCCCATCGGTAATTATCTGGGACCAGGGGAATGAAGGAGGCTGGAATTATGAACTGGATTCAGTTTTTCACGATTATGACCCACAAAAGAGAATCGTTATCCATCCCTGGGCCGATTTTAACGGCTGGGATACCCACCACTACCCCACTTACCAAACCGGAGTCCATCGATTTGGAGCCGGAGAAAATGTGTTCTTCCCTACCGAATTTATGCATGGCACCTACGATAACGGCCACGGTGCTGGTTTAGATGATTTCTGGAATAAGTATAAGGAGAGTCCACTATTTGCTGGTGGATTTATATGGGATTTTAGTGATAATGCCGTTATAAGAAGCGATTGGGAAGGCGAAAGGAAATATGATTCTAAGGGAAATCTCGCCGCCGATGGAATTTTAGGGCCACACCGTCAAAAAGAAGGAAGTTTTTACACCATTAAAGAAGTTTGGGCACCCATCCAATTTGAGCCCAGATTAATTACGGGAACTTTTGACGGCTCATTTTTAGTAGAAAACGACTTCCTTTTTAGCAATCTTAATTCTGCCAAGATGAAGTACCGGGTAATGAAAGCCCCGGAAGATATACTTTATGGTGATTCAGAAGCTAACGAAATTGCTTCCGGAGAAATAAGCTTACCAGATGCGGTACCAGGAGAAACACGAAAAATTAAATTTGAGCCCAGTGATAATTTCTTTGAAGGTGACTGGCTGGAAATTACGGCCTGGGATCAACACGAAAGGGAAATTTACACCTGGACCTGGCCTATTCACCGCGCAGATTATTTCGCCGATAAATTTTTACTGGAAGAAGAGAATAGCCAGGCTGCTTCTGCTAAGGAAGATGGAAACAGCATTACCCTTTCTGGAGGTGATGTAAAAGTAAGTTTTAACAAAAATTCAGGTCTTATAACCTCAGTCTCTAACAATGAGGGTGAAATTCCTTTTCAAAATGGTCCAAGACCAATAGGAATGAAGGCCGAATTTCAAGACGGCCAAATTAGCAAGGATGGAGATAAAGCAATTTTCAAAGCCAATTACGGCGGAGGTATAGAGAGTATTGTTTGGTCGATGTACCCAGACGGCCGCCTGCATATGCACGTCACAGCCCTAACCAATGCCCGGGGAGGCGATGGTTTTGACGGGGCCTTTTATGAAGGGAATATTGATAAATTCGGGATTACTTTCGATTATCCTGAAGAAGGGGTTGAAGGGTTTAAATGGTTTGGAAAAGGACCTTATCGGGTTTGGAAAAACCGAATGAAAGGAACCGAATATTCCATTTGGGAAAAAGATTATAACAACACCATTACGGGTGAAAGTTATGAAAATCTTATCTACCCTGAATTTAAAGGTTATCACGCCAACTTTCTAGCAGGTTTTTTAGATGCCGGAGATAAAAGTTTCAGGATTTTTAGTGAGAATGATAAGATGTTCCTGCGTTTGTTCACTCCTGCTGAGCCTAAACATGCCGTTTCAAATGTACACCCCCAACCAGAATTTCCGGAAGGAGATATTTCATTTATGTATGAAATTCCAGCTATGCGAGCCTTTAAACCATTATCGCACCAGGGACCAAGCAGTCAGCCCACCAATATTAGAATCAAAAGTGGTGATGATGGAATTACCATGAAACTCTGGTTCGATTTTAGAAATAATTAAGAATAAAAATTTTAAAAATGAATATATTAAAATCTTTTTACCTGATTTTTACAGTAATTGTATTGGTTAGTTGTAGCCAGAATACATCCGGAGAAAACAAACCTACGGTTTATCTGGTAGGGGATTCTACTGTAAAGAACGGCCAGGGTGATGGCGCCGGCGGCCTATGGGGCTGGGGCGATTACATAGGTCAGTTCCTGGACACTACCAAAGTAGATGTGGAAAATCATGCTTTAGGAGGCACCAGTAGCCGTACTTTTCAAAGCAAAGGTTTATGGCAGCCGGTGAAAGACAGTTTAAAGAAAGGAGATTATGTTTTAATTCAGTTTGGTCATAATGATGCGGGTCCTGTTAATGATGATTTCCGTGCCAGGGGAACTATAAGAGGTGTGGGAGATGAAACAGAAGAAATTGATAATATGCTAACCGGGAAACACGAAATTGTTCATTCCTACGGTTGGTATATCCGGAAATTAATAAAGGATACCAAAGAGCAAGGAGCCATACCCATTGTGATGTCTCCTATACCAAGAAACAGCTGGGAGAACGGAAGGGTGCCGCGCAATGACCAATCATATGGCGGTTGGGCACAGCAGGTAGCTGAAAAAGAAAATGTGACTTTCATTGACCTGAATGATAAGATGGCAAAAGCTATGGAGGACCAGGGACAGCAAAAAGTTACTGGCAATCTTTTTTACGAGCGTGACCACACACACACCTCTGCCAAAGGAGCTGTACTTGCTGCTTCACTTGTAGTTAAAGGAATAAAAGAAAGTGATAATTCTTTAAAAAACTTTGTTGTTGAAGATCCTCAAATAAGCCTCCCCTCTAAAAGGAACGTCTTCCTTATCGGCGACTCTACAGTTGCCAATAACAACGACGAAGAGGCAGTAGGCTGGGGAGTGCCTATTCAAAAATATTTTGACACTACAAGGGTGAATGTTATCAATAAGGCACGCGGGGGCAGAAGCAGCCGGACCTTTAGGAATGAAGGCCTGTGGGAAGCAGTAAAAGACAGTATTAAGGAAGGCGATTATGTCCTAATGCAGTTTGGCCACAATGACGGCGGGGATGTAACCAAACCTAAACACAGAGCCTCATTAAAAGGCATGAGCGACTCTATACAGGAAGTTCCAAAACCTGATGGCTCAAAGGAAGAAGTTCATACTTATGGCTGGTATATGAAAAAATACATTAGTGAAGCTAAAGAGGAAGGTGCTACTCCAATTGTATTTAGCCATATTCCCCGCAACAAATGGAATAAAGGAAAGGTAGAACGCGTTGATAACACTTATGGAAAATGGGCTAAAGAAGCCGCTACCCAGGAAGATGCGATTTTTATTGACCTAAATGATTCTATCGCTAGAAAATACGAAGAGATGGGGGCTATGGAAGTAGCTGAATTTTTCCCAAAAGACCATACGCACACCAATAGGGAGGGAGCTAAACTAAATGCACTCATTATAGCCGAATTACTTAACCAAAATAAGGAAAGTGGGTTAAGAGATTATATATTTATTCCTGAAGAGGTGAAGAAAAAGTAAGTTATGTTAAGTTTCTTAATATTCGCACAGTGGAAGTCCGCTGTTGATTCTGCAAACACGGATTACTGTTTATAAGTGATTGTACTTTTAGAGGTAGAGGGCATTGTAAAATATAAAGATCGATTTGGCAACTCAAGGCGGAGCCTTACCCTATAACGGATATGACCTTAAAATATTCCAGGGCTGGACAGGTAGACGTTTTCCAGATTTTGGGTAGATAGTTATTAATGGTTTCCCCAATAGTAAACTACCTCGCGGCAATCCCACGAGGCATTATTGGAAAATATAATTTGATTTCGAGGCAAGCCTCGGAGCTCCCTATATTTATCGGGATAAATATCGATTATCGAGTAAAAAAATCAGTCTGTCATATTCTTTTTATAGATTTTTAGTGGCTTTATTCTTTTTTAAGCTTAAATTTTTGGTTTCAAAAACAATTAGTTTTTCGTTTGCTAAGCCAGATATAGTTTTTTCGTTGTACTCATTACAAGTTTTGTTTCCTCGTAAACTTTTTTTTAACACAGTTTAGATTTAAAATGTTTGCATCTTATAGTAGAAATTGTCAAACCCTTTATTTTTTATTAATGCTTTTAACTGCTGGGTTTTTGCAGTCACAAGAGAAAAAAAGGATTCCTGAAATAGAAAAAACTTACCTTCATACCGATAGGTCTAACTTTTTTATAGGCGAAGACCTATGGTACAAAGCCTATAATGTAAATGCATACAATAATTTACTTTCTACTAAGAGTAATGTTCTATATGTAGAATTGATTTCACCCGATTCTAAAATAGTTGCCAGAAACAAAACCAATTTAGAAATGGGTCTGGGGCATGGTGATTTTAAGCTAACGGATTCTGTTGGTGTAAAGCCCGGCATATACCAGATAAGGGCTTACACTAATTGGAACAGGAATTTTGGTGAGGATTTCGTCTTTAAAAAAAATATTGAAATAATAGATGTTTTTGAAGCACATTATAATCCTAACGAAATACCAGATACTACCATTGAAGGCGATACCGCTAAAAATAGTATGCAAGAAAGTTTTAGTGTTGATTTTTTTCCTGAAGGTGGTTCGCTTTTAGAAAATGTGACCAGCGTTGTGGCGTTTAAAGCCGTGGATAATAATGGGAACCCTATAAATGTTAAAGGAGAGATTTATGATTCGCAGAACGAATTGGTAACCTCTTTTCGAAGTTCCCACGATGGAATGGGGAAATTTCATATGATACCCATTCAAGGGAAGCGATACTATGCAAAAGTTAGAACGCAATCAGGAACAGAATTACGTAAAGAACTCCCCAAAGCACTTAAGCAAGGTTATTTAATAAATTATAGGATATTTAAAGGTAGGAACATTATATCCGTTAACACCAATCAGGAAACTTTATCAAAGAACAATAAGCAAGAGCTTAAAGTGGTTTTTAGTTCAAAAGGAGTTCCGTATATAGAAAGACAACTAAACCTAAAGGAAACCACTCTGTCTTTCGAATTGCCAAAGGATAATGTCCCTGAAGGCATAAGCCAAATTACCTTGTACGATGATAATTTTAGGCCACAAAGTGAGCGTTTAGTGTATATCCAAAAAGAACATGATTTAGAAGTACAATTGACCACCGATAAGGACAGCTATAAGCCTAACGAGAAAGCCTCAATACATGTTACTTCAAGATCAAGTTTGAGGGAGACCATATCTGGAAGCTTTTCATTGAGTGTCACCGATATGAATGGCTTAAAAGAAGATAAAGCCTATGGAACGAGCATCAGTTCATATTTCCTGATGGAATCGGATATAAGGGGAAATGTGCATAATCCTGGCTACTATTTTAATCCTAAAAATTCAAAACGGCTGGAGTATCTAGATAACCTCCTTTTAACCCAGGGGTGGCGTGATTTTTTATGGAAAACCATTCCAAATCAGGGCGACAGCCTAACTTACAAAGCGGAACAAAGTTTTACCGTTTCGGGTAGGATAGAGCAAGAGAACCTTTTTGGCAGAAAACCTTTAGTCAATAGTAATGTAACCTTGTTTTTAAGGAACAAAAAGGATTCTGATATGTTTAGTACTACAACAGATTCTCTGGGGGAGTTTAAATTTGGAGACCTTATGTTTCCGGGAAAAACCACCATATTTTTGAACACGAGGAATGAAAAAGGGAAGATTAAAGGCAAAATAGTTTTAGATTCCATTGATCAACCTCCCATGGAGGTTTCTTTTGAAAAAGGACCCATAAAAGTATCCGAGACAACAACCTCAATTGTTGAAAAGGTATATAACAAATTTGTGGCTTTTGAGGTAAAACCTGAAAATATCCTAGATGAAGTTGAACTTACTGCAAAAAAGGAGCATCATGCAGATGTCTTCTATGGGGTTCCAGACTTTAGTTATGTGATGGATGAAGAGGCGCATGAATTTACTCACATAAGGGATTTGATTGAGGTAAAAGCACCAGCAACTGCTTTTATCAGATCTGGCATACCACCGCTTATATTGATAGACGGTTATCCAATTGCGGATGAGGGTGAATTAAATTTAGTTTCCCCTGGTCAAGTCGTGAAAATAGAAGCTGTAAGAGGAGGGACACTTGCAAGGGCGATATACGGAGAAGAAGCCCGCGGAGGTATTCTTTCAATTTTCACAGATGGGAGTAGAGGGAATAGATCTAAAGATAATTTTCATACCATGCAAAAAGAAATTGATGGCTTTTATGAAGCCCGGGTTTTTTACGCGCCAAACCCAGAGAAAACTAATAAAGAAGAATTAGATAATAAGGCGTCTGTAAGAAACACAATTTATTGGAATCCCTACGTGCATCCAGATCTAACAGGAAATGCTACTGTTAATTATTATAATACTGCTGTCGAAACTAAAGTAAAAGTAAACTTAGAAGGTATTACCGCAAGTGGGATCCCTGTCGTTAAAAATATTTATTATAACATTGAAAAATAAAGGTGTTTATATGGAATTAGTTTGGAATTGTTCCGATTTACTCTAACAGTTAGGAGGTTTTTTTAGACATTAAGGTATGTGCCAGTGAGAATTACAGGAATAGTTAAAGTTTCCACTCCGCATATCGAAGCCTTTTTATTTAAAGAAAATCTGTTGGGCTGTTGTTCTCTTTTTGTTTCATTATTTTACTTTTTCATCTATTGCTTTTATAAAAAACCATATCATTCTCTAACCTAATTAATAGAAATTTCCAAATCAAAAGTATTTATACCCCCATTAAACTCATAATTTCTTCACAGCCCAAAGAAGACCCTTCGTAATCAGGTTAAGGAATTCTTCCTGTTCAAAAGTTTCATTATTATGCCCTAGAGTCGTTGCGAATACACGATTATTGTCAGTCTCATGGGTCCAGGCAACCGTGTGATATTTTTCTGTCTCTTTGCCATACGCCCGTGCAAGTGGTGTAATAGTCCCCCATTCCTCCTTAACGATGTATACTTCATCAACTGGAGCCATCCATTCTTCTGGAAAACCCTCCATAATAGGATGCTCCGGTGCCTGATTTTCCACTTCGAAAGGCCGCTGACCCTCATGACTCATTGATTGAAGCCCCATAAACTTAAACCAGGGGTCCGCCGGTTCAGCATATCGATAACTATGAACAGAGGCGTGTATCAATACTGCCGGAGTTCCTTTGTGATGCTTTACAAAATGGTCAACAAAATCCGGGTTTGTTACCCGACCAAAACCCGTATTATGAACTATCACATCGTAGCCTTCGGTCCAGTTTTCTTCCTGCATTAGGGAGACAAGGTGGTCTGGTTCTTTATCTCCTTCATGAAGGACCGTCCATTCAATGTCATCCCCCAAACGTTTACTGATACCCTCCGTCAATAACTTCTCCTGGTTCTCGTAATCGTGCCAGCCTCCTCCGGTAATAAGCAGCGCTTTAATTGGTGTCTGTTCTGCTCGTGAAAAGGATAATATGATCATCAGGCCAAACAGAAAAACGGGCAATTTTACAGTGGATATAAAATATTTCATACGATTTTATAGGTTAACATTTATTCCCCACTAAAATACGATTTTGATTAATTAGACTTTGCCAATTACCAAAATTGACTTTTCGGGTATTTTTATCCTTGGAAAAGTTTTCTTTCGGTAATGTACGAACTGCTTTTCAGAAGGTTTTCGAGGAATGAGAATAGGTTAATTTTAATAGTAAATACTTAAAAATACTTCGCTACTACGGTTTCTTCTTCGGTTCAGATATAAAACACCTTAACAGGCAGGTACAAAAAAATCGGGATTTACAAAACCCCGATTTTTTAAATTATTTTTTATTAACTGGAACAATCCCAAGGCTTCTATCTCAATCGGTACCAGGACCAATCTCAAATGAATTGATTGGTCCATATCGACCAGAATCGTCTTGTGTTGTCACTATTCCAACTGAAATTTCAGTCATATCATCATCCACGGTAAATTCAACACTATAACTCATAACTCCGCCTATTACCCGTTCATAACCCAATACCTCGGGAGCAGTTGCAAGATTTTCAACATCGGGCAGGCCATCTCCTTTAGCTACTACAATGTAGTATCCACCTTCATCTTCTTCTGAGTGATTGTGAGCATTGAATTCTACATGAAGAGTAAAATTAGCTGCTGCAGCAGTAACGGTTTGGTAAATCTTACCGTTCACAATTGCGGGTGCACCCCAACCAGATTCAACATTGAACCCATTGTTTGCGTCCCAACCACCATAGCCACCATGGTTTTTTATGGCTTCATTGGTATTCCATTCGGCCAGGGTACCCCATCTACCGCTAGCTTCAGCAGCTTCAAAAGGAGCTGATGCATTCTTTAGCTGGGGAAGAGCTATAGGTGTATATTCATCGTAGTCTGTGTAAACTGTATCTATTGCCATAAGCGATGGAATGTAAAGCGTCCTGTAGCTGAAACTTGATCCGCTTTTAAAATCGGGGATAGAAAGAGAATTTTGTTCAGGTTCCAAAAACAGTTCATGTTCCTCTCCAGAGGCCTTTTCATAGAGAAATTCCGTACCAATAATTCCGCTGCTTCTATCTGCTAAACTATAGGTAACCTCCAGGAGGCTATTCCTTAACGCACTTGAAACTACCTGCCGATTCCCGGCATTATTGGCAAAACTCGAACCGAAAACCTCGGCTCCAGCCGAAACTATTTTAGAAGAATTGCCTGCATCATCAAAGGTTTGGGCTTCAAAAATATAAAGTTTTTCCTCCAGATCATCAATTACTTCACGTATAGTGTCTGCTTCGGCTGAGCCACTAACGGGCACCACAATAGAATTAGATCTATCATTCCAAAAGATCCTCACTTCAGACACATTGGGGTCTTTAACAACTCCCTCTATCAGAACCCTGTTGTTTCCCGAACTGATTTCCAAAGATTCCAATTCGCCTAAAGAGGCTTGCTGATTATTATCCAACAACAATGGATAATCCTCTTCCTCACAGGAAGAAGCACTGATCACCAGGGCAATCAGTAAAAATTTAATTAAATAGTTGCGCTTAAGTCTCATTTTATATCGTTTTATCTTTTAATTGTAATTGAAACATCAATAATAATTATTTCCTCTATCCTCTAAAATACTCCATTCTAAAATAAAACTGGAGGAAAAGCAAGATTTCTATTAAGTAAAAAATTCCGCCCTTTACTGACAATAAGCAAACTAATCACTACTAAATTTCTCTATACACGTGGTTTTGACTTACTCCTCTTCCTCTTCGGTTTCCCACTCAAAAGGAAGGTACCAGTTCTCAGGGTTCATTAATTTAGACCTTACCTCTGCGGCATTGGCATTCCCATCTTGTCTTAATTTTTCATATACCTTGTCTGCAAGGAAAGCAGGATCATTTCTACGTCTTGCAATTCTCACAAGATCTTCCCATCGCTGTCCTTCATAGGCCAATTCCAGCCCTGCTTCCTGGATCAGGTTGTTTTCAATAGAAATAAGACTGTCGCCCACAACCTCTGCACGGCCTACATAGGCCCGGCCTCTTATACCCCCATTCCTGTACCAGGGCCCCCTGAAATAGGGAAACTCTCCCTGCCTGGCATCAAAATCATAAGGCGGTACATCATTGGTACGTTCTATTGTGGTTACATCGACCTGCCCATCTACAGTATAGGCATTCTGAATCCCAAAGTTCAACAGAGCATCAGCCAATCTGTGCCGATTGTCCCGGTTTGCTGCTTCGGCAAATCTTAGATGAAGTTTGGCTGCACGATATAGGAACCATTGCCCTTCTTTTTCAAAAAGGTCTTCGGGCATCATAGCCTCAAAATCGATATAGTTATAAATGTATTTCAAAATTGTCGGCTGCCCCCCAATCTCTCTGTAACTAAACCTTTTGCCCCTGGCATCATAAGGAAAACCATTCTGCTGAGTTTGAGCATTCCAAAGGTCCATGGCTCGCTGGGACGGTTTAACTTTATACTCACCTCCCACAGGTGAAAAAAGATCTATAAAAGGATTCTCCGGCGTAAAGTCACTGCTAAAAGGTAACACCCATATCCATTCGGTGTTCCAGAGATAATCCTGTCCTCTCGAGAACATAGATCTCCATCCCTGGTTTTCGTTGTCTACCAAAGCCCTGGAGTCTGTCTCCCTGAACCTAATATAACCCACGGCCAGGTCGTTATTACTGGCAACTTCGGCATATTTCACCCGGTACACATCATAATACTCACCTTGATTACCACTACTGCTTGCGGTTTCCATCACCGATTTATAATAAGTGGCTGCCTGGGTATAATTCCCCTTCCATAAATGCAAGTCTCCAAGAAAAGAAGCTTTATTGATGAAGAATTTACCTGTATCATAACCATCCACATTCACTACTAGGTTTTCTGCGGTATAAGGCTCGGTATAGGGCAGATCTGAAGTAAAAGTAATAAGCTCATCCAACAGGGCGTCAAAACTTAAATTCTGAAAATTAGATCTGTCCCGGATATCATCTATATCATCCAAAGGATCGGTAACATAGGGAACATTACCAAAATGTATCCCTAATTGAAGATATACCCAGCTCCGCAGCGCACCAATGTCAGAATAACGTTGGTTATATTCTTCCTGGGTCATCCTTCTGTCGGCCAGCATTTTATCAAAATTATCCAGCGCATCGTTACAGCTTAGGATCACTTCATAGAATTCCTTGGGACTTGCATATTGATTATCAGAAGTAACATTATGCGCCTGGATCTCCCTTAAGTCAGGATCGGCATTGTTGGTTACCGACATCAAATCAGCCCGCAATTCATTAAGAATCACATGTTCTTCAGCGAGGTTCATAAACTGCCCATAGATCCCGAGAACCGCTGCATCTGCATCAAAAACATTACGGTAATTTTCTTCTTCCACAAGTTTATCCTCAGGTGGCACATCTAAATAATCCTCACATGATACCTGTGTTACAACAAGCAGTAATAACAGAAAGTATCTTTTTTTACTTTTACTATATATATTCATTTTTTTCAATTCTGTAATTATTAAACGCTTAAAGTCCAAGTCTGAAACCCAGTTGTAAGGTCCTGTATTGTGGTACCAATCCTACATCCACACCTTTAGCGAACATGGAAGATCCGGCACTAAATTCAGGATCATAACCCAGGTAATCGGATACAGTAAATAAGTTGTTCCCTGTAGCGTAAACCTGTGCATATCTTATGGCCTCGCTAAATACAGGAAGATCATAGCTAAGTATTAAAGTTCTTAATCTTATATAAGATCCATCTTCTATCCATCTGCTGGAGAAAGAAGCATTCCCCATAGGATCACCCCAGGTAGCCTTAGGAATAGAAGTTTCCTGTCCGTTTGTACGCCACCTGTTCAACACCGCCTGGCTTTGGTTTTCATAACCCGACATTCCTTCCAGGACTGCCCTGGTGCCGTTATAAAGATCGTTCCCATAAGAGTAATTAAATATCGCATCAAGAGTGAAACCCTTGTAAGATATTTTGGTGTTTAACATCCCTACCCAGTCCGGGTTTGGATCACCAATCACTGCTCGGTCTTCATCATCTATTACATTATCGTTATTTATATCGCTGAAAATCATATCTCCTCCACCAAAAGGAACAAGTTCCCCGTTTGGCATACGCTTTTGTAAACCTGAAGCCGCAGCATCCTGGGCACTTGCAAATACACCATTGCTGTGCAGCCCGTAGTATAAATTAGGCGCCAGACCCTCGCGGGTAATAAAAGTAGCTCCTCCAAACTCGGTTAAGATCTCCTCTGTAGGCAAGCCGGTAACAGTGTTCTTGTAGTGAGATGCATTAAAGCCAAGATCAAATTTCAATTCCTGATTTATCAATCTTGCGTTAAGAGATCCTTCATAACCTTCAGTTTTCATGCTTCCGCTATTCGACCATACATACTCAAGGCCTGAACTGGTGTTTACGGGTTCCATAATCAGCATATTCTCTGTTTCATTAGAGTATACATCAAAACTTGCACTTAATCTCTCGTTTAGAATAGAAAGATCGACTCCAAGGTTTGCCTTGCGTACTACTTCCCACTGCAACTGAGAATTACCTACATTGCCTCTTGCCAGCCCCTGCATACCGAGCAGGTTTTGTGAGACATAATATTTCCTTGCGGTGTAATTTCCAACATCATCGTTTCCGCTAAATCCATAACTGGCACGAAGTTTTAAAAGGTTAACACCACTTTCTGCCATAAAGGATTCTGAGGAAATAAGCCATGCCCCTGCTACAGAAGGCAGAAAGGCAAATTTATTATCCCCGATTCCCACAGCCCAATCCTGAGCGTCACTACCAAACCTGCTGGAACCATCCAAGGCAAGGTTAACAGAGACAAAGTATTTATTCAAATAGCCATAATTAGTGCCCAGATAAGCATTTATCCAATTCCAGCTACCCAGAAAACCACCAACTCTCCTTAAAGCATTTGTCCCGGCCCCTACGTTGGTAAAATCATCTGTAGCGGCATTAAATCCTAAACCATAATCGCTTTCAGCCTCGTTAGACTGGGTTCTAACTCCCACTCTCAGGTCTAATGAATGCAAACGGGAAGCTTTATTATAGCTCAGGTAAGTATCATTATATAAAGTGAACAGCCGTTGTATTTCACTACCGGACCGGTTCCTCACTACCCCGTTACTTAGGGTATCGTTAGCCACTCCCTGGTTTGGGATAAAAAAGTTTTCCCTAACTTTACTGTAATTTAAGCCCAGGAGTGAATTAAGCTTTAAAGCATCACTGAATTCATATTCAAAATTAAGGTTTCCAAAAAACCTGTAATTTCTGTTTACTCCCACTCCGTTTTGTTCGATCGCTTCCGGATTACTTACCCCAAATATATCAGAATCGCTAAGGTTTGGCGACAAATTCCCATTGGCATCCCTAATATTTGTTGTTAAAAATGGTGCCTTGGTAAGCGCCAGGCCAAGAGGGCTTGAATTAGACCCTAGACCCTGGTTCCTGAGGTTTTGCTCTCCATAGACAAAGGAAATATTCCCCAGCATACGCAACTTTGGATTTAACTGGAGATCTGCATTAAAACGGGTATTATAACGCTCTAAATCTGTATTTCTGGTTATTCCCTCGTTAGAAAGGTAACCTATTGATAAAGCATATTTTCCGATATTATCCCCACCGCTTACTTTCAGGTAATAATTCTGATTATAGCTTTGTTCATTAAACACCTGATCCTGCCAGTTAGTGTTATTGTGGTATCTATAGTAATCTGAAAAGGCCCTGCTATCGTTCATAAAGGGTTGCGCCCCAAGCTCTTCCTGAGACATCCCTCTGGATATAAGTAACTGAGATAAATAAGTGCGATAATCTCCAGCATTTAAAAGCGGAAGCTCATTGGGTTCCTGATTAAAACCTCCAAAAGCCATAAAGTCTATTTTTGTAGATAAATCTTCAGGCCTCGTAGTGGTGATTAACATTACCCCGTTCCCCCCTTTGGTACCGTATATAGAAGAACCGTCTTTTATAAAGGTTACTTCCTCGATATCCTTCACATCGATATTTGACATGGGTGAGATGAAATAATTTTCTATCATCCCCCTACCATAATCGTTATCATCATAGATCATCCCGTCTACCACAATCAAAGGTTGATTGGTTGTATACAGGGAATTATACCCCCTGATTAACATATCTGCACCCACATTAGGAGAACCTGAACGACGGGTAACAAATAAGCCAGCGGCCTGCCCCTGTACAAAAGTACCTACAGTTTCATTAACACTTAAACCATACTGAGATTCATCGGCTTTTAACGTTGCCGTAGCAAATGGAATTTTGTTTTGAAACCTGGGTCCTGTTGGCATGTTAATCAGGTCGTAAAAGGACGGGTAACCGGCCTCATACAACATAATTACATGGCTTGATTCCCCTCTAAGAGCATACTCTTTGGTTTGATACTCTTCTCCACTTATTAAAATGGCAGAAGTTAATCCGGGGACATTAATATTAAAACTTCCATCATCATCGGTAATGGTAGCCGAATAGTTTGGAACGGCTACATTTATACCGGACAGGGGTTCCCCTGTACTCGCGTCTCTAATTACACCATCTACAGGAACTCCTTTTTCCTGTCCCTCATCAGTTGCAGATGTATTATTTTCCTGCTGGGAAAAGACTACTCCCGATGAAAGCACTGATATAATGCAGACGCTAAATTTGAATATGAATTTCGTAATTCTTTGCATAAGAAAAATTAGTATTAAAAGTTATTCTATAATGGGGACAAACATTAAATAGTCCAGGCTTAGTGGATTCCACCTGTCTGATGAGTTATTTTCTGCTACCAGCGAGACCATATCTATATCCCCTGCCCGTTCCAGGTTAAATTCACCAACAAAAACTTCGTCATAATTGTTCGGTGGCACTTCCATAGGTGGGTAAGTTGCGATAACATCGACTAATTCAAGGCTCTCATCTTCCTGAACCTCATATCGTCCCCCTATTCTTAATCCCTGCCAAAAAGATCCTTCAAAATCATTCACAGCCCTCCAATAGACTCTGTAAGTAGTACTATATAATTTAGAGGCATCATAATGAATTGCAAATTGGGCAACCCCGTGATTCCTGGCCACCAAATCTTCAAAATATTCCCCCGATGGATCTGTCTTTTCCCGGTAAAACAAATTATCATTCCTGTCGTGACTAAAGCCCCAGGGATTTTCACCCTCAATTTTTACAGGAACCAGTTTGTCTTCCAGTTTTACATCAACCCTGTCTACAATATAAACAATCCCGTTACTTAGCTCTAAGGGTTCCCCTATAAAACTCTCCTGGTCTACAGGTACCTTTACCCCGTCTATGGAGGTGAGGGTATCGGGAAGATTATCCTGAGTATATATTCCTTTAAAAACGAGATCCTTTACCACATTGTATTGTGCCAACATCTGGGTAGAATCCTGTGATCCTCTTTTGGAATAGGGTACTAATTTATCCTTCTCCTGCTTATAACCTTCATCAGTCATCACAAAATAGGTGAAGTTTTTCTGCTCGTCTTCAAGATCGTATTTTCTAAGCATCTCGTTCCTGGCCAGGGTATCAATCCCCTCTCCAGCTTCCTCACCTGCCTGTTCAACATGAAAAAGGTCGAAGTAATCAAGAGAGGCAATAAAAGTGTTTTGGGAATAACCCTCTGGGTTGGCTTCAATATATTCCCAAACATTATACTGCGGCGCCAGGTCTCTGCCTATGATATGGTACACCCCGTTAGAGGCAAATTGATCGGCAAGGCTAAGATTCACCCCTGCAATTGAAGGAGCAGGCAGAAAATCGGCATATTTATCAGTGAGCATTTGAACACTCAGGGTATCCTTTATCATATCAGTAGAAAACGAGGATAAAGCGATATGGTTTGCAACAAAGCGCTCTAATTGTTCAGAATCATTTAAGATCTCTGAAGGAACCTGTGCCATCGCTTCATTATCAGGTGCCCAGACGGTAAATGATTTTGAAGCACTTAAAACTTCATTATACCCGCTTTCCTCCAATGCGGCGTTGAATTCTGATAATTCAGGTTCCTCTGCAATTCTTTGGGCAAGGCTTTTTTGCAGCCTTGAATCTGTTACTTCTGTATGCTCTTCCAGGCTGTCTGAACACCCATAAAAGGCCAGGCAAACACCAAGAAGGCACGCTACAGTTCGTAATTTGTTTAAAATTTTCATCCTTTATTATTAAGCTTAGTTCTTTTTAATTGACTTATTCTTCTTCTCCTCCTTCAAGGTCTTCTTCAAATACCAGTCCTTCACTATCAAATTTTGGCCAAAGCTGGTCCATCTCTATCGGTCTAAACTCTATCACATCTATCCAGGAATTTCCACTGGAACCAGTTACAGCTTCTAACCTGAAGGTATGACGCCCGGTGGATTCTACGTTAATAATTCCAAGCAGTCTGCTGTTAAAGATACCGGCACCTCCGCCCGCCATACTTTGTTTATAGCCTTGCGATTCCCGTACTCGTGGCGGATCTTCTGTACTTGGATACTCCGCGAAATCTACAAGGTTCGAAAGCGGTCTCCCATTGAAATAACCTTGAGCCACAGAAGCCCTTCCGTTAGTTCTGTATGTGATCCATACCTTATATTGCCCCTGTACGATTACCGGAGTTGTAAACTCGATCCAGGAACTGGCTCCGGGTCGTAAACGTAGGATATCAAACCAATCTCCATGATAAGTTTGGGCTTCCCGGGATCCAGCTGGGTGTGCAGTATAGGTAACAGGTAATGATCCTCCCCATTGTACATCCTGTAATTCCCCGGGAGAAAATGATTGGGAGTTGCCTGGTCTTCTAAACACGGAAGCCAGTCTTCTGATTTCTGGCTGATCTCCCGGATCAAAATAAACCGGGGTAGGAAAGCGTAACTTCACATTAAAATGTTCCTTAACCTGGTGTAGCACTCCGTTAGTCGCGGTGACATCACTGTTTTCCCTGTCTACGGCAACACCCTTTTCAAAAACACCCTGGAAGGTTTGTTCATTCAAAAGAATGGTATCCCGGTTCATTTTAACACTAATTATTTCATTGGGGGCTTTTGTAATATGTGCGGGTGTAGTAACAAGATCGGCCATATATTTAAGCCCTGGTAAAACCCGGTAAGCGACAAATAGGTTTAGGCTGTCTTCTGGATCTGTAGGATCACCGGTATGGGAATATCTTTCTTTAAGGTCTGCAAGGGAATTGATCCCTACTTCCTGAAAAACATCGTTAGTCTGGGCAAAAACCGTTAAATGACTGGTGATACTGTCCTCATCGTAAGTTACGGGTTCATCCAGTTTTTCATCCCATCCGGTGGCCTCAACAGCCTCATTGAAAATTGACAAACTCTCGTCTTCGGCTATTTTTTCGCTAAGGGTTTTGGTCGCTTTGTCCAGCACGCGGTCTACAACATGTATAATCCCGTTTCCTACTTCTATATTGCCTTCTGTTATTCTTGAGGTTTTATTTACAGTTAGGTTGGTAGATCCGGCCTCGCTTATAGCTCCTGTTGTTAAATACTGTCCTAACATAGATGGGTATTGTATTTTTCCATCGGTAAAATCGATAGTGCGCACAACCACCTCTAATAAATGAAGCCTTACCAGGTCTTCCAGATCTTCTATAGGCACCTCTTCTACCGAGTTGAAACCGTTTTCCTGCAGATATTGTGCTACAGCTTCGTTAGTAGGTGCAAAAAAGGTATAGGTTCCATAGGTTCCTATAAAAACGTCATTCTCGGTAATTTCCAAAATCCGTATAAATTCGGAAAACTGTTCCGGATTCTCTTCCAGATACCCCAGGATATTAACTGTGGTATCGGTCTCCTCTGCATATTTCTGCTCCGTACAGGAATACAGGACTACCCCAAATATTCCTAAAATCAGGGAAATCTTTAATATCCCCGAAAATGTTGATTTCTGTTTCATATCTATATCTATTAGTGCTTCATTTTCATTATTCATAGAATGGGTTCTGTTCTAATGCTTTGTTCGCATATAGCTCATAAAAATATATCGGCAGGTAATGGCTGTTAGGATTATCCAGTTTTGCAAGGACCGATTGTTGTAACTCGGCCGGCACACTTGTTATTGCCATGCTCTTAATAAGATCTATTCTTTCATAATTATTTCTCCTGGCATTCCTTAAAACATCATACCATCTTTTTCCTTCAAAGGCCAGCTCCCGAGCTCTTTCTGCCAAAATGTAATCGGTAATGGCATCACTATCATCAGCAGATACAGGCATTGCTGTCATTTCAATAGCCTCTGCTCTTTCCCTAACATCCTCAATTATGCTTAGAGCCTGCTCCCCGTCGCCGATTTCATTAAGGGCTTCAGCTTTCATCAATAATACATCGGCATATCTGTAAACAAACCAGTGCGTATCAAATGCATTCCTGGCCTTAAGCTCTGAACTGTTAAGCCCGGAATATTTGTAAATAGTTGCATTGGAAGCCACCATAGAAGTTCTTTCTCCACGAATATCCTGTTCGTCTGGCTCGTCGCGGTTAATACCAAAGACTCCTTCTAATACAGTTGGTGCCACAAGGTACCTTGGGCGCTCCACAAACATATTATAGAAAGGATTCTGATTTTGCAGACTGTATTGAAGCTCAAAAATACTTTCGCTGGAATTTCCTTCAGCAAATACGGTCTGAAACCAGGAATTATTCGCCTCGATAAGCTCAAAATTTCCCGAATTAATTATTTTATTAGCGGCCTCTATTGCATTATCATATTCATTCAGCCATAAAAAAACATCGGTTTGCATGGCGTTAACCCCATATTTTGTAAAGCGCCCTTTACTGGCCATATTGGTATCAAAGCTTTCGGGCACTTTAGCTTCAGCTTCCTGAAGATCCAGGGCTACCTGTTCCAGTACTTCCACCTGCGGAGTTTTCGCGATCTGAAAATTATCAGTATCACTTAGCGTGGCATCCAGTTTTAGAGGAACATCCCCAAAAGTCCTGGCAAGGGTAAAATACATATAGGCTCTAATAGCAAGGGCTTCCCCAATAAAACGATCCAGTTCCTCCTGGCTAAAGGTAGGATCCTGTTCCTGTGCTCCCGGGGCAAGATCGATTATGGTATTACAAAAGTTGATAACCCTGTAAAAAGCACTCCAGTTAGTTAAGGGATTGGTAGGCAGGATATTCATTGTAGCTATATCCCTTTCGTCCCTGCTGGCATCGGCTGTAGGAAGCACCATATCTCCCCTTAATTCGCCCCACATGAACTGGTATTCAGGGATAGGTCTATCACCTACCCCGGGTGGCGAATTCAAAAGCGCAGAATAGGCGCCAATAACAGCTCCCTGTACATCCTCCTTTGTTTGCCAAAATTCTTCTCGTATAATACCGTCTTGTGGCCTAAGATCAAGTGCATCATCACATGAGATAAACAATGGAACCACAAAAAGAAATATTAATTTCTTATATATATTTATTTTCATACCTCTTTTTTTTAAAATGTTGTTTGTATTCCCAGGGTAAAACGCCTTGTTGGCGGAGTCCTGGAATTATCGATAGCTATACCAAAAGGATCTCCTCCCCGCATGTTCACTTCCGGATCCTGCCCCCTGTAATTGGTAAATGTCATAATATTATCTGCCGTGAGGAACATCCTAAAATCATCAAGTTTCAATCTCTCTAAAAACCTGTCACCAAAACTATAGCTTACTGTTGCAGAACGAAAACGCAAGAAAGAGGCGTCCTGTACATAGCGATCAGACCCTAACCAGTTATAACCGGCACCAAATAAAGCTCTTGGCATATCAGTTTCATCTCCTGGATTTCTCCACCTACTCATTACCGCAGCACTTTGGTTATCCCAATCGTACATATTTGTGGTTCTCATATCCGTTTCATTTACGATATCATAACCAATCCTGTAATTAAAAAAGGCAAGTAACTTTAATTGTTTATTAATAGTTACGGAAGGCCCAAAACCTCCAACGAACTTAGGATTACTATTACCCAGGTAAACTACATCCCTGGAATCTATAGTCCCGTCGTGATTAATATCTTCATACTTGGCATCCCCGGGCTGGAAAACATAATCGGTTTGAGGATAATTAAACGTCATATACACCTCCTGGCCGTTAGGACCGGTAATAACGTTCCCGTTAGCATCCCTGGCCTGTGTAGATTCCAAATCGGCATACACTCCCTCATAACGGTAGCCGTAAAAGGCTCCAAAGGGATTATCTTCCTGTAAAAATCTTTTGTATTCCCCGTTCCTGTCCACCTGCCCCTGTTCATTGGGGTAGAATTCTGAAATTTCGCGGATTATATTTTCGTTCCTGGAGATATTGAAATTGAATTCAACTCTTAAATTATCAGATTCATAGGGAGTGGTATACAAACCAACTTCCCAACCCTGGTTATCCAGGACACCTACATTCTGATCCATCGAAGTAAAACCGGAAACAGTGGTGATATCCAGGTTACTAAACATCAGGTCTTCAGTTCTGTTTTGATATAAATCCACATCCAGCATTATTTTTTCATCGAACATGCGAAGATTTAACCCCAGGTTTTTTCCTGTTAAGGTTTCCCATCTTAAATTACTAAGCTCAATATTGGTTGGATAAACACCAGACATTCCTAAATATTCTGACTCAAAATTTCCATAGACATTAAAATAGCGGTAATCATATTGCGGTGCACGCCCTGATTGACCCCAGCTCGCTCTAAAACTCAAATCATCAACAAAATCGAGGTTTTCCATGAAACTCTCACCGGAGGCTCTCCATCTTGCCGAGACAGAAGGGAAAAGTCCATACCTGTTTTCGGGGCCAAATTTAGAGTTCCCGTCCCCTCTAAGTCCTACGTTAATAAGATACCTATCCAGCAAACCATACTGAAAATTAACAAGGGCAGCAACATCTTTTGCTTCACTGAAAGTAGTAGTTAGTTCCAGGTCATCATTTTGAGTTCTGGAAGGTACAGAAGGATCGGTAAGCAGGGAGGAAGCCGTATTTGAGGTTAAAACCTGGTGTGTAATATGGCTATAATCATTGGTTTGAAGCGACAAAATTCCCTGTAAACTATGATCCTCATTAATAGTTGGCGTGTAAATGAAATTAGTTTTTGTAGTAATGTTAAAAGCATCCACATCCATATCAGCAGCCCTGTTCACAACAGTTTCAGTGGTGGGTCTTCCCGTAGCATTCTGCGGAAGGAACGATGTACGTTTTGTATTATTTATATCAAACTGTACATCGAAAGTGGAAGTTAACAAAGAGGGAATAAGCTGAAAATTAACATTAAAATGAGGCACTATTCGCTCTCCAGTTTGTGTATTTGAAGCATATTCTGCCATTGCCACGGGATTATAAGTCCTACTATAGCCTCCTTGGACATTGTTAGCCGGTGAAAGAAAATTCGGCGTCGGATTTCCTTCCTCATCATACTCATAAATACTCATATTTGGCATTTTAACATAAGCAACACCACGGACTCCATTGGTATAGTTACTTTCTCTTACCGAATGAGTATAGGAAAGGTCGGCTTTAAACTTGATACGGTCAGATACAATATAATCGAGGTTTAACCTGGTTGTTAGTCTATCAAGGCCTGTCCCCTTAGTAACCCCCTGGGAACCATAATAGCCAACTGAGGTATAATACCTAGCCTTTTTTCCACCTCCCTGTAGGGAGAGTGTATGTTCTCCCGTAAGTGCCGTTTGTGAAATAGCATCTATCCAGTTGGTGTTATTGTTATAGTTCTCATACCAATACACCTGCTGTGGATCATATTGAAATTCCTTAACATCCACCGTATTTAACGGCACCCCGTTTCGGTTCATATACGCTTCAGGAATAAGCTGGGAATATTGATCTCCCGAAAGCATCGGAATGGGCTCCGGCAATTCTGAAAGGGTACCTCTAAAGGTATAATTAAGAGTGGGTTCTCCTACGGTTCCCCTTTTCGTATTTATCACCAGCACTCCACTGGCAGCTCTGGCCCCCCACATAGCGGTAGCGGCTGCATCTTTAAGTATAGTAATGCTTTCAATATCTGAGGGTGCAATATTAATCAGGGCTGCATAACCTTCCTGATCTGCCGTTCCAAAATTAAAATCTTCAGGAATAGAAGTGTCATAAGGCATTCCATCCACAACAATTAAAGGATCTGATGAACCGGTAATTGAAGAAGTACCCCTAATCCTTATCTGCATCCCGGCACCGGGATCACCTGAATTGGCCGAAATGTCCACCCCGGGTATTCTTCCCTGTAAGGCTTCATCGATAGAGGCAGACTGAGTGTTTTCTACATCACTCGCATCTATAGTAACCTGACTTGTAGTTAGGTTACGCTCGGCGATGTTAAGCAAACCCGTCTCCGTAACTTTTTCTGCGGTTACTAAAACATCTTCCATTGTTTCCATAGAAGGCACCAAATTCACAGTGATATTTTCATTTTCGTTTATAGGGATGGTTTGGGTAGCATATCCCATAAAAGATATTTCCAATTGGTGCGCTGTATTTCTAACACGAATCGCAAAATTCCCGTCAAAGTCTGTTGCCACCCCCGTGACGGTCCGGTTATCACTGTCTTTCTCAATTACAGTTGCTCCTAATACCGGCTCTCCGCTTTCACTATCCAGGACTTGCCCCCTAATTAGGGTTCTTTCCCCGGTTGTTTGTGCCGAGGCCTGCCCTGCTGCACATATTACAACAATCAAAAAGCTGCAATACAATAATTTTGTAAAAATTCTAACCATATTATTTTTATTCATTGTATAAAAGATAATTATCAATCAAGTGAATTAAAGATCTATCTGCCAGATTATTACTAAATGAAGGAATGAACTCCACAGTTTTGTTGGAATCCTCAACTTCAAACTGAAGCATTCCGGGTGCGTTTGCAACTTCTACATAAATCGGTTCTCCAAATTCATCTGTTCGAAGAGTAGAAACTAAGCCGCCTACCAACCCATCGGGTGCGATGGTTCTTGATTCAAGAATATGAAGCTGAACAAACTGATCAATCTTTCTCTCTTCTTCCATAGTATCTGGATCGTACTTGGGTTCTAAACTGCCGTCTTCAGCCTCTGTTCCTGGCAACACTCCATCCTCTACCGCTTGCATGATCGCTTCGTTATCGGGGACCAGGAAAGTATAAGATGTCCCAAGATCTACTCCTCTTATAGAACCGGTAGATGAATCGTAAATAGTAGCATGTTCCAGGTAATTATAAAATTCAGAGAAAGGAGTCTCTTCCCCTTCATCTCTTCCCGCTAATTCCCTAATTTCAAATGCTGCTGGTTGCTCGCTAAACTGAAGTAGATTATCAGTATAATATACCCTTCCGTTTGGCTGATCTTCATAACCAGTGATATTCACTACCTCTCCCTGATCTTCGTTACCGGCGGCAAAGACCTGGCCGTTTTCGTATTTGATATATTCACCCGGAAGTTGCGGATCCCCTGTTCTTATTAAACCACTTCCTGCAAGGTCATCTAATTCGCCGTTAGGAGTGGGAACTATGTGGTTGTACAAGATTCTAAACATCCTGTTTTTTGCAGAGGTACCTGTGTTGGTCGACCCAGTTGCAGGATCGGTATAGGTCCATATAGACCGGTCTGTATCATAAGCGTAACCCATTTGTTGAAGCACATCATCAGACATCATAAACAAAGTGAAATTCTGCCCGGGGTTGCTTATCAACCTTCTATAACCATCGGGGTCGTTTAGAGCCCTGGTCATAAGAGAATAATCGGGATCAAGATAAGCCGAGGTAAATACCGTATAAAAAACATTGGACTTTTGAGGGGTATTGGTCCCATAGAAAATCCCGTTGCTCAAAACCTGCTTATCCACCACCTCAGACGCCATATCGAAAGTAGCCTCTTCTTCCAGAAAGTTCACATTAGCTGTAAACTGGCTCGGCCATACCGTGTTTTGCCACATATGAGAATTAACAAAATCTACGACTATATATTTTGGAAGAGAACTCACAGAAGGATAATGTTTCAGCAAAATTTCGTCTATAAATTCCTGAAGAGCTGCATTTTGAGGCACAAACATCGTATAACCACCGGCCTGAGCATCATTATCCATTAGCTTAAGATGATTTTCATTGTTGGGAGAAAAAGCAAGCTCGGCATCATATACCTTTACATAGGCTTCCTCTGAACCACCGGTTGAAGTTTGGTAGATATTTGTAGCTTCATCATCAGGGATATAGTCCACCAGGAATTCGTCCATAATACCCTTAAACAGACTGTATTCAGAATTATCTGAAATGTATTGGTCTATATTAGGCAAAGGCAAAGAAACTTCGGATACCTCATCAATAACGCCATTTTCGGCGATGATATCCTCAGTCACAACCTCGCCGTCAATAACATTAAAACCTGTATAGGCCTGATCAGGAAAAAAGTAATTATAATCAGTAGCACTCAGATTTTGAAACTCCATGAAATTCTCATGAAAATAGGGAATGTACTTGTTATTATCGGCAGGAACATAATAGTTCCCGGAACCGTTATTATTCCTGCTGGATGCGATGGTCACAATTTCATTCCCATCTACGTTTTCTGTATAGAAACCCCTATAATATGCAGTTCTACGTTTCCAGGCCATATCCGGCTCCCAGCCCGTCGACGCCTGAAAATCAGCAATACGGTCTGTCCTGAACGCGTTGTACACCAGCGCATACTTCACAATTTCTTGAGAAACAACTGAATCAATATCAGCCAGGCCGTTAATATTAGGATTTTCCTGATAAAACTTCTCAAAGGCTGCGTCGTTTGGCGCAAACATTGTCCAATAGCCGGCTTTGCTTAGGATATCCTTATACCCCGCCCTTTCAATAAGGGTCGTTAAATTGGTGAAATTCCCCCGGGCTTCCAAAACCTGGTAAATAGGGTCTTCCAAACTTTCCGGACGTGCGTAATATTCATCAAATTCTTCGTCCGAACATCCGAAACAAAGAATGGAGAGGAATAAGAGCAGTAAGCGTTGTAGATTTCTCTTCATATTAAAGCTTTAAAAAATTTCTTTCATTTAATTTTATATTAAAAAAACATTAGGGAATTTTTAACTATTCAAACATACTATAAGGTTTTCGAGCAGCTATCCTGTGCTATCCGGTTTTGCATTTAAAAAAGACTATTTTATTTAAAAATAATTGAGATATTCATAAAACTAAATAGGCCACATTCAAGGCTAGCAAAGCTTTATCACAAATTTTTAAATTATTTAATAACGTAAAAAACAAAAAACACTCTAGTTAAAAAAATATGAATTATTTAAATAATATTAGAATTTAGCAGATAACAATTCCAGTGCATATCCTAATATAAGCTAAAAACTTAGTTAAAACAACTATTATAGTCTTAAGAAAACCAGCATAATATGGCGTGTGTTGAAATACTTTTTTACTCACATAAAATAATTCAAAACAAATTTTAATTAAGGAATTTGTTTTTTAAAATGTTAATTTATTTAAAAGATACCAAACAAGACAGTACAGGATAGCTCCCAAATTATTCAAAATTAAATTAGCATAACTTTAAGAAATAATGAGAAGTAGGGTTCACATCTTTGGCACCTCTTATAATTTTAAAGAAAAAACCCGGTTTTATTTTTTGCGTTACAAGTAATCGGGTAAATTACCGAGAGGAAATTTCCGGTAAAGCAACGAAGGTTAAAACTGCTTCAATTTTGAATAGGATTATCTAACCCCCTTATATATGAGAAGTATACTCTACATTATTATATTACTGAATACTAGTATCTGTTTTTCTCAGAATGGTATTTCCATTGTAGAAGAAGCCGAAAAAGGAACCTTCCCATTAATTAGGAATCACACGCCTGCAAGGCTTGTTTTTGATCCTAATGATGCTGAGGTAGTGGAAACTGCCGTAGAGATATTTTCGAGTGACCTAAAACTGGTATCTGGAGAAAGCCCGAATTTAGATTACGATTATAATACCGGTCCCGCGGTGTTTATTGGAACCATAGGAGAATCGCAGTTTATTGAAGAACTTGTGGCTACGGAAAAATTAGAGGTTTCTGATATAAAGGGAAAGTGGGAAACCTTTAAAATATCTGTGATAAGGAACCCCTTCCCTAATGTTGAGATAGGTTTGGTGATTGCAGGTAGTGACCCCCGAGGAACCGCTTTTGGTGTTCTGGAATTATCAAAATCTATTGGGGTGAACCCATATTCCTGGTGGGCGGATGTTCCTGTAAAAAAGCAGTCAGAAATCCACATATCAGGAAATTATATTTCTAAACCGCCTTCTGTTAAATTTCGTGGAATTTTTCTAAATGATGAAGACTGGGGCTTACAACCCTGGGCAGAAAAGACCTATGAACCTGAAGTGGGGGATATAGGGCCAAAAACCTATGCAAAAATCTTCGAATTACTTCTGCGATTAAAAGCAAACACTATCTGGCCGGCAATGCACCCCAGTACTAAAGCGTTTTTCCATTATCCCGGGAACCCTAAAATGGCGAAAAAGTACCACATTGTGGTAGGAACTTCCCATGCAGAACCTATGCTGCGCAATAATGTAGATGAATGGGATAAAGACAACATGGGCTCCTTTAATTATCTTTCAAACAAAGAAAGTGTTTATAAATACTGGGAAGAGCGGGTAAAAGAAGCTAAAGATCTCGATGCAATTTATACCCTCGGTATGCGCGGAATTCACGATAGTGGTATGGAAGGGGTAGAAGGAATTGAAGAAGCCACTACAAACCTCCAAAACGTTTTGAAAGATCAAAGGGAATTACTCGAAACCTATAACAATAAAGAAGTTACGGAGGTACCACAGGCTTTTACTGTATATAAGGAGGTTCTTGATGTCTACGACCATGGCCTGCAACTCCCTGAAGATGTCACTATCGTTTGGACCGACGATAATTATGGCTTTATAAGAAGACTCGGCAACAAAGAAGAACGTGCAAGAAAAGGCGGTGGTGGAGTTTATTATCACGCCTCCTATTGGGGCCGGCCTCACGATTACCAGTGGTTAAGCACAACCCACCCCGGTTTGATACGTGAGGAAATGATGAAAGCCTATAAAACCAATAGCAGGAGAATGTGGATTTTGAATGTGGGGGATCTGAAACCTGCAGAATACAATATGCAATTCTTCATGGATATGGCTTACGATGCCAAAAAATTCCAGGATCCGGAATATGTAGATGAACATATGGAGACATTCTATAGCACTGCCTTAGGAGAAGAAGAAGGAAAGGAAATTGCAGGTTTAAAAATGGAGTATTACAATCTCGCTTTTAAACGTAAACCCGAATTTATGGGATGGAGCCAAACCGAACCCACTACCCAAATAGACACTACATCTTTTGATCCTTTCTCCTGGGGAGATGAAGTAAATTCCCGCATTAATCAGTATACAGAATTGGAGAAAGAAGTAGAAAAAATAAAAGAAAACCTAGATACGACTTCACAGGACGCATTTTTTCAACTGGTTTATTATCCTGTAAAAGGAGCTGCTTTTATGAATAAAAAGTTCCTATACAGAGATCTGGCCATTAAATATGCTTCAGAACAAAGATTGATATCCCAGAAGTATAAAGAATTATCTCACGGTTATTATGATAGCATTAGCGCTATCACAAGACAGTATAATTCAGAGATTTCTGAGGGAAAATGGGAACATATCATGGATATGGCGCCCAGGAGGCTGCCTGTTTTCGACAAACCGGAAATTTCAATCAATTTAAGTGGAGAGGCTTCAGAAGTCGCTGGAATATCTGTTGAAAACAATTCCGATATAAAGAATTTAGTGCTGCCTACTTTTTACAAAGATTCTGATAAAACCCACTTTTTAGATGTCTTTCTAAAGCAAATCGGGGAGTTGGATTGGTCACTCAAAGAATTCCCGGGATATGTAATCCCTTCGGAAACAGAAGGCCAGCTGAACAAGGAAACACTGCAACAACGAATTTTAGTAAAAGTAGATTGGCGAAAATGGGAAGAAGCCGGAGAACCTCAGACGGCTGCATTTATAGTAAAATTAGGAGAAAAGGAATATCCCATTCAAATCAAAACAAGGTCTTATCAATTCGCAAAAAGTGAAGGTAATGTTTTTACCGAGCAAAACGGAATAGTAGTTATGTATGCTGAAAATTATTCTGATAAAAAGGATCACGCTAAATATAAATGGCAAAAGCTTTCCGGACTTGGTTATTCAGAAAATCTTATGAAGGCAGCCCCTGTAACCGAAGAATCACTGGACACTCTCGAAATTGAAAACAATTCACCATATCTGGAATATACTATTCATACAAAGTCTATAACTGACAGCGGAGAACTTATTTTAAACGCCCTTCCCACTCACCCCCTCACCAACGAACACAGCTTAAGAGTAGGGGTTCAATGGAACAACGGGGAGGTTGAGATTATCGATTTCAGGACTTTTGGCCGAAGTGAGGAATGGAAGCAAAACGTTCTAAGGAATTTAGCTCGAAAGACAGTGCCTGTTGAAGTTTCTCAGCAAGGAGAACAAAATATAAAGATCTATATGATCGATGAAGGAGTTTATCTTGATTTCATTTATCTCAAGCTCAAGAACCACCTACTACCCTATAGTCTTTTGCAGGAAACCAGAAAAAATAAAATTAACTAAAGCCTTATGAAGTATAAAAATAGTCATTCCTTACCTATAGCATGTCTTAGTCTTGTTTTTGGGCTACTAATAGTTACCCAGCACACTATAAATGCACAGACAGGAAATATTAAAAATGATAAATTTTGGGACACCAAAAAGGGAGAACCTATTTATAGTCAGGGAGGTGGGGTTTTCACCTTTACCGATCCAGAAGATGGAGTAGAAAAATATTATTGGTATGGTGCCCATTATAAAGAAGCAGAGTTGTATCGCAATGACCCTTCCGTAACTCAGGAAAGAAATCATATTAAGGCCGTTACTTGCTATACCTCTACAGATTTGGTGAATTGGGAATTTGAGAGCAATGCCCTGGAAAGGTCAGAGGTTGTCCAAAACTACAAAAACACCAATTGGATGGGAAGATTGGGGGTTGCTTATGTGGAAGAAATAGACAAATATGCCATGTTTATTCAGCATAATGATGGCGTTTTAATTGCGCTTTCCCAAACACCTGCCGGACCGTTTGAGGTTCATAATCGCTTAGATATGACCGATAGGATTGGCACACCAAATACAGGAGATCAAACCGTATTCACAGACCCTGATACGGGAATTTCGTATCTGGTTTATTCTTACGGTAGAGGTAGAAATAAAATATACCTTTCAGAGATCGGGGTAAAAGATGGAAAAGTAGATTTGTTGGATGTTAATCAAATATATAGGGGTGAAGGCCGGGAAGGAAATTGTATGGTTAAACACAATGGGAAGTATTATATTTTTGCTTCAAACCTCTACGGTTGGGATTCTTCCTATGCTTATTACCTGGTTGCAGATAACATAGACGGACCTTATACCCCTGAAAATAAGATGTTAATTACACCGGGTAGTTACGAAGATTACGCACATATTACACAAACAGGTTTTTTTGTAAATGTAGTAGGCTCGGAGAAAGAAACAGTTGTTTACTGTGGAGATCGTTGGGCTGACTTTGCCGGTAATGGTTTAGGGTATAATCAATGGGTTCCACTCTCCTTTGAAGGAGAAACCCCTTACTTTAATTCATTAAATTCCTGGAACCTTAATGAAGCCACCGGAGAATGGAATGTAGCCGATGATAATAATTATGTAAAAAACGCAAGTTTTGAAGCGGATAGAAAGCAGATTCCAAGTCCTGTAAAACCCATTCAGGAACAATTAATGGGATGGTATTCTAAAGTAAAACAAGGCAATGTAATCGTTATAGAATCAGACGATTCTCCGGTGTTAAATTATTTTAATTCTGAAGAAGATAGAAAACAGGTTATAGGTGAAAAAAGTTTAAATATCTCTGATAATATAGAATTTAAAAGAGACGTATTCCAAATTATAGAATCTACACCTTATGTAGAGTTAAAAGACGGTTCCTATACCTTATCGGCAAAAATTAAAAATACTGGTAACTTTCATAAGTTAGCGATGTATGCCGAGAGTGCAGGAAAACAAAAGACCTTTGAAATGACAGAGCAAAATAATGAATGGATTACCATAGAAATTGAAGATGTTGAGGTAAGAAATGAGAAGGTAGAAATTGGCTTTATTGCTCATGGTGATGCAGAAGCTAGTGCTCAAATAGACGATGTATCTTTGGTTAGAAACTAATTTTAGTGTCTAACTATTTTATTTCTATAAATTCTGTCTGCCTCCCCAAAAAGGCTCGGGTCTTTATCTTTTCTATATTCCCTTTTTGAAAGGCTAGCCCCATCATTTTTCTCGGTAACTTTCCTGAATCTGGAGATTGAAAAGTTACCGGCTTCAATCGAGTAAACTACCTCGCTGCAGGCCCACGACGTATTATTGGAAAATATAATTTGATTTCGAGGCAAGCCCACCTGAATAATTCGGGCAGGCCTCCGAGATCCCGATAATTATTGGGATAAATCTCGATTATCGAGTAAAAAATTTTATGGAATTACCAAGGATACTAAAATACAGGGAAGTATTCATACTAAAAAAGCTTGAAAAATCATCGAGGATTGTAAAAAAGATTCTTTAGTTTTCTAATCCTTTACTATCCCTAATTTCTATATTTTTTGATTTCCTGGCTCTAAGAACAGGAGATATTCCAGCTTTTTTTGCATCAACATTGTAAAACTCTATTCCCTTTACATCATCCAGGATAATAGCTGGTCTGTCTTCTTCTCCCATATAATGAATATTTATATTATTCATTTCAATATTCTTCACGTGCCTTATAAAAAACCCATAGGAAGGCATTACCCCAAATTTGGCAGGTTCAGGGTAGGTTTTAATATATTCCGGTACTACTTTCTGGATTTGGGTTCTGGCAGAGTCCAACGGACGGTACCAAATATCGATATTGTTAAAACGTATATCTTCAATGTCGTGGCCGGGTATCCCGCTAATAATACTTGAAAAATGGGAATCGGCATTATAAACCGTCACATCGCTAATACTTACCCTTCGCAATTTTCCCGGTTCAACACCCTCCGGCCCTCGCATTCTACCCGCCAGCCTGAGGAAAAATGGGGAATTGGTAATATTTCGCATAGTTATGTTGCTAATGCTGACATCTTCCAGAAGTCCGCCATCTACGGTTTCCAGTGCAAGGCCACGTGAACGGTCAAATACACAATTGCTAATGGTGATATTCTTAAAGCCGCCATTGGATTCTGTTCCAAACTTAATACGCCCGGTAGGGCCTTCCTGGTCCGGTACCAAATGTCCTTCTTTAGTCTGGTAGGTACCGTCAATCATAGTTCCCACATCGTAACCGGAAACCTGGCAGTTGGTGATCGTGACATTTTCTGTCGCACGAGCAAATCCCAGTCCGAAAGAACTTTTGAGAACTATCGCATCATCATTAGGAGAATTCACCGTACAATTTGAAATACGTACATTTCTGCAAGCATCAATGTCCATACCGTCACGATTGGTATCAATTTTAAGGTTATCTATGGTGAAATTATCCACTCCTGTAGCTAGGATTCCAAAATGGCCACCTTTTATGATTGTGAAATCTTTCAGGATAACATTTGTGCATAGTTTTAGTGCAATGGCTTTATTGCCCCCTCCTTCCCACATAAGGTTGCCCGCGGGAATTCCTTTCTCATCCCACTTTTCTGAAGCATAAAAACCCCTGCTCAAGTTTTCTCCCTGAATAATCCCGGGACCGGAAATGGTGATATTATTTAAGTTCTCTCCCCAAATAAGGCTATTTCGCCAATAACTGTGTCCATAATCCTGGTATTCATTCCCGGCTCCTTCCCCGGGATCATCATACCGCCCGCCGTCATTTTCTCCTGCTGCTTTTAAAATAGCTCCTGCCCCAAGATAGAGGTGAATATCATTTTTTAAACGTATGGAATAACTTAAATAGGTCCCGGCTGGGAAATATACCTTACCGCCGGCTCCTGAAGCCGCTTCTATGGCTTTGTTTATAGCCTCTGTATCCAGGGTCTCCCCATCGCCTACCGCACCGTAATCGCGGATATTAAATTCGCCTTCTGATGCTTTTACTACTGAAGTGCTTAAAATAAGTAATAAACAAATACTTACTAGCTTGATTACTTCTATTGTTTTTCCGTTTCTTATCATTGAATTTATTATTATTTGTACCTAATTCTTTCTTAATCCATATGAAAAACCTCCTTTAAGGGCTTTTCAACAGGGGAACTATCAGGATTTGTTTCCATAATATCACTCATATAATTCCACCATTCTCGTAAAATAGGTTCTTCTTTTAAACCGGTTAAATCCTTTTCATTTTTCACTTTTTGAACAGCAAAAAGAGTAAGAGTCTCTTCATCCAGAAAAATACTATAATCATAGACACCTCTCTCAGAAAGAAGTTGGCTCAGTTCGGGCCATATCTCATCATGCCTTTTCCTGTATTCAGCTTCATAACCTGGCAAAAGTTTCATTTTAAAAGCTCTTAAAGTCATTTATGGTAAGTTATTTTTATTTAATCTTCTGTTATTTTTTCTGAGTATGTTCTTTCTAACCAGGAATCTGGCACCGGAACAATAACGATATTCATCGAGCGATCATCCTCTGACAGCATAGCCGATTGGATCTGGATCTTAGTTCCATCGGATTTAAATGTTGGGTGAAGATGGTCTGCAGCGCTTCGTTTATGGCCAGTGGTTAGCATTTTCATTTCCCGGCTATTTCTATCGATGAGATAGAGGCTGCGAGAAAAATCATCTCCCACTGCCCAGCGACCATCTGGTGAGCCATGAACATGCCAAAGTCCGCTGCCTTCTTTTGTTTGACCTGCAATAGTCATTTCCCTTGTTCTTAGGTTCACAATCGCTAAACCAGTAGGTTTTTCACGGGTACCTGAAGGTCCCCAATCACTTTCCTGCCCTGGATTTTCGGGATCTCTTATCCCGGTACCTTCTATTGGTTCAGCTGCAGGGCCAAGTTCAATATCTACATCCCGGTGGCCCATAATAGCCATAGCTACTTCGTCTTTCGAAATAATGGCCTCATGAGTCACCCATTCATAATCTGCCTCAGGATATAAAGGCCTTAATCCGCTACCATCGGCCTGGACTGTCCAGGTGCGTTGAGGCGATTTCCCCCCGGTTTCCCACGAAAAAACAAGTTCTCCCGGATTCCAGGTGTTAGACTGAATATGTCCCACCTGAAAAGGTACTGAAACAACATGCTTAAGCTCGCCGGTTTTGACATTTATACTTGCGATCCCCCCCGGGCCGGCTCCCATATTTCGGGGACCAAAATTTTCTTCTATCTCGATATTGGGATCGAGGTGTTTGGCTGCCTCCTCTTTCCCTACCCTAAAATACACCCAATCTTCGTTGGCATCCAGGGCCATATCACCACCGGCACCCATTTCTACCGGGGTTGTTCCAACCACTCTTTCATAAGCCTTAGCAGCCCTCATTTTACCAGCTTCACTATCGACAAAAAGTTTGGCAAGGTCGGTCTCAATTATCTGTAGGGAACGCCCCCTTCGTCTTTCGCCCGAATTACCTTCTACAGGACGCATAAAATAAAGCTTCATAGACTTTTGGGCAATATTAAGCATGCCGGTGTAACCTCCTTCTGTTACCTGCACCAACTCCCCGGTTTCTTCATTTACTGCCATGGCTTCTCCCTTCACCCGGTTAGATCTAAAAATAAGCCATTCCCCGTCTGAAGTCCATTGCGGATGCGTGGGATAGATCTTAGAATCACCCTTCGGGGTACTGGTAAGAAATATGAGTTCTGCTCCGGTCACCGGGTCTTCCACAATTTTTAGTTCTGATGGAAATCGGGTCCCGATCTGTGCATTTACTAAAGAAGTTGATAAGATGAAAGCACTGAGCATTATTGAAAAAAATACATACGTTTTCATGTCTTGTTTTTACTGAATTTTTCGCCTATTATAAGGCTCATTGAATTTTTCATCCCTGAAGATGATTAAAAAAGAAAAAGAGTAAAAACCCTATTACTCGAATAGTATCTTATTACAGCTACTTGTTTTTACTAATTTTCTTTCTCGCTTCTGGTGAAATTACTTTTATATCTGGCTGTTCTGGCATTTCCATATCATGACCAAAAAAATAGTCGGTATGGGGAGGCTGATTATAGGCCACATTTTGCCAGGCAATACTCATCCGGTATTGTGGGTTGTGCATTAGAGTATAAATACGGTGCTCTGTAGGAATGGTAGTGGAATAAATCCGAAGGGAGTTATTATCTTCAGAGCGGAAAATAACCTCTTCTCTCCAGTCTCCCAATATATCGGCACTCAGAGCAGGGTTTGCTTTTGTTCCATTGTTAGAAACTGCCCCTTCTGCTGTAAACAGCCTTAGCTGTTCTTCCTGCTCATAATCCCATTTATCTACATAGTTTTTGTCCAGTAATTCACGCAGCAAGTCTCCGTCCCACCAGATGGCGAAATTCGTAGCCCTGGGATTCTTACTAATTCTTTCTCCTTTTACGTTATAAAGGCCATTTCTTCCATTCCACCACATTTCGGCTCCAGGGTTCCGCGGGTCGATATCTATGGCAAGGCCTCTGCCCACATCTTTTCCTTCTTCCCCGCCCCAGATTATATCTCCGGTTCGTGCATTAAACAATGCTACTCCATATCCTTCGGCGTTGGTTTCATTTTCATGTATCCCCCAAACCAATTGATCGGGATTAGAAGGGTCAAACCGGCTCACATGTCCGGCATCTCCATGGCGGAGGCCGGTAGAATAAAGACCCTGGCCGTCATCATCAACTGTCATAGAGCCATAAACAATTTCATCTTTCCCGTCATGATCCACATCATTAATACTTAAACTGTGGTTTCCCTGTCCCGAGTAGGGGTTTTCCCGGTTTTCGGAATCGAAGGTCCAGCGATTGGTAAGTTTTCCATCCCGGTAATCCCAGGCTGCAATCACAGTTCGGCCATAGTAACCACGGGCCATCACGACGCTGGGAGATTCCCCGTCCAGGTAAGCTGCTCCTGCCAGAAACCTATCTACGCGATTTCCACTACAGTCATTTCCGCTATTACCACCAACACCTCCCCATCCGCATAGATCCCCTCTGCCGGGAATGTAATCTTCTGTGGCAAGCACTTCTCCTGTTTCCCCACTAAACACGGTAAAGAATTCAGGCCCTTTCAGGATCTTTCCATTTTCATCACGCCAGTCTTTTGAGGCATCACCAATGATATTTCCTTTCCCATCTACAGTCCCATCAGCTGTTTTACAGGCAAATTCTGCTTTCCCATCCCCATCCAGGTCTGAAACAATAAATTGGGTGTAATGCGCCCCTTCACGAATGTTTTTTCCAAGATTTATTTTCCATAAAAGATTACCTTCAAGGGTATATGCATGGAATATAGGCTCATCAGTAAATCCGTTTGAAGGATTATCCCTGCCTCGCCCTGCCATATGAACAATAACTTCATACTGGCCATCACCATCAAGATCTCCAACAGAAGCATCGTTAGGAGAATAACCATCTGGCGTCTGCATGGGGATAGAAAGATAGTTTTGCTCCCATACTTTTGCTTTTTTTGAGGTTTCCAGCTCCTTTCCATCTAAAAGGACTTTAACAAAATAAAGATTCTCCTTATCCAGATTTGCCTCAGTATCGGCGAAATTGGTGCCGCCTGTTATAGGCCTCTTGTTTAACTTTTCTGGATTTTCATTTTCAGTAGTTCTATAAAGATCAAAAGTTATATTCTCAGGATCGGTTCCCAGGTATCTCCAGCTCACAAAAACGCCCTCATCATCATTGGGAACTGCAATGAGCCCCCGATCTAGATATTCCATTTGTTTTTGGGCCTGAACCTTTCCTATAATAAGAAGAGGGAAGATCAGCAGAAAAGTTAATTTTATTCTATTCAACATAATTTTTAGATTTCAAACTTATTATATTCCCGGTCATAATCTTAACAGCTGCACCTATACCTGGCGAGGTTTGGGAAAAAATTCTATTTGTGGAAATTTAAGGCTTTTAAATCTTCTTTCATCCTGAAACCTACTAAAGTGAAATCTTCATAGGAGGATTAAATCTCCAGTTATCAATGGAAAAATTGAATACTGAAAACTAAAAGCCAACAGCAATTTAAAAACAATTGACTATAAAGAAAATATAAACCCGAATTTAAATGAGAGAAGAAGGTTAAGCATCCTGTACTGTACTGCTTCTATTTATTGAAGAGTACTATTTTAAACCTCAAATATATCAATTGAGACCCGATCTAATACAGGTTTATCTTTGTATTGCCAATAAAAAGGGTTTTCGTCATAAATGCGAACAGCTTGTTTTTAGATGATTTGCAGGAAACAAGAATGCTCCAACAAGAGTAATGGTAATAAGTATTTTGAATTTCATAAATATTGTAATTGGAAAGTTGTTAAAAGTAAAAATTTGCAAATAATTTTTTATACCGGCCACTTCTTCATATTATGGTTTTAGCGCGTTTAAGGCCCGGATTTCAGTAAAGTCACGCCTCAACAATATAGGCTGATGATTTATAGGTATTTCTTTGGTGGTTAGGGCAGGAAGCACAGAAAATGGGAAATGTATAGAAACATATACAGAAATAACTTTTGTAACTCATAGCTTAAAACATTTAAAGGTAGATATCTAATCAGTTTCCGATAAAGAATTGATTACTGCCCTAATTCCCTGGGCTAAATCTAATCCTAAGAGGCACACCCGCCCTAGCATCATTAATTGTAAAAATCCCCTCCTCCTCTTCTATAATGGAGAAATCTTTTCCGCTAGAAACCCAAATACTTTCCGACATGTCATATCCCAGTTTCACTTCTCCATCTCTCACCGGGGTAATCTGCACCTCCTCAGCTTTGTTATCCGACCACCAGAAGGAAACCTCAGCACCTGTCTTTGTTCTAATCCCGGAGATATGCCCTTTATCCCAAACTTTGGGTAAGGCCGGAAGTATCTGTATTACTCCCGTTTGACTTTGCATTAACAACTCCATTACCCCTGCAGCAGATCCAAAATTTCCATCGATCTGGAATGGAGCATGAAAATCGAAAAGATTGCTATAAGTTCTTTGTGCTAATTGATAGCGAAATAACTGAAGCGCTTTATCACCATCCAGAGCTCTCGCCCACAACAAAAATTTGTTGGCTAATGACCAACCTGTTGCATCATCCCCTCGCTTCTCCAGGACAACCTCAGCGCCTTTCAAAAATTCCGGAGTTTCTCTACTTATCAGAGTTCCCGGATACAAACCCACTAAATGCGAAATATGCCTGTGGTAAGGATCTCCCAAAGCTTTTCCATCAGCATCAGTATTATAACTAACTTCCTGCTCCCATTCCTTAATTTGATTGTCAGAACCTAATTCTACCGGTACTTCAAGATGATTTCTTATTTCTGTCCAGGCAGCTACTTTTTCCTGATCTGTTTCCAGAATTTTTGCTGCTTCAATAACATAATCGAACAAGCCTGCCACCAATTGCAGATCGTATTTCACACCTTCCTGGGTAGGCCCCTGTTCTGGAGAACGCCCTGACCCGGTGGTATAATAATATCCCCTGGGATAATTTTCAACATCTGAAGTTGCTTTCCTGTTGGCATACATGTACTGTGTATAAAAATTTGCTGCTTTTCTCATGATCGGATACAGTTCATTATTCAACAACTGTTCATCACCACTCGTGCGATACAGGTCCCATAGATTAAACATCAGGAAGGCTGTATTACCAGGAGACTGGATACTTCTGGATCCCGTCATATCGGTTTGGCCGTTAATAGACTGCTTGGTATGCATAATAAATACATCGTCTTTCTGGTTCACTCCATCATCTGAAAAAACAATAGCTTCATTGGTCACTTCATAGCTTTTCGGCTTAATATTATACATATTCCTTGCTGTTATTCTCCCGGCAGGAGTCTGGGAATTAAGCCAGCTAATAAGCGCCTTTCCACTTTCCAGCAAATTGGCACCACCCGCAAACCAGTAGTTCATCTCCAGGTTGATATTGATACAATAGGTAGAACCCCATATCTCTGCTACAGACTGGTTCCATTTACCCTGTAAGGTCGAAGGCAGGGAAGTTTCCCTTGAAGAAGAGATCATAAGGTACCTGGCATAATTGAAATGCAATTCCTCCAGGTGTTTATCCAGGCCCTGGTAGGCTGAGGGATCATAGGATATCTTTTCTCCGGCTTTTATTCCCTTTATAACCTTTTGATAAGATTCCTGCAATTCATCAGTAGGCACCTGGGAAACTTCTTTATCCTCTGTTAAACTGAAGGATACTCTGCCAAAAAGCTTTTTATAATCCTCAATGTGTTCAATCTTTATTTGCTCATAGGACTTCCCCTCTACATTGGCCATACGCTTTTCAGCTTTTTCAATAGCAAAGTCCACACCTCCTGGATTTTTAAACTGCTTAGCATCGATGTCTACTTTACCACCGGGACTAATCTCAAACTGGTTCGGATCATAGTCTGTTGCAGATGTCACAATCACGGTTACCCCAGTGGCTCCTTCGATGGCAACCTTCCCATAATGGTCTATAATTTTTCCGTCATCTGGAATAACCTTCACCTTTGTACAATATTCGAGATCCGAAGGTTGTCTGTAAGAAGCTTGACCCCCACCTGTATAAGGCTCTGAATCTTTTAGATTCCCCACAATGCTTATCTCTCCATCCTTAACTTGGATGGAACCAGGGTGAGCCGAAACGGGGTTAACGGTAAAGTGAAGTGCTCCGGGGGTATCTGCAGTATATCTAAAGACCAGCACTTCTCCCGGATAACTCGCAAAATATTCTCTTTTATAGGTAACACCTTCATACTCATATTGCACTTTAGAAACTGCCTCATCGAGGTTGAGATCCCGGTAATAATTTGTGATGGAAGGATTCTCAGGAAGTTCAAAATCAACAAAAATATTACCGGTATTCATAAAACCATTGATGCCCTCGCTCATTTCAGGATTCACATATTTTGGTCCCACGGGTTCCTGTACACCTCTATAGCCAGCAGCCCAGAATGTTTCTTCATTAAATTGAATGTGATCTTTCCCCGGCATTCCGAAAAGCATAGCTCCCATATATCCGTTTCCTATGGGTAGAGCCTGTTCTTCCCAATCTTCACCATCGCGGTCATAGATGGTAGACTCCCTCTCGAAAGCCCCTGTTCTGTACCACAATAAATTCTTTGTTCTAATCTCCGGATAATCTTCATTGTATTGATAATTAACCTCTAGGTTGGAGGTATTTACCAGTTCCGGGTTAACTCCCGGCGGAACGTCCTGCGGATTCATCACACCGGGGCCGTTTCCCAATTCAGCATGAGTTATCCAGTCGTTTATCATAGGAAGACCTTTGTAGGTTCCCCCAATAATTTTTCCGGGTCCATTAGAAATTATTTCCCCTTTCCTGTTTTCCACATACACCTGTAGATGTCCGACATTTTCAAAAGCCAGTTTTTCGTGTAAGTTTAAATACTGAATACCATTTTGTAAATCACCCACATTCAAAGGAAATTCCTTCTCAGTAATTAAATCGTCATTTTCAGCAAAAACCCTCACAATAAGAATCTCATTTGCTGAACTGATATCATTTCTTTTATTAATGAGCACTCCCTCAATTGCCTTTGCATCGGAAAGAGAAATTTTCCCCTCTTCCAGCACGACTCCCAGAATCTCGTAAGGTGTACTATAAGAGCTGTCGGACAATATCTTTTTTGCTTCAACTTCTGCAACAACACTTTGCATTGGGAAGAGCATCCCAAAAAGAAACCAACAGTGAAAAAATATTTTTCTCATTTAATTTTTAAATTTAGAAAGTTTATCCGTGGCTTAGGTAGGAATTGCATACCTTCCGATGAAGGTTGATAAAACGTCTATTTTTTTAAATTTTGGTATGAAAGTTTATTTACTTTTGCTTCATTTTTAAGAGGAAAGCTACAAAATCGAAACCTTATCACGTTGGTTATATCCACAGTTTCCCATAATCCCAGATTTGAAAACTGAAGCCTTTAATACAAAAGGGATTCTAAAACAATTAACTATTAAGGTAATACAAAAACCCGAATTTAAACGAGAGAAGAAGGTTAAGCATCCTGTACTGTACTGCTTTTATTTAGCGCATTTATCTTTAATTTCTAGAGGTTTTCCGTAAATCAAACTGTACTTCCCTATCTATATTTGAACTTATTCGCCTATTTTCATATAGCTCTGCAACCTGAATCGAACTTCAACTTGTCTCATAATTATCGCCTCCGGTACCGGGTTGCTGGAGGATAGGATTTTAGTTTTCAGAATTTTGTTCTGGTACCAATTCATTTTTCACCAGGTTGCTTTTAACTGGTTAAAGCATCAAAAGAATTTAATCTGAACCCTTTGTATTTTCAGTTTCTTTAAAATCATTCCCCACCAATTTAATATTGGGAACGGGCGGAGTTTCCATATCTGCCCCCAAAAAGAAGCCGGGATGGGGTGGCTGGTTATAGGATACATTCTGCCATGCGACTGATAGCCTATATTGCGGATCATGCATTAGGGTGTAGATACGGTGCTCTGTAGGAATGGTAGTTGTAAAAATAAGAAGTTCGGTATTATCCTCATTCCTGTAAATTAATTCTTCCCGCCAGTCTCCAAGGATATCGGCGCTTAAGTTAGGGGTTGCTTTTGTCCCGTTGATCTTTCTAGCCCCTGTATTCTCAAGAACATTAAAGCTTTCGTGAGTATTTTCCTTATAATTCCATTTATAGAGATTCGCACCATCGAGGATCTCCCGCACCAGGTCGCCATCCCACCAGGCAGCAAAATTCATCCTGGGTTTTGCTTTAGAGATTTGCACCCCTTTGGCATTATATAAGCCCCCTGCCGAGCCCCACATTTCATAGCCTTTATGGCGGGGATCTACATCTGCAGCCAGGCCTCTTCCTACATCTCCTGTTGCCGGAACGCCCCATAATTTTTCTCCGGTTTTGGCATCTCTTAGCCATAATCCATTCCCTTCATAAGAACTTTGGTCTTCCTGGGCCGTCCAAATTTCCAGGCCGGGCCTTTCGGGATCCAGATCAGAAACATGCATGGCATCTCCATGACCAAGGCCGGAACTGTATAATCCTGTACCATCGTCGTCTACAGTCATGGAGCCAAAAACTACTTCATCTTTGCCATCTTTGTCCACATCAGCGATAGACAGCTGATGGTTGCCCTGGCCGGCATAGGCTTTATTACCTTTATCTGCGCTATCAAAAATCCAGCGCTGGGTGAACTCTCCATTACGCCAGTCCCAGGCAGCCAAAACAGTCCGGGTGTAATAGCCCCGGCTCATCAATAAGCTGGGACACTCCCCATCAAAATACGCCACTCCTGCAAGAAAACGATCTGAACGGTTTCCGTAACCATCTCCCCAAATTTCATCCAATTGATCGGAAGTAGGATTTTCGGTATCAGGATGTCTTGGCGGCAGGTAATCGGTAGTCGCCATAGCCTCACCAGTTTCTCCATTGAAAACGCTAAGAAATTCTGGACCGGCAAGAATCCTACCGCTATCATTACGATAATCGGCATTAGCATCACCAATAATATTTCCTACTCCATCTATAGTACCATCAGCAGTTTTACAGGCTACTTCTGCCTTTCCGTCGCTATCCAGGTCATAAACCATGAATTGGGTATAATGTGCCCCGGCACGGATATTTTGCCCAAGATCGATTCGCCAGAGACGAGTTCCATCAAGTTTATAGGCGTCCAGGTACACATTACCTGTATATCCCTCGTGCGAATTATCTTTAGCATTACTAGGATCCCATTTCAGAATGATCTCGTATTCCCCATCTCCGTCAAGATCACCTACACTAACATCGTTGGCCGTATAGGTATATTTGAAACCATTAGGGGTAATTCCCTCCGCGGGTTGTTGAATATGCAGGCTCAAGTACTGCTTTGCCCATACTGAAGCCGGTGCAGAGGCTTCACGCTCTTTCCCATCGATTACCGGGCGAATCGAATATTTCTGATCCCCACTGGCATTATTATCCACATAATTAGTGGCATTCAGGATAGGGTCTAGATTTACCTTGGTTGATCCCCGATAAAGATTAAAACCTATGTCGGAAGGTTCGGTTCCCAGCAGTCGCCAACTCACAAAAACCTCATTGCTTCCTGTCTTTACAGCCACAACGCCTCTATCGAGATTTTCCATATGGCGCTGAGCCTGCAGAGGTATCGTCCATAATAGCAACGCAGTAAGGAAAAATACTGCTAAAAAATTTTTAGAAAATCCACTTTTCCCTATACAGTATTTTCGAAAAAAAATTATATATCTCATTAATTGTAATTGTTTTCCCATGATTTTATAATCTTTAGTCCTTCCCTACTAAGGTTTTCTGTTGAAATTTTTATTTCAATAATGCTATTTTTTCCTCTTTAATACTACCAAACTCATAACTCAAAGAGATTTTAAATAGGCTATCATTGTTAAAAGAGGCATTTTCGGTTACAGGAGTTTGATAGGCAACATCAAATATAAGGCCTTCCCAGGCTGCTCCTGCCCCAAAGGTGAAATGGTTTAACATTCCCTTTTCCCTATTTTGAGCAATATACCCAGCTCTTAATTTAAATTTCTCATTAAAATTATATTCTGAACCAATTGAGAAAATCAATTCCTTCATCTCTTCCGAAAATCCCCCGGGTGCATCGCCAAAAGAAGAAAACATTCCGCCTATTGCACTATCATCAGGCATATTGCGTTCTTCATCAGTTGCAGGCACCAGATATTTTAAAGTTTCCACATAAAAAGAAAGATAATCCTGCGCACTTACCGCTACATGATATCCTCCTCCTAATTTCAGAGAAGTAGGAAGAGGATATTCATATCCTGTCTCGCTGGAATACTCCAGTTTGGAACCTATATTTTTTAAACTGAAACCGGCCGTCCATTTATCTCGATGAGTGAAAGGAGCTGAGGTATAAAAGCCGGATATATCTACAGCAACCGCCTGGGCCGTTTTTAGTTGGACTGTTGAATTCATTTGATCATCGGTAATGCTGGAACGAATATATCTTGCTGCTACCGACATGCCAAAATTCTCATTCAATTTCAAGCTATAGGCTGCATCCAGGGCAAATTCGTTTGGAACAAAGCTACCCTGGTTAATAATTTCGTTCCCCATTTCCTCTTCCAGCTCCACATTACCATAACTGAAATAAGTGAGGGAGCCACTTAAGGCAGAACGTTCGTTCAGTTTTTGAAAATAACTGGCATTGGCATGAAAAATATCATTGGCATAATTTGCAAACTGCGGAATATAAGAAAGACCTATTCCCCGGCTGCTCTCCTGCATAAATAGAAATTTTGCCGGGTTATGAAATTGCGCATAGTTATCTCCCAAGGTAGCCACTCCTGCTTCTCCCATCCCTCCGGAACGGGCATCAGGAACAATTTGGAGGAAAGGAGCACCGGTTATTACGGGACGCACCAATTCCTGGGCAGTTAAGTGTGAACCTGAGAAATAAATTGAGCTTATTACTACTAATGTATATAGATGATTTTTGAATTTCATTTTTTAAAATATTAAAGTGCGATTAATTTTTTAAGGTGTACATCTCCATTCTGGTCCTTCACCCTAACCAGCAAAGTTCCTTTTAGAGGAGCAATATCTATTTCCATTTGTTCCTGGTTATTACCTTCAAATGATAGACTTTTTCCCGATGCAGCCTCCAGTACCTCTACTCTTCCTATTGAAGAACCTTCGGGAACAATCACTTTAGCAACAGAGGTATCCTCCAGTAGGGTAGGAACTACATGAACACCAGTCGCTTTTGTTTTCACCGATTTGGTTTTTATTGAAATCATCGCGGTGCCTACCGACTCATTTCCAGAGGCATCCCGGACCGTCAATTCAACCTGGTAGTCACCCTCCCCACTAAATTCAGACCTACTCAAGGCTAATTCTATTTCGCCACAGTTATCCTCGCTGCCGGCATCTATATCTTCAGGAGAAACAACAACTGTCTCCCCTTCTTCTTTCTCTACCGTTAAATCGCTGGTTTTTACGCTTGGGGGAGTATTGTCTTCAATAAGCACCAATTGCTGCTGCTGGACAGTATTTCCATCTGCATCTTTATATTCCCAGGTGATCGTATATTCTCCTCCTCCTATATAGGTAAGAGGGTCTTGGGTAGTTCCTGTTATTATTTCTCCTTTCAGGCTCGTAGCTGTAGGTGGGGTAATATCTGATATTTCACACTCTCCAAAAAGATCATCAAGTTTCCATTTATCGGGAAAAGGCCCTTTGTTAGCCAGGGGATCATCTCCAACTAACTTAATATCCGGAATAGGTGGATCATCCATATCTTCCCCCAGGTAAAAACCTGGATGGGGAGGTTGATTATACGCCACATTTTGCCAGGCAATTGACACCCGGTATTGCGGATCGTGCATTAGGGTGTAAATGCGATGTTCTGTTGGGATTGTGGTCGTAAAAATAAGCAGTTCACTATTATTATTATGTCTGTAAATTAGTTCTTCCCTCCAATCCCCGAAAATATCTGCGCTCAAATTAGGGTTCGCCTTAGTGCCATTTATCTTTTCTGCACCAGTTTGATATAGTGTATAAAGCCTGTCGTGAGAATTGGTTTCATAATTCCATTTATCTAATATATCTCCGTCCAATATTTCCCGTAAAAGGTCCCCATCCCACCAAACGGCAAAATTCATTTTAGGTTTGGATGAAGAGATTTGCTCCCCTTTAGCATTGTACAGACCCCCTCTTGCCCCCCACATCTCATAACCTTTGTGGCGGGGGTCCACATCTGCAGCCAGGCCTCTTCCTACATCCCCTGTGGCCGGAACGCCCCAGAGTTTCTCTCCTGTTTTGGCATCCCTAAGCCATAAGCCATTACCATCATACTGACCCGGACTTTCATGTGCGGTCCAAATCTCCAATCCGGGCCTATCGGGATCAATATCTGAGACATGCATGGCATCACCGTGGCCAAGACCGGAATTGTATAATCCTGTACCATCATCATCTACGGTCATGGAACCAAAAACCACTTCATCTTTTCCGTCCTGATCCACATCAGCGATAGATAATTGATGGTTCCCCTGCCCGGCATAAGCAGAATTACCTTCATCATCACTATCAAATATCCATCGCTGTGTTAACTCCCCATCCCGCCAATCCCAGGTAGCCAGCACAGTACGGGTATAATATCCCCGGCTCATCAACAGGCTGGGACGCTCCCCGTCAAAATATCCCACTCCTGCAAGGAAGCGATCCATACGATTTCCATAATCATCTCCCCAAACCTCATCCATCTGACCTGAAGTAGGATTTTCGGTATCAGGATGTCGTGGAGGCAGGTAATCTACAGTTGCCATAGCTGCCCCTGATTCTCCATTAAAGACAGTAAGATATTCAGGACCGGCAAGGATTGTTCCCCAACTGTTTCTATGATCGGCATCAGGATCTCCAATAACTTCACCCACTCCGTCTATGGTCCCATCGGCTGTTTTACAGGCCACTTCCGCTTTGCCATCACTATCCAGATCATAAACAATGAACTGCGTATAGTGGGCCCCGGCACGTATGTTTTTCCCGAGATCAATTCTCCATAAACGGGTTCCATCGAGTTTATAGGCGTCCAGGTACACATTCCCTGTATATCCCCCCTGTGAATTATCCTTAGCATTGGTAGGATTCCATTTTAGAATAATCTCGTATTCCCCATCTCCATCAACATCGCCTACACTAACATCGTTGGCCGTATAGGTATAACTTATCCCATCAGGAGTTGTTCCTCCGGAAGGCTGCTGGATAGGTAGACTTTTATACTGCTCTGCCCATACAGAAACCGGAGCAGAAGCTCCCTGTTCCTCTCCATCAATAACGGCACGAACAGAATAAAAATGATCTTCCCCGGCCTCATCAATAAAATTCGTGGAATCGGTAATAGGTTCGGAATTTACTTTGGTTGATCCTCGATACAGGTTATAGCCAACGTCTTCGGTCTCGGTTCCAAGCATTCGCCAACTTAAAAATACCTCATCGCTACCAGTTCTCACAGCTACAACACCCCTGTCGAGATTTTCCATATGTCGCTGAGCCTGGATCGGGATCGCCAATAACATCAGCATGGTGATGATAAAATATCTTTTAAAAGCTTTAGAAAAAAATTGATTTTTGGAATGGCTCTTACTTAAAGAAGCACAAAATTTGTTAATCAGTAAATATTTAAGCATAGATTAAGTATAAGGTTATTACTAATATTAATTCTCATCTTTTTTTTATAGTTGACTCATTTTCCTGTTGAATAGGAATATCAGCCTAATGCGGGCGTGAAGTACCGAATCCCGTAACTCCTAACAGCTGAGGTAAATCTTCCTTTTTCTGCCCTGTTTTCTGAACGTCTCGTCTCTATATTGATATTATAGATTTTTTTTGGCTGATGTTGTTCCGGTCAAGATATGTTGCCCTGGTTAGCCATAGCTAATTGGCATTAATCTCCTAAAAAAAACTCTTGTTGAAAATCCTCCATCTGAAATAATTTCCCTGTAGGTTCAAGGCTGGGCCATTCCTCCTCGTCCATATAAAGTTTTTGAATGTTCAATAGAGAATTACCATCAGCCGCTATGGTATATGCATGATACACAATAAAAGTAGTGTCTCCCTCCGAAAAGAAGCCATTATGTCCTCTCCCCGGCTCCTTCTCATCACCGGCTAAAAAGACAGTGTAATTGTTTTGCAACCAACTCTCGCCTTCTTTGTTCAAGTAAGGACCCTGTAATTCTTTTGAACGTCCCACTACTATTTGGTAAGTACTTTCACTTCCAGCGCAACATTTACCCCTTGAGGCAAAAATATAGTAGTATACAGGCCCCTTAATAATAAATACACCTTCTCCAAGACCTGTAGTGAGCTTGGAGACTTCAGGAGGATCTTTTTTTAACTGGCCGGTCTCCCGGTTCAGCTCTACCATTCGCAAACCCGTTTGATATGAACCGTAAAGAAGCCAGGGCTTTCCTGTCTTCTCCACAAAGATATTCGGGTCTATAACATTCACCCCTTCCCCACCGTTTCTAAAACTGATAACCTGCCCTTCATCCACCCATTCATAATCGGGTTCGTCTGGATCAAGGGTGGTATTGGTAGCATATCCTATACTGGAATCGAAATTCATCCATGCAGAGACTGAATAATACAAATGATATTTCCCGTCACGATAGTGAATATCCGGTGCCCATAAATGACCATCCTGCTCTGGGATATCTTTTTTATGCCATTTGGGTAGAGCAATAGAATCGAAAACCCTGCCTGCTCTTTCCCAATTTACCATATCTTTAGAAGTCTTAATTGAAATTCCCTTTCCGGTGGAAAATATATAATAGGTTTCATCCTGCTTTATCATTACAGGATCGTGGACTCTAAGAGCGCCTTTTAGGTTATTCAAATCGGGTGATTCTCCAGTCTGGGCTTTTCCTTCAAAAGGAATAACTGAAAAGATAAAAAAAATAGAAATCCAGAATAATAGGCGCATATCTAATTTGTTTTCTGTTTAAATTTTCAAAACATTATGGTTAAAATCAACCAAAAAAACTCTCATATAATTCCCACGTAATGAAATTATACTTATAAGAAATTACTCCACGTCTTTATCTCCTGTTACCTTCTCATAGAATTCTATCTCTACCAAAGACAGGCTACCCTTTTCTTCTTTAGTCTCACCTGCGGGTTCTTTTTTTCCGGTAATTTCTACAATTCCAAAAGCATCTCCGTCTATATTAGCACCATTCAACTTTATCAATACATGCTTCCCTTTTTGGGCAGGAAATTCAGCGGTAAAATAACCAAGGCTTCTTTTGGTGTTTCCATTGAACACTTCTTCCCCATCTATAGTGATCTCAATAGGGTAACTCCTGTTGCGCCAATTACTCAATTTCATAGTGATTTCACTAATCTCGGCCGATCTTTCCAACTCATACTGGATCCAACCTGCTGACTGCATACCGTCATTTGACCATTCTGATAATTCATTATCATCATAGGATTTTTCCACATCTACCTGATTAGCTCCTGCTTTTGCGTTAACAATTTTTATAGGAGTTCTGGAAACAGAGTAAGAAGCTCTCTGGGGAGTGGGACCACGGTCGAGATATGAAGGCAAATTTTCACCCGGAAGGTGAAGAGCGAGTCCGTTAAACACTTCAAATTCTTTACTTTGCCATGTTACCGATGCCGCTTTAAGTCCTTCTGATTTCGCCTGCAGCCTAATTTTTCCAGGTTTTGTTGTAGAACGAACCAGCACCCTGTTCACACCTCCTTCCACAGGAAGTTCTTTGGATAAAATGTAATTATCTGGCCCCTGTGCAATACCTCCACGCCATTCTGCAGGTCCATTCAGGGAAAAATCAACTGTATTCAAGGCTGTAGGACAGCGATTTCCGTTTTCATCAACTACTTCTACCTGTACCATAGCCAGGTCATGTCCGTCTGCCTTCATTCCTTCAGGATTCTGCATTAGCGTTAACTTTAGCGCCTTTGGTTCACCGGCAGTTTCCTTCTTTGCCTCACTCACTTTATTCCCGGCTTCATCATAGCTTATTGCAGTAAGGGTTCCTGGCTCCCATTCAATATCCTTAAAGGTGTAAAGGAAACGGTGGCTTTGCTCACCTTTGCCCTGTGATACACCGTTAACAAGAAGCTCTACTTCCTCTCCATTAGATACAGCATAGATATCTTTTATTGTACCTGGTTCGTAGTTCCAGTGCCCCATGAGATGGGTACGCGGCTTTTCGGTATCTACCCAGCCATCCCACATAACCTGATGCGCAAAAAACCCATCTTTGGGAATACGCATAGGGTCAGTTTCTCCACTTCGGCGATAACTCTCCTCTCCCCTAAAATGGGTGTTGCTATCGGAAAAAATAATGTTTACCCCGCCTGAACTTACTCGTTTCCCGGTACCTGGCCTTTCTCTCCAGTAATCGAACCAACGTATTATATTTTCTTTTGCATGAGAATCCTGGTTCCTGTTGTAGGCACTGGCATCATTCCCTTTGTAAAGCGGTCCGTCCCCATCTTTGTGATAAGGAGGCGTAAACTCATCCCAGTACTTTCGCAGGCCTTCGTCTCTTGAATACTCGGTAGCCCACATTGGTTGATCAGCACTTTTATTAATATAAAGCATCTCTCCGCCGTATTCAGCTACTTCGCTATCAAGCATTTCGCGCGAACCAACTGCTCTCCCTCCGTGAGGATCGTAATGATCTCTCAAATCTTTCATCTCCTGCATATGATCCTCACTAATGTTATCATTTCCAGATTCATAAAATATTACACTGGGGTTATTTCGATTATATATAATAGCATCGCGCATTAACTCCACGCGCTGTTCCCAACGTCTGCCCTTTACATCACCTTCAGCATCTCCTGCCGGCATTGCCTGCATAAGGCCTACCCTGTCGGCTGATTCTACATCCTGTTTCCATGGGGTAATATGCATCCATCGAACCAAATTGGCATTACTCTCCACCATTAGCTGATTGCTGTAATCACTTAACCAGGCGGGTACCGACATGCCTATTGCAGGCCACTCATTACTGGTACGCTGGGCATAGCCCTTTACCTGAATCACCCTGTCATTGAGGTACACCATTCCATCTTTGAAATCTGTTTTTCTGAATCCAGTTGTGGTTTCTACTTCATCAACCGGCCTTCCATCTATCTTAAGAATAGTATGGACATCATAGAGATAGCCGTAGCCCCAACTCCAAAAATGGAGATCTTCCAATTCGGCACTTGCCTTAACAATTGTAGTTTGCCCCGGGGAAATGTTAGTGGTATTTCCTTCAAATCTTTTCACTTCCCTGCCTTTCATATCTTTTACCACAACTTCATACTGGAAGGTTTTCGCCTCCTTGTATTCATTCCGAACCTCAGACTCGGTGTGCACTAAAGCAGTTTTGTTTGGAATATCAATTTTATTAGCATAGATATATACTCCAGTAGTCCCAAGGTTGGAATAAAGGGGGAGGGTTTGGTATAATTTATCGGTAACATGTAGGAATACGTTCTTAGGAATCCCTCCATAATTAGCATTAAAATTCCTGTCACTCCATTGAAATTTTGTATTGGTCGATTTTTCCCGGTAATCCCAGTCACTATCGGTCCTCACCGCCACCACATTAACGGCTGGAGCAGGTTTAATCAGGTCGGTGACGTCAAAACCGACGGCCATTGCTCCATTTTCGTGCCTACCGATATGCTTGCCATTCACGTAAAATTCTCCGCCCTGTCGCACCCCTTCAAATTCAAGGAATACCTTTTTTTCTTCTGCATCAACAGGCAATTTGAATTCCTTCCGGTACCAGGCTACTCCGGTAGTTAAATTATGAATATCTTTTTTAAAAGCTTCATCTTCGTTCCAGGCCCGGGGCAGCGTTACGCTTTTCCAGGAAGAATCATTAAAATTAGTCGCTCCCGCACCCTCCGGGTCACCTACGAAATATTTCCAGTCTGGATTAAAGTTATATTTAACGCGCTGCCCATCCTGAGCCAGGGCACTATGAGGGAATGAGAAAAAAAATAGAATGATAATTGATGAAAGAATAGTTTTTTTCATATCAGTATTTACAAGATTAAAAACGCTTCAGAAAAGAATTTTATAATATTATTGAGAAAAAAGGCCAGCAAACAGTTGATTTTTTAACGGTTTTTACAATAATTTTATAATTTAAATACCGAATCTATAGGAGAAAATAGAAATTGGCATCCTGTACCTTCCTGAATTTCTTAAAATTATGCAAAATCGAGGCCTATTAATGGCCTTCCTTTTATTAAATGAAGCACTATTCTTTCACCTTAGGAAACCTTATTCGCGGTTTAGTTGGTGCCTCCATATCTTCGCCCAAAAAGTAGCCAGTGTGCGGGGGCTGGTTATAGGCAACGTTTTGCCATGCGATACTAAGTCGGTACTGCGGATCGTGCATTAATGTATATAAGCGATTGGTAGAGGGGATGGTTGTAGTATAAATTCTTAACTCAGTGTTATCTTCAGATCGCCAGATAACCTCTTCGCGCCAGTCACCAAAAAGGTCTGCACTCAGGCAGGGGGTAGCCTTTGTCCCATTGTTAGAAGTAGCTCCTTCAGCAGTAAATAGACGAACACTCTCCTCTTTTTCCCAATCCCATTTATCAATGTAATTGCGGTCAAGAAGTTCGCGGGTAAGATCCTCATCCCACCACACCAGGAAATTTGCCGAGGAAGGAGTTTTTTTGGTGATGGTTTTACCTTTTACATTTCTTAGCCCACCAGGACCTCCCCAGTTTTCAAAACCCGGATGAGTAGGATCGATATCGGCTGCAACGCCTCTTCCAACATCTACCCCGGGGCCACGCCCCCAAAGAATCTCCCCTGTAGCAGCATCGAACATAGCAGCTCCGGGAGTTTGAAGGGCTACGGTTCTTCCTTCATTTTCATGAATTCCATAAACCTCCAGACCAGGCCTTTCTGGATCAAGATCCCCAAGATGCAGGGCATCTCCATGGCGCAAGCCCGTGGAATATAATCCTTCTCCATTATTATTAACCGTCATTGCACCAATACAAATCTCATCCTTACCATCACCATCTACATCGGCTACGCTCAGGCTGTGATTTCCCATACCTGAGTAAGGATTATCGGGACCTTCGGAATCAAACACCCATTTATTGGTAAACTTTCCGTTGCGCCAGTCCCAGGCTGCCAGAACAGAACGTCCGTACCAGCCTCTAACCATTACGACCGATGGTAATTCTCCATCAAGATATGCAACGCCAGCCGTAAAGCGATCGGCCCGGCTCGCTGTATTATCATTCCTCCCATTTCCACCAATACCACCCCAACCATCCAAAGGTTCGCGGGAAGGAATATATTTTGTGGTAGCTAAAGCGGCTCCTGTAGCACCTTCAAAAACAGTTAAATATTCCGGACCAGAAGCGATCTTACCGTATTTTTCATCATCCCGGTCATAAACCCTCCAGTCCTTTTGAGGATCTCCTATTATTTTTCCTTTACCATCTTTTGTTCCATCTGCGGTTTTGCAGACTATTTCTGCTTTACCGTCTCCGTCTAGATCATACACCAAAAATTGGGTATATGCAGCCCCCGCGCGAATATTTTTTCCCAGATCTATCCGCCAAAGAAATGTTCCGTCTAATTTATAAGCATCCAGGATCTGGTTACCTGTAAACCCTTTTTGCGGAGGGTTTTTAGCATTTGAAGGTTGCCATTTCAACACAATCTCGTACTCTCCATCCCCATTAAGATCCCCCACACTTGCATCGTTAGCACTGTAAGAGTATTCATTGCCATCGATTACTCCTCCGGGAGGAATATTAAGAGGAACAGACAGGTACTGCCGGGCCGGGGCATTTGCCGGAATTTCAAAAGCTTTTGAAGCATTTTCTTCTTCTCCATTAAGCACAGCTTTAACAAAATAACTATTTACCTGGCTTCCATCTACCCCTTCATCCACAAAATTAGTAGTATCAAATAATGGAGAAGTATTTAATCGTACGGGCTCTTTATCTCCTGTTTTTCTGTATAAATTGAAGGCAATATCTTCAGGTTCGTTTCCTAAAAGACGCCAGCCAATATACACGCTACTTTCATCCTGCTTTATCGCTACCACACCCCTGTTAAGCTTTTCCATAATGCGACTTCCTGAGACAGATGGATTTTCTTCCCGGGAAGCAGGCTTCTTTGCCTCTGAAAGGTTTTGTGCTGTAATCTCAAAAACAGGAATGCAGGTAAACAGCGACAGTAAAAAAATAAATTGCAATTTCATAGTTCAATTTATGGTACCTTTTTCAGGCTAATTTGATCTGCAGTCAATCCATCGGCTTCAGCCTTAACCACCACGTCGCCATCTCCCTTTTTGGCTCTTATATAGGCTACTACCTTTCCCTGAAAGGTGTAACGTTGAGGATCCTGATAAGAACCATGACTTAGTATGTTTCCATTATCTACTGCAATAATCTCTCCCGGACCTGATACACTAAATTTTACCAGCTGATCATCATTAGGGTTTCTAATTCCGTTTTCATCTCTTATTTCTGCTGTTACCATTCTTACATCCTCCCAGTCATCACTAATGCTAATTTTATTGGAACTTATAGCGATTTTTGCAGGTGCTCCAGCTGAAGTAAACTCTCTCAGGGCTACCTCTTTTCCGTTATTCTTCCCGACTGCTTTAATAGTACCTTCCTCAAAATTTACGTCCCACTCCCGTGGGGCATCATTTTCTGGTTTGGTTAAAGTTCCCAGGGATCTGTTATTAAGGAATAGTTCCACTTCTTCACAATTGCTGTAGACTTCTACTTTTGCAATATCATAGGTATCAAAATCAGCGGGAGTCCAGTCTGCAACCCAATCGCCGTTTCCGGCATTTTTAGATTTTCTAACCAGGTTCACCACAGGTTCGTCAACCCACCAGCTTTGTCGTTGAAGTGCTTGCTGTTTCCAGTTCCCAACCCGGTCGAATAAGCCTTTGTTGAAGGTGGTCTCTGGCCAGTCAGCTTCTCCTAAATAATCGAAACCTGTCCATAAAAACTGTCCAGCCATATAATCGTTATCCCTAAGGGTAAGCCAGGTTCTGAGATCATGACCGTTTTCTGTACCAATAACCTTCCAGTGGGGATTTGCCTCGTGGGCAGCTACTAACTCATTCGGACGGTAATTCTGACCCACCACATCCATTTTTTCTGCCAAACCATTTGTATAAACTTTAGAGCTACCTGGCCTGAACAGCGCCATAGTTACGGGACGTGTAGGATCCAGGGAATGAACGAGATTTTCCTGATCTTCATATTTTTTGAAACCTTCGTCACTATTGAGATTATCGCGAATTTCATTCCCCACACTGTAAATAACTATGCTGGGATGATTACGATCCCGCACTACCATGTCGTGCGTATCACGCTCCCACCATTCTTCCCAGTGTAAATTATATCCTTTTTCACCATTATTCTTGGCAGAAGTCCAGGTATCAAAAGTTTCGTCCATAACGGCAAATCCCATTTCATCACAAAGATCGAGAAATTCAGGAGCCATAGGATTATGTCCCGTACGGATGGCATTTACCCCCACCTCCTTTAGTTTTTCCAATCGCTCCTTCCAAACCGAACGCGGAACTGCAGCACCCACTGCACCCGCATCGTGATGCATACAAACACCCTTTAATTTATAATTCTGGTCATTTAACCAAAACCCGGTTGCCGCTTCAAATCTTATGTCTCTAATTCCAAACCTGACGCTTTGATCGTCTAAAATATTATCCCCATTGAGGATTTTCGTCACTGCTTTGTATAAATTCGGCTCTTCAAAATCCCAAAGTTTCGGATTTTTAATCTCCACAGTTTGATCGATTTTTACTGTATCTCCTGCCGGAATAAATTTGTTTTTCCTGGTACTTTCTACCACCTCTCCTGTTTCATCTACTATATCCACAAGAATTGTATAGTCGCCATCCTCCCCGCTACTGTTTTCTACCTCAGCTTCAATATTCACGCTTGCTTCTGAAGAATTTACTTCAGGAGTTGTTACGAAGGTTCCCCAATGGGTAAAATGAACAGGATCTACAGATTTTAAACGAACATGGCGGTAAATTCCCGCTCCCGCATAATACCTTGAAGCTGGCTGTACCGAATTATCGGCTTTCACCGCTATTACATTCTCCTTATTTTCTCCAAAATTCAGGTGCTTTGTGAGATCATACACAAAGCTTATATACCCAAAAGGTCTTTTCCCGAGATGCACCCCGTTTATCCATACCTCACTATTGGCCATTACGCCATCAAATTCTATAGTATGTATTCTATTTTCCTCTGATTTATCTAAACTAAAAGATTTTCGGTACCAGCCAATTCCCGCCGGAAGGTACCCTCCACCACGCCCGGTAGCATTCTGCCTGTCGTAAGGTCCTTCAATACTCCAATCATGTGGCACGTCCAGCTTTCGCCATTGTGAATCATCAAAATCTGGCTTTTCCGCTCCCTGGGCTTCCCCTTTTAGGAACATCCAATCTTTATCGAAAGATACAACCTGCCGCTGCTGCGCTTTCATAGAAAACGAGATAAGGAGAAAAACCAGGATTACGAATAATGAATTTATTGAAATAGAAAGGGTGTAAGAGTAATAATTTTTATTGCTTTTCATTCTGATGTGTTTTCAAAGGATTGCTAAAAGATATCCGGATACAGACCTTCATTCCTGTTACCGCTGGATCCCGCATCTCGTTATTTCTGTAGTAACTGTAAAGAGCTATCATTTATTTCAAATTCCTCATTATTCAACAGCTGGATAACTTCAGCACCGGCCAGTAAAACAGGGCCGTAACCATGAGCCGCATAAAGATTTACTGGCCTGTAATAGTAAAAAGCGGGATCAAAGGCCATACCTGTACCTACGCAGGTGCCTTCAACCTGACCTTTTTCATTCACTTTGGTTGAGACCGCATTCCAGGCAAGAAGTACTGCAGGAGAATAAGCCAAGCCATCTATATAACCGCGGTTTATGGCCCGTGCCATTGAATAGGCAAAAATGGCTGTTGCCGACGTTTCAAGATAGGTATCATTCCTGTCCAGTAATTGATGCCAGAAGCCGGTGCCATCCTGATATTTAACCAGGCCTTTTATATGTTTTTGCAATTGGGTTAATACCCTGGAATACCCCGGATGATCTTCTGGCAATACCTCCAGTAATTCTACCATAGCCATTACCGCCCAGCCATTGGCACGCGCCCAGAAAAATTGAGGATGATCGTCCATTTCCTGTACCCAACCATGCATAAATAGTCCTTTCTCCTCGTTAAACATTCTCGCTGAGAACTGCTCTACCTGTTTTACCGCATCATCGAAATATTTAGAGTCACCAGAATAGTCACCCATTTGTGCGAGTGCCGGTACACTCATAAACAAGTCATCCAGCCAGAGGGTGTTTTTTTGTGGCCTGTTTCTTGCCAGGGTACCGTCTTCAAGCCGAAATTGCTCCTCACTGATATAATCTATAAAATTCTGGATCAGCGGGTCCAATTCTGCGTTAGAACCCTCCTTCTTTGCCTTTATCATTGCGGCACAAATGGCACCTGCATCATCAAGAGCCCCAGGATTTAGCACACTGTGAATGGGAGAATCCCTAACCTCCTTTACCTTATGATTTTTGGCAACATCAGCGATAAGTTGTAGGCGTTTATTCGTATACTCTGCATACTGATCTTCCCCGGTAACTTCAGAAGAAAGAAGCATTCCAGCATAGGTCACCCCCCACTCATAACTGGTAAGCCTGAAGGAGCCTGGTTCAAATTCTATATCTCCTTTAATTTTTTTTGGATCTGTAATCTTTTTATTGGTTTTTGTGTTCAGCATTCCAGATGCTGTGTTTTCTTCTAAAAAGGTGTAAACCCTATCGAGTACTGCCTTTACACTATCTTCCTCTGGTGCGCCGTATGGAATTGGATAATCTGGTTCAAGAAGGTGTAAAGGGGTATTTACATCATCAGTTTGTGCTAGAGCCTGAAAGCCACCAAAAAGAAGAAAGGCCATCGATATAACAATTGGGAGGGATATTCGCTTAGAATTCATATAATTTGTTTTATAAAATATTAGAGGTTTTTCCTTTTAATTATTTCTTGTAATTATTTAATATCCAAATCGATATCAGCAGAAATTTGTTTTACCTGGTTTACCACGTAATCTTTAAAAGAAGCCGGATCATCGAAGTATTTATCGGGACTTTCTTCCCATCCCGCAATTGCAAAATAGCTTACCGGAGAATCATTTTCCACCATAATTTTGGCTAAAAAGGAATCGGTTAAATTGCCTTGTTGAGGAGCTTCGATGTATCCATCATAACTATCCTTAGGTAAAACTATTGCTGTCCCCAGCAGCCACTCCCGCTCATAAGTTTGGAAGTCGTGCGCAATTAAAGCCACCCAGTCTCCTATTTCAACTTCTTCAATAGGATTTTCATTATTAATATTAGACAGTCCAATCAGTAAATCTTCATTGCCGGTTAGCCCATTAACTTTTACCGTGTTTTTAAATCCATACATACCGGGCCAGATAGTAGTAGTTTCTACCACATTATAGCTGTTACCTGAGGCTTCCCAGGCTTTATATTCATACTGAAGAACAGATTTTACCGGACCCTCGCTTACGATCTTAAAAGTGGTTTCTTTAATATTGTTTAAAGTATCCTCCACAGTAATCCCCATTCTTTTAACCTCATCATCAACAAGCAATGCTATTCCGCCTAATCCCACAGAATTCCCAACCGGGAAAATATCTCTTCCCCAGTCTTCCATTTGGTGGTAATCGTCTTCTACTTCTCCCCGGTCGTTAACACCCACATCTTCAGGAGATATGGAAGCTGATTTTTTACCAAAAATGTCTTTGGCATTACGGCCGTCAAGGTAATGTCTAAAGCCAACTTTATCATTTTCCCAGGTGGGGCCATCGGTTTGATATTTCTGAAAACCGAGAGCCTTAGGCATATCGGTTGCAATAAGGGTTTCTTCAGTAGCAGGTTTTACGGGTTCATCAGCCGCTTCTCTTTTACCAAATCTCACGCTGGTTCGTACTTCATAATCAGTGGATTCATCGATCCATTCCAATTGAAGTGTTTTTTCTTCCTGAGCAGAAAAATCGGTTACCAGGAATATCTCATCCCATTCCCCATCCCCATCCAGGTCATTTAGTTGAGAAGGAATGGTATCGCTTCCCGAAATAATAAGCGGATTTTTCTTACGATTATCCTCACCTTTCCAAAGCTCCTTTTTAATTGAAATTGCTTTATCGGTTAACTGCATTTCCGATTTGTTGTTAAGCACAATTTCTGTTGTTCCAGCATCTTTGGTTTCATTACAGCCAAGCATTAGCAATGATGTAACTGCTAAGCCCAGATTGATTTTCACATTAGCTTTATTGAAAAAAATTCCTGTTTTCATTTTTGAGTGTTTTATTGTAAACTATAAATTTTCATATTATCTATCTCATGTCTCGATTCGGTGGTTCTAAACCCGAAGTAACCTTCTAAAAGTGGCTCTTCATCTTCATAAGAAAAAAACTCTTTATCATCTACATAGACTTTCGTAACTCCGTCGTAGACCACGGTTTTCACATGATAAATCTTATTAGGTTCTAATAAATACTCTTCCTCCTGAAGATCATGAATCAAAATCCTATCTCCATTGCCAGCATATTTTCTAAAACGGGTTGTGCTATTTGTATTACCTCCTATGCCGAAGTAATACATACGGAGTGAATCGTATTCCCCAAAATTCCCATCCCTGGTAAAGAGATTGGCATTTTTTGGATCTCTTGCCATCCAGAACTGGTTAAGGTCAGATAGCCGATCATTTTCACCATCTTCCATAATGACTTTGCGGTCGTACTCGATGAGAATATTCCCAGATAACTCTTCCTTTAACCACACAGTCGCTCCGCGATCTACATCTATAACCAGTTTCCCGTCTTTTATTCCGGCATTGGCATCAGGAGAATACCCTGTTTCTACGACCCATTGTGACAAATCTTCTTCAAAATTTTCTTCAAATAAAAGTTCATCCTTTTCATACTCCTTTTCTTTGCAACTTAAGCATGTAATTAATAAAAAAAGGGTCAAAAATTTTAATTTCATTGTTATTGGTTTTATCTGATTTTAACCTAATTCTTTTTTATTCCGATTCCCTAAAACGTGGATGATCTTCAGGAAGATCCTCTCCAATGAGTTCTAATAATTGTATGGCATTCAAGCTCCATTGAGCTGTATTGTTCGTAGATATTCCCTGTACTTCATAAACAGGTTCCAGGGTTTCATTTCCTTCCAGCCGGGACATGTTAAAATCTGTAAGAACATTATGTTCACTGCGACCGAAAAAATCCTCCCAGGCTCTTTTTGCGTATTCTTCATTTCCCGTAGTTTTAGCATAATAGGCAGGAAGCCTGGCATACCATGGGCCGGGATCTCCTAAATTAGCCCGTTTTCCTAATTCCTTTTTAATAATTTCTGACGGAGCACCGTATAGTCTGCTGAATTGCAGCCAAAGTTCATCCCACTTTTCATCATTTAAGAGGGGACCAAGCTCAAAAGCGATTTCCGGCCCTCCCATCAACACCGAGAGGTGCGAATATCCTATATCGTTCTCATTTAACTGGTAAACTTTATTAGTAGTGGGGTCATAACCAAAAGCACCTTTATTTCCTGAGAAAAATCCGTAAGGCATTTCAGCAAAGCTTTCAACGCCAGCCATGATTTTATCGCGATAGGTAGAATCTCCAGTTCTTTCCCATTCGGTCATCCAGTTTCCGACAAGAGCGATCCAATCTGGCCCAACCCTGGCATGCGTGGGGTAGTCATTTTTCTTTAAAATCAAGCGAAGAGGATCAAGTTTTCCAATAGCCTTGTTTGATGCCTCAACGGAAGCATGCATTAAATCCCCGGTACGTTCATCTGTTGTGAGATAATAATAAAAGCGTCCAAGAGCGGCCTGGGCTACTCGCACTTCTTTTGCGCCATCGCCCCAGTGGCTTACATTATGTCTCGACCCCAAACCTTTAAACCGACCGGTGTGATATACATCAACTTCGCTGGTATGTCTCAACATAGCTTCAGCCATTCTAAATATATCTTCCTTTCCTGAACGCAGGTAAGAATACCAAAGCCACATATTCGGCATTAATTCAGTATTAGCCCAGGCATAGCCTCCAATATCATATTTCCACTCATGCCGGTCTTCATCATAGGCATGCATAACATCGCCATAATCCCAGAAGCCATACCAGTTGCGTTTTTCAACCTCTTGTTGATAAAAGGCAAAAGCATTATCTAATTGATCTTCTATCCAGGTCTTCCCCTTTGTAGATCGGTCGGGTAGACTCCAGGTTCCGAAAACAGGTATACTATACAGGTACTCTGGTGAAGCTGTAAGCAAAGGTGGATTATTCCCCAAATCAGCAATTTGATTTAAGGTACCATTAGAGGGGACCTCAGAGGAAGCAAAAAGTAATATTTCACTGGTTCGGGCTATTCCTGTTGGAGTACTGAAACCCGGCTGAACATCTTCATAGCTCGCCTTTAAGGTATGCCCCCACGGGATGGTATCATAATGTCTCATATCCATAGCAGGACCATCAGGAGACCACAACCAGGCTCTTATCTCTGCCTCATCCTGCCTCATATTCCTAACTTCGAGAGAAGCTGGGTATGATTGCCAGAAATTCCGGATATCCAGAGCTAGACCTCCTGAAACATCCCCGGCAAAAGCCATTCCTCTCGATCGTTTACCAGCCCCGGCGTCTATCCAGGAGCTTTTATCATTGGTGCGCTTATGAATTGTAAATCCTTTGGGACTATTCTGGATTAATTTAAAGTCATTCCAGGAAGCCCAATTATCTAGGTAAAATTTATTATCTTCTGAAAATGTTTCGCTATCGGGAATTCTTTCACCCCTTAATTGAGATTTATAAAGGTTTTCTCCGTCTACACGCAGTTGACTACGGCCAATTAAAGGTTGAGCCGGTTCGTTCCAAAGCCCCACATCCTCTCCGGAAAAACGTATATGACGATTATAAACTTCTTCATCCATAGGAAGTTTAAAAACCACACCCAGACCGCGGATAAAATCCTCTTCCTGCTCCCCATCATAAATAATCGTATGTACCATTTTTACAGTTTGCTGCCCTGCATAAAAATAAAGACGCACCTCGAATGGTAACCAGTTCCGGTCTCCAGTATCGGCTACATGAGTGCCCTCAATTTTCACAACTGCCCTCACAGGCCCATTTTGTTCGATAGTAACCTTAGATATCTCTCCTGTAAATCTTTGTTTTTCGGGTTGCACCCCTACTTCGTTTTCAGGACCCTCCTGAAGAATACACACTAATTGTCCTCCAGAACTCACTTCCTCTTTATTGATCTTGAGAGAAGAAATTATTTGATTCCCACTTTTAGGTATTTTACATTGCAAAATACCCGTATCTATTTCTACGAAAGCTTCATCTTCTTTCGCTGTTAATTTAGAGACAGTAGTTTCTTTTCTTCCCTTATTCAAAGGCTGGAGATAAAATTTTCTTCCGGCTTTTGCGTTCACTGTTGTAGCAAATCCAACCCACTTTAGAGAACCGTCGGGCCAGTAGGCGAGTTTCCAGGATTGTAAAGGGAATTCATCCCCATCTCGGCTTGTGAGTTTAAACTTAGTATTAGTTTTAATCTCTCCCTCATGAAAAGGGACACCCCAGCTTACTCCAGTCCCGATGCCAGGGTCACTATCGCCAAGCCAGGTTAACTCTACACTGGAAGATTCCTGAGCTTGAATGAAATTAGGAAATCCTGCTAAAATCAGGAAAAAGATTATTGCAGCAAGTGAATTATTTTTCATAAGCTTTTTCTGATTAAATTTAATCCAAATCAGGGTTTTCTTTTACTTCAGGATAATCTATCGGCTCATATTCTTCAGCATCTTCCGGAGGAACTCCTAAGTAATAGCTGGTCACAGGCGATTGATCGTAACCCATAGATCGATGCGCCACCTCAATTCGGTATACCGGATCCTGCATAAGCGTTAGCCTGCGATCTTCTGCCGCGATATTGGTGGAGTAAATCCTTATCTCGCCGGGAACTGCTGTAATAAGTTCTTCCCGCCAATCGCCATAAATATCGGCAATCATTTTTATACTACCCCTAATGTTTTCTCCCACTGTAGGACCTGCATATTTTTTTATTTCCAGTTTATCGTTACCTACATTATATCCTCCACCCAGGATCTCCTCTCTCAAAAGATCCGCATCCCAGAAGATCCAGTTTTTCTGCCCCGGCACGCCTTCATTACGGGCAAGGTATTCTCCTTTTGCCGAAAGCAGGTATTTATCTGAAGATTTTCCGTTGCCGTTGCCCTTTGGATCTTCAGCAGCCATAAATTCCAGCCCGGGTATAGAGGGGTCTATGTCGGCTACCATGCCATGTCCCACATGATAGGTTTTATGGCCAATTCCCCAAAGGGTTTCGCCCGTTTTGGCATCTACCATATTCACTCCGTTGCCCTCAAAATTCCAGTCTTCCTGAATATAAGCTATTTCCAATCCAGGCCGAGTAGGATCTATATCGGTCACAAAAACCTTGTCGGGATGCCCATATCCCGTAGACCAGAGTGCAGTTCCATTATCATCTATCACCACGGCTCCCAGAACAACTTCGTCCCGGCCATCTCCATCCACATCCACCGAGTGCATCCCATGAGCGCCCTGATGCCGGATCACCGGATTCTCCTCGTCCCCATCCCAATGCCATTGTTGAGTGAGGGAATCATTCTGAAACTCAAGAGCTCTCAGTGTCATTAGTTTATAGGTGCCCCGCGCTACCAAAAGGCTTGGAGTTTTACCGTCGAGAAAAGCCACCCCCATTTGATGCCTGTTCCTCCGGTTATAATCTCCATACCTGGGATCACGCTCCGGCCACGGGGCATTAGTAATTTCTTCACCAGTCATTCCATCTAAAATACTCACTAACTCTTTTCCGTCACGAACTCTTCCATCGGGATCCCGCTCTGCTCCGAGGGCTGTTTTAACAGCAACCTCAGCTTTTCCGTCGCCATCCAGATCGAAAGCTACAAATGGCGAATACCATATTCCCGGTTCAATTCCAGGACCCAAATCCTTTCGCCATAAAAAAGTACCATCACTGAGATAGGCTTCTAGTTTATAGGTTGTTCCGTCGGTATTGGGCCGTCCTCCCGGGTCAATGGAAGTATCGGGTTGTTTTATAATATAATCGTATTCCCCGTCTCCGTTGAGATCGGCAACAGCTATCTTTTGGGGCTTATAATCTCCCTGCAGTTTTATGGATTTATAGTTTTTCTGATCGTTTTCATCAAACTTTACCTTAATCCTTCCTGAAGCTTTTCCTTCCTCTCCATCACCGGTAACTATCCAATATTCGACCTCTTTTCCCGCCACAGGATCCTGGTCGATAAAATCTGTGGTTTCCGAAATTGGTTGTGTGGTAAGTTTTTCTTTCGCTACCCCTTCCATTGAACGGTAGACATGGAAAGAAGCCCCTTCCGGATCGCTCTTTAGCAAGCGCCAGCTAAGATAAAGCTTATCTTCAGCAGGTATTGCAATCAGTCCTCGGTTCAGTTTTTCTTCAACCCGTTCATCAGACCAACCTTCTACTTTTGGTTTTTCTTCGTGCTGGGGTTCCAACACAGGATATAAATAATGCCTTTCCCGGGGATCCTGAGCCAGGGTCGATGAAAAAACAGAAACAGCTCCAAGAAATAGAAGAATATTTTTCATTTTTGCGAATTTAAATTATTGTCTGAGCCCCAGGTTTACCTCATCGGCATCTTTAGAAAATTCCTTTTCCAGCTCTTCTTTAAGTTCCTTTAGTTTTTCAGGTTCTTCCCCGGCCAAATCCTGTTTTTCTTCCGGATCTTTTTCAAGCTGGTAAAGTTCATATTCTGCAGGATCATTAATATAACGGGTGCGGATAAGTTTCCATGGCTTTTGAATAATGCTTTCCTGAAGATGTCCTCTTATATATATACTGTTTTCCCAAATGGCTTCCTGGTTACTAATTGCTTCCCAGGCATTTTTCCCTTCAACACTCTCAGGGAGCTCTTTAGCCCCAGCCAGGGATAAAATTGTTGGCATGAGATCTCCTACTGAAATATAGTTGGAATTGATATGCTTAGAAAGCTTTCCATTCCAGTTTACAATAGCAGGCACTCTTATTGCACCTTCATAATTTGTAGTTTTCCAATCGCGTAGGGGTTCATTACTACCTAAAACAGGATTCGGTTCAAATTTACCATCATACTGTTCTTTAGGATACCAATCTTCCATGGCACCGTTATCGCTCATAAAAATCACTACAGTGTTTTCTAAAATACCTTTCTTTCTTAAATGGCTTAAAAGCATACCAATACTATGGTCCATATGAGCCATAGAAGCAGCATATTTCACCCTGGATTCTTCTTCAAAAATATCTTTATAAGGTTCCTGCCATTTTTCTTCTTCCTGAAGCGGAAAATGCGGAGCACTGTAACCCACTTGCATATAAAAAGGAGAATCATCTTTATTTTCAAGCCATTTTATAGCTTCTTCAGTAACTAAATCGGTAGTATGACCTTCCTCTTCAATCATTTCCCCATTTCTGTGCCAACTGGGATCTCCATTTTTATATTTGTGGGTATATTGGTCTATCTGCCCGTGTAAAAATCCGTAAGAATAGTCAAAACCATAAGCCTGGGGACCACTTTCCGGTTTTAAGCCTAAATGCCATTTTCCAAATAAAGCGGTATTATAATCCTGTAGTTTTAATGCCTGGGGAAGCGTGGTGACACTGTCGGGTAAAGTTAATTCACTACGGCCGCTAATTGGAGCCACTATCCCCATGCGGCTAGCCGGTTTTCCCGTCAGCAAACTTGCCCTGGAAGGTGAACAGGTAGGGGCTGCATAAAACCGGTTTAATTCTACTCCGCTTTGCGCCAGAGAATCAATAACAGGAGTTTGGATTTCTGAACCATGATAGCTAAAGTCATTCCAGCCGGCATCATCGGCAATAATCACCAGAAAATTTGGAACATCTTTCTCCTTATTTTCCTTTTCGTCCTTATTGCTCTGTACGTCTTTACAACCTACAAGAATTAGTAAGACCAGACTAAAAATAAGCCCTAAATTAGAATTATTCATTACTAATTTATTTTTTAGTTAAAACCACTTCAATTTCTTCATCACTTTTTTCCTTCGGCATAATTTCCAATATCTTATCATCATAAGTTGCTAAATCATCATTTTTAGTATGAGATTTATTATTGATTTTGATTTCTGAAAATTCATTCTCAGTATGAATCCTCAACCTATAACTGCGAGGTGCTACTTCAAATTCTCCTTCCGGAGCATTAATTTCAAGTATTATTTGATTTTCATCCTCCTGCATTTTTATTTCTGAAATGCTGAATTCTCCGTTTTGATAATCGAGGCTTTTTCCGTCGTCGTCATAAAGTTTAAATGAAGAATCTCCTTCAGGATAAACATCCAGGGTAATTTCATTAATTTCCTTTTCCCCCACATAATTTACCACTTCTTGAGTTGGGATAATGGCACCGGCTTTTACAAAAATCGGCATCTCTTCTATGGGCGTAAGCACATTTAGATATTGTTTGCCTTCAAATTTTTCGCCCGTCCAGTAGTTTATCCACTTTCCTTCAGGAAGATAAACCGTTCTGGTTTTGGCTTCTTTTGTCGTTACAGGACAGATCAACAAATCATCTCCAAGCAGGTACTGATCAGTAATTTCATAAACGTTTGGATCGTCCTGATACTCTAAAACCAAAGCGCGCATAAGAGGCATTCCCGTTTTATGCATTTCATATGAGTTGCTATACAAGTAGGGAATCAAACTATAGCGCAGCTCATCGTATTGTTTAAAGATTTCCTGTGCTTCTTCCCCGTAATTCCAGGGTTCTTTATAATTGGGATGTTCCATCCCGAAGAGATGAGCAATAGGACTCATCATCCCGAATTGCACCCAACGGATATAGAGCTCGGGATCAGCTACATGCTCAAAGCCGCCCATATTATGGCTCCAATAGCCTACACCTGACATTCCAATATTTAAACCTGCTTTAATTACAGGCTCAAAATATTGCCATTCACTTGGCCAGTCTCCGGCCCAAATAAAAGGATAACGTTGAATTCCGGCATAACCTTCACGGGTATGGTTCATTCCCCGCATATTATTATACTCCTGAAATTTCTCAAAAGCGGCTTTTGCATAAGCCAGGGGAAATAAATTATGTAAAGATTCAATTTCCTTACCCTGGGGACCGGTTTTGTTACTTTCATTGGCTTTTCTTCCAAAGGCACTGCCTTCATCGGTTTTAAAGAACATGGCTCCTTCCTCTACTACGTTCATGGCACCATTCTCCCACCACCAATCAACACTTTCCTGATCAAAAAAGTTTACAAATTCACCAGGATTATCATTTTCTGGGTAGACATGACCGGCTTCCCTTGCTTCATCCAGTAATCTTAATTCATTTCCGTTATCAAATCTAGGTCGCACATGTAACCCCATCATATTTATATTCATATCGTAAATACTGTCAAACATTTGTTCAGTATTCTCGAAGGTTTCCCGCCATTCGAATGTGGTAGCCCCGCTTCCTCCATTTTCCCCAAAAATTCTCCAGGTAGAATCGAGATGAAGAATATCTATAGGAATCTCTAACTCCCGGAATTTTTTAACTAAAGCAACGGGATAATTAGCGGAGGTTTCTTCTTCGTGACCCCAGGTTCCTCCACTATAAGTTCCTACGTGTAAACCCAAAGCAAACTTTGGAAGTAAAGGTGATTTTCCAGTAATAGAGGTGTAACCATCCAGAATTTCAGGAAATTTAGGGCCATAAATAAAGTAATAATCTAATTCCCCGCCTTCGGCTTCAAAAGAATAAGTATCAAGGTCTGAAAGGCCCATATCCCAGGTAGTTTTATACGAATTATGGAAGAAAATACCATAACCTTTTGTACTCATAAAAAATGGAACCGGTGCATAATTGGCTTCTAACACATTATAAGCTCCAATAATATGAGGTTTACCTATTCCCCTCCCTACATCTAAAGAAACTTTTTTACCCCTACGGTCTAAAAAATCCATGCGCTCACCAAAACCAAAGAAATGTTCTTCGGGAGCGAGGTGTTTTTTTGCACCTACTTTTCCTTCATTATTGAATGCTCCTAAATTATCATTTTGGGACTTCTCGGAATTTAAAAGCTCTCCTTCACTATTGTAAATTTCGATAGTGAGAGGTTTTTTTTGAATTTGAACTTTTATAGCTTCAGTTGTAAAAACCAAAGATTGTTCATTCTCTTCAAAATCATAGTCGGTTTCAGACCAATCATAACGGCTTACCATTAAATGTTCATCCTCTTCAAAACTATTATTCCAGCTTGTTCTAAAACGTATAATGGAAGGGGTACAAAACTGCAATTGAATAGAGGCCTTAGTAGTAGTTATTTCTACTATATCATCGCCTTTCTCCCCAATACTTTGAAAATTACCAACGGAAGTTTGAGATATGACCATCGTTGAAGATAGGTAGCAAATGATGCTGCACAAAAGAACTATTTGGTACTTCATTTTATAAAAATTAAAAACCCAGGTCCCTAAAATAATAAGTACCCGGGTTTGTGTATTTAAATTAAATTTTTAGTTATATCCATCATTTTGTTCGTAAAGTCCTTCGCGAACAGTCAACTGGTTAAAAGGAATAGGGTAAATCACCCAATTGGCTTCCATTTCATCTGCCATCACATTCCTATCGTCTTCGGTGGGTAACCACTCATTCATAATTTCTAAAACCAAACCAGAACGTACTAAATCGTGCCATCTTAATCCTTCAGCTGCAAATTCACGCCTTCTTTCTTCCATAAGCATTTCGAGATCTACTCCTGATACAGAGCCAAGGCCGGCTCTTTCCCGAACATCGTTTACAATTTCATCAACTTCATCTTGTGAGCCAGAGGCGCCTTGTAAAATAGCTTCAGCTTTCATCATTAAAACATCTGTATATCGAATTAGTGGATAATTTATTCCCCAATCAAAGCGATTCTGTCCTGCTTCCTCCTCATCCAAAAATTTTCTAAAGAATGGGCGAGGGTCGAAATTACCATTCAAATCTGTATAACCTTCCTGTACTGAAACTTCTCTTCTTAGATCGTTTTCTCCATAGCTTTCTAAAAGATCATCTGAAACTTCTTTTACTTCTAAACCTGCCGGAAATGGAATTCCTACCGCATTAAAGTAATTACTTGGTGCCATATATCCCGGATAATAACTTCCCACTCCTAAACCATCACCAATAAATTGGATATCAAAAACTATATCGGCATTATTCTCATTACCGTAAGCAAATATTTCCGCATAATTATCAACCCATCCGTAAGGACCGTTGTTAATTACATCATTTAAAAGCCCTAATGCTTCATCATATTCATTTACTCCTAAACCTGGTCCCTGGATACCATATTCGGGACCCGACCGAGTTAAATGCACTTTGGCTTTTAAGGCCTTGGCGGCCCAGCTGTTGGCGCGCCCAGTATCATCCTGCATACCAGGAAGAAGGCTAATTGCATCATTAAGGTCAGAAATGATAAGTTCATAAACGTCTGAAGGTGCACTTTGTGGTACTTCCAGCGCCTCTTCTGGTGACACAAACGTTTCAAACACTGGAACAGCGCCATACCATCTAACTAAGTCAAAATAATAGAAAGCTCTTAAAAATTTCGCCTGCCCTTCAAAATTGGCTCGCATTTCCTGATCAGCCACTACATCTTCAGAAAGTTGATCTAAAACAGTATTTGCTCTCATAATCCCATTGAAATTGTTGTTCCAGCTATCTTCAATAAGAGGATTAGGCGCAAGCGATCTTGCAAAATTGTTAATTGGCTCATGTTCTCTAACACCTACCTCAGTTGTAGCATACATATTGTCTGACCTAATTTCAGATAGATCAAAATACCGTTCAGCTTTTGGCATTAACTGGCTGTAAATACCATTGACTGCGTTTTGAAAATCACTTTCATTCTGATAAAAGCTATTACTTCCTATTTCTGATATTGGAGATTGCTCTAATTCAGATTCACAAGACCCTAAAGCTAAGGCTATTACTGTTGATAAATAAATATATAATCTTTTCATAATTACTTTTTAAAATGTAAGATTCAGTCCTAATGTGATAGTTTTCGATAATGGAAAGGCTCCATAATCATCACCATTGTAATTTCGAGCTTCTGGATTATATCCACCGTCGTATTCATCATCTCCGAACCAATTCTCAGCAGAAGCATATAGTCTAGCTCCGGAAAGGATGTTACTTCCCTCGAGTAAATCATCAAACTTATAACCTAATGTTATATTTCTAATTCTCCAATAATCGGTCTTGTATAACCAGTCGGTACTCTTAACGAATCCAAAACTGGAGTTAGCCTTACCTCGTTCTCCTGAACCAGGATCCTCAGGACTTCTCCATCTATCTCTATGTACTCCTAAGGTGTTTTCAACTAATCCCATACCTGTACGATCCAGGCCTCTCCCGAAAAGCGAATATAAATATCCTCCGGTCTGCCCCTGCACAAGAACTCTTAGATCAAAGTTTTTATAACCAAATGTATTAGTTATCCCATAAATATAATCGGGATTAGGATCTCCAGACAGGACCCTATCATCATAGGAAATTATCCCATCCCCATTAGCATCTAAATATTTAGGATCACCCACCGTTTGATTATCATTAACTAAAGGAGCCCCGTTATCCAGATCTTCCTGAGTTAGAATCCCATCACGTTGAATCACATAAAAACTATTGATTGGTTCTCCAACTGTAGTAATTTTATGAGGTTGATCATGGGCTCCTGAATAAATTGGGTTATTATCTGGTCCGAGCTTTTTCACCTCATTTTCATTATGTGTGAGATTGAAGTTCGTCGTCCAGGTGAATTCTCCGGTGAGATTACGAGTAGTTAACTCAAATTCCCATCCCCAATTGTCTACTTCCCCAATATTGGTCAGCGCAGAATTAAATCCTGTTGCTGTTGGAACGGGAATGCTTAACAACAGGTTTTTATTTGTTTTCGTATAATAATCAAAAGAAGTAACAATTCTATTTCTAAATAAACTTAAATCCAAACCAAAATTGTATGTTTCAGATTCCTCCCAACCTAAATTTGGATTCGGAAAGTTAGTGGGCACCTGACCATTAACCAGGTTACCACCAAAAGAATAGTTTGAGAATCCAAGCATAGCTATATGGGAATAGTTACCTATTTCGCTATTACCGGAAACTCCCCAACTTCCTCGCAGTTTTAAATCTTCTATTGCACTAATATTACTCATAAAAGGCTCTTCAGAAACTCTCCAACCGGCAGAAAACGAAGGAAAAACACCCCATCGTGTCTCTTCCCCAAAACGCGATGATCCATCACGCCTGATCGTCCCACTAAATAAATACTTATCAGCAAAACTATATTGTGCTCGCCCGAAGTAAGACAACATAGCGTGTTGACTTTCTGAAGTACCTGAACCAGAACTAATATTATTTGCCGCATTCAAAGTTGTAATATCATCTGATCCAAATCCACCTGCGCTAGATATATCAAAATAAGATATTTTTCCGAAATTATATGAGATTCCACCAAGCAGAGATACATCATGAATATCATTATAGACCCTATTGTAAGAAAGAGTATTTTCATTAACAAAAGTTTGCCTTCTAAATCCATCGTAGCTCCCAGAAGCTTGTCTCGCACCTCTTTGACCGCTAACAAAGGAAGGTCTGAAACTTTTATCAGTCATGTCCGTATTATCGAAGTTTAAAGTTGATCTGAAAACTAAATCATCCAAAATATCATAATCAGCATTTAAAGTAGCAAGAGTTCTAAATATTTCAGTTTTACCAATGGAATTTTGGATTACCCTTAGTGGACTATTCCTCGAAACTCCCCATTGGTAAGGAATATTATCTCCCGTGTTCACATCTAAACCGACATTAGCTTCCTGTACTGGCGTCATCCCTGAGGCAATATGCATTTGCTGATCTTTACCCTCTACCCCTGGGTCATTTGCAATAGAGAATGATGGGCTCACATTCAAACCAAGGGAAAGCTTATCATTTACCTGAACCTCAACATTTGCTCTAGCTGAATAACGCTTATAATCCAATCCAACTGCAACCCCTTCTTGATCTAAGTAATCTCCTGAGATATAATACTTAATATTCTCTGTACCTCCAGAGGCCGTAGCCTGGTAATTCTGCATAATTCCTGTACGGAATATTTCTTCTTGCCAGTCAATAAGGACTAATCCTTCATGATTTGGATCCAACCAGCGCTCATCCAACATCAATTGATTATTGAAACTTCCATTTATCGCCTCACGTTCCGCAGTAGTTTGATCTACAGTTCGTCCTTCTCCAGAATTCACCCAATTATAATTCACCATTTCAATAGCCCGATCAATCCATTCCTCGCCGCTCAAGACGTCTAACTTTTTCGCAGTTTGACTCACACCCGAAGAAGCATTAAGAGTAATGCGAGGCGCACCAGTTTTTCCAGTTTTAGTAGTAATGATAACTACACCATTCGCTCCCCTGGAACCATATATCGCCGCTGCTGAAGCATCTTTCAACACCTGTATGGATTCAATATCATTTGGATTAATATTATCTAAAGGGTTTCCATTGGAAAACCCACCACCAGAATTCTGTGAAGACACATCCAGAGGAAAGCCATCAACCACATATAAAGGTTGATCACTGGCCGATATGGAACCCGTTCCTCTTACTTGAATATTAAATGCTGCCCCAGGCACCCCGCTGGTTTGTTGAACTCTAACACCTGACATCTGCCCAATCAAAGCTTGATCTACCCTGTTTATTGGACGGTTTTCAATAGCATCACTATCCATCGTTGCCACCGCACTAGTTATACTTCTTTCTTTTTGTGAACCATAACCAACTACAACCACCTCTTCAAGCTGAGAGTCGTCTTGCTGCATTACCACATCATAACTATTATCAGTTCCTACAGTAACCTCTAAAGATTCCAACCCCATAAAAGTAAACACAAGCACATCTCCTTGCGAAGCAGTTAAGCTAAATTCACCATCAAAATTTGATTGAGTACCCGAAGTAGTTCCTGAAATCACAATATTCACTCCAGGAATTGGCATTCCACTGGCATCTACAACAGTTCCCGTTATCTCCTTTTCTTGTGCGAAAACCTGAAAACAAAATAAAAGGCAACCTGTGTACATCAATATTTTCCGTACTAAATGTTTCATATTATTAATTGAGTTTATGTGTTTACAAAATATTAACCATCAAATATATCTACATTAATAAGTTCTGGTATCCTGTACTGTACTGCCTAAATTTGTTAAAATCATAAGCTATAAGCTAATAAAAAGACTTACATACATATTAGTTCCTAAAAACTAAAACAACTTTTTAAATTATCATCGATTGAAAAAATAAGTGATTAAACTAATTTATAGTCTCTTTCATAATTTTCTATCCTCACAGGATGGCACAGGATGGATAGAAACCCCTTAACTCTTAATTTTATATTAAAATAACTTTCCTTTAATCTAATCCATATATCCTTTCTATAAAAACTTTAAATTAATGTTCAAAAAACACATATTTTTCCTTTTTCTGGCACTCTACTTTCTACAGTCTAACGCACAAGACAAGACCATCCCACCAACAACAAAACCAGCATGGCAGGAAGGAAGTAAAACCACAAAAACCTGGACTCGGTGGTGGTGGATGGGAAGCACAATTGATAGAGAAAATGTAAAGCAAAATCTTATCGAATTACACGAAGCCGGAATTGGTGGGGTAGAAATAACTCCTATTTATGGGGTTAAAGGAGAAGAAGAAAATTATCTGGATTTTTTGTCTCCTGATTATCTTGAAATTCTGGATTACACCATTAAAACGGCCGATAGCCTTAACATGGGAGTAGATATGGTTTTAGGGACCGGATGGCCATACGGCGGCCCTCAGGTAGATCAGGAACACGCTGCAACCAAGCTGGTAACAAGAACTTATGAATTAGGAAAAGGAGAACGATTAAAGCAAAAAATAGAACCAGAAAACGAAAGGGATCAAAAAACTGCTAAACTCAAATATTTAGTTGCTTTTGATGAAAAGGGAAAACATTCTGACATTACACATAAAATTAAAAAAGATCTTTCTGTAAACTGGAAATCTAAAGGTGAGGCTCATAAAGTTATTGCAGTTTTCACCGGTAAAACCGGCCAACAGGTTAAAAGGGCTGCCCCGGGAGGAGAAGGATTCACCGTTGACCATTATTCAACAGAAGCCCTGGAGCAATACTTGAAACCTTTTAATAAAGCCTTCAGCAAAATGTCTAAAAAACCAAGAAGCGTTTTTAATGATAGCTATGAAGTCTACAATACCGATTTCACACCCAATTTTTTCGAGGAATTTAAATCCAGAAGAGGTTACGACCTTAAAACAAAACTCAACCTTCTTTTAGAAAAAAATAGCTCTGAGGAAGGAAATAGGGTGAAAAGTGATTACAGGGAAACTATTTCAGATTTATTGCTGGAAGATTTTAATATTCCGTGGACGGAGTGGGCAAATGAAAAGGGATTTAAAACAAGGTTACAGGCACATGGTTCTCCAGGGAATTTAATAGACATGTATGCATCGGCAGATATCCCCGAATGTGAAACCTTTGGCTCTATGCCTTTTGATATTCCCGGATTGCGAAGGGAAAAAGAAGATATAAGAGAAGGTGATGCAGACCCCGTTATGCTTAAATTTTCGTCCTCCGCGGCACATATAGCAGGAAAACCACTTACCTCTTCCGAAACCTTTACATGGCTCAGGGATCATTTTAAAACTGCGCTTTCACAAACAAAACCAGAAGTTGAAGAATTATTCCTGAATGGGATAAACCATATCTTCCTTCACGGCACCACTTACTCCCCTGAGCGTGCGAAATGGCCGGGATGGAAATTTTATGCTTCCGTCAACTTTAGCCCCAACAACACGATATGGCAGGATGCTCCACAGCTTTTTAATTATATAGAAAATTCTCAATCTATGTTACAAGCTGGGGAAGCTGACAATGAAACACTCCTTTACTGGCCAATTCACGATGTTTGGGATAATTTTTATAAGGGGAATCTCTTTTTTCAGTTGAAAATTCATTCGCTGGACGAATGGCTTCACGATCGGCCCTTTTATGAAATCACTAATTATTTAATGGATAATGGTTATGCCACCGATTTTATTTCTGATAGGTTTATTCAAAAAGCCAGTGTAGAAGACGGCAAAATTAAGTTACCTGGAGGTACTTTTAAAAGTTTGATTGTCCCCGAAAGCAAAAATATGCCTTTGGAAACTCTTCAAAAGCTAATTGAATTAAAAAATAAGGGGGCTCATATTGTGTTTAATGGCTTACCAGAAACAGCTCCGGGATATCATAATTACAAAGAGAGGACAGCTAAGATTAAGCAACTGATTAATGACACCAATATCCAAATCACTAATCTTAATGACCTGCCTGAGGCTTTGAAGACCGCCAATGTCCTTCCTGAAAATTTAGTAAATACAGGTTTGAAATTTATCAGAAGGAAACTAGGCGACGATAAAATATACTTTCTGGTAAACCATACCTCAAATACAGTTAATGAATATATCCCACTTCAAACAACTTCAGAAAACGTAATGCTGTTTGATCCGCTAAACGGCAAAGCGGGAAAAGCCGATTCTAGAATAGAAAATGGGATTACTATGGTTAGGGTTCAGATGGCACCCGGAGAATCATTTTTTATCAAAACTGGACTTCAAAAAGAATTACAGCCATGGTCATACTATGAATCCGGTGAAGAATCTTACGACATTATCGGTGAGTGGACTTTATCTTTTGAAAATGGCGGCCCCGAAATTCCCGAAACTAAAAAATTAGAGGAAATGCAATCCTGGACAGGTTTAGGAGAAAAAGCCGAGGCATTTTCAGGAACAGGAATTTATGAGACTACATTTAAAAAACCAGATGTTGAAGCCGATAATTGGGAGCTTCACCTCGGAGAGGTAAGGGAAAGCGCTGCAGTTTACATAAATGATGAATATATTGGAACGGCCTGGGCAGCTCCATTTAAACTAAAAACCGGAAATCTTCTTGAAGGAAACAATAAACTAAAAATTAAAGTAACAAACCTGGCAGCTAACCGTGTTCGGGATATGGAAATGCGGGGCGAGGAATGGAAAATTTTTCACGAAATAAATATGGTAAATAAAGACTATGAAGAATTTGACGCCACAAAATGGGACCCTATGCCTTCAGGTCTTTTAGACACTTTAATCCTTACTCCTTTACATAAAACCGAAACAAACAATTAATAAAAAACTGTTATAAATCATGAAAAAACATTCTTTACTTATCTACCTGGTCATTTTTATTAGCGCAACTTCATTTGCTCAACAATCTATAGATTTAGATAGAGAAGAAGTTTTAGATCAAATGGAATTGGCCAATAAGTACTTTATGGAAAAATGGCCTGATGTTGGCAAAACAATAATCACCAATATGGAACGGCCAAGTCACATTTGGACAAGAGCAGTTTACTATGAAGGCCTTATGGCCTTACACGAAATCTATCCCAAACAAGACTTTTACAATTACGCACTTGACTGGGCCAAATTTCATGATTGGGGCTTTAGAAGCAAGAACATAACCCGAAATGCTGATGACTATTGCGCTGCACAGACCTATATAGATTTATATAACCTGGAGCCCAAACCCGAAAAGCTCAAAAATACACGAGCGGCAATGGAGAAGTTTTTACATACCCCGCAAAATGGAGATTGGGATTGGATAGATGCTATTCAAATGGGAATGCCGGTTTTTGCCAAGATGGGAGTTCTGGAAAACGATGAACGTTATTTTGAAAAGATGCATAAAATGTATATGTATTCCCGTGATATAGAAGGTGGAAATGGTTTATTTAACCCAGAGGATGGTTTATGGTGGCGAGATGCCGATTTTGACCCACCTTATACTGAGCCTAATGGAGAGGATTCCTATTGGAGTCGTGGAAATGGTTGGGTAATTGTTGCCCTGGCAAAAGTATTGGATATCATTCCTGAAGATGCTCCACATCGCGATCAATACATAGAAGACCTTGAAGTTATGGCTGAAGCTTTGGCTGAAGTTCAACGTGAAGATGGCTTTTGGAATGTAAGTTTACACGATGAAGATCATTATGGAGGTAAAGAACTTTCAGGAACTGCTTCATTTGTATATGGTATGGCATACGGCGTAAATAACGGTTTACTTGATGCAGAAAAATACATACCAATAATTGAAAAAGCCTGGAAGGCAATGATAGAAGATTCTCTCCACGACAATGGATTCTTAGGTTATGTGCAATCTACAGGAAAAGAACCTAAAGACGGCCAGCCACTATCTTACGATAAAATTCCCGATTTTGAAGATTACGGCCTGGGATTATTTTTACTGGCTGGTACCGAAATTTATAAAATGGAGTAATTTTGAATTGCTAAAAGTAAAAACATGAATTATAAAACCAGACAGGGTTTATGGGTTAGCTATTTGGCTATACTCTTAAACCTTATTTGTTTATCAAACCTATTTGCTCAGGAGTCTGTAGAAATCTGGGGAAATAAGGTGCCGGGAGCAATTTTAGCAGAAGACTATAAACAAATTGAAAATAAAAATGATACAGGAGTGGTTACCGGAATATCGAAAGTAGTTACCCCCGAATTGAAAATATTCCTAACTGAAAATCCGGGAAAAAATGCCTCTATTTTAATCCTCCCCGGAGGAGGTTACTCTCATCTATCAGTAGAAAAGGAAGGGAGAAAAGTTGCAAAATGGGCTAATTCTTTAGGCTTAAATGCATTTGTTTTACACTACAGGTTACCTTCTGATGAAATTATGGAAGATAAAAGCCTTGCTCCTCTGGCAGACGCTCAACAAGCTATGCGATTAGTAAGGAATAAGGCTAAAGATTGGAACCTTAATCCAGATCAAATAGGTGTATTAGGTTTTTCGGCCGGCGGCCATTTGGCGGCGAGCCTTTCAACTCGATTTGAGGAAAAAATAGCTTCAGAAGATCAGGGTATTTCAGCAAGACCCGATTTTAGTATTCTCATTTACCCGGTGATTTCAATGATGAACGAATTCACACATAAGGGCTCTCAGGAGAGTTTGTTAGGGAAAAATGCAGATGAAGACTTGCTAAGGAAATTTTCAAATGAGTACCTGGTTTCAGCCCAAACGCCTCCCAGCTTTTTAGTACATGCAACAGATGATAAAGCTGTTCCGGTAGAAAACAGTCTGGAATATTATAAAGCTTTAAAAGAAAATAATGTTCCTGTGGAAATGCACGTATTTGAAGATGGTGGCCACGGTTTCGGTTTGGGACAAAAAGGAACCAACAGTTTCTGGCCAAAAAATCTTGAAAAATGGTTAGATCAACACGGATTAATTAAAAAAGAACCTATGGTTTTTTCTTACTTCACCGGAAATGGCGAAGATGGCCTGCATCTGGCATATAGTTACGATGCCTATACCTGGAAAGCTCTAAATAATGGTGAATCCTTTTTAAAACCTGAATTGGGCAAGGAAAAATTGATGCGCGACCCCTGTATTATAAAAGGCGGAGACGGTAAATACCACATGGTATGGACAGTAGGCTGGACCGAAAAAGGAATTGGTTATGCTTCTTCTGATGATCTTATCAACTGGAGTGAACAGCAATATATACCGGTAATGGAACACGAAGAAAATGCAAGAAATACCTGGGCTCCGGAGGTTACTTACGATGAAGAAAATGATGAATATGTCATATACTGGGCAACCACTATTAAAGGTAAGTTTCCTGAAACCCAAATAGATGCAGATGATGGTTATAACCATCGAATGTATTATGTAAGCACTAAAGATTTTGAAAATTTTAGCGACACAAAAATTCTTTATGAACCCGGCTTTAACGTTATTGACGCAAGTATAAAAAAGTATAAAGATCAGTTTGTAATGTTTCTTAAGGATGAAACGCGTGAACCTGCTGAGAAAAATATCAGAATCGCTACCGCCAAAAATCTCAGAGGTCCCTATAGTGAGGCGAGCGAACCCATAACTGGTGATTATTGGGCAGAAGGACCAACCTCAGTAAAAATCGTGAACGATTATCTTGTGTTTTTTGATAAGTATACTGAAAAAGAGTTTGGGGCTATACGCTCAAAAGACCTGGAAAACTGGGAAGAAATTTCAGATCAAGTTAGCTTCCCTGAAGATATTCGCCATGGAAGTGTCCTGAAGATATCTGAAGAAATTTTGAATAACCTAAAGAGGAAATAGTTTCTGTGCATAAAGAAAAACACATTTGCAATACCTGAACCAGTTTTTATGAATTAGCTTTTTTCCTAAATTGCAATGCTGCTCCAATCTCGGGTGATTTTTAATACTGCCTTTCACTTTATGAACGTCATTTTTTAAATCTCTAAATAATCAGGTATCAAATTAAGAACCTCGAGGCAAGCCCACGAGGGAATTAAACCCTCAATGAGCGATTAAATAAAAGCATAACACGACATCAAATAGTAATTTGTAACTTCCAAAAGCTGAATCTAAACGAGAAATGCACCTGCCACTTTTAAAACAACTCCTGCTGGAATTTTGGGTAAGCAGCCTTTCAGCTGTGGGTATTGTGGTAATCCTCTTTTCTTTTGTCCTTATAAATCCCGCTTATGCTCAAACCAGTTTTACAGATGTAACCGAAACAGGGGGGATAATCCCTTTTAAAGCTGCAAGCGTCTATGGAAGTGGGGTAGCTGCTGCAGATTACGATAATGATGGAAATATAGATCTTTTTGTCCTTACCAATGGAGAAACTCCCAATCAGCTTTATAAAAACTTAGGTAATGGAAAATTCGAAGAAGTAGCCGGGGAGTTAGGGATAGACAATTCTATGAATTCCCGGGTGGCCCTGTGGTTTGATTTTAATGGAGATCACTTGCTGGATTTGTTTGTCGCTGGCGATTGCTACACCAAAGAAAACGGTTGTCTGGACTCTTCTGTAATAAAACTTTATCAGCAAATCTCTCCTTCACGCTTTATAGATGTAACGGAGACATCAGGTTTAACCCAGGGAACTGAACTTGCCACTTCTAAATTAGTGGGCGGTGTAGCAGCTGGAGATATTGATAATGATGGCCTGCTGGATTTAATGCTAACTTACTGGAACGGCGAGGTTCATTTGTTCATGAATAAGGGAGGTACTTTTTCTGATATAGGATCAAGCCAGCTTACTTCTCAAAAGGCTCTTTACTGGCAACCCCTGTTGTACGACCTGAATGGGGATGGACTAATGGATATTTACCTAAACGTTGACACCGGAGAGAATCTTTTTTGGCTCAATAAAGCTGGGGAGACTTTCAGAGAAATAGCAGAAGAAATCCAACTCAATACCAACTTCACTGAAATGGGGATAGCCCTGGGCGATTATGACAATGATGAGGATATGGATATTTATATTTCAAATATCAGGGGGAACAACTCCCATAATGTTCTTTTTAGGAATGATTCTGGAAATGAATTTTTAAACTTTTCTGAAATTGCCAAAGACCTGCAGGTTCACGAAGGTGGCTGGGGCTGGGGCGTTACTTTTTTTGACGCCAATAATGACGGGTTTTTAGATCTTGCTGAAAACAATGGAATCTCCCTGAATTGGCGTATGCCTCCGAGGTTATGGCTGAACGATGGTAGCAGTGGTTTTTTAGATGCTTCTGCCGCAGTGGGTTTTGTAGATGATCTGGACGGGACTACACTAATTTCCATGGATTTTGACCGGGATGGAGACCTTGATCTTGTTGAAAGCCTCAAAAACACAGAAGGAGAGGTCCCGGAGTTACGTTTACTGGAAAACCAATTAGAGAACTCCGAAGAACAGGGGAATTACCTCGTAATAAAACCCCGGATGATAGGAACCAATCACTTTGCCATTGGAAGTACAGTAAAAATCAAAATTGGAGATGTAACATTAAGCCGGCCGATTTTAGCGGGTACAAGTTTCTATGGCCAGGAACCTGCAGAGGCTTTTTTTGGACTGGGCGAGGAAACTCACATCGATAAAGCCATCGTGGAATGGCCGGGAGGAGGTGTTACATCTCAATACAATATAACTGCGAACCAGATAATCACCCTTACAGATGAAAACCTGCTTCACCCACCCACCCATTTCAGGGTAACAAATATAGGTTCAGACGAACTTATTCTGGACTGGAGCCATATTTCCACAACTGAGACCGGATTTTTACTTCAACGATCTTTATCCGAAGATTTCGATTCTGTTATTGAATTCAATCTAGACGATGAGGTAAGAAGTTATAAAGATGTAGGCCTGGATTTAGGCACCACCTATTATTATAGAATAAAGGCAATAAATGACACTTCCACTTCAGAATCCAGTGCTGTTGTCGAAGTGCTTTCAGAAAATTTTCTGAAAGCCCCATCTGATATGGAAACCACACACCTAACTCATAAGGAGGTATCCCTGAAATGGCAGGATAATTCAGACAGGGAAACAGGTTTTATCCTTCAAAGATCCCAATTCGTAGATTTCACCCTTTTTTCCGAATTTCAGTTTCAACCCAATGTAACTACTTTTACAGATCCCGGTTTAAGACCAATAACAAAATATTATTACCGATTAAAGGCAATTGGTGAAAATGGGGATTCCAATTTTACCATTCCCATGGAAATAAACACGCCCGATTACATCACACCTCCTATTCTTGAAGGTGATTTTAACGACACAGGACAGGTAGTATTAAACTGGAGGGGTCATGCTACTAATAAAGAAGGTTATTATCTCCAAAGATCAGTAAGTCGCGAATTCCATCATTTCAGGGAGTTCTTTTTGAATAAGGATGTTCATCATTTCAATGATTCTGAAATAGTTCCAGGCACGCAATTTTTTTACCGCATTCGTGCTTATAATGACAATACTGTTTCCGATTTCAGCAATACTTTTTCGATAGTGGTTCCTACCATTAACCCTCATTTAGAACAAGCGCAATTCAGCTTATCTCCAAATCCCTCGAATGGAGAATTTCATGTTAAATTGATTAGTCAGGATACTGGACAGGTCCATATAAGGATTGCAAACATACTCGGTCAGGTTATATTTGATAAGAAATATTTAAAAACATTTAGCTCCTTTAAAAAGCAGATTAAAATTACTCCTTCCCCGGGCTTGTATGTTTTGATCTTAAGTACAAAGAAAAAGACTTATAAGAAAAAAATTATTTTTGCCAATTAGGATAGTTTGCCGATTGAAAATGAAGCGTTAACCCATTTATAGCAGGAAGATTATGAATAAAAAATTACATTTTCTACTAGCTGGTTTTTTGATTTTCACCCTAAGCGGAAGCCTGAATGCCCAGCACTCAGTTGCGCGGGCATGGAATGAGGCCTTACTTCAGGCCATTCGGGAAGATTTTGCCCGGCCTACGGTCCATGCCCGCAATCTGTTTCATGTATCGGTAGCAATGTATGATGCCTGGGCAGCTTATGATGAAACTGCCGAAACCTATTTTCTTGGTAAAACCGTAAATGGATTTAACTGTCCTTTTTTTGGAGTCAGTGCACCTACCAATATTGAGGCCATAAGAAAGGAAGCTATGAGTTATGCAAGCTTCCGTTTGTTGAATCACCGGTTTAAAAATTCTCCGGGAGCCGATTCTTCCCTCCCAAGATTTAGGAATCTCATGATTAATTTAGGCTATGATCCCGATGTTACCACGCTGGATTACAGGAATAGCGGAGCAGGATTGGGTAATTATCTCGCCGAATTTTTAATAACCTATGGATTACAGGATGGAGCCAATGAACAGGAAGGCTATGAAAACAGCGTTTATGAACCTGTGAATTCACCTCTTCAACCCGAGGCGGCAGGAAATACCTCTCTTGAAGACCCTAATCGATGGCAGCCATTAGCATTCATAAATTTCATAGATCAAAGCGGTAATCCCTTCTCAAACGCCACCCCCAATTTTATAGGTGCTGAATGGGGGCAGGTAGCTCCTTTTTCATTAGAGGTAGAAAATACAGGATCAACGAATGGGTCAGACCACCTATACCACGATCCCGGTCCTCCCCCATCATTGAACCAGGATGGACAATCCAGCGAAGAATATATGTGGGGTTTTTCTTTAGTTGCAAAATGGTCTTCTCACCTCGATCCCAATGATGGGGTAATCTGGGATATTTCGCCCTCTTCAATGGGAAATATGGATATTTCATCATTTCCAACAGCCTGGGAAGACTACCAGCCATTTTACGAAAAAAGAGGACAGGGAGATATTGGCAACGGACATGATATAAATCCGAAAACTGGGAATCCCTATGAATCCCAAATGGTAAAAAGAGGGGATTATGTGAGGGTTCTTGCAGAATTTTGGGCGGACGGTCCTGATTCGGAAACACCACCCGGACATTGGTTTACAATACTGAATTATGTAAGTGATCATCCAGATTTTATAAAAAAATTCAGAGGTGAGGGTGAGGAATTAAGCGATTTGGAATGGGACGTAAAAGCCTATTTTACATTAGGCGGAGCCATGCATGATGCTGCTATCAGCGCCTGGGACCTTAAAGGCTATTACGATTATATTCGCCCTATCTCGGCAATTCGGTATATGGCAGGCAAAGGACAGAGTACTGAAAATAATCTCCCAAATTATGATGCTCAGGGAATTCCTTTAGTGCCTGGTTTTACAGAATTGGTTCAAATTAATGACCCCCTGGCAGGAGCAAATAATGAAAATCTAAACAAAATAAAAATTTATGCCTGGAAAGGACCTGATTACATTGGCAATCCGGCCACAGATGTTGCCGGTGCGGGCTGGATATTAGCAGAGCAATGGTGGCCTTACCAAAGACCTACTTTTGTAACCCCTCCTTTTGCAGGTTATGTTTCAGGACACTCTACCTTTTCAAGGGCTGCTGCTGAAGTGATGACTCTCCTAACCGGCGATGCTTTTTTCCCTGGCGGAATGGGTGAGTTCATTGCTCCAAAGAATGAATTTCTTGTTTTCGAAAAAGGCCCAAGCCAAGACGTTATCCTGCAGTGGGCCACCTACCGCGATGCCGCCGACCAATGCAGCTTATCCAGGATATGGGGCGGAATTCATCCTCCCGCTGATGATCTTCCCGGTAGACGTATTGGTAAAAAAATAGGCGTTAAGGCTTTCCATCTTGCAGCATCATTATTCCACTCCTCTAAAACAAAAGCCGCAGAAGAAAACCACATAGTTATCTATCCAAATCCGGTAGATCATTTGCTGAATATTAAAACACATCAACCTAATTCTGAGATCCAGGCAGAGCTAATAAATATCCTTGGGAAAATTGTTAAAGAGAAACAAACACTCCAGCCTCGAAATAATCAAACGTTCCAGCTTGAAGTCAACTCCCTCAAATCCGGTATTTATCTGCTCCGGTTGACAACAGACACTGGTGTATCTGTTCATCGTATAATTAAAAGATAAATTTCAAAAAAGCAGCTATAAAACAGATTTCCACATTAGCAGCTGCTTCCAGCATTTCCATGACTATATAAAAAAATTATTAACCCAGTCTGAACTTAATTATTCATTACGATTAGGTAAAATTTGATTTCATGTTCTTGTTTAAGAACCTTCATTTTCAGCCACATACCTATACATTTCTGAAGCAGCTAGTAAAAAAGCACCTACCCCAAAATCTGCTGTAGACTCTTTGTCAACGATCTGGCCTGGGATGGCTTTTTCTCCAATAGGCTGTACATAGCCAATAGAGCCATCTTCCTGAAGGGCCGTTTCTGTAAGGTAATGCCAGGATTTCTTGATGGTTGGGAGGTATTTTTCTTTATCTAAAATTCCATTATTTACTCCCCATAGAAAGCCATAAGTAAAGAAAGAGGTACCACTGGTTTCCGGGCCGGGTGCGTGCTCTGGGTCCAACATACTTCTGGTCCAGTATCCTTCATCTTGTTGAGCTTCAGCCAGAGCCTTAGCCATAGTTTTAAAGCGTTCTTCATATTTTTTTCGGTTTTCAGCATCTTCAGGTAAGTCCTGGAGCACTTTAGCGAAGCCAGCAAATACCCAACCATCTCCCCTGGCCCAAAAATCTTTCTTTTCATTTTCACTTTTATGTTCTGGATAAACATATTTAGCATCGCGGTAATACAAGCCTGCTTCTTCATCATACATGATGCTATCGGCATAAGAAAGGTATTCATCCAGTTTATTTAAATATTCCTCATTCCCGGTAACTTTATAAAGCTTGGTCATAACGGGCATTACCATGTAAAGACCGTCTGCCCACCACCAATAATCATTTTCAGCAGTGCTCATCTGGTATTCCATTACCTCACGGGCACGTTCAATTTTCGATGGATCGTTTTCGCCTTCTAACGTATAAATATCAATATAGGTCTGAAAAGCAATCTGCCAATCCCCAAATAAAACATGCTCGTCGGTTTCCCCGTAATTATACTTCCATTTGGATTTATCATCTGATTTTGCGCCCTTCCACTCATTCTCTTCTGCCCAGGCCGTGGAGTATTCTAAATAACTTTCTTCACCTGTCACTTTATAGGCTTCAATATTTCCGGTATGATAAGCGGCATCGTGCCAAAAAGCCCAGTTGTGGTCTGGATTCTTATCCTGCCAGTGCTTATTCACACGGTGTATAATTTCCTCTACTTCCTCTTTAGAATCTGGTAAAACCTCTTTTTCTTCAGTATTTGAGGTAGTTTCATTATTCTCTTTTGAATTCTTGCTTTCTCCAAAATTACAGGCCATAAGTATTCCTGAAACAACTAACAATAGGTAAGTCTTAATTTTAATCATGCTGTTATCTTTAAAAATTTTATTCAGCTTTATCTATAGGAATAGCTTCTCCATTCCAAATTTTCTTTTGTGTCCAGGGAGCTGCCGGAGCACTCCAGAATTCATTATCTTCTTCCAGTCCTAATACTAGAAAGGCCTCAGAGCATAAATAAAGGCTTCCGGTTGAAATATAGCCTTCGCCAATATTATTCTGACTTCCATAGAATCCTACTTTAAGCCATCCTTCTTCATCAAAGGTTCCTTCTGCTTCAATTTGTTTTTTTATGACCGCGTGTAATGCTGACCTTACCTGAGCAGGTTTAATTTCTTCTGGTAGTTCTTCCCATAATGCTATTTGAGATAATGCCTGAAAAGCCCCAAACCTGTATGCTAAGGATCGTCCTATTGGAGGATAAGTACCTTCAGGCGAAATAAGACGCTCCTGAATTTCGGCATATCGGCTTGCCCTTCGTGTTACTTCATTTAAATCTTTCTCCCTGTCAATGCCTTCTTCATTTAGAGTTTTAAGAATATCAAGCATCATGGGTTGAATAACAAAGCTGTTGTAGTAATCCCAATGGAAATTTGGGCCGTCCCCATACATACCGTCGCCTAAATACCACTCCATATGCTTGTTTAGCGCATAATCCATTCTAACCATATCTGCCTCACCATCAAACTTTAATAAAGCTGCTTCCACCATTCCGGTAAAAAGTAACCAGTTGCTGTAATAAGGCTTTATTTTCCTGGTAGACTTTAGGGCTTCAATTACATTTTCTTTTGACTCCTCATCTAAATTACCCCATAGCTGATTGGGTGCCCGAAGTAAGGCCTGTGCCAGGAATGCAGCATCAACCAAAGGCTGACGGTCTTCTGAAAAATTCATAAAATCTTTTGCTTCTGGGTCAACCGCATTCTCCAGACTTTTTATACTAAGCTCTATATATTTCCCTCTTAGTTTTCCTTCTTCGGTATCGTCTGGCCCTAATTCCAGCCAGGGCGCCATACCGGACATCAACCTCCCAAAAGCTTCTAAATAAGTTACGTGCGTACGATCGTCCCAGGCTCCCGGAGATCGTTCTACCGGCATTTTTTCTTTAAGCTCATCTTTACTCAAAGCTGTTAAAAGTGGATCGGCTATTTTTATCAATGATGAAACATAGTATTCCCTTACTTCTTCGGGTTTTTCCTGAGCAAAGCCCATATTGTTAAGAGAGAGAAATAAAACTCCTAAGACTAAAGCTTTTAGAGGTATATCGTTATTTTTTTTCATATTTAATTATTTTGAATTTTAACTACAAATCCGCCATAGGGCTTAACTGAAAGCTTAAGAGGATCATCGACTTCTATTTCTTCTTTTACAAAACCTTCTTCGCCATCAGTGATTAAATAGGCTGATTCAGCATCTTCAATAAAATCAAGTGAAAATTCAAATTCCTTGGATTCGGCTTCTCCATTTATTCCCACAATATGCCAGGTTTTATCCTTTCTCCGAGCCATAATTACGTCTTGCCCGGGATATCCTTCAATTAATTTACTTTCATCCCACTGTACCGGAATATCCCGCAGGTATTCTATTACAAACTCAGGTTGCTTTTCCATCCCGGCCGGTGTTTCGGCAATATGTTGTATCCCTGAAGTAAAAAGTACAGGTAATGTCAATTCGAACGCAGGGGTACTTAGACGGTTAATACCAGGAATAGTATCTAAAACCATAGGAGTGAAATCCATCGGGTCGTAAACATTACGGGAAAATGGCAACATTGTCGCATGAGCTGGGGCCAGATTTGCGTTTTCCTGTTCGAAAGTGATAAATTCGTGCCCCTTAACCGCCTCGACAGTCATGAGGTTTGGATAAGTTCTATGCCATCCCCTTGGCAAGGTAGCACCGTGGAAATTAACCAATAACTTATGTTTTGCGGCATCCTCAAGAATGTCGTGATAATAATCAATTACCGATTGCCCGTCGCCACCAAAAAAGTCAATCTTGACACCGGCTACACCAATCTCCTTTAATTTTTTGAATTGATTTTCCCGACTTTCTTTTGTGAGTAATTTCCCTTTGGGAGTATAAGGTGTACTGTTCCAGTCTCCAGAAGAATTGTACCATAATAGTAATTTCACCGATTTTTCGCCGGCATAGTCTACCAACTCTTGCATACGCTCCCATCCAATATTTTCGTCCCAATTAACATCGATAAGGCAATAAGCCCAATTCATATCGGCAGCGTAGTCAATAAATTCTTTGGTGGTGTCATAATTTACGGACTCATCTTTTAACAAAGCCCAACTCCAGGAAGCCAGCCCTGGCTTAATATAATCGGTTTCTTCTTGTTTTGTAGGTTCAGCTAAATCGGTAACAATCGTATTGCTAACCACATTTTCAAGATTGCCAAATGCTAGAGTACGCCACGGACTTTCCAAGGGAAGTTCCGCGCTGGGTAATAATTCACCTCCCGGAAAAACTTCTTCTTCTTGAGGAAAACTAACTTTTAAAGCATTCCCTTCAGACTTTAACCTACTGGCACTAAAATTACGGTTTGGTGCAGTTTCAGAAATTAAAATCCAGGTTTCCCCCTCCTTTATAAGTGCCGGATATACCCAACCCTCACCAATTTCAGGCTTAATGTTAAGAGGAATATTCATTTTATAATTCTCTTCATAAGAAGGATTGGTTTCGGCCCAACCGGTTTTTGCTTTAGACATAGGTTGCAACCAGCCCCGGGCTTCTGAAGTAAAATTAAAAGTGGTTTTTTCCTCATTAATTATTTTGACACCCGATTCCCCCTCAGGAAAACGATAGCGAAACCCAAGGGAATTCTCACCTAAATGAAAATCGATTTCCATCTGTGTCTGGTCCTCATTTTCTACTTTTAAAGTATATTGATTTGCCGTATAACTAATTTCTGACTGTTTTCCGTGGAAAAGTTTATAATCCTCGGAAACTTCTTCCTTATCTGAAACCTCGATGATTTTAAGGTTTTTAGAAAAATCTGAATCTTTCCTTGACAGGCCTAATTTCGATTCCTCTAAAATGCCCTTATCCTTATAAGAAACCCTATAAACTAATTCCCCATTATCATTAAGGTTCACTTCCAGTTTAATATCATCTGCCGGATTGCTGAAACTTGTATTCTCTATTTCCTGATCAGAACAGGAATACAAAATTATTAAACCAAAAACCGATGCTATAAATTTCCTCATTACTCCGAAGTTTTTAAGGATTCTATCCCCTTAACGGTAGGATTTACTTTTTTAATAGCACCGTCCTCATCAAACTCCAATTTATCAATGGCAACTTCGCGATGGAAACCGGCTTCCTGTCCCATATCGATACCTTTGGGGCGGGTGAAGCGATGATAAACTATATACCATTCATCCTTGCCCGGCACCTGGATAACCGAATTATGACCTGTACCATAAATTTCGTTTTCTTCATCTTTTTCGATTACCATATTCTCTTCAGGAATTTCAAGAGGACCAGTTGGCGAGGTAGAAGTAGCATATCTTACGCGGTAATCCGGACTTCTAGTATCGTTTTCTGACCATAGAAAGTAGTATTTCCCATCTCTAAAAAATACTTCAGCGCCTTCCCTAAAACTATTATCGGGCGTAATAACTTTTTCAGTTCCTTCCTTTAGAGAAGTCATATCTTCATTTAATTCGGCGACCGCCATAAATCCGTTACCCCAATACAAATAGCTTTTTCCACTTTCGGGATCGGTGAAAACATCAGGGTCTATAACCTGACCACCTTTAACCCCTTCCGGTTTTTCTGAAATTAAAGGCTCCCCGATATCTTCAAAAGGCCCTTCAGGTTGATCTGCAACCGCTACCCCAATTTTTTGGGCGGCTGTGAAGTAATAGAAATACTTGTATTCTCCATCTATTTCCTTTTCAATAGCACAAGGAGCCCAGGCATTTCTATCTGCCCAGTCCACATCTTTTTTAAGGTCTAAAATTGTACCCTCATTTTTCCAATTGATTAAATTTTTTGATGAAAAAGTTTCAAAATAAGTGCCTGACCATCCGTGAAATCCATCACTGGTTGGGTACAGATAAAATTTTTCCTCTTTTTCAGAATATATAATTTCAGGGTCGGCGTAATATCCTTCTACCACTGGGTTGTTAGCTACTTCTACCTGAACATTATAGGGTTGTTCTTCCCCATTGGCCAATTTCACTGTATACTCCTGTAACCCGCTTTCAAAGTTTTTAGCTTCAGTATTAGTAATTTCAATTCCGGGGAAAGTTTCTAATTCCGGATTAAAATTGCTGAGATCTGTTCCATTTTTAACAGGTAAGTAAATAGATTTTTCGGTCTCGTCTATTATTATATTTTTCTGCTTTACAGCGGAAGAACTACTCCCGGTAATTACCGGAAAATCATCTGAAGGAAATGCCTCCAGGAGTTGATTTACTTCTTCTTCTGTAATTGGCAAAACCGTACCGTGACGCGGATGAAAATTCATAGAAATATCTTCGCTTACCAACTCAAAATTTTTCAAATCGGTACTTTCGGCAAATTCGTAACGGCCATCCCTATAAACATCATACATCAGGATGTATTTATCTGAATTGATCAATTTAAAAACACCACTACCTTCTACCGCCTGGTCGGTCTGGTCTACATTACCTTCCATAGCTTCGTAACCTCCGGTTAAACTATCAGATATCGCGACCTTTATACCTTTATCATCATCTCCCTCTGTTTTATAGAAAAGATGGAATTTACCGTCCTTTTTAATAATGTCCCCATCTATACTAGCCATTTCGTTTGGATTGAAGAATAATTGTTGAGGGGTAGTTTCCAATTCAGTAAAATTGTCGTTGGCATAGGCATAATAAATCTTGTCATAACTATCGGGCTGTAACATTGAAAAATAGACCATATATTTTTCTTTTTCCTCATCGTAAAAAGTTTGCGGCGCCCACACCCTGCTAACATCTGAAAATTCATCAAAAGTTTCAGGAATATTTATTACCGTGGAGGTCCAATCGATGAGATTGTCAGATTTTAATAATACCATCTCAATATTACTCCAACCATTCTGAGTCAACAAATCGGTTACCACCATTCTATAGCTTCCATCGGCGCCCCTTAAAATATGTGGATCACGGACACCACCGGTATTGCTAATTTCATCAGAACTAATTATAGGCTCATTATTGTTCAGGGCATAATAATTATATCCGTCTTTACTAAGTGCATAACGAATGGCCTCTTCGCCTTCTCCATTACCGGTAAAGTATGTGAATAAGTAGGCTATTTTATCATCTTTGGAGTTGCTTTTATCGCTGTCTCCACACGCTAAAAACAAAAGACTTAATGACGTTAATATAAGGTACTGAAATACAAAATTCTTTCTCATCTGAAATTGGTTAATTGATCATTAGTTATTATTTATTAAACACAGAAAGATTCCACTGGTCGTGCCATTTAATCGTAGGCTTCTCATTTTTAAACTCTATAGGAAGCCAGATATAACGGCCATCAATATGATTTTTCGGGTTCCATCTATCGGCCATAAAAATAAAGGCGTTCTCTTTTCCCTGTACCGGTAAAACGAAAGTACTTTGCGACCTAAAAGTCACATCAGCTTCTTTTCCTTTTGCCGGATTTCCAAGGCTTTCCCAGGGTCCCATAACCGATTCTGCTCTAAAAGAACGGGCTTTGTTAGGATCCCAGCCCGTAAGGCCGGAAGTAATCATATAATAATGTTCTTTGTGCTTAAATATAGCCGGAGCTTCGTTTTGCCCACCGGGTTTTACTCTCACCCAATTATCAGTAAAATCTAAATAATCATCAGTTAATTCTGAAATATGAAGCGTTTGGTTTTCTTCCGAAGAATGTATATGATAAGCAGTACCATCGTCATCAACAAAGACAGTCATATCACGGGCCATTTGGCCATTCTTAAAATCTCTCCTAACAAACATACCTTCATTTAAAGCTTTATGCCATTCATCGGTCCACCATTCTTTAGGATCCCCCCCTTCAGGAGTTTCTTTCCATTCTTCCTTAAAATTCCCAGGCCATACTCCCGCATTGGGTCTAAAAGATTTTAAATATTCGAAAGGCCCGGTTGGATTGTCACTAACTGCCAAACCAGTTCTTGCTGCAGCATAACCCTGCCCTTTTAGTTCTAAATGAAACCACATCACGTATTTTCCTGTTTTTTCATTATAAACTACCTTAGGTCTTTCCATTACACTACCTGCTGTAATTTCAGAATCATCTTTATCTTCAATACTAAGAGCCACCCCTTCCTTTTTCCAATTATATAAGTCTTTAGAACTATAAACATTAATCCCTACTTGAGCCTTACTGCTTTTATCTTTATGCTCACCATACCAATAGTAGACACCATCCTCATACATAATCCCACCACCGTGCGCATTAATATGCTTTCCTTCCGAATCTTCCCAAATAGCGCCGGGATAGAAAGCATCATAGGGGTACCCAGCCTCCTGGGCGGTAATACTAAGACTAGTAATAATAAACACTAGAAAGCTCATTTTTTTTACCATCTTCTTGTATTATATTTTCTGTTTTATTTGGCTTTTACTTAAACCTATTATTTGGAATAGTTGCAAGAATTTAATGCTGCTCTGTAGTGGATTCACTTTTATACTAGTTATATCATCGGTAGCTATTAACCCCAGTGTACTCCCCTAAAACTATTTATAATCAAGGAAATAATAATAATTTTTTTGTTAACACATAAATATTACTCAAATCCTTGCAAACCTCGTCAGATTGAGCTAATATAAAAAAATAAATGTTTCTAATACATTTAATTATTATACTTTTCAAAAATCAGATGTTGATGTAGTATAGGTTATTCAATTTCAGGAAACTATCGCGTCATATTGCGGGATTTCCATACTGAAGGAAGGTTCACTGCAAAAAGGTAAGAATATGAAAATGGAAAGCTGAAATTCATGAGATTATACCTGAGAAACATTCGAAAGAATATGGGTCGTAATTGATTAGTTGCTAAATACAACCCATTAAATTTAATAATTCCAGGCTCAGTATACTTATTGAAAACTGAAACAGCCAGGCAAACAGAACCTTCCAAGAAGACAGTAAAATCAAAAATATCTTCAAAATAGTAGCTGCATTTCTGCGAAACGAATTTCTGTTAAATTTCTGAAACTTTAATAAATGTATTTCGTACAATTAAGAAATATATTTTTATGTTTACATCAATAAATTAAAATCGCTTCTACAATTTCGAAATGGCTTAAGATAATTTTCTAAACTAAAGCTTATAATGAATGTAAAAACTTTACACTATGCAACCAAATGCATCACTTGGCTTTTTTCTATACATTCATTGCCCTCTGAAAGAAAATCTGTGCGCTATTAATGTTGCTCTCAACCAAGATCTGGAGCAATTAGATGAAGTAGTGGTAAAAGATCAGACCATACAGGTTCTGTTCCTAGAGTGCCTGCAGAAATATTTAGAACTTTAAACTTGTGGCCATAGAACTTCAATTAATATTTTAGCTAACAAAAAGCTTTTGAGTTATAAGCTTAAGAGCTAAAACAAACATTCAATGAGAACTATTAGCTTTTCCTCAATTATATTTCTTACTACCTTCTTTCTTATGGGATGTAATAATAATCTAAAAGAAAAAAATCAAGAAAGCGATAATGATAAAACACCTTCTAATTCACTCACATTAAATATCGATAGAAATAAGACCTTTCAAACTATAGATAACTTTGGTGCTTCTGATGCCTGGTCTACTCAATTTGTAGGAAATTGGCCCCAAAATAAAAAAGAAAAAATTGCTGACCTGTTATTTAGTAGAGAAAAAGATGAACATGGCAATCCAAAAGGAATAGGTCTGTCCCTGTGGAGATTTAATATAGGAGCCGGGAGTGCCGAACAGGAAGAAAACAGTGGTATTGGTGATGAGTGGCGTAGGGCTGAAGGTTTTCTAAACGATGACGGTTCCTACAATTGGGAAAAACAAAGCGGTCAGGTTTGGTTTGCCCAAGCAGCAAAAGAAAGAGGGGTAGAAAATTTACTGTTATTCTCAAATAGCCCTCCCGTTCAAATGACCAGGACAGGAAAGGCATATGCTGAGAATGAAAATACTAATCTTGCTCCTGAAAACTATTCAAAATTCGCCGGATTTTTATCCGATGTGATAAAAGGACTTCAGGAAAAAGGTCTCGACCCCGATTACATCAGCCCAATTAATGAACCCCAATGGGATTGGTCTGACGGCGGGCAGGAAGGAACTCCCTTCAGAAACAATGAAATATATGGCCTTGTTAGTGAATTAAATAAGAAACTTGAAGAAGAAAATTTGGATATAAAGATCGATATCCCTGAAACTGCACAGCTTAATTATTTATATGAAAAAGCCAATAAACCACAAAGGGGTGAACAAATCAAAAGCTTCTTTGATGAATCCTCTGAAAATTATGTAGGAGACTTTTCAAAGATAAGTAATACTATCTCGGGCCACAGTTACTTTACTACTTACCCCTATTCGGAGGCAAAGGAGGTTAGAAAAAAAGTGGAAAATGAAATAAACAACTACGATAATTTAAAATTCTGGATGTCAGAATATTGTATTTTGGCAAATAACGAAATCATCGAAGGCAACGGCCGCGATTTAGGAATTGACCCTGCACTCTATGTGGCTGGAATTATCCATGCTGACCTGGCAATTGCTAATGCGAGTGCGTGGCAATGGTGGTTAGCCGTCTCCCCTTATGATTATAAAGATGGACTTGTATATATAGATCATCAAAAAAATGACGGGAATTTCTATGAAAGCAAAATATTGTGGGCTCTAGGCAACTATAGTCATTTTATTAAACCTGGATTTCAACGCGTACAGATTACAGCTTCAGATAACATAAATGATGACACTTTCCTGTATTCAGCTTATAAAAATCCGAATAATGACGAAACAGTGATTGTTCTTATTAATAAAAACAACGAAGAAGTGAGTGTAAATCTGCAGCAAGACGATGAATCTTTAGTAAATTTAAAAGCCTTTATAACATCTTCTGAAAAAGATCTGGAAGTAAAAACTGTCGATTCTGAGCTTAGTATTCCTCCAAAAGCTATAGTGACTATAACTACTAATTAAAATTTAAAAAAATGCAAATAAAATCCTTCATCCCAGTATTTTTACTTATTTCATTCTTTTTCACTCTTTCAAATCTTTTTAGCCAGCAGATGGGAAAGGAAAAATTTAATGACGACTGGAATTTCCATAAAGGCGATCTAGGTATAGAGCAAGCGACGAGTGATCAAGTGAGCTGGAGGCCGGTGAGGGTACCCCACGACTGGAGCGTAGAAGGCCCATTTAGCAGCGAATGGGCTAGCGGAACAGGCTTTTTACCGGGAGGAATAGGTTGGTATAGAAAAGATTTTAACCTAAAGGATTACGATAAAAATAAAAGATATACTGTTTATTTTGACGGTATTTATAAAAACAGTGAAGTCTGGATTAACGGGCATTATCTTGGCAAAAGGCCCAATGGCTTTATTCCCATTCAATACGACCTAACGCCTTATTTACAGGCTAACAATAACGTAATAATAGTAAAAGCAGACCATACTGAATATGCGGACTCCAGGTATTACACCGGCTCAGGCCTTTACAGAAATGTTTATTTAATCACTCAGGAGGAAAATCATTTTTCCCAATGGGGTGTCTTTTTTCAAACTCCTGAAGTTTCAGAAGAACGCGCAACGGCTAAAGTTTCAGTAGAAATAGAAAATCATGGAAAAGACCTTAACAAGAAGACTGTAGAGGTGATTTTGAAAGATAAGGACGGAAATTCTATTGCTACTTCTAAACAAGAAATAACCTTGCGTCCAGCCAAGGAAAATTATTTAGAATTTGATCTTGAGATTAACAACCCAAAACTCTGGTCTCCCGATTCACCTTATTTATATGATTTAGAAGTTAACCTTGTAGAAGGGAGTACTAAGGTGGATGCATGGAACGAAAAGGTAGGTTTTCGAGACTTCTATTTTGAAGCAGATCGTGGATTTTTCCTAAACGGAGAGAACATGCTATTAAAGGGAGTGTGTTTCCATCATGATGCAGGAGCTTTGGGAGCTGCTGTTCCTAAAGAAGTGTGGGAGAAACGAATGGAGACTTTAAAAGAATTAGGAGTAAACGCTATAAGAATGGCTCATTATCCGCATCAGGATTTTATTTATGACCTAGCCGATGAAATGGGATTCCTTGTGCAGGATGAAGCTTTCGATGAGTGGGAATACGGCAAAAATAAATGGATAGAAGGATGGAACGTAGGTACCCCGGGAAATGAAGGTTACCATGAGGCATTTTCAAAATGGGGAGTGAAGGATGTTCAGGATATGGTGAGAAGAACCCGTAACCGACCATCCATTATAATGTGGAGTATTGGTAATGAAATAGACTATCCCAATGATCCTTACAGCCATCCGGTGCTGGACGAAGGTAGAAACCCCCAGATCTATGGGAAAGGTTATAATAAAGAAAACCCTCCGGCGAGTCATTTGGCAAAACTGGCTAATGAACTGGCAAATGCTGTAAAAATGTATGACACAACAAGGCCGGTAACCGCTGCCCTGGCTGGAGTGACTATGTCCAATCATACCCTCTACCCTTCTGTTCTGGATATTGTAGGTTATAACTATCAGGAATATAGATACGAAGAAGATCATAAAGAATTCCCTAAAAGGGTGATTTATGGAAGTGAAAATGGAGATGCCTTAGATGCATGGCTTGCGGTTGCCAATAATGACTTCATTTCTTCTCAGTTTCTTTGGACAGCTTTTGATTTTCTTGGAGAGGCAAGAGAATGGCCGGTAAGGAGTAGCGGCGCCGGCATTATAGACCTTGCGGGAAAACCCAAACCTGATTTTTACTTTCGAAAAAGCCTTTGGAATGACGAACCTATGGTGTACATTGGTGTTGCAAACCAGGAAAGGGATGTAAACAGAAGGAACAATATCGAAGAAGCATGGATAGGTGAAGAAGGACAAACTAAATGGATTACCGCCTATACCAATACAGAGGAAGTAGAATTGTTCTTAAACGGCAAATCCCTGGGAAGGAAAGAGGCGATTTATCAGAAAGACAAAATGATTGCCTGGGAAGTACCATATAGCTCAGGAGAACTTTTAATTAAAGGATACAACAACAATCATGTAGTCTCAGAATATATGCTGGTAACTCCGGGCCCGGCTGCAGACCTTCAAATTCAAACTGATAAAAGATCTTCTGCAGAGGGTATTAATGAAATTATTCACCTCGATATTCTTTTAACCGATAAGAAAGGAAACAGAATAACAGATGATGATAGGGAGGTGAGCATAGAAATTGATGGTCCTGCAAATTTGCTTGGCCTGGAGAGTGGAGACCTATCCAGCCATGAAAGTTACCAGGCTGAAGAAAGAAATACTTACAAAGGGCAATTAAGAGCTTATATAGAAACTACAGGTGAGCCCAAAGAAATTAATATTACAATTAATTCCCCGGGGCTTCCGGAAAAAAAGATTTCTTTTTAAAATATAAGGGTTTCTTAAATAATAGAGAAAATGAACAAAATGAAGTATAAAAAAGTTTTAATGATAGTAGTTGGAATTTTCATAAATTTCACTGCAGGATTTTCGCAGAACAGGGAGCCAGAAATAAGAAAAAATGTGCCCCTTGATTCTATCCGCCTTAGCGATCCCGCTATTCTGGCCGATGAAGCTACCTCCACCTATTACATGACTGGAACCGGTGGTTTGTTATGGAAAAGTAAAGACTTAAAGATGTGGACGGGGCCTTTTAAGGTAGTGCAAACTGATCCCAATTCCTGGATGGGAGAAAACCCAATGATTTGGGCGGCAGAAATACATCATTATAATGATAAGTATTACTACTTCGCCACCTTCACCAACCGGGATGTCATCATTGATACGGTGAAAGGAAACGAAATAGAGCGTCGTGCCAGCCATATTCTGGTAAGTGATAAACCCGACGGGCCTTACGTTCCAATGGAAGATTCTACTTATCTACCACCAGATAAACCTACCCTGGATGGCACATTTTGGGTGGATACAGATGGTAAACCTTACATGATATATTGCCATGAATGGCTTCAAAATTGGGATGGAACTATGGAAAAGATAGAACTAAAGCCCGACCTAAGCGGTTCAATAGGTGAGGGAAAAATACTCTTCCGTGCCAGCGATTCTCCCTGGAGCAGGGAATATGATGAGGAGGGCAATGAGATTCCTAACAAGGTCACCGATGGCCCCTGGTTATTCCGTACCCAAACCGGAAAATTAGGAATGATTTGGACCAGCTGGATCAATAACGTGTATGCCCAGGGTGTCGCCTATTCTAAGAGTGGCACTCTAGACGGCCCCTGGGTACATGAAAAAGAATTAATTACCCCTCCAGATTTTGGACACGGGATGATGTTCCGAACCTTTAAAGGCCAATTAATTATGGCAGCCCATAGCCATAAAGAAGATGAGAATGGAAGGTATATTCGCATCCCAAATCTATTTATTGTGGATGACTCTGGAGACAAAATCATCCTGAAAGGAAAATTAAATATGATTTAAATTTCTACCAAAAGAATACCTATGAATTTTAATTTCCGGCATGTAACAATCATCCTTTTTACATGCTTTTCTTTCCATAGCTGTCAGGAAGAAAAAACGAAAGACACTCTTTTTATTAAACAAACTTCTGATCAAACAGGTATTTCTTTTGTAAACCAGATATCTGAGGACGAGAAGAATAACATAATGACTTATCAATATACTTATAATGGTGCAGGTGTAGCGTTAGGAGATTTAAATAATAATGGATTCAGTGATATTTTCTTTATTGGTAATTCGGTATCTAATAAACTTTATTTAAACAAAGGAAATTGGGAATTTGAAGATGTTTCACAAGAAAGTGGCGTGGAAGGCAGAAATGATTGGAAAACCGGTGTTACCCTTGTAGATATAAATGCCGATGGCTGGTTAGACATCTATATTTCATATTCCGGAAATGCACCCGTTGAAGGATATAATAAACCGGTAATTAAAAATTATAGCCCCAGATCGAACCAACTTTTCATTAATCAGGGTTGTGAACCGGGAGGAGTTCCCACATTTAAAGAGAGTGCCAGGGAATATGATCTGGATGCTATTGGTACATTTTCGACACAGGCTTATTTTTTTGATTACGATTTAGATGGCGATCTGGATATGTTTCTATTGAATCATGCCAACATGTTTTATTCAGCTTTTCACAATGTTGAAAAACTCAGGAACTTAAGACATCCCTACTTTGGCAACAGGATGTATAGAAATAATGACGGTAAATTTATTGATGTAACAGATTCAACAGGTATTCACGGAAGCGGACTTAATTTTGGATTAAGCGCAGCTATCTCTGATTTGAATAATAATGGTTGGCCAGATATCTATGTTACTAATGATTATGAAGAGCAAGATTTTCTTTATTTAAATAATAAGGATGGCACTTTCACTGAAGTCTCTCATAATACATTCGACCATTTATCCAAATTCTCCATGGGCTCTGATATTGCCGATATTAACAACGATGCTCAGCCAGATATTTTTGTAGCAGATATGTTACCTGAAGATAATTACCGCCAAAAAGTATTGGATGGGGCCGATGAGTATGATAAGTTTAATAAAGCGGTAGAGCTTGGTTATCATTATCAATATATGAGAAACACTTTGCAACTCAACAAAGGTTTATCTCAAGACAGCTTACCCAGGTTTAGTGAAATTGGTCAATTTGCTGGAGTTTCAAATACTGACTGGAGTTGGGCTCCATTAATTGCCGATTTTGATAATGATGGATTAAAAGATATTTTTATTACTAATGGATTTCTACGGGATTTCACAAATCTGGACTTTGTGAAATTTAGGTCAAACAATGCAATGCTTACAAATAATTCTCGCAATAAAGCTGGAAATCTTCTCTCCCTAATTCAAAAAATACCTACCAACAAAATTTCCAATTACGTCTTTAAAAACGTAGGAGAAAATAAATTTGAAAATAAGGCTGTTAATTGGGGACTGGATGAAAAGACATTTTCCAATGGTGCGGCTTATGCTGATCTCGATAATGATGGAGATTTAGATCTCATAATTAATAATCTAAATGAACCGGTTTCAATTTATAAAAACAATCAGGAAAAAAAGCCGGAAAACAATTTTATTAAGATAAAGTTAGACGGAGAACAAAGAAACACCCAGGGTTTAGGTGCCAAGATCTTCATTACTTTAGAAAACGACGATATAATTTTTCAGGAAGCTTATTTCACGAGAGGTTATTTGTCCTCAGTGGAGCCTATTTTTACAATTGGTTTAGGAAATGAAGAGAAAATAAAAGAAATAGAAGTGGTTTGGCCAGATGGCCGCATTTCGCATCTTAAAAACGTACTTTCCAATCAGTTGATAAAAGTTACCCAGTCAACAGCAAAGAAAGAGGAATCAAAAAAGGGTATCGAAGAAACCGTAGAAACTCAAAAAAATATTTTTACCGAAATAAAAGAGGGTTCTGGACTTAGGTTTAGACATAAGGAAAACGACTATATTGACTTTAAAAATCAAAGGCTTCTACCCTATCAACTTAGCCGCCTAGGCGGTACCATGGCAGTGGGTGATATTAACGGGGACGGTAATGATGACGTTTTTTTTGGAGGTGCTTCAGGTCAATCAGGTGAAATTTTCCTGGGTACAGATGATGGAAAACTTAAACGTCTGGAAAACCAACCCTGGCACTTACCCGATGAAGTAATACACGAAGATGTTGAAGCCCTGTTTTTTGATGCCAATGGAGATAATGACCTGGATCTTTATGTAGTTAGTGGAGGAAGCGAGCATAAAGAAGGTTCCAAATATTATCAGGATAGGCTTTATATCAATGACGGAACCGGAAATTTTCACAAGAATAGGAATGCGTTACCGGATATCGACTTTAGTGGAGGAACTGTTGCAGCAGGTGATTATGATAATGATGGTGATCTCGACCTATTTATTGGGGGAAGACTGAAAGCAAAAAATTATCCTGTCTCGCCAAAAAGTCTGATCCTGAAAAATGAAAGTAGCGAAGGTCACGTAAAGTTCAGTATTGAGCATGAGGAAGAAATAGGAATGGTCACCGATGCTAGATGGGTAGATATAGATAAGGATTCAATCTTAGAGTTGGTAATAGTTGGTGAATGGATGCCGGTAAGTGTTTATAAAAAAATAAAGGAAGATTTTAAGAATATAACCAAACAGTTTAATCTAGAAAATACCACTGGATTATGGACCACAATTGAAGCCCATGATTTTGATGGAGATGGGGATGTTGATTTCTTATTAGGGAACATAGGAACAAACACGAAGTTTTCAGCTTCAAAAGAGGAACCTATGAGATATTACGTCCAGGATTTTAACGGGGACGGAGTTATTGATCCCCTTCTCACTTATTACATTCAGGGCAAAAGTTATCCTTTAGCAAGTAGGGATGAACTTTTAGATCAGGTTTCTTCATTTAGAAAGGAATACAATACTTATGATAAATATGCAAAAGCCACTATTCAAGATATACTGGAAGTTTCAAACGGCACCCCTTCTTTAATTTTAGAAGCCAACAATTTGGAGTCATCCTATTTAAAAAACGAAGGAGATCATTTTAGTTTAATACCACTGCCCGAAGTGCTTCAACATTCGACGGTCCAAAAATTCATTTATTCTGATTTTACTGGTAATGGAGACAAGAATGTTTTAGCAGCCGGCAACTTTTTCCCTTATTCTGTAACTATTGGCAAAGTTGACGCCTCAAAAGGTACATTGCTTAATATTGAAAAAGATACATTTTCTCTAAACCAAAATACCCAATCTTTATGGCTTAGTGGAGATATTAGAGATGTCCAAATACTAAATTATAAAAACGGTGAAAAAAGAATTATAATTTCCCGTAACAATGACAAAGCAAGTATCTATCATTTAAAATAATTAAGATTTAGTTGTTCCTTTAAAACTGCTGTTCACTTTAAGAGGTTATCTAATTTTCCAAATTGTTTAATACCTAAGAAGGTATCTTACTCTTCTTTAATTAAATAAATCACCTAATCTTCCCTCTTAATTTGCTGATAACAATTCTTTCAGCTATTCAACATTTTCTGATAGCTTTAAAAGCATTAGTTCAGAAAATTATAGACTATATCAAAACATATAGCAATCAAAGGCACTGAAAAATAAAAAAGTCCATTTGAAAAAGGCTGCTTTTTGGCTACAAATAAATAAGCAAGGCTGTGTAGGGTGATTAGATAAATACTCAAAGTACCGCTAAAAACAGAAATCTTCAAATTAGGAACAAGTGAAACTTACAATTAAATTTTGGGTTACCCACCCCCGGTAAAAGCACCCAGATTTTACCAGATCCCCAAATTTAGCAACTGGCCCCAATATCAGAAACCACAAGCCCATAACTCATGATAAAATCTAAAATTTTATAAGAGTTAATTACATCTGTGCAAAGTCTCATAATTGCTATTTTCTAATCAGCAATTTCACTAAAAACATGTTAAGTTTTCAACTTTTTTAACTTTTTTTTGGGATTAACATTTTTTTATATATATTTGATAAATGTAAAGTACACATTTATTAAACATATAATTCAGTAATCTAAAATCGAATAAGTTGCTCCAAGGAAGTCTCTTCTGAAAAAGATAAATTCTCTTTAGATCAAAATAAAAAAGAGATTAAACATTCACTAAAATCCAATTAATATGAAAAACAATTACTAAATCGTTTGCGAACTACTAACTACTAAAAATGAATACCAATTTGAAAAACATGAAAACATGTCTATGTTAAAAAATAAAAAAAACATCAAGCTCCCCGGCCTTTTCATATGCCTGTTTTTGGCCGGAATTAATCTTTATGCGAAAAAAGATAGTCCTATTAACCTGCAAGAGACTATTACCGGTACGGTAATTTCAGAAGAAGATAATTTGACAGTTCTGGGCGTTACGGTTTTGGAAAAAGGCACAAATAACGGTGTTGTTACAGATTTTGATGGTAATTACGAAATAAGGGTTTCAGATCCTGATGCAGTTTTAGTATTTTCCTTTATTGGTTATAAAACCGTAGAAATTCCGGTTGATGGAAGAGATGAAATTGATGTAACTCTATCCACTGATCTTTCAACCCTGGATGAAACGGTAATAATCGGGTTTGGCGGAACTCAGAAAAAAGCCAGTCTTGTAAGCTCCATTACTTCTATTAACCCCGCCGAACTCAAAGGCCCAACCAATAACCTAACTACCATGATGGCAGGAAGGGTTGCAGGAATGGTTGCTTTCCAAAGAACTGGTGAGCCTGGAGCCGATAACTCCAATTTCTTTATTCGTGGTTTAGGTTCCTTTGGTTCGGGTAAAGTGAATCCACTGATTCTTATTGATGGAATAGAATCTACAACCACCGACATGGCCCGTTTACAACCAGATGATATTGAATCTTTTTCTGTTTTAAAAGATGCCGCTGCGGCAGCTGTATATGGAGCCCGTGGTGCTAATGGCGTGGTTCTTATCTCAACAAAATCTGGTAAAGCTGGAAAGACCAAATTCAGTTTTAGGGCAGAATCCAGGATTTCTTCTAACACGGATAACTTCGCATTCGCCGATAATGTGACCTATATGCAACTGGCCAATGAGGCATCTCTAACCCGGGACAGAAATGCCATCCTGCCCTATACTCAAACTAAAATAGACCGTACTGCCGCAGGAGCTGATCCGCTGCTTTATCCCAACAATGACTGGATTGATCAACTTATAAAAGATTATACCATTAACGAAGCTTACAATATTAGTGCAAGTGGAGGTAGCGAAAAAGCAAGGTACTATATTGCAGGAACCTATAACGTTGACAATGGAGTTCTTGATGTGGATGGTTTAAATAATTTCAACAGCAACATTAAATTACTTAATTATTCGATAAGGAGTAACATCAATTTAGATCTCACTGAAACCACCGAAGCCATTATACGGGTTTATGGACAATTTGATGATTATAATGGTCCTGTGGGTGGAGGACAAGCTATTTTTAATAATGCAGTATGGTCAAACCCAGTAAAATTTCCTGCCGTTTATCCCCAGGAATTTTTACCCTATATTGAACACCCCTTATTTGGAGGGGCAACAACCGGTTTTGGAAATGAAACCCTTTTAGTAAATCCTTATGCTGAAATGGTCAGTGGTTACCAAACCTGGAAAGCTTCAACTGTACAACCGCAGGTAGAAATCAAACAAAATTTTAATTTTATTACAGAGGGGTTGTCTGCACGTGCCATGGGTTATCTTCGCCGCTATTCCTTTTATGAGGTATCCAGGCAATATAATCCCTTCTATTATGGTTCTCGCATTAACCCAGAAACCGGGGAGGTTTCCATCAACGTCCTTAACCCAGGAGGGGAAGGCTCCATAGGTACTGTAGGAACCGAATACCTTAATTACAGTGAGGGTCGAAAACTTCTGGATTCCAGGTTATACGTTGAAACAGCTATTAATTATGATCGTATTTTTGACGAGAAACATGCAGTTTCAGCCATGGTTATTAATCTCATATCCAACTTTGAGACGGGAAATGCAGGAAACGTGCAAAATTCTTTACCTAACAGGAACCACGGGATATCTGGAAGATTTACCTATGGATATGACAGTAGGTACCTTGCAGAGCTAAATTTTGGGTATAACGGATCAGAACGTTTTGCCGAAGGTCACCGCTATGGTTTCTTTCCATCTGCAGGTCTGGCCTACAGAGTTTCTGAAGAGGACTTCTTTGAACCGGTTAAAAATGTGATCAGCAACCTTAAATTTAGAGGTACTTATGGATTTGTAGGTAATGACCAAATAGGAGATACCGGAGATCGGTTTTTCTACCTTTCAAATGTTAACCTAAATAATACTACCTATGGAGCTGCTTTTGGAGAAGAGTATGCCTATTACAGACCAGGAGTTTTTATTTCGAGATATTCCAATCCCCAAATTGGTTGGGAGGAGTCGGAGCAGCTTAATCTGGGCATGGATCTTGAATTGTTTGACTTCCTCAATATAACAGCAGACGTATTTAGGCAACGACGAACCAATGTACTACAAGTTCGGAGTAATATTGGAGCAACCATGGGGTTAACCGCTATTCCTGCCACGAATTTTGGAGAGATGGAAAGCAGAGGATTGGAACTTTCTATGGATCTTAACAAACAGATTTCCCAGGACTGGTGGACTCAGCTCCGAAGTAACTTCACTTACGCTACAAGCGAAGTTACACATTTCGATGAGCTAAATTATCCTGAAGAGCTTTCTTACCGTTCCCGTATCGGTCAGAACGCATCGCAGAGATGGGGATATATTGCGGAGCGTTTGTTCGTAGACGAAGCCGAAGTTCAAAATTCTCCGACACAGTTCGGGGATTACACTGGCGGAGATATAAAATACAGAGACGTAAATGATGATGGCGTGATTTCTGAAAATGACATGGTCCCGATTGGGTATCCTGAAGTACCCGAAATAATTTATGGTTTTGGTGGAACTCTTGGTTATAAAAATTTTGATGTTAGCGCCTTCTTCCAAGGATCGGCTAGATCTTCCTTCTTTATCAACCCACAAAACATTTCCCCGTTCGTTATCAATGGACCTTATCAAAACGGTCTCTTAGATGTTATCTCCACTGATTACTGGTCTGAGGAAAATCGTGATCTTTATGCTTTTTGGCCGAGATTAAGCCAGACATTTATTGAGAACAATAACCAACCATCAACCTGGTGGATGCGAGATGGCTCATTTTTGAGATTAAAAACAGTAGAAGCCGGTTATAGCTTACCTGCAGGATTAGCCGATAAAATCTTCCTTAAGGCTATGAGAGTTTACTTTAGCGCACAAAACCTGGCGGTTTGGAGTAAATTCGACTTATGGGATCCTGAAATGGGAGGTAACGGCTTGGGCTATCCTATACAGTCCGTCTATAACTTGGGTGTGAAGATAGATTTTTAAATATGAATTATAAGAAATATTATACAATGAAAAAAAATAAACCAAAAAGAAGTAGATGGAAGGCCCTACTATTAGGTGTGCTTTCCGTACCGGTAATGATAGGGCTGCAATCCTGTGAGAAAGAATTTCTGGATGTAGTACCAGACAATGTCGCTACTATTGACCAAGCCTTTAAACTGCGAAATGAGGCCGAAAAATATCTTTTCACCCTTTATTCTTATCTACCAAAGAACGGTAATTTGCACCACAATATTGGTCTGCTCGCAGGAGACGAATTGTGGATTCCGCCAAATGATGCTGCAATCAATAGTTTTGCGTTCGATATCGCCAGAGGTTTACAAAGAGTCTCCAATCCTTATATGGATGCCTGGGAAGGACGTTTCCAGGCAGCTGGACCGGGTGACAATTATGCTTTATTTAATGGAATCAGACATACCAACATATTCATTAAAAACCTGCAGGACCCGTCCAAGGTGCCAGATATAGGAGAAGCTGAACGGCAACAATGGATAGGAGAAGCAAAGTTTTTAAAAGCTTATTATCACTATTACCTTATGCGCATGTACGGTCCTATACCCATTATTGAGGAAAATGTATCTATAGACGCTCCGGAGGGCGCTATAGAAGTTTCCCGAGAACCTATTGACGAAAGTATAGACTATCTGGTTCAACTTCTCGACGAAGCAAGTGTGGTTTTACCTCCTCAAATCTTGGATACACAAAATGAACTAGGAAGAATTACCCGACCAATAGTTTTGGGTGTTAAGGCGGAAATATTACTTATGGCCGCGAGCCCTCTCTTTAATGGAAATTCAGATATGGCTGGATTCACTAATAAAGATGGTACTTTGTTGTTCAATTTAACATATGAAGAAGAAAAATGGCGGAGAGCAGCAGATGCTGCCAAAGAAGCAATAGTAGCTGCCGAGGCTAGTGGCCATAAGCTTTATGAAATAAGCGATATTGCGTTTGATATTTCTGACACTACCAGTGTGAAATTAAATGTAAGAAATGCTTTTACTGAAAGATGGAATAGCGAAATAATTTGGGCGAATCCTAACAGCCGAACCTATGAATTACAGAGAGCTGCTATGGCACCCTTGGAGAGAATTCCCCATTGGGAAGCGAGGAAAGTATTATCGCCTACTCTTGAGTCAGCTGCTACTTTTTATACTGAAAATGGTGTCCCAATAGAGGAGGACAAAACTTTGGACTTTACAAACTTTGCTGAACTTCGGGAGGCAACTGAAGCCGAAAGGTTTAACATTTTAGAAGGGTACACCACCGCCCGATTAAATTTTGACAGAGAACCCCGTTTTTACGCATTTTTAGGTTTTGATGGAGCAATCTGGTACAAATATGACAGCGGTTCCAATGACACCAGATGGCATATTGAAGCAAAATATAAAGACTATGCTGGCAGTACTGATGCCTTTGATTTCAATGTGACCGGATATTTTTTAAAAAAGCCAATAAACTGGGAGCAGTCATTTGGGAGTGGTTCTCTTTACAAGGATTATGCGTGGCCAGAACTTCGTTTATCCGACCTATACTTGATGTACGCCGAAGCTTTAAATGAAGCGGAAGGACCTACTGCTGAAGTTTTTGAGTACGTTGACAGAATAAGGCACAGGGCAGGCTTAAATGGAGTTGTAGAATCCTGGCAAAATTTCTCAATTAATCCTGACAAATATTCCACTAAAGAAGGGATGCGTGCGATAATTCATCACGAAAGAAGTATAGAACTGGCATTTGAAGGAAAAAGTTTTTGGGACACGAGAAGATGGAAAAAGGCAGTACAAGATTATAATGAGCCCGTAAGGGGTTGGAATGTTTTTGGAAATGATGAGAGTTCTTACTACCAGATTAGGACGCTTTATCAACAGAGGTTTGTTGCCCCCAGGGATTATTTCTGGCCGATCAACGAAAATACCTTAATACAAAATCCCAACTTGGTACAAGCTCCGGGTTGGTAATTATATATGAATCAAAATCAAATAATCATGAACACAAAATTGATTTGGGCAATGCTCTTAATACTTGTTTTTACAAGCTGTTCTGAAGAAGATATTTTATCCCCATTGGAAAACAATCAGGTTCCTCCCGGGACAGTTGAAAACGTAAGGGTTGAAAATTTACCTGGAAAAGTCCGTCTTACCTACACCCTTCCTGAAGATAAGGACTTGTTATATGTTGTGGCTAAGTATGAGTTAGAAAATGGCACAGAAGTGGAAGTGAAATCATCCTATTACAATAACAGCATGTTATTAGAGGGATTTGCCGGACAATCAGACAGGAATGTCAACCTGTATGCCGTAAATAGAAGTGAGATTGAATCAGAACCCGTTATCGTCACCGTTTCTCCTTTAGAGGCTCCGATTTTTGATGTATTTGAATCTTTAGAAGTTAGCCCTGATTTTGGTGGGATTAAGATAAATTCTCGAAACAATACTAATGAGGATATTGCGCTACTGGTAATGGAAAAAAATGAACAGAACGATTGGGAGGTTCTTCCAAATAGTATTTATACCTCTGCCAGTGAGATTTCGCAAAGCATTAGAGGGTTCGATACCATACCAAAGGAATTTGCTTTTGTTGTGAGGGACAGATGGCTTAATACTACGGACACCTTAATTAAGGAAATAAAACCCCTCTATGAAACTTTGATTCCTAAATCAAATTATTCGGCAGCAAGATTACCCAATGATGCGATGTCAATAGAAAACAGGTACCCAATTAATAATTTATGGGATGGAGAATATAATTGGTATTGGGGTACTTACTTCACAAGTAGAGTGATTGATGTTGGATCTCATTTAGTCACAATTGACCTTGGACAAAAAATAAAATTGAGTCGGATTAGAATCTGGGATTTTGCGGAACCCATTGGGGGGCAGATTACCTATTATTATTTGGGTGCAATGAAGCACTTTAGAATTTGGGGAAGCAATGAACTTAATGATGGTGATTTAAGTGACTGGACACTCTTGGGAACATATGAAGTCATAAAACCCTCCGGCCTCCCTTATGGTCAACAAACCAATGAAGATTATCTTGAAGCAGTAGATGGTAATGATTATGAAATACCTATAGAAGCCCCTCCGGTAAGGTATATTAGGATAGAAAGTATTGAAAATTGGTCAGGTGGGGAATTTATGGCAGTTTCGGAGATTGAGGTCTACGGTAATCCAAATCCAAACTAAAAAGAAATAACTATGAAATATTTAAACAAAATAGGTATTTATGCCTGCCTTCTTACATCCTTTTTTATTTTTTCTTGTTCTGAAATGGACGAATTTAAAAAATATACAGAAGGAGGAGAGATATCTTACACTGGAAAAATTGATTCTCTAGAAGTTTTTCCAGGAAGGAATAGAATAAAACTTAAAGGGCTAATTATCGCTGACCCCAAAGTTGAGGAGGTTCGTATTTTCTGGAATGGAGGGAAAGATTCTACTGTGGTCCCCATAGAAAGAACCGCCGGAATAGACACTTTATCTGTAATGATAGATAATTTGCCCGAAAATATTTATAATTTTGAGGTGCTTACCGTTGATGCTGAAGGCAACGAGTCAATTCCAGTATATGAAATGGGAACGGTATTTGGTGAACGATACCAAGAATCTTTGAGTGCTCGTCCCGTTATCTCCAATATCCTTATTGGTGATGCCCTTACTATCAATTACGCAGACATGGACAGGACCTCTGGGGTAATCGGTACCACAATTGATTACACTAATGTTGATGGTGAGGAGGAAACTACTTTCGTGTCCATAGAAGAACAAAGAGCAGTCATCGAAGATTTTCAGAGTGGTTCTGAATATGAATACCATACTGTATTCTTGCCTGAACCAACCGCTATTGACACGTTTTATTCGGATTATAAGTCCTACACTCCTATACCAACGCCGGTTCTAAAAAATGCTTCTGTTCCATTTGAAGCTTCAGAAGTCGATGGCAGATGGGGTGTGCTGGCTGAACCGTGGATAACAAATGACGCTGTAAAGATCCACAATGGCTATGGTGGATGGGATGAGTGGAACGGAAATATTTTTAACGTAGAATCTGGCTGGGGTGCTCCTGCAATAACCAATGGAAAAATTTACCAAGTCGTTGAAGAGGTCCAACCAAGTACATTTGTACTCAATGTCAATATTTTAAATACTAATCATCAACCGACTGACGAAGGCGGCGCTTATTTTATTGTGGTAAAAGGTGAAGGTTTGCCCGACGTCGAAGAGTTGGAATCCTCACCAGAAGTTTTAGGGTATAAAAGAGTTCTCGAGTCTTCTCCGAGAGATTACAAAGTCGAGTTTACAATTGAAGAACCTAACCAAATTATTTCAGTTGGCTATTTAACCACCCAAGCTGACGGTTCGCCAGGACGCTTTGCAAACATTACTTCCTGGAAAATAACACCTAAAAATTAAATTCTTATTTAATTCCTGCTTGTTCTAAAATTATTTTTAGAACAAGCAGGAATTTTTTTGAATTAAGTTAGAGGAAATGATTTTTAAATTACAAATAATCTACTAAATCCTTTTTACCTCTAAAAAAATTCCTGATTACATTTTGTGATTTGGCATTTATTATCCCAGAGGGTACCATTGAGGATCTTATTCGTCTAGGTCTCCACGTTTATTACAAAAATCATACACAGCAATGCATGAAATAATGCATACTGTTGGAGTAGGACAGCATCACTATTGGACCAAAATGATTAAAGAAGGAAAAATGGAAGGGGAAAAGAACTAATGAAATCCTCCAGTTTTTTAACTACAGGTTCGGAGCAAAGTCTCCAGGGTGACAACCTCCACTTTTGGCCCTATAGAATAAACGGTGCTCATGAAGATACCGGAGAAGAAAAACTTTACATCTCACATGTGCTTATCGTCCAGGGATTAAAAGAAGATGGCCTACCTAATAACAGATGATTGTCACTTCTATTTTAAAAAAGCTTTTAAAATAGAATTTTAAGTGTAATTTTTACGTTTATTATTAAGGAATTTATTAAATTTACCATTAGAAGATTAAGGCTGTAGGAATACGGCTTTTTTGTAACTTACATTTATTCCATGGCAAAAGATCCCTGCTACACCAATAAACTGTTCCTTTTCCTTATTTTAGGAAATTTCATCTTCTTGAACGCTTGCGTTTCTGTCCAGATTGAAGAAACAAAAATAGGAAATGGCTGGGCCAATAATTCTGTGAATACGGTAATTTTTCGTCAAAATGCAATTACCACCCATCAAAATTACCAATTTATGGCCTACTATGATGAGAACAGTAAAATGGTGTTAGCCAAACGTAGATTGGGGGACGATAATTGGGAAAAACATCAAACCCAATATTCAGGAAAAACTAGAGATGCTCATAATGCCATAAGTATCGCTATTGACGGAGATGGTTATTTGCACGTGAGCTGGGATCATCATGATAATGAATTGCGCTATGCCGTAAGTAAAGAAGCATTAGGCCTGGAACTCAGTGAGAAAAAAGAAATGACAGGAGAAGAAGAAAATAAAGTTTCTTACCCGCAGTTTTTCAATCTGAATCAGGGAAATTTACTCTTTCTTTATAGATCAGGGCAATCAGGACGCGGAAGTCTCATTGCTAAATATTATAGTACAGAAACAAATATTTGGAAAACACTCCATAAAAACCTTATAGATGGCGAGGGAGAACGGAACGCTTACTGGCAGGCTTACGTAGACCAGGATGGAACTATTCATCTTTCCTGGGTATGGAGAGAAACCTGGGATGTTTCTACAAATCACGATATTGCTTACGCCCGCTCTACCGATGGAGGTAAAACCTGGGAAAAATCTACAGGTGATAAATACGAGTTGCCCATAACAGCCAAAACAGCCGAATACGCCTGGAAAGTGCCCCAAAAAAGTAGCTTAATCAATCAAACCTCTATGACTACAGATACAGAGGGAAATCCATATATTGCCAGTTACTGGAATGAAGAAGGAGAATCGGCTACTCAATTTCAGGTAGTTTACCTGAAAAATAGGAAATGGCAAAAAATAAGCACCGATTTCAGAACTACATCCTTCAACCTTGGTGGAGGCGGAACTAAAAAAATTCCTATCTCCCGCCCCGAAATCTTAGTAAGCTCGAACAATAACACCTCTCCTCCTACTGTTTATTTGCTCTTCAGGGATGAAGAACGTGACAACAAAGTGTCTCTGGCCAATACAGAATTAGGTGGAAACAAGAAATGGGAAGTGACAGATCTCACAGAGTCATCAGTTGGCCAGTGGGAACCCAATCTTGATAAGGAATTATTCAAAAAAGAAGAAAAATTGCACATTTTTGTGCAAAAAGTAACGCAAATAGACGGAGAAGGAGTGGCTGAAGAAGCTTCAACTCCCGTGCGGATTTTAGAATTAAATAAGCTTCCGGTAAAATAATCAATACCGGGAGTCAATTAGAAATCTTGATTACCCAAATTTTATAATTTAGAAAGAAGCAGAAATGAGAAAGACTTTAATTATTGCACTGAGCATGCTTGCCTTAGCAACAGGCCGGGCTCAGGACCAACAAAATGAATGGGAAAACCCTGAAATTGTTGACCGAAACAAAGAGGAAGGACGCAGTTATTTCATTCTACACCAGGATGAAACAAGTGCTAAAACCAATGAAGCCGAAAACTCCAATTTATACAAAAGCGTCAATGGAACCTGGAAATTTAAAATAGTAAAACATCCTTCACAAAGACCGGAAGATTTCTACAAAACAGATCTTGAGGATACCAATTGGGATGAAATAAAGGTGCCTTCAAACTGGGAATTAGAAGGTTTTGACACACCAATTTACACTAATGTCACCTATCCTCACCCTAAAAATCCACCTTTTATAGACGGAGATTATAATCCTGTTGGGAGCTACCGCAAAACCTTTACCATTCCAAATGGCTGGGATGATAAAGAGGTGATTCTCCATTTCGGGTCAATTTCGGGTTATGCAAAGATCTTTCTTAATGGAGAAGAAGTGGGTATGACAAAAGCTGCCAAGACTCCTGCAGAATTCAACATTACCCCCTTTTTGGAAGAAGATCAGAATTTACTGGCCGTACAGGTATATCGCTGGCATGATGGAAGCTATATAGAAGATCAGGATTTCTGGAGAATTAGTGGACTTGAGCGGGATGTATTTTTGCAAGCCATGCCTAAAACCACTATATGGGACTATTTCATTAAAAGCGAACTGGATGACCAATATCAGGATGGTTTATTTAGTGTAGAAGTAGATCTTAGGCAATTTAAAGGCAAAAAAATAAGAAGGCCACAACTTTCTGTAGCACTTTTAGATGCTGATGGAAACACTGTATTTTCAGAAAAAAAGAGAATTCGTAACATCGATGAAGATGTGCTCTTAAAAGGAACAATAGAAAACGTTCAGAAATGGAGCGGAGAAAATCCTAATTTATACAGATATACAATAAAACTGGAAGACAGGAGAGGTAATGACCTTGCTGTTGTTTCAGGAAAAACAGGTTTTAGAACTGTTGAAATTGAAGACGCTCAATTAAAAGTTAACGGAGAGCCAATTACTGTAAAAGGCGTGAATCTTCACGAACATCATGGAGATAAAGGACATGTACCCGATGAAGAAATGGCCCGAAAAGATCTTGAGTTAATGGCTCAAAATAACATAAACGCTATTAGAATGAGCCATTACCCTCATGGACAATATATTTACGACCTGGCCGATGAATACGGCTTCTACGTAGTGGATGAAGCCAATATAGAAACACATGCTATGGGCGCCGAATGGCAGGGCAATTTCGATAAAGAAAAACACCCTGCATACAGGGAAGAATGGGCACCTGCACATATGGACAGGATGCAGCGAATGGTGGAATATAATAAAAACCATACCTCTATCATCATCTGGTCTTTAGGAAATGAAAGTGGAAATGGCCCTGTATTTTATGATGGCTACGACTGGATTAAAGAAAGAGACACTACGAGGTTTGTTCAATTTGAACAGGCAGGGCAAAACAGAAATACAGATATTGTTGCTCCAATGTATCCCTGGTGGAATAGCATGAAAGAATATGCCGAAAGGGATGATGTGGAAAGACCTTATATTATGTGCGAATATGCCCACGCCATGGGAAATAGTGTTGGTAATTTTAAGGAATATTGGGATATCATAGACAGCAGTCCGCATATGCAGGGAGGTTTTATATGGGACTGGGTAGACCAGGGCTTAAGAGCAGAAACCGAAGATGGCCGTGAATTTTGGGCCTACGGTGGTGACCTGGGTGGTGAAAATCTTCAGCATGATGAGAATTTTAACGCTAATGGTTTGGTTACTGCCGGCAGGAAGCCACATCCATCATTAATGGAAGTGAAAAAAGTACATCAAAATATTGAGTTTGATCTCAACGGAAGTAGTCTAACGCTTACCAATGAATTCAACTTTACAAATCTTGATAAGTACAATTTCAAATGGGAATTACTTGCCGACGGGGAGGTAGTTGAAGAAAATGAATTTGCAGTTTCGACAGCACCAAACCAGCAGGAACAGGTAAACATTAGCTTACCAGAATTGCAGAATGCAGAATACTTCCTTAACGTTTATGCCTACACAAAGGAAGCAACAGATTTGATGCCGGCAGGACATGAGATTGCCCGCGAACAATTCTCTATTGGAAATAACAGCTATTTTTCAAACGAAGAGCAAAGTACTTCAGGTGAGCTGAAACACTCCGTTAACAACGACGTGCTAAGCTTTACTACAAATGGTATAACCGGTGAAATTGATCTAAAAACAGGAAAAATTCAAAAGTATAATTTTGAAGATGCAGATGCTGAAGTGATCTCCCAATTTCCAGAGCCTTACTTCTGGCGTGCCCCTACCGATAATGATTTTGGGAATAATATGCCTGGAAAAGCGGAAGACTGGAAAATAGCAACAAATAACAATCCTTTGTTACAGAATGCTGAAGTTGGCGACAAAACCGCTGAAGGTCTCCCTGTTACTATCACCTATCAGTTGGCTAAAGTTGAAACTCCTTATATTGTAGAGTACATTATCCAGAACAATGGTGATATTAAAGTTAAGGCTAGCCTGAATATGAGCGGAAAGGATTTACCTGAACTTCCAAGATTTGGAATGCGTATGGTTCTTCCGGGAGATTATGAAAATCTTGAATATTACGGCCGTGGTCCCTGGGAAAATTATAACGACAGGAATACCTCCGCTTTTCTTGGAATCTATGAAGATAAAGTGGAGAACCAGTTTACCTGGACCTATATCCGTCCGCAAGAAGCCGGTTATAAAACTGATACCCGTTGGCTAAGCTTAACCAACAACTCAGGTAAGGGCTTAAAAATTGAAGGAACACAGCCTCTTGGTTTTAGTGCTTTGGATGTTGCTACCGAAGATCTTGATCCGGGCAAAACCAAAGCCCAAAAGCACCCAACGGATATTCCAACTTATGATAAAGTATTTCTTCACCTGGACTTAAAACAACGTGGCCTGGGTGGGCTTACCAGTTGGGGAGCTACACCTCTTAAAGAATACAGACTGGAAGATAACCATTACAGCTACAGCTATACTATATCGCTGATGAAATAATTGAAATAACATTAGAAGAGAAATGAAAAAATCAATCTTTGGCTTTTTATTCTGTCTTCTTGCAGGTCTTCCCGGGTTCTCCCAGGAAGACCTGCTTGTTAATACAGATGGACGAAAAACAATTTCACTTAACGGAACCTGGCATTATATTATAGATCCCTATGAAACTGGATTTTACGATTATAGGTATAAGGAAAGAAACGAGAACGATGGCGAAGCCTACTGGAGTCGCCCCGAAGTTAGTAAAAAGACAGATCGCATAGAACACGGCTATGAAGAGCCTTATTCTATTCAAGTTCCTGGTGATTGGAATTCGCAAGACGACGTTTTTAAATATTATGAGGGAACGGTCTGGTATAAACGCACCTTTGATCTGGAGGAGGTCGATGAAAACGAACGTGTTTTTCTTTATTTTGGTGCTGTAAATTATGAAGCACACGTTTACCTTAATGAAAAGAAACTGGGCTCTCATAAAGGAGGATTTACCCCCTTTAACTTTGAAATCCCCAAAGAACTTTTGCAGAAAAAGGATAACTTCCTGGTTGTGAAAGTAGATAACAAAAGGCATCCGGAAGAAATCCCTACGGTAAACACTGATTGGTGGAATTTTGGTGGTATCACACGGGATGTTAAACTGGTAATTGTACCAGAAAATTTCATCCAACAATACGCATTGCACCTGGATCAGGACCAGGACATCGAGAAAGCTAAAAGAAGCAAAAGATATGATGTGGAAGGCAGCCTGAAATTAAACAAAAAAGTTCCCGGCGCTGAAGTTACTATAGAAATTCCCGAACTTAGGATAAATGAGAAGATAAGTGTGGAAGACAATACTGCCAATTTTGCATTCCAGGCGCGAAGAATACAACTCTGGTCGCCTGACAATCCAAAGCTTTATGATGTAGTCTTCAGTCTCAACGGCGAAGAAATAAAAGACAAAATTGGCTTCAGGAAAATAGAAACTTCCGGAAAAGACATATTGCTCAACGGAGAGCCTATCTTCCTTAGGGGAATCAGTATCCATGAAGAAATTCCGCAGGATGAGAGAAGGGCAAAAAGTCGCGAGGATGCTGAACAATTGTTTGGATATGTCAAGGACCTTAATGCGAATATGGCACGCCTGGCGCATTATCCGCATAACGAAAATATGACCAAAGTGGCCGATTCACTCGGCGTCCTTATTTGGTCTGAAATCCCTGTTTACTGGACCATAAATTTCGAGAGCGATGAAGTGCTTGAAAAGGCAAAAACACAGCTGGAAGAAATGATTATAAGAGATAGAAATAAAGCTTCTGTGGTCATTTGGTCAGTAGGCAATGAAACTCCGGTCAGCCCTATTAGAACAACTTTTATGAAGTCACTTATAGACAGGACCAAAGAACTTGATGAAACCCGTTTAGTTTCAGCAGCACTTGAAGTCGGTTATAACCGTGACCGGAATTACGTAGATGATCCCCTGGGAGAATTCACAGATATTGTTTCTGTTAATGAATATTTAGGCTGGTATGGTGATTTACCCCACGCAAAAGCAAATTCCATCTGGGAAGTTGAATATGATAAGCCCCTTTTTATAAGTGAAACCGGAGCAGGTGCCAAAGGTGGCTATCACGGAAATAAAGAAGATCGCTGGACAGAGGAATTTCAAGAGTGGTATTACGAAGAAACTGTAAAAATGATGAAGCGTATGCCAGAAAATTATAGCGGGATTTCCCCCTGGATTTTAACGGATTTCCGTTCACCCCGAAGGAATCATCCTGAATACCAGGAAGGATGGAACAGAAAAGGCCTTATAGATAACGAAGGAAATAAAAAGAAGGCATTTCGGGTGTTGCAGGAATATTATGAGGAAATTGAGAAAAAACAAAAGTAAAAGATGAAAAGAAGAATTCCAGGTAAACTTATTTTGTTAGCCTTACTGCCCATTCTTTTTAGCTCCTGTAAAGACAAGGAAAAAGCTATCAGTAAGCAACTCGATCAAAAAAAGCAGGAAAATATAGCAGAGCTTATCTCCAATCCTATTCATGAAGGATATTTTGCTGATCCTGAAATCATCAAGGAAAACGACACATATTTCATATACGCAACGATCGATCCATGGGGAGGAGAAAAACTCGCAGTTTTAGAAACGAAAGACTTTAAAAGTTTTAAAACTCATCATCTCAACTGGCCAACGAAAAAAGACAACACCAGTTCTACTTCGAGCGACGCAATGGTATGGGCGCCTGATGTGATAAAAGCTAAAAATGGAAAGTATTATATGTACATTTCAGTTGGGAGTGAGATATGGGCAGGAGTAAGTGAAAAACCTCTTGGCCCCTGGAAAAATGCTAAAGAAGATAATACACCTTTAATAAAAAGTACATTATACCCAGACTATCACATGATAGACGCCCACTGTTTTATCGATGACGATGGGCAGGCTTATCTCTTTTGGGGATCGGGACTTAATTGGAAAAACGGTCGCTGTTTCGTGGTGAAACTCAAAGAGGACATGATTAGTTTCGATGGAGAAATTAAAGATGTCACCCCTCCAAATTACTTTGAAGCTCCCTATATGTTTAAGAGTAATGATAAATATTATATGACATATTCTGACGGTAAAGCTATAGACTCTACATATAAAATCAGATATTCTGTAAGTGATTCTCCTCTGGGGCCCTGGGAAGAAGGCATCAACAGCCCTATTGCCACTACCAAAACAGAAAAGAACATTTACGGGCCTGGGCACAATTCAGTTTTTCGGGAAGATAATCAGTATTATCTTTTATACCATCAGATATATCCCCAGGATGAAGATTATGTACTAAGGCAATTACGGATGGACAGCCTTAATTTTGACCAGGAAGGAAATATTGAAAAAATCTCTTTTGAAGGAGTACATACTTTCACAAAATAGAAAAATTAAGGAGTAGGAAAAACCAAAAAAAATAATTCAAATGAGATTTATAATCACCCCAATTTTCATGATTTTTTCCCTGTGTTTCTATTCGTGTGGTTCAAGCTCCGGAAAACACATTGCTGAGAATCCTACTGCACCGGAAGGCTATGAACTCTTTTGGGCAGATGAATTTAATGAAGATGGAAAGCCTGATGATAATTTTTGGTCTTATGAAAAAGGCTTTACAAGAAATGAAGAGTTACAGTGGTATCAGGAAGATAATGCCAATGTGAAAGATGGTCTCCTTGTAATTGAAGGCAGAAGGGAAAAAGTTAAAAATAACCGGTATGATCCTAAAAGCAGAGACTGGAGAAAAAACCGCGAATATGCCGAATACACATCTTCCAGTATCAACACCAGGGGGAAGAAAGAATTTCAATATGGAATCATTGAAGTACGGGCAAAGATAGATACTGCCAGAGGAATGTGGCCGGCAATTTGGACTTTAGGCGTTTCTAAGGGCTGGCCTGCCAATGGCGAAATCGATATTATGGAATACTACCTGGTAAACAATCAACCTTATATTCTCGCCAATGCTGCCTGGGCACATCCCAACAAAAGAGCAGCCTGGGACGAGGCTAAAATCCCTTTTTTGGAATTCCTGGAAAAAGATCCGGAGTGGCCCAATAAATTTCATATATGGAAAATGGACTGGACCGAAGACTATATTCGGCTATACCTCGATGGGGAATTACTTAATGAAGTCGACCTGGCCGAAACAAAAAATCAAGATGGCTTTAATCCGTTTCATCAACCGCATTATATTTTATTAAACCTTGCTTTAGGCTCTAATGGAGGGAAGCCTGAAAAAACCAAATTTCCACGTACCTATGAAATAGATTATGTACGGATATATCAACAAAAATAAACTCAAATGAGAAATTATATCTTTTTACTATCAATAATTTTCAGCACTTCTTTCTTGGCTTGTAAATCAGACGCTAAAGATGATAAAAAAGACGAAAATAAAGAACCGGAAAGCGAATGGGTAAACCTGTTTAATGGGGAGAACCTGGATGGTTGGACTCCTAAGTTTTACCATCATGAAGTCGGTGAAAATTACGCCAATACTTTTCGCGTTAAAGACAGTGTCATCCAGGTTAATTATAGTGATTACGGCGAATTTGGGGAGCGATATGGGCATTTATTCTACAAGGAGCCTTTTTCATCTTATCACCTGAAATTTGATTATCGCTTTACAGACCAGTGGATGCAAGACGCCCCCGATTATGCCTACCGTAACAGCGGCGTGATGTTTCATTCCCAGGCGCCGGAAACCATACTTAAAGAACAGGATTGGCCAATATCAGTTGAATACCAGATGTTGGCCGATGCCGAAGATGGGGAGCCACGACCAACCGGAAACATGTGTTCTCCCGGCACCGAAGTGTTTTTTGAAGGGGAAATGGATCCCCGGCACTGCATCGAATCTTCATCTGATACTTATCCCATAGGGGAATGGGTGCAAGCTGAACTAATTGTTTACGGCGACTCCCTGGTAATCCACAAGGTAAATGGAGAAAAAGTTTTGGAATATACCAAACCTCAAATCGGCGGCGGAGTAGTAAGTGGTTATGATCCTGAGCTTAAAGAAGACGGAAAACCCTTAACTGAAGGATACATAGCCCTGCAGGCTGAAGGACAGGGAGTGGAATTTAAAGATATCAAAATTAAAAATCTGGAGTAAGTGAAAAAGGTAGTATGGGGCATTATAGGATGTGGAGATGTAGCTGAAGTGAAAAGCGGACCGGCATTTCAGAAAATTCCTAATTCACAATTGTTGGCTGTAATGCGCAGAAATACTAAAAAGGCGAAGGACTTTGCAGAAAGACATCGGGTCCCGCTATGGTATGATTCTGTAGAAGATCTCCTGGGGAATACCAAAATTAATGCAGTGTATATTGCCACTCCCCCATCTTCCCACCTGGAGATAGCTTTAAAGGCTATAGAAGCCGGAAAACACGTCTATCTGGAGAAACCAATGACATTATCTGCGAAAGAATCAGAAACTATTGTAAAAGCTTTACAAACGAGCAAGACTAAACTTACGGTTGCCCATTACCGAAGAAAATTACCGGCTTTTCTCAAAGTCACCGAGCTTCTGGGAAGTCAGGCAATAGGAGATGTTCGGTTTGCTGAAATAAAGGTCTTACAACCTCCAAAATCTGCTCTAATTGCAGCTTCCGAAGAAAACTGGCGGATTAATCCTCGCGTTTCCGGAGGTGGTTATTTTCATGACCTGGCCCCACATCAACTTGACCTGATGTTATCTTTTTTCGGTGAAATAAATGCTGCTCATGGTTTTTCAGCAAGCCAGGGAAATTTGAATAATGTTGATGATGTCATCAACGGAATAATCTCTTTTAAAAATGGGGTGCAATTTAGCGGCATGTGGTGCTTTAATATTTCTGAAAGAGATAAAAAAGACCAGTGTACTATCCACGGAAGCAAAGGCTACATTAATTTTTCCTTTTTTGGCGATAAAGTTTCTTTAAATTCTGAAACAGAAAAGGAAGTTTTTCATTTTGATACCATTCCACATGTGCAGGAACCAATGATTCAGGCCACTGTTGAATATTTTTTAGGCAAAGCTTCGAACCCCTGTTCAGCAGAAGAAGGATTAAGAGTAATGGAGCTGATGGGTAAATTTTGTAATAAACCATAAACCAAAGAAAATTATCACATTAAAAATACGCTCCAATTCCATTTTAAATTTCAGGAATTCTGAAATTTTTTACTGCCAATGCATTTCTTCTTTAAAAATCATCAAATAAGTTATCCTGGTTCCTCCCCTGGCCTATCCCTCCATTAAAATTTCCCTTCTGCGCGAGCGGGATATAAGTAAGCCAGAAAAAAATTCAAAGACATATTTTACAACACATTCATAATTTATGCTAAACTTCAATTGATTCGGCAGTATTATTGTGCAGGTTTTAAAACAATCTCAATTTTTCACTGGAATTTCTTTTTTCCATTTTCTAACCCATAAAACTAATAAATTATGAGCAGTAGGTGTTTTTAAGGGAAGTAATTCTCAAAAGGGGAGATAGCCCCTTTTACTCTTATTTCAGTAAAAATGATGAAGAACCCGGCATAACAATTCTGTTGAAATTTTAAAAAGAATTAATGTATTTGGAATTATCTTTTTTTTGCTAATTTTAGTTCAAATAATTGAAAAACCCAGTGATATGAGATTATTTTTTACAAAATTTGTATGTTTTTTTATTTTTTATCTTCTTGTTGGTTGTTCGGAGAATACCCCCGAAATCCCTGAAGAAGATTCTTTAGATCCAATGGAATCATCTACTAAATCTAGTGCAGAAAATCAAAAGTTAAAGAACTTCCATTTTCCGTCTTGGAGGCAATATCTTGAGATTGTTATAGAAGATCGAAGCAATATCCCATTCAAGGAAAATGGGCTAAGTTTGGTTAGTTATCAAGAGCTTAAAAACGATAAATCTCGTATAAATGAGATTTTAAAAAATCCTTTTTCTTCCAAAAGTCTAATTCCTCAAATGGAGAACCAGGTAATTAAAAACGACAGTTCCTATGGAAGATTGAGTTTTGAATTACTGCCACTATTTAAAACGGAAGTGCTCAAAGAGAAAAATGATATGGAAGGACAAAATAACAGGAAAAGATCTATGATTGAGCATTATAGAAGTAAGTCGGAATTACAGGTGGTAAGATTAAACTGGACATATAATGGTGAGGATCTTGCTACTTATTGCGTCGTTAACAATAAGGAAGTAGTTTACGACGATATACTAACGAATCTATACGTTATAAAGATAGAATCGTCAGGTGGTTCAAGAAGAATCTAAAATCCCTAGGGAATTCCCGGTGTATATTCTTATCCTGCTTGTGGTTCTACGTCAATAAAAATAAGTTCGGCCCAGATTTCGTCTACCACAAAATTAATAAGTAAGTATCCTCTAAACTTATTATTAACGAATCACTTTCAAAGATTATCTATTTATTTTTATCATTTGTATACTATCATTGTTTTTTGATACTGCAATAAAAATATCATCATCGTTCTTCATTAATTTAGTATCTCGAATATCTCCTTCAATCCAGACGCCCATTTTCTCGTTATCTAAACTAACAAACTTCCCCCTTTCCGTTCCTTTTAGTAAGAGGCCTTTCCCTGCATCAACAGGGCCGTATTCTACCTTGAAAGGGTAGAAATTCCCCGTGAGCAAAACATCTAAAATCCCATCATCATCAAAATCATGAATATTAATCCCCTGGATTGCAGAGAACTGTGCCTCTATTGGTAATTCATGTATTTCAAGACTATTCCCCAGGTTCTCCAGGTAAACACTGTTAAGTTGAAAAACGCTTAAATGTTTTGCCTCATCTAACTTCTCTTTTGTAAATATATCATTCAAATTTGCAGTTGCATATTGCTCATATTTTAAAAAGTTCTTCTTTAAATATGGAAAGGCATCTTGTAATTCATCTAAAGTAGCAATTGGATAACGTTCTCCTTGTATGTAACCACTTATTACGGGAGTTGGCAACCCATCCTCCCTAAAATCACCAATAAAGGCTTCAAGGGGTTCTGACTGAGAAACATTAAAAGGTAAATTAGAACCCATATTACCAACTATAAAATCCATATCTCCATCACCATCGATATCGGCTGTTTCAATACGCTGCCACAGCCCATTAGACTTATCCAGACCTAATTCTTTTGTTCTTTCTACCAGTTGACCTTTCTCATTTATAAAAATCTTAATTGCCATCCATTCTCCTACTAGCACAAGATCCAGCCAGTCATCATTATTTATGTCTACCCATAAAGCATCGGTAACCAAACCTGGTTGCCTTAATTTATTATTAATTTCCTGGGTAGCTATGGTAAATTTTATTTCACTGGTTTCGTTATTGCTATCATTTCTAAGAATTCCACCAAGTGAAGAATCAGGATAACTCCCAGGTTTGCTACCTCCTCCCACAAAAAGGTCTACATCACCATCTCGGTCATAATCTCCTGCTATAACCATACTTCCATTCGAATGTGCAATTGGCAGGGCAGAATCAGGTGCTTTTTTAAAATTAGCATTTCCATCATTGATATAAAGCCTGTCCTTGAATGTTAAAGGATCCCCATAGATCTGACTTCCCCCGCTTACAACGTACAAATCCAGGTCTCCATCATTATCCGCATCGAAGAACGTGGAACCGTTAGTCTCGAAAGCAGCAGTTGCTGACCAACATTCATTGTTAGACCGTTTGTAAGTTCCACTGGAATTAGAAAGAAACAAAGCATCTGGTTGTCCAAAAGCTCCTCCAATAAAAATATCGTCAATACCATCACCATTCACATCAGCAACTGAAATTTTAGGTCCAGACATTGAACTTTGCTTTAACGCCAGTCGATTCACCTTAAAATCTATATACTTGTTCTCCTGGTGTTTATAAGTAATACCTGAATTCTCTACTTTTTCAAAAATTGTTTCGATGATACTTTTCTCTTCAGCCTCATTGGATAGTGATTGAGACTGATCAAAATGAAGAATCTGATTTGGATTCACATTCTGGATAGTAGAGATTCTCCCGTCAGGCCATTGAATTTTCACGTCTGCTTTTTTAGAGCCTCCCAATCCGAAAAACTTAACAGGATCTACTGATGATTGATACCCACGAACGTTATAATTTTCTATATACTGGGTTACTGAATCGGTTGCAACCCAAATTTTGGCACCTAATGCCTGGGTATTCTTGTTACTTCCTTTTAAACTAATTTTTAAATAATTAATATTCTCTTTTTCAATATTGTTCCTGTAAATATGAACCAGCTCATTTGTATTAGATACCACCAAGTCCAAATCCCCGTCATTATCAAGATCTGCATAAGCTGCTCCAGTTGATACCGTTGGATTTGCAAGTCCCCACTTCTCTGTCACATTTTCAAAGAGAATGCCGTCGCGATTTCCGAACATATAATTTGGTATTTTGGTAGAAGGCATTTTTTTTACTAATTCATAAATAACTTTAGAATATTCTTTCTTACCATAATCATTGAATAATTCCCCACCACGCTTTCTAACCTCTGATATAGCTTCATTTACTTCAAATTTCATAAAATCCTTATTAGTATAATCTCTTAAGTAGCCATTGGTTACATAAATATCTTTAATACCATCACTATCAAAATCTGCCACCAATGGAGCCCAGCTCCAGTCTGTGGCTGAAATACCAGAAAGTTGACCTATCTCACTGAACCTGGGAATTCCCTTTTTATCTATACCCCTGTTAAGCTGCAACATGTTTCGCATTTGCTGCTTATGGTAACCGCTATCAATGGCCAACTGATATCGATCATATTCATCAGGCCCTTTTAAAACTTTTTGTCTGTAATTATCTTCCGGAAGCATATCTAAAGTAACTACATCAATAAGGCCATCGTTATTCAAGTCTGCCGCATCATTACCCATAGAAAACTGGGAGATGTGTCCAAAGGAATCTTCAGAAGTATCAGTAAATGTACCGTCCCCATTATTCAAGTAAAGGAAATCCTGTTCAGTATAATCGTTAGAAACATAGATATCCGGCCAATTATCTTCATTAATATCCGTTATCGCCACCCCAAGTCCAAAATTCAAACCGCTTCCGTGGATTCCGGCACTTTCACTTACATTTGTAAATTTTCCATTATCATTTCTGTATAATGAATTTCCGAAATAAGGATGTCTCGTATTACGTAATTTGGTGCTATTATAAAAAGGTGAATAGTATTCTTTAGAGTGATTCAGCAGAAACATATCCAGATCACCATCAAGGTCATAGTCAAAAAAGACAGCCTGAGTACTATAGCTCCCCTCAGCATCCAGACCAAAATCTTTTGCCTGATCTTCAAATATTGGCACCCCATCTTTGTCTGTTCCTTTATTTATGAATAACTGGTTGGCCCTGTTTTCATTGGTACCTAATCCAGAATAACTAACATAAATATCGAGTAAGCTATCTCCATTGACATCTGCTATACTAATTCCAGTCTTCCATCCTTCTTTACCTGCGGTCCCAGATTTCAATGTAACATCCTGAAATCTAAAATCACCTTTATTTAGATAGAGTTTGTTTTCTCCTGTATTTGAAGTAAAATAAATATCTGGCAGACCATCACCATTAAAATCTCCAATACCCACACCTCCTCCATTATACATATATTCATATTGCATAACATTAAGCTCCTCTGTCTCCACAATTTCATTTATAAAGGAAATACCAGTCAGATCAGCTGGTAATAATTCAAACATGGTCTTTTCTTTCTGCTTTTCTTTTTCAGAACAACCAATAATGATTACACAACATGAAAACATCAAAATATTTAGATGCTTCTTCACTAATCCCATTTCATATGATTTTAAATGCATTCTTAAGATAACCCTTATAGTAAAGTAAATGAGATTTCAATAAAATAATCATAAGCCTGATTAATTCCAGCACAATTTTAAGCTTATAAAAAAAGAAAAGACTCTTTTATTTTTTTGCATTTATAAAAGGCCTAGTGGGCATGTTAAGGGTTGGCTGAAATTATACAATGGTGTTCTATATAATTTCAGCGCCCTATTTAACATAAACTAATTCAAAAAATACCTGAAACTTACCAACCAAGGATTTGTTCTGCGGCTGGATTCTTATCTATTTCATCTTGAGGAATTGGTAAAACATGTAGTTTGTATGGGAAATTCCTTTCTTCAAATTCAACTTTTTCGTAGTTGAATGTTCCATTCTCGTTCCTGGTGATTTTCATACCTAAGAGTGGTCCGTTTAATACATCCTCTGCAATTCGCCATCTGCGGATATCGAAGAACCTGTGCTCCTCAAAAGCTAATTCTATCCTTCTTTCATTCCTGATCTCAGCTCTCATTTGATCCTGAGATAGACCCTCGGGGAGATCCGGCATACCTGCTCTGTCTCTAATAGCGTTAATCGCATTATATACCGTTGCATCTGGACCAGATGCCTCGTTTTTAGCTTCTGCATAATTCAGTAAAACTTCAGCATATCTCATAAAAATCCAATCCTGATCACTAGATTGTGAATAAATTACTAGATCTTCATCATGGAATTTGCGTAAAAAGTAACTGGTATGAATAAATGATCTGTCCTGACCTCCTTCAAACAGTTCAACCTCACGTCCACGGAAAGTAGCACCATTATGCACCACTGTAGCTTTAAAACGTGGATCAAGATTATCCCACGGATTTTGAGGATCGTAAAGTGGTGATTCATCCTGAGGAAGTCCATCAGTCATGTCATAGGAGTCTACGAAATTCTGCGTGGGAAGATTACCACCCCAACCGCCATCACTAGCACCTCTAAAAGATTCTGGAGTATTATATACATCCCAACCCGCACCCTGAGTACCGCCGGCATTAGTCTGGTGGTGCTTATCCGGATACTGGAATTTCTTGGCAAAAATGATTTCTTCATTGTTCTTAGTTAAAAATAATGTACGGTAATCTGGAAACAGCGTATAATTCCCAATAATTTCACCGGAAGCAACTGCAGATTCCTGCCATCTTTCAGCGTATAACAAAATTCGACCTTTAAAAGCTTTTGCTGCATCAGAATTTGCTCTACCGGCTGCAATTTCTCCTTTTTGAGGAAGTAATTCAGAGGCTTTGTCAAGATCACTTAAAATTAAGTCTACAACCTCAGAATATGTTGCTCTGGGTATTTGGAGATCGTCTTCCAGACTCAAACTCTGTGTAATTAATGGCACACCTGTAGCTTCACCTCCTTCAGATCTAAATCCGAATAACCTTAAAAGCTTATGATACATAAAGCCTCTTAAGAAATAAACCTCTCCTGTAAGTCGGGTCTTAAGTTCTTCGTCTTCCAAACGATCCAGGTTTTCCAAAGCCACATTAGACTTACGTATAAGACTATAATAAATTGGCCACATATTCCCCCAAGGTACATTACTTGGCAGAAATTCTGCACTTTGTAAAACATTGGAATGCGTCCACCCCATAGCCACGTCTCCGTCATCTGAGGCTCCATCAAGTAAATACAACCCTTTTGCCCATCCATCGTAAGATCTATCAAACCCAGAAGGCATTTCCCCATAAATACCATTCACGAACTGAATCGCACCCTGCGGATCAGTCCACACGGTTTCCTCGGTAAGCGAATCTTTTGGCACTTGATCAAGAAAATCTTCTTGACAACCAAATAAAGTCAGGATACATAAAAAAGCACCCAGCACCCGGCTTAGTTTTATTGTATATTTTTTCATTTCAAGTTATTTTTTAAAAGTTTAAGTTTATTCCTACGTTCCATATCCTCATCTGTGGATAGTTCCATCCCCTGGCGTCTCCATTTTCGGGGTCAAAATTAGCTATTTTGCTCCAGGTGTGTACATTATTACCATTTACATAAATCCTAGCTCCCTGAATAAAGTCATCTTTGAACGTTTTTACTGGAATATTATATGCGAGTTCCACATTTTTCAGACGAATGTAACTAGCATCCCTCAACCAAAAAGAAGAACCTGCTTGATTATTTGCAGCTTCAATTAGAACACGAGGTTCACTAGCATCCCTATTATCAGGTGTCCATCGGTCTAAATTTTTTACGTATGCGGCACTAGTACCAAGAAAGAACGGCCAGGCAGCTTCTCCTGCATAATACTGGTATACACTGGTAGCTCCCTGGAATAAAAATGCCAGATCAAAATTCTTATAACTCATGCTTCCATTTAAACCAAAGATCATCTCAGGTGTATTTGCACTTCCTATATAGGTCCTGTCAAGATCATCTATAACTCCATCTCCATTTATATCTTCATACCTGATGTCTCCAGGAGCAATATCTCCCACCTGAGTAGCTGCGTTATCAACTTCTTCCTGTGTTTGAAACAGGCCTAGATCCCTATACCCAAACTGAGCTCCAATTGGGCGTCCAGTCATTCTTATATTAGGGTTTGCAGTTTCAGGTTCATCTATAAAAACGATTTCGTTTTTTGCATAAGTGAAGTTACCATTCAAAGAATATCGAAAATCTTCCCCTATTGCATTTTCATGCCCTAGAACAACCTCAAAACCTTTATTATTCACCTTTGACAGGTTTTCCACCGGCAAACCTACCCCTAAAAGACTGGGAACAGATAAATTCCTTCTACCAAGTATATCACTTCGTTTATCATAAAAGTAATCAAAAGTTACAGATAAATTCCTATTCCATAAAGTGGCATCAAAACCTACATTTAGTTTTTTTACAGTTTCCCATGTAACATCAGGATTTGCTAAATTACCTTCTACAATAGCTGGCTGAACCTCTCCATCTCCAAATACAGCACTTCCTGATTGATTAAATGCCTGAAGATAAAGGAATCGTGATCCTCCAATACGGTCATTACCCAGAATACCGTAAGAACCTCTAAATTTCAAAAAGTCTATAGTATTTGAGTTTGCGAGAAAAGATTCTCTGGAAACCAAATACCCAAGCGAAGCAGATGGAAAGTATCCCCAACGTTGTCCCGGCGCGAATTGTTCTGAAGCATCGGCACGAAAACTTCCTTCAACAATATACCTGTCGTTGTAGGTCCAGTTTAACCTTCCAACAACACCCCGTCTTGCACCTCTTCCTGAGTAACCTCTATTTGTACGATTTGCCACACCTCCAAAATCAAGTTCATCAATAGCCAGCGTAAATTGATCTCTGTAAGCTGACATAAATTGCCACTTTTCCTCTGTCTGCGTATATAATACCAATGCGGACACATCAGATTTTCCAAATTCCTGATCATAATTTATATGTGTCTCTAAGGTAATGGACTGAAAATCATTATGGTCCTGATATAAATCAGTGGTCCCTAATGGCTGCTGTACGAATGTACCATCACTCATTCGTCCAAATGAACGAGTTTGTGGAAACAAATAGTTCTTTTGATTGGTAAACGTTTTGTCATACGAAGCAATGGCTTTGATCGATAATCCATCAACTGGTAATTGTTGCAAAAGCTGAAGGCGTCCCTTCAAGGCCATAATAGCCCTGTTTCTGTAACCATTTTCCGGAAGGGCGAGATAGGCGGGTCCACCCGAATATGTTCCGTTAGACCACTTGATTGGATATCTGTTGGGAGCGGTACTCACCAACCAACGAAACAATTCTGGCGCTGCCACGTTATTAGTTCTCTCGTCGCGTCCTGATAAATCAAAAGACAACTGTGTAGTATTAGTGACATCTGCATCTATATTAGAACGGAAATTATATCTTTTAAAATTATTAGATGGAACAATCCCATCCTGATCTAAAAAGCTAAGTGAAGTTGCGTATCGAACTTTTTCTGAGCCTCCATTTGCCGAAAAACCATACTTCCTTAGTAGCGCTGTATTTTTTAATACTGATAACCAATTAACATCCGGATGTGTATCAGGACTGGTTTGATTTAAATATTTATCCAAATCATCCTGAGAAAACATTGGTTCATCACCCTGATTTGTTAAGGCTTCGTTATATAATTGAGCATACTCGTAGGAGCCAAGTAAATCTGGATCTCGTGTTCGTTCCTGTACACCTAAACTGGATGAAAAATTAATTTGCATTTTTCCTTCAGTACCTCTTTTAGTAGTCACCAAAACAACACCATTACCACCACGAACACCAAATACTGCTGCACTAGCTGCGTCTTTTAGTACTGAAAAAGATTCAATTTCATTAGCATTTAATTGAGCAAAGTCACGTGCACTCCGAACTATACCATCGATTACATAAATTGGAGATGCATTACCAGTAGTCCCTATACCCCGGATAAAAATATCAGAGGCATCATTTCCAGGTGAACCAGAACGTTGCGTGGCAATTATCCCTGCTGTCTGGCCTACCAGGGCGTTACTTAAGTTAGGTGCTGGATTTTGATCTAGCTCTTCTGGTTTTATTTCTGATACGGCTCCAGAAATATTACTCCGTGTCTGTTCTCCGTATCCAATTACCACAACTTCATCCAGTTGCCCTAAATCCTCCTCCAGTCTAACATTTAAGACACTATTGCCATTAACAGGGACTTCTTTGGTCTTAAAGCCGATAGAGGAGAACACTAATGTAACATCGGGATCACTAAGAGATAACTCATAATTTCCATCGAAATCTGTGATTGTACCCTCTTGCCTTCCCTTTACCATCACATTAACTCCTGCAAGGGGCATATCATTTTTATCAGATACTACCGTTCCACTTACTTCTTGCTGATTGGTGACTGGTGAAAAATTAGTATATCCAAAAATACCTTCAGATAACAGGGAGAAGCAAAGTATAAATAGCCATCGTGGGCTCCCTTTAAGTTTTATTGTTAAATTTTTTCTCATAAAATAGATAATTTAAGTTAGTTAATTTCCCCCTATACAAGTTGCAATGAGTAATAATTCTCTATTCAAAGGTTCTATAGATTTATAATAAATGTATTTTGAAAATTTAATTCAAAAATATAAAATTTTATTAAAAAAAACATTTAGCCTTAAGTATTTGTTAACACATGCCAACAATCCAAATATAAACATAATTTCATTATGGTAAGAATAAATAATTTGCATGTTAGTTTCACTACCACTAATTTCTGCCCGTATATGTTCTTACAATCCAAGAGTAAATACTTTAGGTGATAATGTGAAAAGCATCGACGTATACACTGTGGAGTAATATTCCTCGCTAAGTTTTCAGAAACTGTGCTTAAATTCAGGCTTCGAAGATTTCAGTGAGATTCAAGGTATTGGTCAGAGAAAATAACAGGTGAAGCCAACCTAACTGATGCTCTTCCGGTTCAATGCTATTTTTTCTTAAGAAACGAGCCCGAGACTTTGAATCGACTCTTTCTCAGAAATTTCGCGTGTATCAATGGGATTACTGCCGCAATGTTTGTTTACAGGGATTTCCTATATCTAATAAAAAAAGTACTGAAATATACCTAGCCACATTAGCAGTAGAGTCGCAAATGGATATGATCTCGATATCACGGTCGATGGAAAATCTTCCCTAATGACTATATTATCAACCAAGAACCTCGGGACAAAGCCCACGAGGCAAGAATCGGAAAACTATCTTATAATTTCAATGCCGCCTGAATGATTTGGGTAGGCGTTGGGGGAATTAAACCCTTAATGAGGGATTTAGATTTCAACTTTATTTTATAAGATAGTTTTTGGTAAAGTATTAATAATATTGGTTTTAACTTCTAAAAATCATTCCTTATTTTAACTTTTTTAAACTCATTTCATCATCGCTCAGATCCTGGCCAAAGTATGGCATCCCGTCATCAGTCCACTTCAGTATCCTTGCATGGGTATGACGGTTGGGATCATAAAGTGGTTCCCCATCTATTTCTTTATAATCACGGGCATGATAGATCATCACATCTGTCTCGCCATCTTCAGATTTTGTAAAACTGTTATGCCCGGGACCATAGCGATCGAGTTCCGGATTGCTATAAAATACCGGTTCGGGTAATTTATGCCAGGATTTTGGATCAAGCAGGTCAGTATCCTCACCAGCCCAAAGCAAGCCGATTGAGTAATTAGCATCGGTGGCACTGGCAGAAAATGTTACAAATACTTTTTCGTTTCGAATAAGTACCGCAGGCGCCTCATTCACCCTGTGCCCTTGTATTTCCCAGTCATGAGTAGGCTCCGAAATCACAACCTGTTTATCGGCCAGGCTAGTAGGGCTAGTCATCTTTGCAATATACAGCCCTGTATTAGCTATAGTATCTGAAGCTCTATCTGTCCAGATCATGTAGCGCTGTCCTTTCAATTCAAAGGTAGTCGCATCCAGGGAAAAATCGTCTCTCTTACTAACAATCTGGCCTTCCTCTTTCCATTCTCCTTTGGTTGGATCATCTGAAGGGTTTGACAAAGCATACATCCTTATATTCCATTTTTCCTCAGCAGAACCGGCAGCGAAATATACATACCATTTTCCATCAATACGATGCAGTTCGGGAGCCCAAATATGATTCCCCATGGCACCTTTCTCGTGCTTGCGCCATATCACCACTGGCTCAGCCTCTTTTATCCCATTAATAGTGTTTGATTTACGAATTTCAATACGGTCATATTGGGGAACGGTCGCTATAAAGTAATAGTTTCCGTCCTCAGCCTTTGTCACAAACGGATCTGCTCTTTGCAAGGCTAACGGATTATCAAATTGGTTTTTATTTAATTCCCGGGCATTTAGGTTGAATCCCTCAGGAATATCATCAGAAGGAAAAACTTCCAGCAGTCTATCTGTTTCCTCCTGGGTAATTGGAATTACACTCCCGTGACGGGGATGAAAGTTCATAGATATTTGCTCGTCTACTACTTCGAATTTTTTTAGGTCTGTACTTTCTGTAAACTGATAGGAGCCCTCCATATAAGCATCATACATAAGTATATATTTATCAGAATCAATCAGCTTAAAAACACCTGAGCCTTCAACTGCTTCGTCAGTCTGATCTACATTACCCTCTAAAGGTTCATAGCCACTAGTAAGATTATTGGAAATTGCTACTTTTATTCCTTTATCCTCGTTCCCTTCAGTTTTATAAAACAAATGGTAATTTCCATCTTTTTTCACAATATCACCATCTATCGCTGCCGTCTTAGCAGGATTGAAAAAAAGCTGTTCCGGTGATGCTTCGAACCCTGTAAAATCTTCATTGGCGTAAGCATAATAAATCTTGTCATAACTACCTGGTTCCAGCATAGAAAAATAGATCATAAATTTATCTTCTTCCTCATCATAGATCGTCTGGGGAGCCCAAACCCTCATTACTTCTGAATATTTATCCTGGTAGGTCTGAGGAATATCAATTACGGTAGATGTCCAGTTTACAAGATCATCAGACTTCAACATGATCATTGCGGTGTTTGTCCAGCCATTCTGAGAGACCAAATCGGTAAGCACCATATAAAAAGTACCATCTTTTGCTCTTAGTATATGCGGATCCCTCACACCACCTGTTATGCTAATCTCATCGGAACTCATTATTGGCTCATTATTATTTAGAGCATAGTAATTATATCCATCGGGACTTATCGCATAATGCACTGCCTCCTCCCCTGGACCGTTGCCGGTGAAATAAGCAAATAAATAATTGGTGTAGTCTTTTTCAGTTTTTGAAGAACCACAGGAAAATAACATAAAAATAAGGCTGAAGACTCCAAAACCTTTTAATATATGAACAATAGAATTTCGCATTTAACTAAGATTATAAATTTTCCTAAATTTATAAAAATTATTTTTAATTGTTTATTTTACACTTAAAAATAATTTAAGTTTTTGAAGCATTTATCTCTAATAATTTCCAATGAAAATAGATGTTATCATTCTCTCAATTTTTCCAATGATGGACTCTGTCATTTGAGAACCTATTTCGATGGGTTTTTTCCACGATTTACTGCTTTAAAGCTTATAAAATTGCTCAACTATCACTTCAATGTTGAAGTTTTTCTACATCCTGCCACTTTACTCCATTCTTCGGATCAAACTCCTCTGATTCCATATATTCCAGTAAACTATATTTTAACTGTTTTCCTACCACTCTTTTGTCCTGATCATTACTGAGATCAATACTTGTGAAGAGCAAGGAACCTTCCCCCACCTTCGCTTCCATCACATTCGCAAGGCTATGATTAGTCACGAAATTATCAATCACCCGTACAATAGGCTTTAATTCTGTATCATCTAAAACTACCGACTTAGATTGAATACACAGATCCCACCAGTTCCATTCTGTATGGCTGGAAGTTGGGAAATCTGTCAGGGCTGGATGTTTATCATCGATTAATAATCCCATTGTTCCTGGCTGGTCGGGAAAATGTACAGGACTCCAAAAAACTGGAACAAACCTGCCGGTAATTCCATCGATATCCTCAAGCATTGGATTAAGAAACACTTTTCTACCTTCTTTTAATGCATTTTGTGCTTCTTCAAAAGAGGAAGTAACCAGAATATCTGGCGATGTATTGATGTCAATTTCAGGATAAACCCAAATTGGCCAGGAATTTTCATAATCGGTACCATCAAGTTTCACCGGTACTTTCAGTTTTTCAGCTTTTTCTGATTGAGGTGGAAAACTCAGAGTTTCAAGTTCTTTATTATTTCCAATAGTCAGATTCGTTGAGAAATTGCCACTTCCTAGTGTTTCGCCCTCAGCATTAGAAACTATCCAGCTGATTTTCTGATCACTAAATTGCTTGTAAAAGTTAGCTACTTGAATAGTTGCTTCAAAGCTTTCTCCTGTATTATATACTGCCTTTTCAAAACGGATTAGCGGAACAACTTCAGAGTTGAATTTCCTGAATTCTTCACCTGAGATCACTCCTTTGGATTCCCAAAAGGCATTCAATAGACCGACCAAAGCTGTTCCCTGCCCAGGAAAATCCTGCAATTGTAGTAGCTGAAAGCCATCAAAGTCTTCAGTTTTCAAGGCCCTCTCAATCTCCTCTTTATAGAGCATAGCGGCTAGTTTACCAGAAGCATTGGTAAATTCGTCTGCAAGATTCAGCAAAGCCTTTTTTTCCAAATCGTTTTTAACGGCTATAAAGTTGAGTGGTTCCAGAACCCCGGTATATTTGGAGATTTCAGAAAGATCGGGATATACCGAATATTGCCCAATTTCATGAGAGATTACGGGAACATCTATATGGTTCATATTTTCTGAATAATCTTCGTCAAAGCTCGGGGCCTTATCGTTAAAAATACCCTGACCTCTAATCCAACCTTTATCTGTCCATTGGGTTATAAAAACTCATCTTCAACTTCGGGCCTGGTACCTGATGGTTTTTGAAAAGAAAAACTTGTGGTTGCATATAAACGGCGATTATCTTTTGATTTTAAACGTTCAGTCATATCGTTCAACACCTTCATATCACCCTCTAGTTCATTTCCCATTGACATCATTACAAAAGATGGATGATTTCCATAATCCCTGATCATTTTATTGGCTTCCTCATTTAGAAATTCTGTAGCGCCTTTATCTTCCCCTACCCTTACGCTCCAATGAGGCAATTCGGTCTGTAAATAGAATCCAGCTTCATCAGCAGCTTCAAAAGCAGCTTTTGGTGGACACCATGAGTGAAAACGCAAATGGTTCAATCCATAATTTTTTGCCTGATCAATAAGGGTTGCCCATTCATTTTTTTTCATAGGTGGGTAGCCGGTGAGAGGGAAAATAACACACTCAAGATTTCCTCTTAAATAAATTCGTTGACCGTTTAACTGGAGCTCCCTGCTGTCTGTTGAAATTTCTCTAAATCCAAAATTGGCAGCAATGGTTTCTCCTCCACTTGTAAGTTTAGCAGTATAAAGATTTGGGGAAAACTCATCCCATATTTTTAAACTCTGAGGGCGTTGAATAGAAAAATTAGCCATAGAATTTTGTATTGATGGCTTGTCTATTTGCTGAGAAAAAATGGAATTCCCATCACTATCTGAAATTTCAAATTGTATGTTTTCAATTTCGCCGTCAGGTTATTCAAAGACCACCTTGATTGAATCATTCTCAAAATCAGGATGAATTTGAAGATTTTCGGGAGTAGATTTGTCAGAAGCCTTCAAAGCAATAGTTCACAGGATTCCGTTCCACTTAATTTGAGTATGGTTGGTATAGGCATGGGCCATTTGCTTATCGGCACCTTCAGGATAGCGGTCACCAATGACATTGATTAAAGGATATTGATCAGAATTATCAATCCTTACAGTGATAACGTGGGCTCCGGGTGTCAACAATTCTGAAAGCTCATATTCATGACTTCCAACCAGGCTTTCGCGGGTTGCTACAGGAGTACCGTCCACATATACTTTTGATTCCCACAGAACACGTTCAAGAACAAGTTTAATTTCCTTGTTTTTCCAATCCTCTGGGATATTTACTTCTCTCTGATACCAGGCCTTTCCATAATATTCATGTTTTCTATTTAGGCTAGACAAAACAATATTGTTTAACGCCGGTTCAAGAGTACTGGGTTTTCCCAGGCCGGCCATCATCCAGTGTACCCGGTAGTAGGATGTTTTTAGGATTCTCCAGTTTCTTAGCCCAACTCTCCTTTTCCCCAACATCTGTAGAATCCAATTTTACATTCCATTCTCCTGCTAGCGAGATCGTATCCCCGGTTTCCTGAGAACAACTTGTTAATCCAGAAAATAGAATGAGTATTAAAATTCCAAGCATCATGTGCTTAAACATCTCTTGTAAAGTTCTAAGTGTTTTGGTATCGCCTTTTATCATTATTATCCTTTTAAAAAATTGTGCTTTCAATTTCCAAATCAGATTTGAAAATTTTCTATATATTTTTGAATTCCTTTTTGCCCTAAACCTAGTTCCGATAACAGGAAATTTCAACTGAATAACTTTTATTCATCGAACGGCTTTTCACAGGTCAAGTATTTTCTACCATTTCGGTAGTCATTTTTAAATGCAACTGAGCAGGCAAGTGGTATAAATCTTTCGCCAGGACTTTTTCAAAAGCTGTTTGGGCACCTTCTTTATTTTGAAGGCCCAATTCCCCCAATCCTATCAAATAGTGACAGTGAATATTATTTCGCACATTTAAATCTTCCTCCCAAATAAGGAGGTCCGGCAGGGAAATAGCAAAATAATCCAGTTTAACATCATCATTCAAATGTTCTTTTCCATATTCCAAAAGATTTTTAAAACGCTTTTCAGCCTTTTTTTGTTTGCCTAACTTTTGCAAGGCAAGTCCCTGATAAAAGATCTTATCGGGTTGTTGATCATTGTAGAAAATGGCTGGACTTGGATCACTAAGTCCCTCTGTAGCTTTTTTCCAGTTTAGTTCAGCTAGTTTTTCGTTATTTAAACCATCGTAGGCGCAGCCCAACCAGTAAAAAATATCATTTTCTTGTGCTCCGAATAATTTTCCTTCTCCAAGATTATGGGGATATTTCTGGGCGGCTTCCAGGTGCGAAAGTGCAGCTTGATATTCTCCTTCCGCAAGAAGCTTTTTAGCCAATTCTATGTGTAAGGTGATGTGCTGAAATGGTACTTTCCCTTCCCCACCTTCCCAGGGGTGAAATTGTCTTTTTTCCAAAAGGCCAAGTGCCTTTTTATATTCACCTTTATGATTTAATAGTGCAATACGCTCCAGATAAAGATCATCACGAGAATCTGTAAGATTTAAATTATCTTCCAGCAGCTTCAACCTCTCTTCAACGGAAACATTTATTTTTTTATAAAGCTGGTCAAGTTCCATCAGCAACCTGGCATCCTGATTATCTAATTTAAAAGCTTCCTCCAAATGCTCTCTGGCTAATTTCTTTTGATCGGTTTTGTTGAAATACAATAGTGAGAGGTTACGATAACAAATCGCATTCGAACTACCATGCGTGATGGAATTCTCCCAGCATTTCCGCGCGTTTTTGTATTGCCTGAAGGCATACCAAAAGTTACCTAATAAATAGTCTGCGACAGAATCTTTCGGATTCACTTCTAAAGCTGCCTTTAAGACAATCACCTCTTCCAGCCTGTTGGGGAAACAATAATCAATACTCTGGTTTTTTGCTTTTTTGTACCAATGGGCGGCAGATTGATGATTTCCATTTTTTTCAAAATACCAGCCCATAAAATAGGCGGCCATTGGGTAGATTTCACTTGTTTTATTAGTATAAATGGAAAGCAATTCTATGGCTTCATTGTAAAAACCAGCCTGGGCATAATCCAAAGAAAATTCTATGTAATTATGCGCATTATTACGAAGTATTTTCTCAAAATATTGAAGATCCTCTTGATCCTTACCGAGCAGGTATTTTTCGAATAGCACCCCAAAGTTAAACCGATCAATTTTCAGTGATTCTTCAATAAGCTTTTGAGCCTTATTTTCGTCTCCCATTTTTCGAAGAATAAGAACCTTAAGATGCCTAGCTTTATGGTTATGCCAATTTTTGATGAGCGATTTATCTACCAGTTCCAGTGCTTTTTCGAAATTGCCATTTATACAATCGATCTGTGCGAGGTTGAAATATCCAGCGTCCTGCCATGCGGCATTCCAGCATGATTTGAAAAAAGCGTCATAAGCCTCTTTATATCTACCAAGAAATTTCAAGGTTATTCCTCTATTGAAAAGGGGCTCTCCGTCATAAGGGTTTGGATTATGCTGGGTTAAAGTTTCAATAGCAGTATCGAAATATTTTAAAGCTTTTTCAAATTCACCTCTTTTAAGAAACCATAATCCCATAGCATTATTATTCCTAACGTCTTTTGATTCCCTGGATAAAGCTTCGAGGTAATAATCCGTGGGATCATAAGTGGCATGTCGATATTGTTCCAGGTGTAGCCCACTAAGATAGAGTTGCTCTACGGTTTTAATATCTCTAGGCTGTTTTGCGGCTTTCGCCGGTTCAGGGATTTCTTCCTGAGCATCCCCTTTAGGTGACCAGGAGATCAGGGTATTTCCCTCGCCATCATATACATGTACTATAAGTTCTTTATAAGGAGTCTCTTGTATATCTATTTCTTCCTCAAAAACCCCTTCAGGTTTTAAATCTAATTTTGCTTCGAAAAATGTATTATCCTCAGATTCCAAAATGACCCTGCAATTTTTATAAATGCTGGTCACATGGAGTTTCAATACTGCCTTACCATTAATTTCTTCCAAATTTAAAAGCACATCCTTATTGGCATTTTTCACTACTCCTACATTATAATAGGGCATAAAATATTGCTTAAAGCTTTTTTCCTCATAAGGCTGTAACCACGAAAAATCAGGTTGATTATCGGTATAAACCCCACACATTAATTCAATATATGGGCCGTCTTCATCGGTTAAGTTACGATCCCAGGCCCTTCCGAAATCTCCATTTCCCCAGGTCCATTGTTTTTTTCCAGGGGAAACGTGATGATCGGCAACGTGCAGCAGCCCCCCTTTAGAATCATTTTCAAACCCGCCCACAAAATCATATTCAGAGGTAATAGCCATATAGGAAGTTGGAACCGGAATATTTTTATATCTCGAAATATCTGTGCCAGGCGAATAATCTACTTTATAGTATTCTCCCTTGGCAATCGGAAATTCGGACACATCTCTCTTCCCGTGGTCAAAGACCGCGTGGACATCTGGAGGAAAAACCGATTGATAATGGTCGTTTACCGCAACTGCCGGATTAGCCCACCAAAGAAAAGTCTGCGGATGGGGTGTCCGGTTATAAAGTTGCGCTTTGATTTCGAGATAAGCCCGGTCTGGATGCAACGTAAAACCTGCCATCCCTTTTGTTCGGAACATTCTTTCTACTTCACTTACCCAAACAGTAACACTCCCATCCGCATTTTCTTCTATTGCACTGTCTACGGGATCATAAGTGCTTGGTCTATGGTGTTGTGGCCAATTAAATTCAATCCCGCCAGAAATCCAGGGCCCTGTTAAACCAACAAGTGCCGGTTTAATTACGTGATTGTAATACACAAAATGACGTTCTCTAATTTTGTCATAAGCCATTTGAATTCTCCCACCAAGAGCGGGCAAAACCATAATTTTTATATAGTGATTCTCTATAAAAATTACGCCCCATTCTTTATCTACTTTAATATCACTAATATGTTCAATCACAGGGTGAGGATATACAGCCCCGCTACTGGCCTGATACACCCTTTTTTCCAAAAAAACCGGATATTTCTCTGGCTCTCCAACCTCATAGGTTGGAATGATTATCTTTTCCTTCCAGGCTTTTACCTTATCCATTTCTTAAATATTTTTTTCTTTTATTCCTGTTAATTCAATCTCAATTTCTTCCAGAGATTTGCCTTTAGTTTCCGGTAATTTTCTTTTAATGAATACAAAACCTAAAACGCAGATGCCACTATACACCCAGAAGGTTCCTGAAGCGTCTAAAGCACTATTAAGAATTGGAAAGGTGTAGGTTAATATAAAAGAAGCTACCCATAACGAAAAAGTGGCTACAGACATAGCAGCACCCCGAAGGCGATTTGGAAAAATTTCTGAGAGCACTACCCAGGTAATCGGTGCCAGGGACATCGCGTATATCGAGATCGCGATAATTACCAAAAGTAACACCGGCCACCCTGTGAATTGAAAATAGTAAGCACCACCAAGAATAGCATAAACTACAGCTAGGCCAATTGATCCTAAAAGCATTAATTTCCTTCGGCCCCAGCTATCTACCGTGCGCATGGCCACAAAAGTGAAAATAAGGTTTACACTTCCTGTTATCACAATATTAAAAAGCATATCACCTACACTATAACCAGCCGCTGTAAAGATCTCTTCGGCATAATTAAATATGATATTAATCCCGCACCACTGCTGAAAAACAGCAAGAACAATCCCAATAATTATGATAGGTTTTACCTTTGGATTACTAAAGTCTGAAAAATTAATTTTTAGTTTACTACTTTGTTGTAACGTTAGTTGGATATTCTTTAATTCTCGCTTCGCATATTCCACACCTCCAATTCTGCTCAGTACATTTTGTGCCTTGGTGTCCTCATTAATTTTAACCAGGAAGCGTGGACTTTTAGGCACAAAAAACATCAACAAAAAGAAAGCCCCTGCCGGTATTAGTTCTGCCCAAAACATATAACGCCATCCCATTTGACCATTCCAGGATTCCAAAATCCCAGTTGAAGAAAGGGTTTCAGGGATAGGTTCAGCTATTAGATAATTAGTGATTTGCGCTGCCAATATCCCTACTACAATGGTGAGCTGATTAATGGCAACAAATTTTCCGCGGTATTTTGCCGGGGCAATTTCTGCAATATACATCGGGGACAATGTAGACGCCAGCCCAATGCCCAGTCCTCCAATCAGCCTGTAAATGATAAATGGGGTGAAATTATCCGCATAACCGGTGCCAAAGGCTGAAATTGAGAAAAGTAACGCGGCAAAAATTAAAGGAACTTTACGGCCATAATGATCGGCCACAACGCCGGAAAGGATGGCACCGAATATACACCCAACTAAGGCGCTGCTCATGGCCCAACCTTGTAATGATGGTAATTGATTAATCTCAAAATAAAGTTCATAAAAGGGCTTGGCGCCGCCAATTACAACCCAGTCGTAACCAAACAGGAAACCACCCATAGCCGATATGAAGGCAAGGGTATAAACGAATTTTAGATTTAGTTTTTGATCATTCATATTAAAATGTTTGTCTCTCTAAAATTAAGAGCTGCTTTTTAGTAAAACTAGCTCGAGGCAAGCCCCAAGAGGCATTATTGGAAAATATATCTTGATTTCGAGGCAAGCCTGGGAGCATTTAAATCTCGATTATCGAGTAAAATAGGACGAATATATAAATTCATATTTTGAGCTTGATTCAGCTTAATTAAGATCCTTGATTTTCTCAGATGAAATTTCAAGTTTCGGACTAAAATCTTCGCTGGCCATATACTTCTTCAAGCTATACAGAAGCTGTTTTGCTTCAGGCCTGTCTTTCTGCTCTGATATCAAATCTATTCCCGACACCAACAATTTCCCTTTACCTATCTTACATTCGAAAAGTAAACCCAGGGGTCTCGCAGTAAACCAATCATCTATCACCCTTACAATAGGTTCGAGCTCTGGTGATATAGCATCAAGCCTTATGGCACTGGAATGGCTCATTGCGTCCCACCATTGCCAGTCGCTATGGAAATCTGTTGGAAATTCCCTTAGGGCTGGATGCTCTGGATCACATAAAATTCCTAAGGTATGAGGTGCCTGTCCACTTGTCCAGGATGTATTCCAAAAAATACTCGAAAAACCAATTCCAATATCACCTCCTTTTTCCGGCTTTAAACTACATTTTGGCAGACTTAGAAGTACCGTGCCTCCCTGTTGTAAGAAATTTTCTGTTTCTTTATCAAATGCCTGTGTAATCTTAATATCCTTAGCATCGGTTAATTTAGGTGGTTCTGCTGGATACACCCATATATTCCAGGAATTTTGATAATCTCCCACAATGAGCTCAAAGCTTAGCTGTTCGGGTGTGTCGAATAATTCTAATGATTGTTGGATATTTCCTAATTTAAAAGCATTGCCTAATGGAATATCAGTTTTAGATAATTCTCCTTCTGCTGCGATGCTTCCATCCTGATATTTTAACCTCCAGGCTGGCGTAATATTTTTTAAGGCTTGTGCCCCAAAATGGGCTACTTCTACAGGAACTTCCAAAATTTCATTATTCAAATAAATCATTTTTGGAAAACGGGCCAATGGAACTGTAGTATTACAAAAACGGCTATACTCCTTAGCGTTCACATATCCTTTTTCTTCCCAGAAAGGATCTAATACTCCTACTAAGGCTGTACCCTGGCCGGGAAAATCGTGTAAATCCAGAAGTTGAAAACCAGCAAAATCAGGTGTTCTTAGAGCAGCTTCAATATCGGCCTTATAACATAATACCTGAAGTTTTCCCGACGCCAATAATAAACTGTCTTCAAGATTTCCCATTCCATTTTCATGAAGCCTATCCCTGAAAATTTCAAAATTTTTCGCTTTAAGCACCCCATCATATTTTTCAATTTCTTTAAAGTTAGGATATACGGTCCATTGACCTATCTCATGACTTACCGCAGGCTTAGAATATTGACTAATGGTTTCCTCCCAGTCGTAATCGGTACGGGGTGGTTCACTATTGATAATACTTTCCAGTTCTTCTCCCCATTGTTGTATTCTTGGTGCATGAATACTGTGGAAGTCATTTTCCGAAAGCACAGGCCAACCCGCTGCCGAGGTGAATTGAATACGAGGTTCTTTTTCTTTCCAATAATTCAGAAACTCTGCTAAAAACTCTTTGTGATTTTTCCCGGCGGGCTCATTGCCATAAGCCATCATACAAAAGGAAGGATGATTCCCATATGCATTAATTATTTTTTCAGTTTCATCATAGATGAACTGATCTATAGGTTCGCCGTCTCCTATTGTCGCTCCCTGATTGGCCCAGGAACTGCTTTCTACTTGAAGGTAAAACCCTATTTTATCAGCCGCTTCGAAGGCTGCTTTCGGCGGACACCAGGAATGAAAACGCAAATGGTTCAATCCATAAGATTTACAAATCTCGAGGATCCGTGACCATTCTTCTACCTCGGTCGGCGGATAGCCTGTTCGGGGGAAAATACCACTCTCCAGTGTTCCGCGTAAAAAAGTGGGGGCACCATTGACTGAAAATTGAGTGCCATTAGCGGCAAAATCCCGCATTCCAAATTGTATTTCTTTTTGATCTACTATACTATTGTCGGCTAGGCTAACTTTAATAGTATAAAGGTTAGGATTAAACTCATCCCATAGTAATAAATTGTCGCCCATAGGATATACCAGTTCAATTTCTGCATTGCTCTCCTGGATTTGTATTTCTTTGGATAAAGGTTTTAATTTTTCAGCTCCAGAATTAGTTGATGTAGCTAAAGCTTCAATAGTCACCTCTTTATCTTTACCACTTTGATTTTTTAGGTACACCCTTACTTTCACCTCCTTTTTGTCGACATTGGGATACAACTTGATATTGTCTATATAAATATAGGGCAAGGCTTTAATTAGCAAATCGCCAATCATTCCATTCCAATTAGTTTGGGTATGATCGCTAATGCTGTGAGAATTAATACCTACGTTAATATCTTTTATACTGTTATCAACCCGTACCGTGATGGTATGTGGGCCCGGTTTTAACATTGAAAGATTGTAATCATGGGGTGCGCCCAGGCTATTTTGCGTACCAATTTCTGTATTATCAACCCAAAGCTTAGTTTCCCAATGGGCACGTTCAATAAACAGCTTCAATTCCCGGCCATCCCACGATTCTGGGATTACCACCGTCTTTTGATACCAGGCCGCTCCTTTATAATATTTATCGGGCTGGAGCCAAAAAGGTACTTTTATATTTCCTGACTGGCGGTATTTAGCGTAATTGTCATCTTTATAATAGGAAGAGTCAAAGACGCTCCCGGTCCAGGGTGTATCCAAAGTAATATCATTGCCTTTGTTATTTGTGGTCATAGACCCAGGAAGTTGGATGTTTTCGCTAAATTTTTTAGAATACCATTCCTTTTCTTCACCAATATTCAGTGAATCTATTCTGAAATTCCATTCCCCGGCAAGATCTATTGTGTTCTCTTCCTGAGCCACTAAACGACCTGTGTTAAAAATTAACAAAAGAAGAAAAGCTTTTAAAAATAAATTGATCCTATTTTTTATTAATGGTTTCATTAGCTTTTTGATTGAAATGAGTTAGGAATTATTAACAGATCATCCGACATAATTTCGACCCTTGTATTTATAATCAAAATGCCAAAAGGAAAAATCCCAGTGATCATTTATCTTATTTATCAAGGTTTAAAACAAAAGTCTACCTTAAGTATGCTTCCATTTCAATATGCTTAGTTTTAATTATAAAGAAGCTATACTGGATTTATAAATATTTTTAACTATTCAAATATATCTGTTAGTAAAGTTTTAAAAAATGGATAGAAAAATTGAAATAATGGATTATCTTACGATTAGTGGACTTATTTTAAATTTTTCATTAGTATTCTCATAAATAACATCAAATACCTTATAATCAAGATTTTAAATGATTTTGTAAGTTGAAAATTGTATCCCAAGCAGAATCACGAAAACGATTTATTTTCTATATTCGTTTCAACTTACAGACTAAATATGGATAATTATACGACCTCTGAAAAGAAAAAAGAAGGATTTTTAGGGCAGCAAATGATTGTTTTGCCTCCAGATAGCTTAAAAGAAATAGTTAATAATTCTTTAATTCAAAATCTATATTTTACTGCTATAGGATTTTATCCACATGCAGAATATCACGATCGAAAAAGAGAGTTTGGATCCGATGAATACATCCTACTTTATTGCACCGAAGGAGAGGGTAAGGTCAGGGTTGAAAATCACAAGTTTAAACTTAAACCCAATCATTTTATTATCATCCCGCCACAGGCAGCTCATCATTATAAAAGTTCCATCGAAAACCCATGGTCCATTTATTGGGTACATTTTACTGGCAAAAATGCCTCAATTATATATGACAGATACTTGCACGAAAGAAAATCAGCAGTAAATTTCCTAGCCTATGAAGAACAAAGAGTAAAAATCTTCATGGAAATCATACAATTATTGGAATACAGTTTTGATAAGAAGTCCCTGGAATTTGCAAATATTAACCACTTATATTTTTTAAGCTCTTTTGCATACGAGCCAAAACTCATTTCTAAAAAAAGTATTGTCGATAATTCTATTGACTTTATGAAAAAGAATTTGCAGAATTCCTTTAAGATTGAAGATTTTGCTGCAAGAGAAAATCTTTCCGTTTCTAGATTTTCCGAAGTATTTAAAGAAAAAACAGGCTATTCGCCCATTCATTATTTTATAAAGATTAAAATACAAAAATCGTGTCAGTACCTGTACTTTACAGATATGAGCATTAAAGAAATCTGCGCTATGGTTGGTTTCTCGGATCAATACTATTTTTCCAGAATATTCAAAAAGACTATGGGAGTACCACCTTCAAAATACAAGAAAAATTATAAAAAATAACACTGAACTTTTGAGCTTATACAATACTCCCCATCTGTAAGACAGTTTAAAGATATTTATAATTATTTATGATGCTATTTTTTTGAGGTTATAAATTTGATCAGGTGGTACTTTTCCTATTTCTGTATGTCTTCTCTTGGTATTG